>Ga0255338_1001055_pt1 | contig 60621 bp, 47 predicted proteins | sample MeOH1_35cm_T4_19_FD_203715 | JGI IMG/M metagenome (GOLD analysis project Ga0255338, IMG submission 203715) | Sandy soil microbial communities from University of British Columbia, Vancouver, Canada - MeOH1_35cm_T4_195 | ecosystem: Engineered > Artificial ecosystem > Sand microcosm > Unclassified ... | reverse complement strand
TTCGCGCAGTGATGAGGCCTGCTGCTCGGTACGCACCGAGAGTTGCATCGTGCCGGCCGCAATCTGCACGGAAGCGGTGGCAATGGACTCGGTGCTGCCGCGCACCTCGCCGACGATTCTCCCGAGACTTTCGTTCATGTTCTTGAGCGATTGCATCAGCTTGCCAATCTCGTCGCCAGAGCGCGCCTCGATGCGCATGCTTAGATCGCCGGCGGCAACCCGTTCTGCCAGCTTCACTGCATCATTCAACGGACGGATGATGCCAGACGTCACGATGATCCCAATGGCGATGCCGATCAAGGTCGCAGCGCCAGCCAGACCCGCCATCACGATAAGTGCCTTGCGGGTGGATGATTCGGCCTTGGCGCCGGCGGCCTCGGCGAGCTTGCCCTGATAAGCAATCAAACGATCCACTGCGCCGAGATAGGCTTCCGCGAACGGCCGGATTTCGGTCAGCATCAGGCTGCGTGCCTGATCCATCTGCTCTTCCTTCACCAGCTTGAGGAAACGGGCTTGCGACCCCACGAAGTCGGTCCGCTTTTCCTTGAGGAACGTCAGCTGTTCGCGCCCTTCTTCCGAGCCGGACATCGCGGCTTCAAGCTTTGCCGTGTTTTCATCGATGAACTGGTTGCTCTGCTCAACCAGCGAAATCTCGGTCTGACTGGCACGGGGCTCGTTGTTAACCAGAATATTACGCATGTTGCCGACCGCCTCGGTGAGATCGCCTTTGATGGTATTGACCAGAACAATTTGCGGATACTGCACGTTGACGATAGTGCCAATGCGGACATTGCTCTGGAACAGTTGAAAGGCGCCGATTCCGGTAATGGCCATCATCAGGACGATGATCATGCCGAAGCCGGCTCCCAGGCGTTGCCCGATTTTCAGATTTTTCAATTTCACACGTCTCCCAGATTTCTTATTTGATTGTCAACTCTGTCCAGCGCTGTTCCTCGGTTCGTAAAGCGCTGGACAGCACCTCCTAAAAACTGATACTTTGACAGTTTATGGACTTATGCTTCGCGCGGCAAGTGGCGTTTCAGGCCGGCAGGTGCGGACGTGGTTCGGAAACAGCACATGAAAAAAGGAAAATCATGAAAGATCATCAAGTCACTGAACACCAGCCGCCTTGGGATGGCATGCACATCGGTACATTGCTCGATCTGGATCGTCTTGAGGACAACGTGTTTCGAAGTCGGTTCAGTGAAGACAATCGAAACGGCCGCGTGTTCGGAGGCCAATTGCTTGGGCAGGCATTGCGGGCCGCGCAGAAAACAGTGGCGGCTGGCAGGGCGCCGAGCGCGCTGCAGGTGCTCTTTGCGCAGGGCGCGCTGACGCATCTGCCGATTGAATATTATGTCTTCCCGTTGCAGGACGGCAAGCGCTTCACCAGCAGGCGCGTCGAAGCAAGGCAAGGCAAGAGGACGCTTATCGATGCGCACGTGAGCTTTCAGGTTCCTTCGGACGGCCTTGATCACGCATTGCCGCCCTATCATCCGGTGCCGCTGCCGGAAGAGCTGATTGCGATGTCAGAAATGTCCACGCGCGGCGGCAGCGCATTCGCCGACGTCGACTGGGCCTGGTTTGAAAAGCCCTGCCTGGAATTGCGGGTTGCCAATCCGGAGAGTCACCTGCTTGTGGCAAGTGCGACTCCTCAGACATCATATTGGGTGCGTTTGCGGACGGCGCTGGGAGATGATCCGACAGTGCATGCGTCCGCACTCGCTTATCTGAGTGACTACTGGGTTAACACTGCGGCGATCTCTCACCACGTTCCCATTCGCGAGGTGATCCCACGCTACTATGTCGCCAGCCTGAATCATTCGCTGTGGATGCATCGCGAATGCCGCGCTGACGACTGGTTGCTGTTCTCGACGGAGAGTCCGAGTACGCAGAGCGGGCGCGCGTTGACGCACGCACGCATCTACACTCGCAGCGGGACGCTGGTGGCCTCCGCCACGCAGGAATGCCTGCTTGCAGATCGGACAACGATGGGAGGCCAATAACGGCCAATAACAGACACGAAGCTTGATTTTGCATGGGGCTGTATCATCTCCAGCGACTTTAATTCAATGACGAAGGACTTATGCGGCCAGATGACTATCTTGCGCATGCAGCCGACAAGGCGGCGCTGATCGTTGCAGCTCGCGATCACGAGCAAACATTAACTTACATGCAAATGTGCGGGCGCAGCCGGCAATTGGCGACATATTTGCGCTCTCGCTCGCTCAAGGAAGGCGATACCGTCGCCATCCTGCTGGAGAATCGCATTGAGGTCGCCGAGGCAGTATGGGCGGCACAGCGGTCCGGCCTGCGCTATACCTTGATCAACCACCATCTGCATCCGGATGAGGCGCGCTACATCGTCGAAGATTGCGACGCGCTTGCGCTGATCGTTTCGAGCCAGTTGGCTCCACTGGTCAGCGCAGGCAGCGTTCAGAGCGCGCAGCAAGCGCCGGTTCGACTGGTCATGGATGCAGACGTAGCAGGATTCGATCGGTATGAATCGGTTTGCTCGTGCGCAACGCCGGATGGCTGCGCGGACCCGGACGATGCGGTGGAAGGCGCGATGATGCTGTATTCCTCGGGCACTACCGGCCGGCCAAAGGGGATTCGCTATAACCATCCGCGCCAGAAATTTGGCGAGCTTGTCGCCACGGAAAACCTGTTGCGTAACGTCTTCGGCATGGATGAGTCCAGCGTGCTGCTGGTAGCGGGGCCGCTTTACCACGCGGCACCGATTTCATGGGCAATGGGCGCGCATCGACTCGGCGCGACCGTTGTCTCACTGGAAAAATTCGACGCGCTGGAGTGCCTGCGCCTGATCGAGCGGCATCGCGTAACGCATGTGTTGATGGTGCCCACGCATTTTGTGCGCTTGCTCAAGCTCGATGATGAAGAGCGCGGGCGGCATTCATTGGCATCGCTGCGCTGCGTGGTGCACGCTGCCGCTCCCTGTCCGATCGACGTCAAGGAGCGTATGCTCGAATGGTGGGGGGAGATCGTGTATGAGTTCTACTCCAGCACTGAAGCGAACGGCTTTGTGATGATCGGACCGCAGGAATGGCTCGCGCACAAGGGGTCGGTCGGGAAGGTGACGCAGGGCCGGATTCATATCGCCGACGAGAGCGGCAATCCTCTGCCGCCAGGCGAGCCCGGACTGATCTGGTTCGAGTCGGCCGGTCTCGGCTTCGCCTATCACAATGACGAGAAAAAGACGCGCGAAGCCTACGATGCGCACGGCCGCAGCACGGTGGGCGATATCGGCTTCGTGGATGAGGCGGGTTACCTCTACCTGACAGACCGCAAGTCGAACATGATCATTTCCGGCGGCGTCAACATCTACCCGCAAGAGATCGAGAGCCTGCTCGCGCTGCATCCCGCGATTCTGGATATCGCCGTCATCGGCGCTCCGCATGCCGACTTCGGAGAGGAAGTCGTGGCGGTGGTGGTGCCCGCCGACCCGGCGCGGGCAGGCGACGCGTTGGCAAGGGAATTGATCGAATACTGCCGTGAGCGCATGGCCCATTACAAATGTCCGCGCAGCGTCCGCTTCATGAGCGAATTGCCGCGCTCGCCCGCCGGAAAATTGATGAAAAGATTGCTCAAGGTATAGCAGGTTGTTTTGACGCCGCGGCGTGTTCCGCAACATTCATGAATTCATTGAGAGGCAGCCATGACGAGTTCGATTTACGACATTTCATTCAAGCGTATCAACGGCGAGAAGGCGTCGCTTGCTGAGTATCGCGGCAAGGTTTTATTGCTGGTGAACGTGGCCTCGCGTTGCGGATTGACGCCGCAATATGACGGTCTCGAAAAGCTGTTTGAAGCGAAGCAGGGCGAGGGCCTTGTGGTGATCGGTTTCCCTGCCAACGACTTCGGCGCGCAGGAGCCGGGTTCCAGTGAGGAGATTGCGCAGTTTTGCACGAGTAATTTCGGCGTCAAATTTCCGCTCGCCGAAAAGATCGCGGTGAAGGGGCCGGAACAGCATCCCCTTTACCGCTTTCTTGTCGAGACGCAACCGCAGGCGACGGAAACGGCACCCGGCGAACTGCGGGCGAAACTGAACGGCTATGGATTCAAACAGGAAAATCCGGCCGACGTGCTCTGGAATTTCGAGAAATTCCTGATTGGCCGAGGGGGCGAGGTAATGGCGCGCTTTGCACCTGATGTGACGCCGGACGATCCGGCGCTGTTGCAAGCGATAGATAGCGCGTTGCAAGGGGGCTAAGCATCGTGTCGCCCTCGTCGGCTGGTCAGCCCCTAGTTGAGTGACGGCGATATGCCGCCATCAATATGGAAATTGGCGCCATTGATGAAGTCCGACCGCGGGCTTGCCAGTATCGTCACTGCATAGGCGATGTCCTCCACCTCGCCAATGCGGTTGACCGTCTGGCCGCATCCTTTGGCGACATGCTCCTCAGCGCGGGCAATGTCGTCGCCCCAGCCGCGCCTGGCGGAAAAATCTCTCAGGAACGCGAGCAGGCCTTCGGTGCGTATCATCCCCGGAGAAACACAATTGCTGGTGACGCCGGACTGGTTCAACGCCTTGGACAGGCTCAGGGAGAAATTCAGCATCGCCGCTTTCGACGCGCCGTAATCCGGCTGCGCCGAGGTTGGTGTCGTGGCGGCGCCGGTCGCAATGTTGATCACCCGACCCCACTTGCGTTCCTTCATGGGCGGTACAAGTCGATGGATCAGGCGCACTGCAGCAAGGACGTTGGATTCGAAGGTATAAGTCCAGTCGGAGACCGCGGTAGTGAACCAGGACGGATTGGCCGCCTTGCCCTGGCCGCCGGCGTTGTTGACGAGAACATCAATGCCGCCGAAAGCGGCGACGGCTGCATCGGCGACCTGGGTCGCCCCTTCGTCGGTCGCCAGATCGCCGCAGGCAATCGCTGCCTTGCCACCTGATGCGACAATTGCGTCGGCCACCGCCTGTGCACGTTCCTGGTTGCGGCCATTTACGACCACCAAGGCCCCCTCGGCGGCCAGCATCTGAGCAATAGCGACGCCAATGCCCGCGCTGCTGCCAGTGACCAGTACACGTTTTCCGCTCAGCCCAAGATCCATCATCTCTCCTCGTTTATGAATGCCATCCACGCCGCCCCCGGCTTTGTGGAATCACGCGCAGGATCGTCCGCGGAGCGGCATGTGCAAGCACCTGCCGGAACCTATTGCGCCAGGAATTGCGGAAAGTCACGCAAGGCTTGCGTGCTTGCCTGTCCTGCAATCAGAGCACCAGTCCGCCGTCCACCGTGACGCATGCGCCAGTCGTGTAGCTGGACGCGTTCGATGCGAAATACAGAATGGCACCCGCCATTTCGTCCGGCTTCCCCATCCGATGCATGGGCACGCGCGGCAACAGCTTTTGCAGCATCGCTTCGTCTTCCATCAAGGTCGCAGCCAGCTTGGTGGCAGTCGCACCCGGCAGCAATGCATTCACGCGCACGCCCGCTTCAGCGCACTCCTTGGCGAAGGCCTTGGTCATCGACACCACAGCGGCCTTGCTGATCGAATAGATGCCTTGCATTATGCCAGGACTGATGGCGTTGACCGAAGCGACATTGATGATGCTGCCGCCGCCGTTCTTCGTCATCAGCTTAACGCCCCGTGCGGAGCTGAAGAAATAACCCCGGATATTGACGTCCAGTGTCTTCTGGAATGATGCCAGGTCGGTATCCGCAATCGGCCCGAAGTAAGGCATGGTCCCGGCATTGTTGACGAGGATGTCGAGGCGACCGTGGGTGGAGGCGATATCGTCAAACAGCTTGTCGATCTGCTCCAGATTACCGATGTCGCAGGCGCGGGCCTCGGCCTTGCCGCCGTCCGCGCGAATGGCTGCAGCAACCGATTCGCAACCGTCGATCTTGCGGCTGCAGACGATCACATGGGCGCCGTACGCGGCGAGCGTTCTGGCGGCGGATTCACCAATGCCGCGGCTGGAGCCGGTCACCAGCGCGATTTTCCCGGAGAGGTCGAACAGATTGGCTGTCGTCATTGTGTATGTTTTCCTGTCGTTGTTATTGAAAACTAGCATCCCAGCTGCCGCGCCGGCGCGGTTGTGGCACAGAGCGCCACAACCGCGGTGTAAGCCTGATTGACCGCATCGCCGATGCGGCCGCCGCGTCGCGCGTCGCCGATGGCCACCACGGGAACGCCGGAGGCAAGCAACAGCTCAGCCATTTCCGTGTCCGGCTTGCGGCCTTGGGCGATCAGCACACAGCTGGCCCTTTCCGAGGAGATGGCGCCATCGCGCGATTGCAGGCCAACGTCGCCGTCCTCACTGATGGAAACGATGTTGCTGTTGTCGATGATGCGCACACGCTCGTTGCCGGCAAGGCGCTTGCGGAGCACACCACGGTACACGATCTCGGCGGAGCGAGCGAGTTGGCCGGCAGGCGAGCGTGACACCAGTAATACTGTGTAGCCGCGCTCGGCGAGATATTCGGCGGTTTCGCAACCGGTCTCGCCGCCGCCATACACCACGACCGGCAGATTGCCCGGCGGAGGCAGGACCGAGGTATCGCCCATCAGCAGTTCGTAGGCATCATGCACAATGCTGCTGTCGATGCCTTCGATCGGCATGCGCACGGCGCGTGCGCCGGATGCCATCACGACAATGGCCGGCTTGTCGCGCGTGATCTGCTCCATGCCGACACGCGTGTTGAGCATGACCTTGATCGAGCTCTTGGCGATGCGGTCCTCAAGGTAGTTCTGGTACCAGGTTAGCTTTTCCTTGAAAGGCGGCGCGGCGGAGGCGATCAGCCCGCCACCCAGCGTCGAACGTGACTCATATAGCTCGGGCTTGAAGCCCGCCTGCTCCAGCATCAGTGCCGCAGCCATGCCACCCGGGCCGCCGCCGATGACCACTGCACGTGCGCCGCGCAAGTTGCCGGCATCGGGAATCGCATCCATTTCATGTCCGGTGCGCGGATTTTCTGCGCAGCCGATGGTGCCGTATACGCCGGCGTGCACGGCGACGCAATAGTTGCAGGAAGTGCATGGACGGATGGCGGCCTCGTCGCCCTTGCCCGACTTGTTGACCCACTCGGGATCGGCCAGTAGCGGACGTCCGAGCGCAATCAGGTCGGCGTCGCCTTGCTCGATCGCGCGCTCGGCGGTTGCAGGCCAGCGGATCTGGCCGACGCCGATCACCGGCACGTTCACCGCGGCGCGAATGCGTTTTGCGTAAGGGAGGCGCCAGCCTTCCGGCATCGACATCGGCTCGATGACCTTGTCCATGCCGGTCCAGCCGGTGCCGATCGAGACGTGCAATACGTCTGCGCCGGCGGCAGCGAGCTTGGGCGCAATGCGCACCATATCCTCGATGCTTAATCCCTTCTCGCTGAATTCATCTGCCGAGAAGCGGTAGATCAGCGGACGGTCGCCGATCGCCGCCTTGACGCGCTCGATCACGCGGCGCGGGAAATTCAGGCGCCGCTCTTCGTCTCCACCCCATGCATCGTCGCGGCGATTACCCATGGGTGACAGGAACGACGTCAGCAGGTATCCATGCGCGCCATGCAGTTCGAATGCGTCGTAGCCTGCCTTGACGCCGAGTTCGGCGGTGCGGCCGAAGCACTCGATCAGATGTTCGATTTCCGGCACGGTCAGGGCGCGCGTGCTCAGTCTGGATGGGTCCTTGCTGGATGGAATATCGCTGGGCGCGACCGCGATGCCGTCGGCAAGCAGGTGACGTATCGCGCCTTGTCCACCGTGCTGCAACTGCAGGCAGGCGGCGGCGCCCGCGTCTTTGATGGCCTCTACCAGACGCTGATGGCCATAAACATGAGTTTCCGATTCGAAAGTGAGCTGGCGATGCTCGGAGCGACCGGTTGCCGCATCGACGCAGCAGAATTCAACCGTGATCATGCCGACACCGCCTTCGGCGCGGGCACGATAGAAGGCGACCTGCGCCGGCGTGACGGAACCATCCGGAGCGCTCAGGTTTGTTGACATCGGCGCCATGACGGTACGGTTGCGCAATGTCAGGTTCCCGATCTTGAATGGGCTGAACAGATTGGGGTAAGGGGTGTGTTCCATCAGGATTTGCCTTATCGGTTGAAAGGGGTTGTCTCGCTTCTGTTCTATATTGCTTTTGGCGCGCGTAGGGCTGCTTGACACTACATCAAATCAAGCTCAATATAAATGATAGAGTGTCAGTTTTATATAAAACCAGCCCTGCGTCAACTGCCGGGTGCAAAGTGGTCCAATCGAGGAGAGAAAATGGGCGGTCGATTTGATGGCAAAGTGGTACTGGTGACCGGCGGCGGCCGTGGCATGGGCAAGGCGATTGCCAATGCTTTCGCGGATGAAGGCGCTACCGTCGTCGTGTCGGCGAGGACGCAACGCTATGGCGAGGCAGCGGTGGAAGAGATCCAAGCGCGCGGCGGCAAGGCAAGCCTGGTCGGCGGCGACATTTCCGATCGCGCAGCGGTGAAGGCCATGTTCGAAGCGGCGGTCCGCGCCCATGGCCAGCTCGATGTCGTCGTGCATTGCGCGGCAGACAATGCGCATGGCCTCGTGGCAGAGATGGAAGACGATGCCTACGATTACCTGATCAAGAGCAATATTCATTCGCCGTTCTGGATCGCGAAGGACTCGCTCCCGCATTTGAGCAAGGCCAAGGACAAGGGACGGCTGATCTTTATCTCGTCCGCAACAGCCAACCGCACCTTCATGCCCGGCTTGATTCCGTATGCATCGACCAAGGCTTATCTCAACTCATTTGCGCGCGGCCTCGCAGTCGAATTCGGTTCAAGAAACGTTCTCGTCAATGTGGTCGAGCCCGGCATGATTGCCTCCGACCGCATGAAAGACAAGCTGAATGCCGAGCAGGCCGCCGCGATGTCGGCGAACTTCCCGATCCCGCGGCCCGGTGAGACGAAGGAAATTGCCGCAGCGGTGCTGTTTCTTGCGTCCAACGATGCGTCCTATATCACCGGCAGCAACCTGCTGGTCGATGGTGGCGTCAGCATGGTGCCGCTGGTCGGGCTTTCCAATGTGCTGACCAAGGGATAAGCGTGTCCTCCGCGCATGGGTGTGGCGATGCCGTGCTGGAGCAGCGAATAGGCCCGCATGTTCTTCTCGTTACCCTGAATCGCCCGGAAAAGCGTAATGCCCTCGACGTCCGCATGTCGCACGCACTCGGTGACATGGTTCGCCGTAGCGAGCGCGACGAGACGATCCGCGCTGTGGTGCTTACCGGCGCAGGAGATAAATGCTTTTGCGCCGGGGCTGATCTGGCCGATATAGCTGCCGGCCGAGGCGCCGACATTGCAGTTGGCAATGCGGGACTCGGCGGGCTGGTGTTCGCCGAACGCAGCAAGCCATGGATCGCCGCGGTGCGAGGCCTGGCATTGGGCGGCGGCATGGAGTTGGCGCTTGCTTGCGACATGATCGTTGCCGCCGACGATGCCGCGTTCGGATTGCCCGAAGTGAAGCGCGGCCTCATTGCAGCGGCCGGCGGCGTGTTCCGCATAGCGCGCTGCCTTCCCCGGTCACTTGCTCTGGAGCTTCTCTCGACAGGTGAGCCGATCAGCGCGAGCGCGGCGCATTCCCACGGCATGGTCAATCGCCTGGTGCCAGGGGATGAAGCGGTCGCGTGCGCGATCGGGCTGGCTGAAAAAATTGCATCCAATTCTCCGGCGGCGGTACGGGAAAGTCTCGCGATCGCCCGTATTGCAAACGAACAGGGCGAGACGGAATTGCGTGCCTTGATGGACCTCGCTTGCGAGCGCGTGGTGACAAGCGAGGACGCCATGGAGGGCATGAAGGCTTTCCTCGAAGGCCGTGCGCCGTGCTGGAGTTCCTAGTGTCGTGAATCAGAAATTCGTTGAAGATAAGCGCAGAAATCAGCGCCATGCGGCGTTGCAAATGCTCACAAGGAGAACCACCGTTGCTGCGTTTTGCGCCTACCTGACATTGATTGCATCACTTCTCTTCGTAAATAAACGAACTTCTAACACACGACACTAGCGTGATTCTGCGCGGATCAGTGATTGCTACAAATTTGGCGTGACAAAGACCGGTGTCATGGTATGATTAAAACTGACGGTTTGATAGTTTTTGGAAAAAGCGCATATTGCAGTGAAGGATCCGGCAAGCGCGCATTTGACCAGGCGGTTTCTTCCGGCACTAATATTTTTTAACCATGAGAGCGCGATGACTTCCTTTCGACCTCTGCCGCAATTGAACGACCTCAACCGCTTTTTCTGGACCGGCGCTGCGGACGGCAAGCTGCGCATGCAACACTGCCAGGATTGCGGTCACTGGCAGCATCCGGCCGGCGTTATCTGTCCCGAATGCCTCAGTCGAAACCTTGTGCCGGAAGAGATGTCAGGCCTGGCGACCGTGGAGGCGCTCACTTTGAACTACCAGCCGTGGATACCCGGTGTGGAAGTGCCATATGTGATCGCCATTGTCGGGCTCGATGAGCAAAAAGGGTTGAACCTGACGACCAACATCGTCGGCGTGGCGCCGGAATCGGTGCACATCGGCCAGAGGGTGCGGGTAGTGTTCGAAGCAGTTGAAGACGTCTACCTGCCTTTGTTCACCCCGATAACAGCATGAAGAGATGGATATGAATGAGCAGAACGAAGATTTCGAAATGATCCGCGATCAGGCGCGGCGTTTCTTGACCGATGCGATGCAGCCGGATTACTTGAAGGAACTGCTGGAAAAGCCAGGCACGTTTGACGGGCGCACCTGGACCAATGCGGTCGAGCTGGGCTGGTCGGCGATTTCGCTGAATGAAGAGCAGGGCGGGCTCGGTCTCGGATGGCGCGGCGTATGCGTGCTTGCCGAAGAGCTTGGACGCAAGACCGCCTCGATTCCGCTGATTGCGACGGCTTCACTTGCGCAATTACTGGTCAATGATCCCGACAACGAAGTCGCGCTGAAACATGCGGCCCCGCTCATCAGCGGCGAGCAGCATGCCTGTCTGGCGCTCTCGCAAGCAGGCGAGGCCGGTCTGGCGCTCGCTCCGCGCATGCAGTTCAAGGATGGCAAGCTGTCCGGCACGACGGCAATCACAGCGTTCGCCGCGACCGCCGATTATGCCGTGGTGCCCGCGCAATCTTCCGGCGCGCTGTTCCTCGCGCTGGTCGCGCTCGACCAGCGCGGGGTCGGCCGTGACATCGTGCCGGCAGTCGACAACAGCCGCGCCGCCGCGGCATTGACATTTGAAGGCGTACCCGCCGTGTCTCTCTCCATGGGCGCACAGGCACAAGCCCAGTTGTGGAAACTGGCCAGCCTAGCTGCGCTGGCGACGGCGTTCGAACAGATCGGCGGCGCACAGGTATGCCTCGACATGGCGCGCGACTATGCGCTGGAGCGGAAGGCTTTCGGTCAGCAGATCGGTCGCTTCCAGTCGATCAAGGCCAAGCTGGCCGACATGTACGTCCGCATCGAAATGGCACGCGGCTGCGCGCTCGATGCACTCGCCGCACTTGAGAACGGTGACCCGGTCTGGTGTGGTCTGGCCGCTTCTGCGCGCGTCGGCGCTATCGATGCGTATGAAGTCGCCGCTCGCGAAAACATCCAGACGCACGGCGCCATCGGCGTCACTTGGGAAGCGATGCCGCATCACCATTACCGCCGTTCGCGCGCGCTGGCGATCGAACTCGGCGCCGCCGCGATGTGGCGCGAACGCCTGCTGGCCGAAGTCGGATTCGGCCTCCCCGCTTGATCAAGGAGTCACCATGAGTCACGAACAAAGCCAGGGCCTGCGCGCATATCGCGAGGCTGCAGTCGCATGGCTGGCGGAGCATGCGCCGCGCTTTTCAGGCGCAGCGCGCCACGGCCTGTCCTTCGAACAAGATCTGAAGCTTGCGCGCGAATGGCAGGCATTGAAGGCGAAACATGGATATGCCGGCATCACGCTGCCAAAGGAGTATGGTGGCGCCGGCTGTACCGAACTGGAAAAGATTGTCTTCTGCGAAGAAGAAATGCGTTACGACCTGCCGCTTGCCTATTACGGCGTCAGCCTCAGCAACCCGGTGCCGATCATGTTGCGCCATGCCCCGGAAGAATACCGGCGCCGCCTCGGCCCGCCGGCCATTCGCGGCGAACAGATCTGGTGCCAGATGTTTTCGGAACCTTCTGCTGGGACTGACCTCGCGGCATTGCGTTTGAAGGCCGAGCGCAAGGACGACGGCTGGGTGCTCAACGGGCAAAAGGTGTGGACCAGCTGGGCGCAGATCGCCGATTGGGGCGTGATCATTGCGCGCACCGACCCGACCGTGCCCAAGCACGCGGGTCTGACCTACTTCTTTGTCGACATGAAGTCGCCGGGCATCACCGTGCGCCCGATCCGTCGTCTGGTCACCGATCCTGACCTGAACGAAGTGTTCTTCGACAACGTGTTCATTCCGGACACGCAGCGCCTGGGTGGCGTCGGCGAAGGTTTCAAGGTCGCGATCGAGACGCTGATGATCGAGCGCTATGCGGTCACTGACGAATCTGGCTATGGCCCGACGCTTGAGGCGTTTGTCGAACTGGCCCGCACTGCGCGCGTCAACGGCCAACCCGCGCTCGAAGATGGCGAGATTCGCGCAGTGATCGCGCAAGCCTTTATCGAGCGCCAGGGCTTGCGCTCGATCCACCGGCGCGCGATCACCGCCATGGCCGCAGGCAAGATGCCCGGGCCCGAAGGCGCGATCCGCAAGCTGCTGCTTGGCCGCACACGCCAGCGCCTTGGCGCACTCGCGCTCGACATGCTCGGCGCCGACGGCGTGCGCTTCGACCCAGAAGCATCGGCCATCAAGGATTTCGCGCGTTCGTGGATGGACCCGAGCCTGCGTATTGCGGGAGGCACCGACGAGGTGCTGATCAACACGCTGGCCGAGCGCATCCTTGGTTTGCCGCAGGATTACCGGCCCGATAAAGGCCTGCCGTTCAATCAGAGCTGACAAGCAGCGGATTGTGGCGTTGAACGAATGCTTAGCTTTGTTTCCCGGAGTGTTACATGAACTTTGATATTGACCCGGCCGATATTGCCTTTCGCGAGGAAGTTAGAGCCTTCCTGCGCGAGAACGTGCCGGCAGACATGGCCGAACGCACCAGGCGCGGCTTTCATTTCTTGCGCGAGGACCAGCGCGAATGGACCCGCATCCTGAACAAGAAGGGCTGGTCCGGCCAGAACTGGCCGCGCGAATGGGGCGGTCCCGGCTGGTCTCCAGTGCGCCAGTTCATCTTTGAAGACGAGTGCTTCATGGCTGGTGCGCCGGCGATCGATACCTCCGGCTTCAAGATGATCGGCCCGGTGATCATGACCTTCGGCAGCGAGGAATTGAAACGCGAGTTCGGCCAGCGCATTCTCAACGCCGACGTGTTCTGGGGCCAGGGCTTTTCGGAACCGAATGCGGGTTCCGATCTGGGCTCGCTGTCGACCCGTGCGGTGCGCGATGGCGACGACTATGTGATCAACGGCCGCAAGATCTGGACTTCGTATGTGGAAACGGCCGACACCATCTTCTTGCTGGCCAAGACCGACCCGGAAGCACGGCAGCGCGGCATTTCGATGCTGCTCGTCGACAAGAACGCACCCGGCATTACGATTCGTCCAATCATCGATATCGGCGAAGGGCATAGCCTGAATGAGGTGTTCTTCGATGATGTGCGCACGCCGGCCCGCTACCTGGTCGGCGAAGAAGGGAAGGGCTGGACCTACGCCAAGCACCTGCTCGATCTGGAACGCGCCTTCAGCGCCGAGTGGCCGCGCAACAAGCGCAACCTGCAACAACTGAGCGCCATGGCCAGCCGCGAGCGCGCCAATGGCGGACGGCTGATTGACTCGCCCGGCTTTGCCGCCCGTCTGGCGCAGCTGGAAGTTGATTTGCATGCACTCGAATGGCTGACCCTGCGCGCGCTTTACGAGCGCCAGGGCGGTACCAAGTTGCCGGTTGGATCGCTGCTGAAGGTGCGTGGCTCCGAGTTGCTGCAAAAAATCGGTGAAATGCAGGTCGAGGTACTCGGTGACTACGGCGCATATTTCTATGCGGATCCGCATCGTGGAGATACGCGGGAAGTCGGCTCGCCTCCGGGGCCGGAGTATGCGCCCGGTGTCGTGGCCGATTACATGTACCGCCGCGCCACTACGATTTACGGCGGCGCCAATGAGGTGCAGCGCACGATCATTGCGCGATCATTTCTGGAGCTATAAGAATGGATTTTCAACTGACTGAAGAGCAGCAGATGCTCAAGGACAGCGCGCGTCGCTTCCTTGAGGAGAACTGTGTATTTGACTCACGCCAGCCCTTGATCGACAAGGGCAGCTTTGATCCGGCGCGCTGGAACGTGAGCGCGGAGTTGGGCTGGCTTGGCATGTCGCTGCCGGAAGAATACGGCGGACTGGGCGGATCGGCGATCGAAACCGCGATCCTCGCTGAAGAAATGGGACGGGTCCTGTTTGTCGAGCCGTACTGGGCGGTTGCGGTGCTTGCCGCGCAAACCGTTGTGGCATCGGGAGACAAGGACAAGGGCGAGGAAATCCTGCCGGCGCTGGCAGCCGGCGAGGCGCGGCCGGTGCTGGCGCATGGTGAGGCTGAAGCACGGGGCGCGATTGAATACGTGTCGACTTGCGCGACAGCGGCGGGCATTGGCCGGTGGCGTCTGACAGGCAACAAGTCGCTGGTCGTCGCCGGCAATGTGGCGGACCGGTTCATCGTCTCGGCACGTACAAGCGGCGCGGTATCAGATCGCCACGGCATCACTTTGTTCGTCATTGATCGCAATGCCCCCGGCGTTGTCATGCGCGACGTGCGCCTGACCGATAACCGCTGGGCCACTGATCTCACACTGGACGATGTTGTCGTGAGCGAAGCCAATGTGCTCGGCGAAGTGGATGGCGCGTGGGTCGCGCTTGAAGGAGGGCATGCGCATGCGCTGGTAGCTCTGTGCGCGGAAGCCGTCGGCGTGATGGAGAAGGCGCTGTGGATAACGCGTGACTATCTCAAGATTCGCAAGCAGTTTGGCGCGACGCTGAGCACTTTCCAGGCGTTGCAGCATCGTATGAGTGAGATGCTGATCGAACTGGAACTGGCGCGCGGCATGGTCCATAAGGCGCTGGCATCGATGAACGCGGCGCCGGAAGAGCGTGCGCGCGCACTCGCGGCTGCCAAAGTGCATATCGGACGCAGTGGCAAGTTTGTCTGCGGCCAGGCCATTCAGCTTCATGGCGGTATCGGCGTTACCGAGGAGTACATCATCGGCCATTATTTTAAGCGCATGACGAACATCGAGTATACATTGGGCAATTCGCACGTGCATCTTGAGCGCCTGGCTGATATCGTACGCCGGGAAGCGGCATAGCGTTGTGCGGACGCGCCGGCAGGCGCGTCCGGAGGATTGTTGTTCCCGATATGCGTACCGATATTACTGGAATAAAAAAGCCCTCGGAATTTACGAGGGCTTTTTTATTCTTGGGAGCGGCTTTCTGTTTCTGTCAGGCGGCCTTGGCGACTTTCGTTTTTTTAGTCGCGCCCACTTTAGGCCGGCTCGCAGGAGCCGCCGCCAGTTTGACACGCGCGGCGGTCTTGCGCACCGGCTTTGCCTTTTCTGGGGCCGGTTCAGCCGGGGCCAATGCAGCCGCAGGTTGCGAGCCCCGCATGACCATGGCAACGATGCGCGCGAGATTGCTATTCACGCGCTTGAAGCCGAGCCCGCCTTCCACCACTTCCGGATCCGTCGCCGCCATGTGTTCCATTGCACCGTGCAGGATGGATGCTTCCGCGTAAGCATCGGAACGCCGGCGTGACCCCTGCGCAGGATTGATCGAGAGGATGCATTGCGCGAAACGTTCAATGAACGGAATAAAGGTGTTCAGACGCAATTCCGAAAAACGCGGATCGCCACGAGTCGCTTCGAGGTTCCGATACCGGAGCACAGCCCTGTGCTTGTTCCATACGGAATTCAGGGCATCAATCACTTCCGCAGCGCGCTGCTCCAAGTTTTCATTGTTCCACGGTTGGTCGAAGATGGTGTGAATCATCCCCATATCCTGACCTGCGACTTCACTGAGGGCAAAAAGGACATCCCTGGTATCGTCAAAGTACATGTAAAAGCTGGCGGGGGATGTCCCGGCTTCGGCTGCAATAGTCACCGCCGCCAACTCCAGCGGCGAGTGCGTGAGCAACAGGTTTCGCGCAGCCTCCATCAATCTCGCCCGTGTTTCCTGCCCTTTGCGTCCCAAAATTTGCCCTTGCTTGTTTTTCTGTGCGTCTATTTCCATAAAAATCCCACTTTGTTCTGTTCAAATTTCTGATGCGCGCCTCTAACGAAAGCTGACAAGCACTTACTTTTGCATATGACGCATTGTCACCTATATGGCAAGCGTTGTCACCTATTGACAAGCGTTGTCGCCGCTCCGGCCCCTGCTTCTGCCGCCCAGCACGAGGATTTCCAAAAACTGTTAGAGTGTCAGCTATGCAATGAAAAGGAAGACCTCATGTTTCGCATTATCGTAATGAAAAATTTCGGTGGCCAATTTGGAAAGGTCTGACGGCGTCTGGGTCGCGCTGACGAATCCGGCCTTCCGGTCATTATGGCTGGGCAGCGTGGCGCTCAATATTACTATCTGGATGCACAGTGTCGCGGCGGCGTGGCTGATGGTATCGCTCACAACATCACCGCTGATGGTGGCCCTGATACAGACAGCGAGTGCGCTGCCGTCGTTTATCTTCGCCCTGCCTTCCGGTGTTATGGCCGACCTGGTGGACCGGCGCCGCTACCTCCTCGTCATCGTTGGTTTCATGGTAGTGACTGCGGCCGTTCTGTGCGTGTTCTCCTTTGCCGGCGGCATGGGCGCATGGATGTTGCTGTTGTTGACGTTTTGCCTAGGTGTCGGTTTTGCGCTGCAGGGGCCCGCCTGGTACACGGCACAGACCGATGTCGTGTCGCGGCAACAGTTGCCGTCGGCGCTGGCGCTGTCCGCGGTTTCTTACAGTTCGGCGCGTGCGGTCGGGCCTGCTCTGTCAGGCGTGGTGGTTTCTTCCGCCGGCGTGGGCGCGGTGTTCGTCACCAGCGCGGCGCTGCTGCTGGCTGCCTTGTACTCGCTGCTGCGCTGGGACAGTCCGAAGCGTTCCAGCCACCTTCCGCCGGAGAACCTGGTGTCTGGTATGCGCAGCGCATTGCGCTACACGCGCCACTCCGAGGTCGTGAAAGTGCAAATCTTGCGCACCGTCTCGTTCGTCGGCGTCGCGAGCGCGCTGTGGGCATTGCTTCCGCTGATCGCAGGCGAACAGCTCAAGAGCGGCGCTGGCGGCTACGGCATCCTGCTGGCAAGCATTGGCGCCGGCTCGGTGGCCGGTGCGCTCCTGATTCCGAAACTGAAGGACGTGATGGAGATGAACCGGATGATGGCGCTGTCCACCTTCGTCTACGGCAGCGCGACGATTGTTGCCGCCTATGTTCCGAATCTTGTCGTCGTGTGTATCGTGCTTTTCCTGTCCGGCATCGGCTGGATCGGTGTCGGCAACACCAATATGCTTGCGCTGCAATCAGCGGTGCCGGGATGGGTGAGGGCGCGCACACTGTCGGTATACATGCTCGTCTTCCAGGGGGCGATGGCCGCTGGAAGCGCGTTGTGGGGAGCGGTGGCGGCGAAGGCAGGAACATCCCATACCCTGCTGGCCAGTGGGCTGCTGATGGCAGGTGTGCTGCTGGTCATGAACAAGTTCCCGGCACGCATCGGGGAGGAGGCCGAGGCAACCGAGTCCGCAGATGTATTGCATGCCGAGTTTGTTGCAGAAAGCGTGCCGTCGGATGCGCCGGTTGCCGTCCAGATCGTCTACAAGGTCAGCGCGGAAAATCGCACCGAATTCCTGCGCCAGTTGTATGTGGTGGGGAACGCGCGTCGCCGTAACGGCGCAAGTTTCTGGCGGGTCTACCGGGACACTGAAGATCAGCAGAGCTACGTCGAGCGCTTTCTCATTGATTCATGGAATCAATATCTGCGACAGCGCAGTCGCGCGACGATTGCCGACCAGGAAGCTGAGAGGCGGCTGCATACGATGCATTTGGCGGCTGAGCCGCCCGTCATTTCGCACTATGTGGCGGAGCCTTGCCCGCAGACGCCAAAGCCGTGCGATGTGCAGAAAATCCGGGTTTAATCCTGGAAGTCGCGTAGAAGCAACTCAGGATGTTGGGAAAAATCCCGCACGCTGCCCTTGTTGCGTGTGGCAAGCATGATCCTTGCCGGTTGGAAGGAATAGCAAGCGCCGGACATGCGGTCGGCGAAAACGCTGGCGTTATCGAACTGGTCGAAGTTGATGCCTCGTCCGCTTGCGATCATGACAGCCCGTCTCAGCATAACGATCGCATCGGCATTGTCCGGGTCGCGCTCTGCCATTTCCCGTACGTTCATCTGACGCAGATTGGTGCCAGCCAGTGCGGACGGAGCAATGACCGTGGTCCCTTCCATAATCCAGTCGATGCATGTTTTGCTGTCGCGCAGGACGTGTGCCCGGCGCTTGCCGTCGACTGCATCGGTCACCTCGATATCGTATTGTCGGCGACCGCCGCGCAGCGCTTGGGGAATTGCCAGGAGCGCGAGGTCGAATTGGTGCGTGCACTGTTCATGCGGATCGATGTGCGCCACTGCGGCAAAAACGTCCATCGACAGAGCGACGCCAACGAGCTGCTGGAGCATGCTTCCTGCACTGGCGCAACTGGCCCACGGCGTTCGCTTGTCTTCCGATTTGACGCCGGTAATCCGGGCGCCGTCATGCTCAAGCGTGATAACGAAATGATGGTAGTCGTCTTCGACGCCGGCCTTGACATGCCGTTCGCCCGCGGAAAGGATCACCTTGCGGCGCAGTGATCCGTTCGTTCCATTTTGTGGCGATGCGCTCATGCGGTCGCCCGCCCAGCAGCGGACCTGCTACATCCGATTGTTTCCATGTGTGAAAGTGACAGCATCAGCGGTGGTTCAGAGATAAATGAAAATAACGATATGTTAGCTATTGAGTCATTATGAGAGAATCTTCGAGGTGGGGCAAGGATTTCCTTGTACGTTGAATGCCGCTACGGGAATCCATCTTGGCAGGATTGGATTGATTTCTGGCAATAGATCTGAATGATCTACAGAATCGCCGATTTTGGAAAAAATGTAATTTGACACAGTGTCAGTTATTTCGTAAGCTCAAAAAACGACAAGATGCCAGTTCCAATCGGGGCAACACAACCACTCAGTGATGTAGCTTCGACAGCTCCACCGAGGAGGAGACAAGAATGGGAATCAAATTCCGTTCACGAGTCGAGTGCAACGCCTTGCATAGCATCCTGCTACGACTGCCAAATCGTACATCTTGTATCTTTGCGCAGACCCTAAGGCGAACAGTTCTTCCTTGCAGGGCACATAACGCCAGACATCGATCTTGAATGGTTCTCGATGAGAGTCTCTCCGTCCCGCCGTTCACTCTCGCTCATCGTTGCGCGGCTGCTCATTGCAGCGTGTGATGGCATTGCGCGTATCGCATCACATATGTGTTGCATGTTCGCTTCGTTGAAAAAATCTTCTACACATCCTGTTGACGCGATCAGCGATCTATGGCCTACTATCAAAACTGACGATATGTCAGTAATGGGGTTGTCTCCAATGATGACTCGGAGACTTTGGATTGCCAGGTGCGGGGTCCATTAAGGATAATAATCATAAGGAGTAGACGCAGGATGAGTAAACTCAAAAGGGATCGCTTGACGCGGACAGAAATCGCAGTCTCCATCGCACTTGCATTTAGTGCGATTAGTGGAAGTGTATATGCGGTGAACATCGATACAGGCAACCAAGATGTCGAATTGCGCTGGGACAATACCGTCCGCTACAACGGCGGCTGGCGCATGGAAAAAGTCAATCCCGCTTTCTATAACAGTCCTGGTTACGATGAAACCACCGGCCGCTTCAAGCGCGGCGACATGGTCACCAATCGCGTCGATCTCATTTCCGAGATGGACGTGGTCTACCAGGGCAAATACGGTTTCCGTGTCAGCGGCGCGGCTTGGGCTGACGGTGCATACGGTACGCACTCGATCCGTAATCCGGCACTTCCGGTGTCCGGTGCATACAACAACGATACCTTCAACAATTACACCAAGCGTTATATCGTTGGCCCGTCCGGCGAGATTCTCGATGCCTTCGTGTTCGGCACCTTCGACATCGGTGGAAAATCTCTTAACCTCAAAGCTGGTCAGCACAATGTGTACTGGGGCGAGTCGCTGTACTCTGTCACTAACAGCATCGCCTACTCGCAAGGTGCAGTCGACAGCATCAAGTCGGCAACGAGCCCGGGCGCGGAAGCGAAGGAGCTGTTCCTGCCGCGCAAACAGGTTTCTGGCCAGATGCAGCTGAGTGACGACCTGTCCATTGGTGCACAATATGCGTTTAGCTGGAAGCCGTTCCGTCTTGCTCCGGGCGGCACCTATTTCTCCGGTTCTGATGGCACACGTTCCGACTTTGCGTCGACCACGCCGGGCTTCAACATTCCCAATGGCCCGGATCTCGGACCGGACAGCCAGCGCGGCGACCTCGGTTTCAATGTGCGCTGGAGTCCGTCCTGGTTGAACGGCACAGCCGGTTTCTACTATCGCAAGTTCGATGAGAAGCTGCCCTGGTCCTTCACCCAGCTGTCTGGACGTACGCCGACTGCGATTCGTCTCGCCTTTGCGCGCGATACCGAGCTGTATGGCTTCAGCTTGACCAAGACGCTGAACACGGTCAGCGTGGGCGCCGAACTGTCATACAGGAAGAATACGGCGTTGAATTCAACCTCGGGCTATACGGTATTGCCGGCAAATGGCAGTTCGCCGACGTATGGCGAAGCTGAAGGGGCGCGTGGCAACACCTTGCACGGCTTGATCAATGGTGTCTATCTGCTTCCTTCGACCGCATTGTGGCAGGGTGGCACGCTGCAGGGTGAATTCAACTTCAGCCACTTGGTGAGCGTGACCAGGAACGCGAACCGGTTCTTTGGCGAAGGTTATGCCTGCCCGGCCGGTCGCGACAAGACCGACGGCTGCGCGACCAATAACGCGTATGGCGTGAATGTCGCGTTCACTCCGGCGTGGCCCCAGGCTTTCGCTGGTTGGGACCTGAGCATGCCGACCACGCTGGCGTACCAGTTGAAGGGTAACGGCGCAGCGCTCGGTGGCGGCAACGAGGACACCATGGCGTGGTCTATCGGCCTTGCCGGCACGCTGTATTCGCGCTATGAGTTCTCGCTCAAGTACGCCGACGTCAAGGTCCGTTACAAGACCAACCCGGCGACCGGTCTGGTGTCCACCGCCAACGGCAGCAATGCCGTGCAAAACGACCATGGCTGGCTGTTCTTTACGTTCAAGACAACGTTCTGACAGACAGGCGATAATTGAAAACAGGGGCGGTGATGTCGCCCATGTCCATTAAAGCAAAACTGGAGACTGTCCATGCATTACACGAAGCATATTCTGGCACTTGCCGCAAGCGCAGTGCTCGCAGGCCAAGCATTGGCCGCACCCACAGCAGAAGAAGTGAAGCAACTCGGTACTACGCTGACTCCGGTCGGCGGGGAAAAGGCCGGCAACAAGGATGGCACCATTCCCGCATGGGATGGCGGCCTGTGCAAGCCGCCGGCAGGCTACAAGCCGATCATGGGTGCTGCCGGCGGCGGTCCGTACATCGATCCGTACGCCAGCGAAAAGCCGCTGTTCCGTATCAGCGCTGCCAATCTGAGCAAGTACGCGGATAAGCTTGACGAAGGCACCAAGGAGTTGTTCAAGCGCTATCCAACGTTCGCGGTCGACGTGTTCCCGACGCATCGCACGGCCTGCATGCCGAACTGGGCCTACGAGAACACGATCAAGAACATCAACAATCCGAAACTGATCGGCAATGCGCCTGGCCTCACCGGTGCGCACGCGCAGATTCCGTTCCCGATTCCGAAGTCCGGCGCCGAAGCGATGTGGAACGTCCTGATGAAGTTCCAGGCTCCGAACCACAAGTATCTGCTGGAGAGCTCGTTGGTTGACAGTTCCGGCACCTTGTCGGTCAGTTCGATGCAGGTCATCGAAGAAAGCCATCCGTACTGGGACAACTCGTTGCAATCCCTGCCGGAAGACAAGCCATTCCGTCAGTTGATCTCGACGTCCAAGTTCCCTGCATCGCAGGCGGGTGTGAAGCAGATGCGCTGGTCCTTCATGCGGACGGATATCAAGGACGACATGGCATGGAGCTATGTGCCGGGACAACGCCGCGTGCGCTTGGCGCCGGAATTCAAGTACGACACGGTATCGACGACTTCCGGCGGTATCCTGATTTTCGACGAGATCAACGGTTTCGACGGCAAGCTGGACAAGTACGACTGGAAGCTGGTCGGCAAGAAGGAAATGTTCGTTCCTTACAACGCCGTCAAGCTTCTCAGCGCGCCGACCGAGGACGTGATGAAGAAGAACCATGCCAACCCCGATCTGCTGCGCTGGGAACAGCATCGCGTGTGGGTGGTGGAAGGCTCTCTGAAAGCTGATCAGCGTCACGTGCAGAAGAAGAAGATCTTCTACATCGATGAGGATAGCTGGGCGCCGGTGGTGTATTACTCGCTGGACCACTCCGACAAGGTCCACCATCTGGTCCACTTCCCGACGATGCAGGAATATGACAAGGGCGTGGTGCGCGTCGCGCCAGAATTGCTATACGATATGAACCGCGGCATCTACGGCTTCCAGTCGAAGACGATGGGCCGTCCGGAGCAGACCTCGTATTACAAGGTCGACCGCTACCCGGCCAACTTTTTTACGCCGGATTCTCTGGCAGGTAGCGGGGTTCGCTAAGCTCGTCGCAACATAGCAATAGCAGTAAATGCGGTAAATGGAAGGCGGCCAGCGGCCGCTTTTCATAACGATTTTTCAACGGTGGCGCCGTCTGCGGCGGCGCGCCTCTACGGTTTTCAGTATCGGAACTCTTGATGTGCCAGGTCTGCGTGTACAACAGCAATCTCTCCTCGGCGCCTATCCGTTCGATTACAAGACAAGGAGTTATTGAAGTGCGCCAGATTCTTGCTTCAGTTGCTGCATTTCTTTCCCTTTCGGTCGCGCATGCCGCGGCCGTCAATGGCACTGTCAAAGAGCCTCTCGATGTGCCTGCGGCCGTTACCCGGCTGACGACGTCGACACAGCTCTCCGGTATTGCCCAGGCTGGCAAGCGCCTCGTCGCTGTTGGCATACGCGGTCTGATCATTACTTCAGACGACGCCGGCGCAACCTGGACGCAGCGCCTGGCGCCTGTGTCGTCGGATCTGCTGGCCGTGCATTTCCCCACCGCCGCGCGCGGATGGGCGGTCGGCCACGATGGTGTGATATTGCATAGTGCCGATGGCGGCAAATCCTGGGTCAAGCAGTATGACGGCAGGCAGGCTGCCACCCAGTTGCTCAATCATTTCACGAAGCTGGCTGACGCTGGCGACGAAAATGCCAAGCGTCTGCTGGGCGAAATGAAGCTCAATTATGAAAACGGACCGGAACAGGCTTTGCTCGATGTCTGGTTCGAAGATGAAAAAAATGGTTTTGCGTGCGGCTCCTTTGGCACCTTGCTGGCGACCACCGATGGCGGCAAGACCTGGGAATCGCGCATTGAGAACGTCGAATACGGGACCCTGCTGCACCTGAACGCAGTTCGCGGTGTGGGCGGCAATGTTTACCTGGCTTCCGAGAAAGGACTCGTCTTCCGGCTCGATCGCCAAAAGAAACGCTTCGTTCCCGCTGAAACCGGTTACAACGGCAGCTTCTTCAGCGTGGCGGGCGCAGGCGATACCGTGATTGCCGCCGGCCTGCGCGGTTCGGTATATCGCTCAAACGACGCAGGTAAGTCGTGGGAAAAGCTTGACGCCGGGCTGATTGCTGCAGTCACCGGAATGGCCAGTACTGAAGCAGGGCGCATCCTCATGGTCAGTCAGAACGGTAGCGTGCTGATTAGTGATGACGCCGGAACGCGCTTCACGACATTGCGCGTTCCCCGCCCGACGGTGCTTTCCGGCGTCACCCAGGTCGGTAGCGATAAAGTCGTCGTCGTCGGTCTGACCGGCGTGCAGCAGGTGCGGTTGAAATAATTGGCACTGCATTTTCATCAGCACATTAACGTAATTGGAGTATAGGCATGGCAACTTCCATCCGGGCAGGTTATCTGCCGGTGATCGCTGACCCGGCGCAATTCGACAAGAATAGCGGGACGTGGCTGGAGCGTTTCATCTTTAATCATCGCGCCATCATGGTGGCCATCTGCCTGCTGATGACCACCTTCCTCGGCTGGCATGCGTCGAAGCTTCCGGTGAACGCAAGCTTCGAGAAGATGATCCCGAGTTCGCATCCCTACATCAAGAATTACTTCGACAACCGCAATTCGATTCGCGGGATGGGCAACTCGATCCGGATTGCCCTCGAAACCAAGAACGGTGATATTTTCGACAAGGACTATCTGCTGACACTGCAGAAGCTCAACGACAAGATATTCTTGATGCCAGGCGTTGACCGCGCATGGATGCGCAGTCTCTGGACATCCAGTCTGCGCTGGACGGAAATCACGGAAGAGGGGTATCGCGGCGGCCCGGTGATGCCGGAGCGATGGGATGGCAGCCCCGAAATGACGCGGCAACTGCAGGCCAATATCGCCCGTTCCGGCCTCGTCGGCAGCTTCGTCGCTGACAACATGAAATCCGCGGTGATTTTCGTGCCGCTGGTGGAGAAGAATCCAGAGACCGGGAAACCGCTCGATTACGCCGAATTCTCGCACCGACTGGAAACGGAGATCCGCTCGCTCGAAACCGATCGCTACAAGATCCATATTGTCGGTTTTGCAAAACTGGTGGGTGATCTGATCGACGGCCTGTACGACGTCATGAAGTACTTCGGCCTATCGGCGGCGATTGCAGCAGCTTTTGTCTTCATGTACACGCGCTGCATTCGCAGCACCGTGCTGCTGGTTCTGAGTGCCACGCTGGGCGTCGTATGGCTGCTCGGGATTTTGCAATTGATGGGCTACGTGCTCGATCCCTATTCGATCCTCGTGCCGTTCCTGATCTTCGCAATCGGCTTGTCGCACGGCGCGCAGAAGATGAACGGCATCATGCAGGACGTCGGTCGCGGCACGCATAAGTATGTTGCCGCGCGCTACACCTTCCGCCGCCTCTTCATGGCGGGCCTGACGGCATTGCTGACCAATGTCGTGGGCTTCGCTGTCCTCGTGGTCATCGATATTCCGGCAATTCGCGAGATGGCGCTGACGACCAGTATTGGCGTGACCGTGCTGATCTTCACCAAGCTGATACTGATTCCGGTGCTGCTGTCTTATACCGGCGTGAGCGTAAAGGCGGCCAAGCGCAGTGTGATGAACGAGACCAACGATGCTGCAGGCGGTCCGTTCAACGCGATCCGTTCGGTACTGATCCAGTTGTGTGAACGCCGCAATGCGATCGCAGTCGTCCTCGTCTCCATCGTACTGGCCGCAACGGCGCTGGTGGTGCGCAAGGATATCCAGATCGGCGACCTCAATCCGGGTGCGCCAGAGTTGCGCCCCGACTCGCGGTATAACAAGGACAGCGCGTTCATCACGGCCAATTATGGTCTTTCGACCGACCAGTTCGTCGTCATGATCAAGACCAAGCCGGGCGAGTGCTTTGCCTATTCCAATCTGATCGAGGCGGACCGTCTCGGCGCCACTTTGCGTCAGATCGAGGGCGTTCAAACCACGCTGTCGCTGGCGGACGGCGTACGCCGTGCAACTTCGGGCATGTTTGAGGGCAATCCGAAATGGCAGGCGATTTCGCGCAACACCACCAACCGTTCGCAAGCCTTCGCCATTTTCCAGGCTGACCGGCCGGAACTCGCTGACAGTACCTGCGGCGTGACACCGCTTGTCGCCTACTTGGCCGACCACAAGGCAGGTACCTTGACTCGCGTGGTAAACGAGGTGGAGGCGTTTGCTGCCGAGCACAATGGGCCGGACCGCGAATTCCAGCTGGCGGCAGGCAATGCCGGTATTGAAGCAGTGACTAACATCGTCGTGAAGAAGAGCTTCTGGACCATGCACTTCGTGCTGTACGGTGCGGTCGTCCTGTTGTGCTTCATCACCTTTCGCAGCTGGAGGGCAACGCTGGTCGCGATCATTCCACTGGTCCTCACCTCGGTGCTGTGCGAAGCGCTCATGGTATGGCTGAACATTGGCATCAAGGTTGCCGTTCTGCCGGTGATCGCGGTCGGTGTGGGCGTCGGCGTTGACTACGCGCTTTACCTGCTGAGCGTGCAGCTGGCGCTGCAACGTCGTGGCGTGACGCTCGTGGAAGCGTACACGCAGTCGCTGGACTTCACCGGCAAGATCGTCGGTCTGGTTGGTTTGACAATGGCGGCGGGTGTTATCACCTGGGCATGGTCACCGATCAAGTTTCAGGCTGACATGGGTATTCTGCTTACCTTCATGTTCTTGTGGAACATGGTCGGCGCCTTGCTGCTGATTCCTGCGCTGTCTTATTTCCTGCTGCGCACATCGGCCGATACCGACGATTCGAAAGAGCGCGAGATCCTCAAGGACGATCGCGTGGAGACTGATGTCATGCCCGTTCGCTCTGCGATGAACGTTTAATCGCTTGAATGGAGATGGCATGCCCCAGTGCATGCCATCTTCTTGTAGTCACCATCCCCCGTCCGGTGAAGCGACACAAAGAATCGCTCGGCTGGCAGAAGCCGCGTCGGCATTTATCCTGAACTTTGCATCCGATGTGGGAACGGCGAACGTTCCCGGTTGCGGCGCGATTCCATAGCTTTTTATTTTCTCGCGTGCCCCCTTATTCACCATCGGTTCGATCACGGGTGCTGGCCGTTATTGGCGATGTACCAAACAACGTGAGTCCAATCCAGGTTGGCACACATGTGATCGTGCGTAGTTCGTCAATCATTATTGTTGCAGAATGATGCGCCGGGCGGTTCCTGCAAAATAGCGTACAAGTTGTGCAACACCCAAATTCCGCAGTGACGAAACGGCAGGGGGAGCATCGACATCGCCAGCCGCATGGTATTGCAACCGAAGAGTCTCGAGCGATCCGTGTCGAGCGTGGAGAAATTCGCTACGGTCGTGCAGCAAAATGCGGAAAATACGGCACAGGTGAGTAGTCGGCTGTCGGCGAAGGCATGGAAGTTTTTGCCAATGCATCCAGAGCATCTGGAAGCCGAGACGATTCAATTGGCGTGCCAGCGAGCGCTTGACGAAGAGCGGGAGTGCGATGCAGCCCACGGAGACGTCGTACATACGGCCGTGCAGTCCGAAAGTATTTCCGGCATGCCAGATCATGGAGGCAAGAATGACTGCGGGGACCCGAGGTCCCCGCATGTTGATGAGTGAGCAGGATTAGGTTGGCTTAGCGCAGCTTCTTCAGGAGCTGCGCATCGTTCGCGCGTGCGGAGAGCCAGAAGTGCAACGCTCCCCACGGCAGGCAGATACACATGACGGTAATCATTGCATAACGTAAGGACTGGTCGCCTCCGTACAGGTCGCTGAATACGCCGACCATGAACGGTCCCATGCCGTAGCCAATGAGGTTGGTGGCAATCTGCATTGCCGCTGCCGTCGTACCGCGCATATTGCTTGAGGTGATGCTCAACATTGCACCGAATGTTGCCGGGAAGGCGACGAATGCAATCATCTGTGTCAGCGACAGCAGCGCGACTGACATGTTCGCCGAGCCCACCAGCATGCCCGCCGCTGCAACGCACATCGCGAGCAGAGCTACAACCAGGCTGATGTCCATGCGGCGCCGGGCACGGAAGCGGGAGAGCTTGTCGCTGATAATGCCGCCGATGACGGAGCCGAGTGCGCCGGCGAAGCCGCTGGCCAACGATACGGCAAAGCCCGCTTCCTTGATATTGAAGCCATGGAATCGCATCACGAAGGACGGCAGCCAGGAGCCGATCGTCGCCACGGCTGCCGCGACCAGCGAGACGCCAGCCAGCAAATGCAGCATCGCGGTGTTGCCGCCCACATGTCGCAGCACTTCACCGAGTGATGCCGCCTTCTTGACTGGTTCCGCGTTGCCTTCCATTGCGCCACGCTTCGGTTCGCGTACTGTCAATATGAAAACGATCGCCAGGATCAGACCGGGGCCGCCCGCCACCAGCATGGCTGAGCGCCAGCCATACTGTGCGGCGATGTAGCCGCCGATGACGATGCTCAGGACGGCGCCGACTGCATTGCTGAGGAAGAAGCAGCCTACCGCCGTCGAGCGTTTGGAAGCGGGGAACAGATCGGAAATGAGCGACAGGCTCGACGGCGAGCCGCCGGCTTCCGAAGCACCGACGCCCATGCGCGCGAGCAGCAGCTGAATGTAGTTTTGTGCAAAGCCGGACAGCGTCGTCATCCCGCTCCAGATAGTGACCAGAATGGCAAGAAGTTTTACGCGGTTTACCCGGTCGATCAGTAGGCCGAGGGGAATGCCAGCAAGCGCGAATGTCGCGCCGTAGGCCAGGCCGGTCAGCATGCCGATCTGACTGTCCGTAAGGCTGAACTCACGCCGGGCAGGTTCGATGATGATGGCAATCATCATTCGATCCAGGAAGTGACAGGAGTAGATCAATGTCAGGATCGCCAGCGCGTACCAATTGGCCGCTGGCACGGCGTCGCTGACAGCAGGCGCATTCGTGTTGACAGCAGGCGCATTCATGCCGACAGCAGGCACATTCATGCCGTCGACGGCAACCGAGTCGTTCATCTTCATTTGCAAAGTCTCCTGTTTGCGTTGCGATTCCCGGACGCGCCGGATTTTTTATGCCGCCTTGTTTAGGACGATTTCGCGTCGCATCCAAGGAGCCGACCTTGGCTCCTTGGCATACAAACGAAACCGCTCTTTCGTGCGATCTATAATTGCTCCGGCGTAGGGGAATGCACCGGACATGTTACTGCTGATTACCGCTTCTTCAGCACCACGCTCGACTTTTCGCGATCCCAGGTCGTCGGCGTGACGCCTTGGTCGCGCAGTTCGTATTTCAGAATCCGGCCGACAGAACTGCGCGGGAAGTCCTTGCGGAATTCAATGTAGCGGGGTACCGCGTAGTATGGCATCTGGTCAGCGGCCCAGCGGCACAGTGTTTCTTCATCCAGTGTCGCGTCTTTCTTAAGGACGATCGTGACCTTGAGTTCGTCTTCACCCATCGGGTCGAGCACCGCATGTGCAGCAAGGTCCTCGACCGCTTCGTGCTGGCGAAATGCATTTTCCACCTCGAAGCTGGAAATGTTTTCTCCGCGGCGGCGCAGGTAATCTTTCTTGCGGTCGACGAAGTAGAAATAATCGTCGTCGTCGAACATGCCGATGTCGCCGGTGTGGAACCACAGGTTCTTCATCACTTTCAGCGTTTCTTCCGGACGCCGCCAGTAGCCTTCGAACATGATGTGCGGCATGCGTGGGCGGACGATGATTTCGCCCGGGGTGTTGGGCGGCAATTCATTGTCGTTGTCGTCGACAATGCGGACGTCGAACCACTCGTTACGCTTGCCGGAACTGCGGGGCTTGGCCGCTTCGCCGTACGGCAGTACCGTCATCAGCGAGCATTCGGTCAGGCCAAAGCAACCCGAGACCGTATGCTTGGCGCCGAAGCGTTCCTTCCAGATTGCCTGGATATCGGGCGGGAACGGTGCGCCCCACACATGCAGCAACTGGCCGTAGCAACGCTTCATCGCATCGTTGTCGGGCGCGTTTGCGAGCATCGGGAACATCGTCGCCAGCAGCGAGACTTCATTGGCCTTGGTGCGTTCGATTTCCGGCCAGAAGTTTGACACCGAGAAACGCGGATAAATCGAGACGCGCGCACCGATCATCATGTTGACCATGACGGTGGAGCAGACGGCGTTCATATGGAACAGCGGCAACGGGGTCCAGGTATGCGTGTCCTTGGTGCGGCCGGTCATGCGCAGCATCTGCTGGCAAAAGTTGTATGCGTAATTATGGCTGACCATGCAACCCTTCGACGGGCCGGTGGTGCCGCCGGTATAGATCAGCATCGCCAGGTCGCCCGGCTTGACGTTCACATCCTGGTCCGCCGTATTGTCGGTCAGGATCTCGGACCAGGGCAGCAATGCTTGCGAGAAGCCGGGAAGATTTGGCTTCTCGCCGCGATAAACAAGTGTGCGCAGTTCCGGCAGGCGGTCGGCGATGGCGGCGATGCGCTCGGCATAGTCTTGCTCGGCGATCACCACGGCAGCGCCTGAATCGCTTGCCTGGTGACGCAGGAAATCGCCCTTCAACGCGGTATTGACGGGAACGCTGATCGCGCCCAGCTTGTTGATCGCCAGCCAGATGAAGATGGCATCAGCAGAATTGTCGAGAAGGGTGACGACGGTGTCGCCGTGTTTCACGCCCAATGCGGCCAGGCCGTTGGCAAGACGGCATGCACGATTTTCAAGATCGGTGAAAGAATATTCCTCGCCCAAAAACTCGAGGAACATGCGGTCGCCGTATTCTGCGGCTGCGTGTCGGAGGACGGTATTGATGGTGCCCGATTCGCCGGCCTTCCAAGGGGGGGTGATTGCTGCCTTCATGTCTGGATCTCCTGTGGATATTTTTCGGTCATAAGGCGTCCTGATGCCGCGATGGTGACATGACGCGCTCCGCTGCTTCAAGCAGTCCGGAGCGCCAGAAACCTTATGTGTCTGCGAGCGCCCATCAAAATGCTACTGCGCAACCCAAGGCCGGTTCTGCAATGCTGGTCGTACCTCCCGTACGACTGCGCTTTTCGAACCAATCTCCGGCCACCCGCGACGCATTTTGATAGGCGCTCTAACTCTAATAGCTGACACTTTACCAGTTTTAACTGGAAAGTGCTCATCTTCTTTGGGGAATGTTGGAATCGCCAAGCCGTGTCCCGTAGCTTTCCTTTTTGCGATTGTCTTCCCCCCTGTCGCCGCGCTGTTTCGGCTCGTCTCAACGCGTTGACAACATGCTGTCATGGTGGCACCCTTCGCCCTCATGGATAAAAAGTTTCATACACCGGCCGGCGGCCTGCTCGAAGAGTTGGTCGACGAGGTATTGCGTCTGCGCGGCCGCGTCATTTCTTCCACCCGCGAGATGAATGAAGAGCGCGGCTTGAGCAGCAACTCGCAGGGCTTGATCCTGTCCGCGGTCGTGCGCGCTGTCGAGCCGCCGACAGTAGCAAAAATTGCACGCAGCCTGGGCCTCGCCCGCCAGTCGGTGCAGCGTACGGCCAACGAGTTGGCCGCCGACGGATTGGTGCGTTTCGATGACAATCCGCACCACAAGCGCGCGAAACAGTTGGTCGCCACCTCAGCCGGCCTCGCCGCGCATGCACGCCATGCCGACAGCAGAGGCGAATGGACCGACAAGATCGGCGCGGTGATCGGCGTCGTCGAACTGGAACAAGCGGTGTCGACCTTGCGTCGCGTCCGGCGCTATCTCGAACATCCCGAGAGCTTCGAAGCGCAAGAAGCAAAAACGCCCGGTGCTCGGCGGCGCGGCGCAAGATAGCGGATCTCCCGTCTCAAGCAGGCGTTACGTCAAAGCGTGCAAACATCGCCTGTGCCCGCTCTTCAGCGGTGCTGGAGTCGATGTGCGCCAAGCCCGTTACCGCATTTGGATCGCACGCGCGCAGCAGAGGACCTTGCAGGCACAACTGATCGACCACGTTGCGTGCTGCTTCTTCCGGCGAAATTGCGTTAACGCGCCCCTGTGTCGGCATCGCCGCCTGTTGTTCGGCCATCGGTCGGTAGTGCGCGTAGGCAATTGCGTCGGGCGGACGATGGGCGATGCTGCTGCGCAGCATGTCGGTGTCAACCCCGCCGATCGGAATCTCGATCACACGTATGCCGAAGGGCGCGAGTTCGATGCGCAAGCCTTCCGACAATGCGGCAAGCGCTGCCTTGCTGGTGCGATAGATCGAATAGAACGGCATCGGCATATAGGCGCCAAGCGATCCAATATTGCAGATGACGCCTCCTCCCGTTTGCCTTAGGGACGGAATCGCGCGCCGAGTGAGCTCGATCAAGCCGAAAAAGTTGGTTTCGAAAGTCTTGCGCCATTCTTCGGTGCCGGCTTCCTCGATCGGCAGGTAAGGCCCGCGATAGCCGGCATTGTTGATCAACACTCGCAGTCCTGCCGGCGGCGCGTAAGCATCGAGCGCGGCGAGGTCTATCTGCTGCAACTCCACTACGCCGGGCAAGTCGCGCGCGCGAACCAGAAGATCGGCGCCGGACGCCGGATCACGGACTCCCGCAATGACATGAAAGCCGCGCATCGCCAGTTCCAGGGCGAGCGCCTTGCCCAATCCTCTGCTGGCGCCGGTGACCAGGGCCTTTTCGTGATTGTTCATATTTTCTTCCTCAAAAAGTGACTGGCTTTACCTTGCGCGTCCAGATCGGTCGAGCATGTGCAGCACATTCTATTTTGTTGACAGCATGATGTCAATATGGCACATTGCTGTCAATTATTTAAAGCAGATGATTCGTCAGTTATTGTGTTGGCGGCATCGCTTTGATGCGTTGCCGCCCTTTATGTTCGATGTTCAAGGAGATTATTCAATGTGGAATTTTTCAACCGAGCCGGAATTCCAGGCAAAGCTCGACTGGATGACGCGATTCGTAAGCGAAGAGTGCGAGCCGCTCGACCGGCTGTTTCCGGGAATGGGCGCGCCCTATGACATGCAGGACAAGAAGGCGCGCGCCATCGTCAGGCCGCTGATGGCGGAGGTAAAGCGTCAGGGCCTGTGGGCCTGTCACCTCGGCCCTGAACTGGGTGGACAGGGCTACGGCCAGGTCAAGCTTGGATTGATGAATGAAATTCTGGGCCGCTCGCAATGGGCGCCCACCGTGTTTGGCACTGCCGCACCGGATACCGGCAATGCGGAAATCCTCGCGTTGTTCGGCACCGAGCAACAGAAGCGGCGCTACCTGCAACCCTTGCTCGATGGCGAAATAGTCTCGTGCTACTCGATGACCGAACCGCAAGGCGGCGCCGATCCGGGCGTGTTCACCTGCCGTGCCGAGCGTGACGGCGACGAGTGGGTGATCAATGGCGAAAAATGGTTTTCATCGAATGCGCGTTATGCAGAATTCCTGATCGTCATGTGCATCACCAATCCGGACGTGCCGGTGTACAAGGGCGCATCGATGTTCCTGGTCCCCAAGGGCGCGCCGGGAATCCATATCCTGCGTAATACCGGCGTGCACGGCGAAGTGGAGGGCAGTGCAGCGCACGCATACATTCGCTATGAAAACGTGCGCCTCCCCGCCGATGCATTGCTGGGCGGAGAAGGCCAGGGCTTCACGGTCGCACAGGCCCGACTCGGCGGCGGCCGCGTCCATCATGCCATGCGCACCGTGGGCCAATGCCAGATGGCGCTCGAAATGATGTGCGAGCGCGCGGTCAGTCGCAAGACCAAAGGTTCGCTACTCGGCGACAAGCAGATTGTGCAGGTATATATTGCCGACTCGTGGATCGAGTTGCAGCAGTTCCGCTTGCAGGTGCTGCAAACCGCGTGGATGATCGACCAGGGGCACGATTACAAGTCGAACCAGGTGGCGATTGCCGGCATCAAGGTCGCTGCTGCCAAGGTATTCCATGACATCGTGCAGCGCGCAGTGCAGATGCATGGTTCGCTTGGATTGTCGGATGAAATGCCGCTTGGTCACATGTGGATCTACGCGATGATGATGGGCGTGATGGACGGTCCGACCGAAGTTCACAAGATGACCATTGCAAAGAATCTGCTCAAGAAAGCGAAGCCCGCCGAGGGACTTTTCCCGAGCGCACACCTGCTCGCACGTACCGAAGCGGCGCGCGCCAAATACAAAGGACGTATCTGATTACAGGAGGGTCTGGAGATGACAACTGTTCTTTCCGATTTTGACGGCTTGCTCAACTGGGATGCGTTGCACACATGGATCGCTGCACAGTCCTTGCCCGGCAGCGGCACCGTGACGACAGTGGAGCGCTTGACGGGCGGCTCGCAGAACAATCTGTTCATGCTCAGCCGTCAGGGTGTGCGCTTCGTGATGCGCCGCCCGCCTAAGCACCTGCGCCCCAACAGCAATGAAACCATGCTGCGCGAGGCGCGTGTGCTATCGGCACTCAAGGGCAGCGGCGTACCGCATCCGGAATTTCTCGCTGTGTGCGACGACCTCTCAGTGACAGGTGCCGCGTTCTATCTGATGGCGCCGCTCGACGGGTTCACGCCGATGGGAAAATTGCCGGGCAATTACGCCGCCACGCCCGCGTGGCGGCGCGAGATTGGCGTGGAGATGGTGAAGGCCGCCGCCGCGCTCGGCCGCGTCGATCATGTCGCGGCAGGACTGGCTGACTTCGGCAAGCCGGACAACTGGCTCGAACGTCAGGTATCGCGCTGGCGCACGCAACTGGAAGGCTACCGGGAGATGCCGAATTATCCCGGTGCGGCCTTGCCGCATATCGATGAAGTCGGCGACTGGCTCGAACGCCATCGTCCGAGTGAATGCCATATCGGCATCATCCACGGCGATTTGCAGTTTGCCAATGTGATGTTCGAGAGAGAACGTCCGAAGCTGGCCGGCCTGATCGATTGGGAACTGTCTTCCCTGGGCGATCCGCTGCTTGACCTCGGGTGGATACTGACCAGCTGGACCGAACCGGACGATCCGGATGTCGGCAGCCGCAAGCCGGCAGTGCAGCCATGGCAGGACTTCCTTTCGCGCGACGACCTGGTGCGCCTGTACGGTGAGTACAGTGGGCGCGACATGTCGGTCATGCCATGGTATTTCGTGCTGGCTTGTTTCAAGCTCGCATGCCTGCTCGAAGGCACCTACGCGCGCGCCTGCGCCGGCAAGGCCTCAATGGAGATGGGGAACATGTTGCATGATTACGCGCTATGGCTGATGGCCAAGGCGCGCCAGCTGATGGAATGAGCATGTATTGATTGCATCATGTATGCTTGTTGCAGGAGCGGCTTTAGCCGCTCCTGCAACATAATCCATACGAGCTTCCCGGTGCATCATTCCGCCTGGTTTCCGGATTTGTTCTCACACAAAAGTGCACGCAAGGTGCTGATGAGCGCGATCGGTTGATCCAGCATCAGATGATGATGGCCATCCGGAATCGGGATCGGGCCGCGGACATTCGGCAATGCATTCGTGATGCGGCGCACGTGCTGTTCGTCGATTAGCGCGCTGCATTCGCCATAGATATAGTCGACCGGCGCGGCAATCTTTCGCAGCATTGCTTCTCCGTCATGAGCATGCGTCTCCGGTTCTTGCAGCCGTCCATCAAACTTCCAGCGCAGCCCGCCTTCCACTGCGCGCAGGGAGTGGCGCGCAACATGATCAACCAGGCAGGGAGTCGGCGTCGGCTGCTCGGGCATCAAACGATATCGCGCGCGCGCCGATGCGTAATCGGGATAAATGCGACTGCCGGTGATCCGTGCGGGATCGCGCGGAAGCACGGCACCCTCGAAGACGACGTAAGTATCGATGACGATGACGTGCTTGAACAGATCGGGACGTTCCGCTGCCGCGCGCAATGTGCACAGGCCGCCATAGCTGTGTGCGACAACGGTTGCGGCACCGAGCCCCAGTTCCTGAATGAAGCCGCTGACATCGCCCGCAAGCTGTTGGGACGAATACGATTCCCGCCAGCCGCTGTCGCCCATGCCGGACAAGTCCATGGCGAAGACGCGATGCGTCGCAGTGAAGAAAGGGGCGATGAAATCCCACCAGCGCGCATGTGCGCGGAAACCATGCACGAACAGCAGCGCGGGCTTGTCGGCATCGTGCGCATTCCATGCAAGGTAGTGCAGGCGGTTGCTGTTTACTTCAACATAGTGCGACGCAGCCTCTTGCGATACGGCCCGTTGGTACCAGTCCGGACCTGGCGCATCGGGCTCTTGCGCCACTTGTTTCAATGCGATTGTCATCGTTGTTTCTTTCCTCTGCGAAAGAGCCGAGTGCACCGCAGCCGATGCCTCGGCCATCGCTTGCCTCTTTGAAGTCTATACGCTAGAGTAGCACAAAACTGAATTCATGTTAGTTTTTGGGTGCGTGTATTACGGCTCTACAACTGGGCAATCTTCCAACTCACGTCGTTATTGCAGGAGACAAAGATGCAGGCAGTCGCTTCGCCGGTGCAGGTTCGCACGGGTGTTCTTGAAGGTGTGCGTGTGGTCGACCTCGGACGTTATCGGGCTTGCGCTGAAGCAGCACTTCTGCTCGCGGAACTCGGCGCTGAAGTAGTCAAAATCCGGCTTGTGCAAGAGCAGGGCTGTGGGCTTTCTGCGGTACAGGCCGCGATATGGGATCGCAGCAAGGCTGTAATCGACATTGACCTCGGCGATGCGCAGGAACGCGAACGTGTTAATCAGTTCATCGCATCCGCTGATGTCGTTCTGCAGGACCGCACGCCCTTCGAAATGAAGGCGCTCGGTCTAGACGAGGCCAGCCTGTGTGCGGGCCGTAACGACCTCATCTTCGCGACCATCGGCAGCTGGCCTGCGTCGCATGTCAATGCCGATCGTCCGGTCGACGATGTGCTGGTGCTGGCCGAAGCCGGCATTCTCGACGAACAGGAGGCTGTCGGACGGGACGGCCCGGTGTTCCTTGGATTCCCTCTCGGCAGCACTCATGCCGCTTTTCTTTCTGCCATCGGGGTCATCGCGCGCCTGATCCGTCGTCATGAGTCGAACGTCGGCGGCGCGGTCGCCACCAGCCTGTTGCAGGGCGCCTTGCTGCCGATGATGATGTATTGGGAGCGGGCGGCAAAGCCGACCGCCAGCGTTGCCAAGGGCATGCCCAAGCAGACGCCGCAGCCGCTCTATGAGTGCCAGGACGGCAAGTGGATGCATGTGATGGGTGACCCGGGAAGGGCGCCGCTGGTGCGTTCGATGCTCGATGAAATGGGCCCGGAAAATATTCGCGCTGCCAACGATCGTCATTACGGCCAGCGTCCTGTCGTGCTTCCCAACCTTGGCGCTTTTGCCCACATCTTCCGGCAGCGTCCCCGCGACGTCTGGCTCGAGGAATTGTGGCGCTCGGATGTGCCGGTACAGCCGGTGACGGAAACCGGTGCCTTGTTCTACGATGAACAGGCGCGTGCGAGCGGTTATGTGGCAGAGGTGGCAACGAAAGCATTCGGGCCGACACTGCAAGCCGCGGTGCCGGTGCAGCTGACGCCGCCGGTGCGCGTCAAAGCCGGTGCCGAGGTGCCGGACTGGGAGCTACGTTCATCTTCCGCCGCCGACGCGTCAGGTGCACCGGCACCGCGTCGCCCGCTGGAAGGCATGAAGGTGCTCGACTTCGGCAGCTATCTTGCCGGGCCATTGGCTGCGATGCTGCTTGCCGACCTCGGCGCCGACGTCATCAAGGTGGAATCGCTTGGCGGCGAGCCAATGCGTCATGTGGAATGGGCATTCAATGCCTGCCAGCGCGGCAAGCGCACGATCGCACTCGATCTGGCGAATCCGCGCGCGGCGGAAGTCATCGCGCGTCTCGTGCGCGAGGCGGATGTCGTGCATCACAATCAGCGCATGCCGACCGCGCGCAAGCTGGGCATCGATTACGAGTCGCTGAAGAAGATCAATCCGCGCCTGGTGTACACGCATGTCAGCGCCTACGGCCCGCAAGGCCCGCGCAAGGACTGGCCGGGATATGACCAGCTGTTCCAGGCGGCTTCGGGCTGGGAGATCGAAGCGGCAGGCGAGGGCAATTCGCCGACGTGGCTGCGCTTCGGCATGATGGATCACCTGGCCGCGCTTGCTTCTCTGTTCGGCACGATGGGCGCGCTGTACCATCGCCAGCAGACCGGCGAAGGGCAGCAGGTGGCGGCTTCCCTGTTGGGCGCCAGCTTGTTTACTCTCGATACCGCGGCGGACGCGCAAGGCGGGCTGCTGCCGTATCCGAAGGTCGACCGCCACCAGTTCGGGTTTTCACCGACACGTCGCATCTATCAGTGCGCAGATGGCTGGCTGGCAGTATCGAGCGATGGCGAGGATGCGCTGTCGCGCGTCTTGGCTGCGGCCGCATGCAACAACCTCGCTGCGCTGGAAGCGTGGCTTGGGTCGCGTGAAATCGCAGCGGGCATAAAGCTGTTCGCGCAGGCCGGCATTCCGAGCGTCAAGGTGGCGCTGGCAAACAAGAATGCATTCTTCGATGATCCGCAAAACCGTGCGGCTGGCCTGCTTGCGGCCTATCCGCATCCGGTGTACGAAAAGCTGGAGCAAATCGGCGGCTTGTGGGACTTCGGCGACCTTGACCTGGCACTGGAAACCGCGCCCCCGGTCGTCGGCCAGCACACGCGCGAAATCCTGTCGGAAATCGGGCTCGCACCGCATGAGATCGATGACTTGTTGCGGCAGGGCGTTGTCCAGGCTGTTTGACCCGCTCGCTGCATCAGGACAAAGTCACGCAAGGCTCCTTCCCTCGTCGCTGGGGGAAGGAGCCTTGCGTTTATGGTGCCCTTATTCGTGATACAGCGCCCACTCACCGGTGGTCGGTGAGCGAGTCCAACCGGATGAAGCGATCGTTCCACCATCGACTGGAATGGTAAGACCCGTCAGGTACGACGCCATGCCGGACGCGAGGAATACGATCACGCTGCCGTGCTCGTCCACGTTGCCGACGCGTTGCAGCGGGATGTAGCGGTCGCGTGCAGCTTTCATCTCCGGGCTGTTGTGCTCGGCGAAGCGCCGCAATCCGGCGGTCTCGATCATGTCCGGCGCCAGCGCGTGCACATGGATCCCGTAACCGGAGAGCTCCAGCGCCATGGTACGCGTGAAACTCACGATGCCCGCTTTGCACGCGGCGTACACCGCGTAGCCCGGCGCGGCACGCAAGCCTTCGCTGCTGGCGATGTTGATGATCGTGCCGCCTTTCCCGCCGGCGATCATGACTTTGGCTGCAGCCTGGGTTGCGGCAAGCATGCTGATGAAATTCATGTCGATATGCTTGCGCCAGCTGCGCTCGTTCTGGTCCATGAATGCGTTGTGGCGCACACCGCCCGCATTGTTGACCAGGATGTCGATACGGCCGAAGTGGTCGGCGGCCTGCTTGACCGCATCCTCTATCTGGTCAGTGTGCAAGACATCGGTCTTGATGAACAAGGCCTTGCGGCCGAGTGCACGCACTGCGTTGACGACGCGTTCGCCGTTTTCGACGTCGATGTCGGCGATCACGACGTCGCCACCGAAGCGGGCGATATTGATCGCCGCCGCTTCACCGAGACCGTTGGCACCTGCGGTGATAAAGGCGACCTTGTCGTCAAGGCGATAGTTTTGCTCATTCATTGCATTTCTCCTGGTTTTCGTTATCTGTCCTGCAAGGGTTTTCTGTGCTTCATTTTTCGCGGGGCGTTTCTTCCCTTTATCCAGCCTTGGCAAACATGTCGCGCAGCTTGAACTTCAATACCTTGTTGAAGGTCTCGTTGCGCGGCAAGCTCTCCACGATTTCCAGCTGTTCGGGAATTTTTTGCCGCATCATGCCGGCCGCTTCAAAGAATTCAAGCATTTCGCCGAATTGCAGCGGCGCGTTCGGGTCGCGCAGTTCAATCACGGCGCAGACGCGCTCGCCGCGCTCCCTGTCCGGCAGGCCGATCACCGCAGCGCCGGCAACCTTCGGGTGCTGGTAAAGAATGTCTTCGATCTCCCGCGCCGAGACGTTTTCTCCCTTGCGGATGATGACATCCTTCAGGCGGCCGGTCAGCGCGATATGCCCGTCGGCGCAGCGCATGCCGAGATCGCCGGTGCGGAAAAATCCATCGGCATCGAACGCATCGAAGTTGAGCCTGGGATCGGTATAGCCTTTGCAGACGGTGCTGCCCTTGACGCGTATTTCGCCGGACTCGCCGATGCCGGCGAGCGATTCGTCCGCGCGCACGATCCTGATCTCCATGCCGGCGACAGGTTGGCCGTCACTATAGGCAAGCTGGTCATCGCTATGCCTTGGCGAGCCGCCTGCGATCATCGGCGCTTCAGTCATGCCGTAGCAGTGCGCGATGGTGCAGTTCAACTCGCGGCGCGCTTCGAAATAGAGTTCTGGCGGTTTCGCCGCGCCGCCGCCCGACATCACTTTCAATGTCGGCACGACGGGGACATCGGGCTGCTTGCGCTGCTCGCCGAGATAGGCAAGATAGTGCGCGGTGCTGCCGGTTGTCAGCGTCACGCCATGACGACGGTAAATCCTGACCGCCTCTTCTACCGAAAATTTGGGCAGAAGCACTGCCGACATGCCGCGCGCGAGCAGCATGACGAGGTTCATCGGGCCGCCGACATGCGCGAACGGGAATGCGATTGTCCCCACATCAGACGGCCCGACGCCAAGCAATTCCGCATACACCTGGCCCGCAGCCATCAAAGTCGAATCGGTATGCAGCGCACCCTTTGGTTCGGAAGTCGTGCCCGAGGTGTAGTAGACCCAGCGTGGCGTCGTGCCGTCGGCCGGCGCGGCGGGCAGCGCGCTGGCATCATCCGCAGCAATGCTCGCGTCGAACGTGATCAATACCGGCGGGGCAGCCAGGGATGCGCAAACCGATTCGGCCAGTTCGACATAGTCGCGCTCTCCCGGCATGCGTGCAGGCACGATATAGAACGACGAGCGGTTCTGAGTGAGGATCGCCGAAACCTCTTTTCTTCCATACAGATGGATTACCGGATTTTGACGCGCGCCCAGGCGTGCCAGTGCCACCGAGAGAATTATCGCCGGTGCGGAGGTCGGCAGCTGCCACGTCACTTCGGTTCCCGGTCCGATGCCGAGCCGATGCAGGCCGGCTGCGACGCGCTCGGCCTCGCGTGCGAATTGTCCGAAGGTGGTGATGCGGTCATCCGCTTCAATCAGCATGCGGGCATCGGGCGTGCGCTCCGCGCGCTGTGTGACCAGTTCCCACAGCGTGGATGACTCAAGAGAATGGTTTTGCATGGCTATCGTTGTCGGTATTTTTCGTCGGAGCGTAATCGGACAGAAGCGCGCGCAGTGTGGCCACGAGCGCCAGCGGCTGGTCTAGCATCACATGATGATGGCCGTCCGGAATGGCGACGGGCCCGCGCGCATGGGGAAGGTGGTCGATGAGCCGTTGTGCGGCCGCGCCGTTGACAATCCGGCTATGTTCCCCATGGACGATATCGACCGGGGTCGCAATACGCTGCAGCAGGTCTTCGGCATCAATTTCCTGGTCGCCGTTGGTTGCCATCGTCGCATCGAACTTCAATTGCCAGCCGCCGTCAACCTCACGTAGCGCATGGCGAGCCATATGGGTGAGGAGGGCGGGGTGAATCACCTGTTGTTCCGGCATCAGCCGGTAACGCGCGCAGGCTTCATCGAAGTTGGCATGGACGCGGTTGCCGAGAAGCTTGCGCAGCGGAGGCGGCCCCGGTTCGTCGCGGAAGCGCACAAAGCTGTCGACAATGACCAAATGGCGGAACAGGTCATTGCGGTCGGCGCAGGCGCGCAGCAATCGGGCACCGCCATAACTATGGCCAACGGCGATGACCGGACCGATATCGAGCGCCTCGACCAGGCCGGTGATTTCGCTCGCAAACAAGTCGACCGTGTATTCGGGACGATGGCCGCTGTCGCCCATACCCGACAGGTCCATCGCGATCACCCGGTACTGGTCTGCGAAGAAGGGCGCGATGAAATCCCACCAGTGGGCGTGGGCGCGAAAGCCATGGATGAGCAGCAGCGCGGGCCGTTCACCATGATCCATGCCCCACGAAAGATAGTGGATGGGAATGCCGTCGATCTCAATAAAGGCAGACGTTCCCGGCCGCTCCGTTGCCCGGAAATACCACTGCGGTGGCAAGCCGTCCGCAAGAGGGGCGGCTGTCTGTCCGGGCGTAGAAGTTGAATGCAAGGTGCTCATGATATCTTGTATTCCGGTTGTTGCGGTGCTCATCGCCGGCCGTGCCACGCGAGCAGGCATCGCAAATCGGGCGTTATTGTTTCGAACCGGCAATTTGCATGTTCATCAACCGGTTCCACTGATTTCTTAGCATATCACGTAACTGATAAGTAGTTAGTTATTGAGGTAAATCTGACTTCCATTTTCCGCGCTTCGGGACTTCGTTGCAGGACAGGCATGACGTCTCGCAAATCCGTGATGCAGGGCGCCCGCCAGGGGCGCGGAAAAGATTGGCAAACAAAATAAAGCTGATACACTGTCAGCTAATGGCGCGAATCCGGATTGCACCTTGTGCTTTCGATACGGATCAGCGCCGCTGGTTATGCAACGTTTTGGAAGGCCACACGATGAATCTCAACCTGACTGACGAGCAGCTGATGCTGCGCGATTCCGTGGCTCGGCTGCTGCAAGCCGAGTCAAGCCCTGCGCGTGTGCGCCAGGCCGAGCCGATCGGATTCGACCGCAAGCTGTGGATGCAGTTGGTCGCCACCGGCATTACTGCCATGCGTGTGCCGGAAAGCGCCGGCGGCGGAGGCATGGGCTTGTTCGAGGCGGCGCTGGTTGCCGAAGAAGCCGGGCGGCACCTGGCATCGGTGCCGCTTGCCGAAGTATTGCCGGCGACGCGCCTGCTGTCGACGCTTGCGGGTGAATCCGCGACTCGGCTGCTTGCCGCCGCGCTCGACGGCGGGGTGGTCGTGCTGCTCCCGGCCGAACTCAGGCGCGATGCATTGCAAGTGGTGCCGCTCGCGAGTGGCGGCGTGGTCCTTGCGCTCGAGGGAGAGCAGGTGATCGCGATCAGCAAGCTCGCCGCCGAGCCACAACCGAATCTGGGTTCGGCCGCGATCGCCGCCATGGTCCTGTCAGGCGAATATGCTACGGGCGAGCGCGAAGTCGTGGCGAGCGGCGCCGATGCGCGAAAAGCGTTTCTGGCCGCAGTCGAAGAATGGAAATTGCTCAAGGCCGCGATGCTGGCCGGGCTTGCACGCCGCGCGCTGGAGATGGCCGCGACCTACGCGTCGGAACGCCAGCAATTCGGCAAGCTGATCGGTTCCTTCCAGGGTATTGCGCATCCGCTCGCCGATGCCCTGGCAGAGGTTGAGGGTGCGCGTTTGCTGGTGTGGCATGCGATCTGGTCGATCGCGCGCGCCGAGCGCGAGGCTGGAGCCACCGTCTCCATGTCGTGGTGGTGGGCAACCCATGCCACCGCGAATGCGGTCGCGCGCGCGCTGCATACCTTTGGCGGTTATGGCGTTTCGCTCGAATATGACATCCAGTTGTACTACCGTCGAGGCAAGGCATGGGCGCTGCTTGCCGGAGATCCGCAGCAAGAGTTGCTGGCGATCGCAGACAGATTGTGGAAGCAGGATTCGAAAGTGCCGTTGCCCGATGCCGGAGAGATAAGCATCGAGTTTGGGTGCGGCGCTGATGCAGCAGAATTTGGCGAGGAAGTGCGGCGCTTTTTCCAGGAGAACCTGACCGATGAACTGAAGGCGCACGCCCACCATTCCGTAGCCGGTTATCACCAGGGCTTTCACAAAAAAATGGCCGAGGCTGGCTTGCTGTTTCCACACTGGCCGCGTGAATTCGGCGGACGCGACAAGACGCCGTTCGATATGGCGGCGCTAGCCGAAGTGTTCGAGGAATTCAACTGGCAACGCATCACCGGGCCCGTGACCAACCAGGTCGCGCAGATCGTGATGTCATTTGCGACCGAGGAAGTCCGGAATGAAGCGCTGCCGCGTTTTGCCTCCGGCGATGCACTTGCCTGCCTCGGCTTTACCGAGCCGTCGTCAGGGTCCGATGTGTTCGCGGCCAAGACGCGGGCCGAGCGCGCGGGTGACGACTGGATTATCAACGGACAGAAGATATTCACCACCGCGGCCAATCTGGCCGACTACATCTTTTTGCTCGTTCGCACCGATCCCGATGTGCCGAAGCATGCTGGACTCACGCTGTTCCTGGTGCCGATGAACCTGCCCGGCATTGAGATTCAGGCAGTACATACAGTGCAGGACGAACGCACCAATATCACCTATCTGTCCGAAGTGCGCGTGCCCGATCGCTACCGCATCGGCGAAGTCAACGGGGGCATTGCGGTGATGGCCGCAACGCTGGAGCTGGAACACGGCGGCGATCAATACCGCATCAGCTTCTGGAACATGTACCAGCATGCGGTGGAATGGGCGCGCAATACGCAGCGAGACGGCAAACCGGTCATCGAGCACGAGGATGCGAGAAGGCGGCTCGCACGCATCGCGGTGCACACGACGGTCGCGAAGGATCTCTGTTACCGTGCGATCTGGGCAACCGAAAACCGCGTTCCCGACCGGGCTTCGTACGGCCCCATGTCCAAGCTGTTCGGTACTGAGTTCTATCGGGCCGATGCAGCAGACCTGATGGACCTTGCAGCACCGTATTCGCTGTTCTCGGGCAATGCCGGGCTCGGCCATGTGGAGATCGGATACCGGCAGTCAATCGGCATGACGATCTATGGAGGAACCAGTGAAGTCCACCGCAGCCTGGTGGCCGAGCAAGGTCTCGGCATGCCGCGTTCGCGTACTTGACGGAACTGATTGTGTAATACAACAAACATCAAGGAATTGATTCATGTTTGACGAGAATTTTGGAAAAAAAGACTGGCGTCGTTTTCTCGAATCGATCGGCGAAGATCCCGACCGGCCGGGCCTGCATGAGACGCCGTCGCGTGTGGAAAAGGCATGGAAGGACTGGACCGCGGGCTATGAGCAAGACCCCGCCGAAGTGTTGAAGGTCTTCGAAGATGGCGCCGAGCAATACAACGAGCTGATCGTGGTGCGCGGCATCCCGGTCTACAGCCACTGCGAACATCATCTCGCGCCGTTTTTCGGCAAGGCGACCATCGGTTATCTGCCGAATGGCAAGATCGTCGGTCTTTCAAAACTTACCAGGCTGGTCGACTGCTTCGCGCGCCGCCTGCAAGTGCAGGAGCGCCTCACCACGCAGATTGCCGAAGCGCTTATGCAGCATCTGGAACCGAAGGCTGTGGGCGTGGTGATCAGCTGTCGCCACATGTGCATGGAAAGCCGCGGTATTCGCACTGCCGGCGAGGAGACAATTACTTCGGCAATGCTCGGTGAATTGCAGCCGAACCTGGCGCTGCGTACCGAATTTCTTTCGCTCGCGCGCGAGAGTTGAAAAAATCGGGGCGACTGCCCCGATTCTCATTCGCATATTCGCCTGCCTAAGCGGGAGGCAACCTGAAGGGACACCGATCGCACTGTGTCCCTTTCACGTTTACCGCGCTTAACGCTTCAGCACGGAGACGACGCAAGCGCCGCCGAGACCGACGTTGTGCTGCACGGCGACGCGTGCGTTTTCTACCTGACGTTCACCAGCCTGGCCACGCAGGTGCCAAGTCAGTTCGGTGATCTGCGCCAGGCCGGTCGCGCCGAGCGGATGACCTTTCGATAACAAGCCGCCGGACGGATTGGTCACGACCTTGCCACCATAGGTGTTGTCGCCGTCGAGCACGAATTTCTCGGTGCCGCCTTCGGGGCACAGGCCGAGTGCCTCGTAGCAAATTGCTTCGTTCGGCGCGAAGCAGTCATGCAACTCGACGACATCGATGTCGTCGGGGCCGATGCCTGCCTGGTTGTAGGCGTCGCTGGATGCCTTGCGCGTCATGCCCGCGCCGACCACATTGATCATGCTGCCGGATTCGAAGCTGGCAGGGCCGTCGGTGGCGAGACCCATGCCGGCGATTTCGACCGTGTTCTTGATGCCATGCTCGCGGGCGAACTTTTCCGAGACGACGACGACGGCAGCCGCGCCGCAGGTCGGCGGGCAGCACATCAGCTTGGTCAGTGGGCCAAAGATGTGCGTCGATTCCATGACCTGCTCCAGCGTCAGCGGTTCGCTGAACAGCGCGTACGGATTGCGGATCGCGTGGCTGCGTGCCTTGACCGAAATGCGGCCGAACAGGTCGGCACCGACGTTGTACTTCTCCAGGTATTCCGCGCCCGCACCACCGAAATACTGCAGGCCGGTCGGGACATTGTCATCATAGCCACGGATGCTGCGCATCGCGTTATCGATACGGATCGTGATCGGCGTGCGGTCGGCTGCGCCGAGCGACAGTGCGCCTGGGCTCATCTGCTCAAAGCCGAGCGCCAGCGCGACGTCGACCACGCCGCTCATGACCGCTTGCCTTGCCAGGAACAAGGCGGTCGAACCGGTGGAACATGCATTGTTCACGTTCACGATCGGGATCTGTGTCAGGCCGAGCCCGTACAGCGCGGTCTGGCCGGAGCAGGTGTCGCCGGAAACGAAACCGGCATACGCCTGTTGCACCTGCTCGTACTTGATGCCGGCATCTTCCAGTGCCGTACGCGCGGCTTTCGCGCCCATCACGTCATATTGCTCGTTCTTGCCGGGCTTGACGAATTTCACCATGCCTACGCCGGCGATCAATGCTTTACTCATTGTCATTCCTTCCAATGTGTGACGCCCGGAGGCGTCGGGTGAGTCAACTGATTTTCGCTTACTTTGCGAAATCCATTACGGTCAGTGCCGGTTCCTGACGGTACAGCTTGTCTTCGGCAGCTGCTAGGTCGCGAGCGGTCAACGGTGCGCCGGTGCCGCCGCCGCGCAGGCCTTCGGCTGGCAGCAGCTTCAATTCCTTGATCGACTGGCCCGAGGCAAAAATCGTGTGGCCTGTGCGCTTGCCCGAGAGCTCGCTGACCATGTACAGCACGACTTCGGCGACATGTTCCGGCGCCAGCTGCTTTTGCATTTCTTCGTTCATCAAACCTGCGGTCAGCGCGGAGGTGGCGGCCGGCGCGAGCGTCCATACGCGCACGCCGAATTTTGCAGCTTCCAGCGCGAGCACATGCGAGAAGCCCCACACGCCGGCTTTCGATGCCGCGTAGTTCGACTGGCCAAAGTTGCCGACGATGCCGGAGACCGAGCTGGTGTTGACGATCACGCCGCCCCGGCTGTTTTCCTTCATCCAGGCGAAAGCCGGACGGGTCACCGTGTACATGCTCTTGAGATTGACCTTCTGAACCAGATCCCAGTCGGCTTCTTCCATCTTGAGCAGGCTCTTGTCGCGCAGGATGCCGGCATTGTTGATCACGATGTCAACGGCGCCGAAGTTGTCGAGTGCGCACTGGACCAGGCTGTTGCCGCCGTCAACCGTCGAAATGTCCTGCGTGTGGGCGGCGGCGCGTCCGCCCGCTTCGCGGATCGATGCAGCGACGCTCTCGGCCATGTAGACGCCGGCTTCGTTCTTGCCGATGTCATTAATGACAACAGCTGCGCCTTCCTTGGCGAGCAGGCGCGCGTATGCTTCACCGAGGCCGCGTCCCGCGCCCGTGATCAATGCGACTTTGCCTTCGAGTAATGCCATGTCGTTCCTCCTCTGTAATTTCCAACCATATGAACGGCGTGTGTGCGGACCTCGCGATTCGGCTTCACACGCATGCTGTATCGAAGCAGATTTGCTGTGTCGAAAATTTTGCAGGAACCCGCAAAATTCCTGCAAAAACTGATTTACAGTCAGCTCCAATATTCTGATATGATAACCAAGAACTGACGATTCGACAGTTTTATTTGCAGTGCCGGTTATGGTTGCTGGCAAAAAATTAAAATCACTGGAGGAAGGCGTTCGTGTCCCTTGATTACCAACTGGTCAAAAACTGGCCGTTAGATAAAGCATCCCAGCAATACACCGCCAAGGACGCGATCATTTACGCGCTCGGCGTTGGCGCTGCGATGGAAAATCCACTTGCCGCCGACGACCTCAAGTTCGTCTACGAGCGGAAGCTGGCAGTGCTGCCGACATTTGCCACGCTGCTGGCCGGAAATCCGGGCTGGATCGGCGATCCGCGTACCGGCATCAATGTGAGCCAGGTGCTGCACGGCGAACAATTCCTGACCATCCACCGTCCGCTGCCGGCGGAGGGGGCGGTGTACGGCATCGAAGCGGTCGACGAAATCTACGACAAGGGCGCATCGAAGGGCGCCGTGATGTACATCTCGCGCAAGATCTACGACGCGTGCAATGATGACTTGCTTGCAACGACTGGCTACGCCATCTTCATGCGCGGCAATGGCGGTTTCGGCGGCACAACCACCGGCCAGCCCGCGCCTTTCCCGATGCCGGAAGGGCGTACGCCGGAAGTGTCGCTCGACCTGGCGACTCGTCCGGAGCAGGCAGCCATCTACCGCCTGTCGGGCGATGATAACCCGCTGCACATTGATCCTGCGGTAGCGATCGCCGCCGGTTTCGACCGTCCGATCCTGCACGGCATGTGCAGCTACGGCATTGCCGGTCGCGCCATCCTGAAATTGCGTTGCGGTAGCGATGCTTCCCGCTTGCGCAAGCTGAACGTGCGATTTGCCAGCCCGGTCTTCCCCGGTGAAACGCTGCGCACGGAAGTGTGGGATCTGGAACCGGGCAAGGTGGCGTTCCGCGTCAAGGCGGTCGAGCGCGATGTGATCGCCCTCAATAACGGCTATGCCGAATTCGTCGCATAACAGCTCACTCTGGAGAGAGCCAATGAACTACACCGAAATTACTTACGAGATGCTCGGCCCGGTCGTGCGGGTCTGCCACAATCGCCCCAAGCAGGCAAATGCGGAATCAGAAACGCTGCTGGCAGAACTTGACGACGCACTGGAGCGCGCCAAGCGCGATGACAACGTCCGTGTATTGATTCTTGGTGGCGTGGGCAAGCATTTCTCCGCCGGTCATGACCTGACCGATCCGCGATCCACCCGTGCTCAACTGACTGCCGCCGAGCAGATCTGGCAGTGGGAAAGCGAACACTACATGGGCAATGCGCTGCGCATCTGGGATTTCCCGAAGCCGACCATAGCGCAGGTGCAGGGCGCCTGCATCGCCGGCGGCTTCATGGTGGCGAACATGTGCGACCTGATGGTTGCTTCCGACGATGCGTATTTCAGCGACCCGGTGAATCACAGTCTGGGGGCGGCGGCGGTCGAAGTACTGGTGCATCCGTGGGTGCTGGGCCTGCGCAAAGCCAAGGAACTGCTGTACACCGGCCAACGCATCACTGCCGCCGAAGCCAGGGAGTGGGGCATGGTCAACCATGTCGTGCCGCGCGGCGAACTGGAAGATTTTACGCTAAAGCTGGCGAACCAGATCGCCGCTGCGCCGCCGATGAGCATGCGCATGTTGAAGCGCTCACTCAACCGCACCGCTGACATGATGGGCTTCCGCAATTCGATCATGGCGCATTTCGATACGCATCAGCTGAGCCACGCCAGCGAAGAGCACAAGGCGATCGTGGGAGCCGGCATGCAGGCGTCGATGACCGCTGCCAAAAAAACGCAGAACGCTGCGTGATCATGTCGTGAGCATTGAATAAGGAGAACCCTTCGTGGCGATCGATTATCAAAAACTGATGCAATGGCCGTTCCCGGCCATCTCCCGCCCCTACACGCAGCAGGAGTCAAGCCGCTTCGCCAAGGGATTCGGCGCCGGACTGCCTGGTCCGTTGCAAGAAGGCGATGCGGAGTTTGTGGCCGGCACCCAGGTGTTGCCGATGATGGCGGTGGCGCTGGCCGATGGCGAGTTCTGGCAGATGCGGCCGGAAACGGGCATCGACTGGCGGCGTATCGTGCATGCGGAAGAAGCCATCACCATGCATCATCCGTTGCCGGCATCCGGCACAGTCGTCGTCACGCAGCACATTTCGGAAATTTTTGATCGCGGTGCCGACAAGGGCGCAGTGATGCAGCAAAAACAATTGCTGTCGAGCGAAGATGGCACGCCCCTCGTTACGATTGACGTGACCACGGTGCTCAAGGGCGACGGCGGTTTCGGCGGCAAACCCTACCAGTCGACCAGGGTGCAGATTCCGGAAGGCCGTCAGCCCGACATGACGATCGAAATCCGTACGCCAGCCGATAATGATGATGCCGTGTTTCGTTTGAGCAAGGACATCGCCGCGGGCGCGAGCGCCGGACCGGGGAAATCGGTCATGCGCGGCCTTGGCTGCTTCGGGCTGGCCGGGCGCGGCATACTGAAGTTGGTATGCGGTAACCGGCCGGAGCGTCTCAGGCGCCTTGCTGTACGCTACGCCGGGCCGATGCTCACCGACGAAACGATGGTTATCGAGTTATGGCATGCAGAGAAAGGGCAGGCGGTATTCCGGATGTCCGCGCGCGAGCGTGATGCACTGGTGCTGAATAACTGCTATGTTGAGTTCGAACCCTGACAGGGGGCTGACGGATTGGCCGTGTGCGCGCCGGCGGCTGCTTTCCGATTTCTACCGGCTGTGCGTTAGATATGATAAATGGAGATAGCGATGGAAATGAATGATATGATTTTGATCAGCGTGGACGATCACGTGATCGAGCCCCCTGATATGTTCAAGAACCACCTGCCGGCGTCGATGCTGGATCGCGCGCCGAAAATGGCGACGATGAAGAGCGGTTCTGATTCGTGGATCTATGAAGGCCGTACCAACCCGAACTTCGGCCTGAACGCCGTGGTCGGCCGTCCGCCGGAAGAGTACGGCATGGAGCCGGCTTCCTACAGCCAGATCCGCAAGGGCACTTACCAGCTCAAGGAGCGCCTCGAAGATATGGATGCCAACGGCGTGTTGGCATCGATCTGCTTCCCGACCTTCCCGACGTTTGCAGGCGCATTTTTCCTGCACGCGCAGGACAAGGAGTTCACCAAGGCCGTGATTAGCGCCTACAACGACTGGCACATCGACGAATGGTGCGCCGGCGCGCCGGGCCGCTTTGTGCCGCTGGCGATCCTGCCGCTGTGGGATATCAATGCCTGCGTCGCCGAAGCCAAGCGCGTTGCCGCCAAGGGCTGCCGCACCATCAGCTTCCTCGACAATCCGGTGGCGAAGGGCCTGCCGAGCGTGCATAGTGGCCACTGGGACCCGTTGTGGGAGGTCATGGAAGCGAACAACATCGTCGTCAGCATCCATATTGGCTCCGGCGCCAGCGCACCGTACTCGTCGACGGACGCGCCGATCGATGCATGGATCGTGAACATGCCGATGTATATTGCCAACGCGACCACCGACTGGCTGTTCTCGCCGATCTTCAAGAAGTTCCCGGCGTTGAAGGTTGCGCTGTCGGAAGGCGGCATCGGCTGGGTTCCTTACCTGCTGGAGCGCGCGGACTTCACCTACCGTCACCACAAGGCATGGACCAACTGCAATTTCGGCGACATGCTGCCGAGCGAATTGTTCAAGCGCAATTTCATCACCTGCTTCATCGATGATGTATTCGGCCTGCAAAACACGCAGTTCATGAACATCGACAAAATCACCTGGGAATGCGACTACCCGCACTCCGATACGCTCTGGCCGCACGCCCCGGAAGCGCTCTGGGAATCGATCAAGCATCTGCCGAAGGACGCGATCGACAAGGTCACGCACCTGAACGTGATGCGTGAATTCGGCTTCGACCCGTTCAAGTTTGCGCCGCGCGAACAGTGTACGGTCGGCGCGCTGCGCGCAAGGTCGACGCACGTGCAAACCGCTCCGATCGCCGGTATGGGTGGGCACAATCCGTCCAACCGCGAAGGCCGTCCGGTCACTGCGGGCGAGGTCATGAAGCTGTTTGCGTAATTGCCAATTCAGGGATAAGTCATGAGTATTCAGGTGCCCGAGAAGCAGGCAATCATATCCGGCATCGGCCAGTCGGCCGTCGGCCGGCGCCTCGGCCGCAGCGGCCTCGATCTCACGATCGAGGCGGTGATGGCGGCGATCGAAGATGCGGGTATCGACCGGCGCGAGATCGACGGCATATCCAGCTGGCCGGGATTCAGGGCGGACTCGCCTGGTTTTTCTCCCGTGCCCATCGGGCAACTGAAGGACTCGCTCGGACTGAAGCTGAACTGGTACAACGCCGGCATGGAAGCGACGCAGATGGCCGGCGTGCTCAATGCCTGCATGGCGGTGGCTTCCGGCCAGGCGCGGCATGTCATCTGTTTTCGTACGATGACGGAAACCTCGATGCCTCCGGGAGTTCGCCCAAGCCTGGTGGGACAGGGCGGCGGACGCGTGACCGGCTTTGCGGAATACTTGGCACCTTTCCTCGCACCGTCTGGCGCGAACTGGGTGGGGATGATCGCCAGCCGCTACTTTCACGAGTTCGGGGCCAAGCGCGAGCAGCTGGCGCAAATCGCGCTTACCGCACGTTACAACGCGGGCCTCAATCCGAAGGCGGTGTATCGCGATCCGCTCACGCTGGACGAGTACATGAATTCCCGCATGATCTCGACGCCGCTGTGCCTGTATGACTGCGACGTGCCGGTTGACGGCTCGATTGCCGTCATCGTGTCGCACAAGGACGCGGCCCGTGATCTCAAGTCGGTGCCGATCCGGGTGGAAGCGATATCCGGCGCCTTGCACACCAAGGACAGCTGGGACCAGCTTGAAGACCTGACACGTTTTTCGGCGGAGGGCGCGGGGAAACGCCTGTGGAGCAGGACTGACCTGAAACCATCCGATGTCGACGTCGCGCAGCTCTATGATGGCTTCAGTTTTCTGACGCTGCTTTGGCTGGAAGGACTGGGATTCTGCGGTCGCGGTGAGGCGGCGGAGTTTGTCGGAGACGGCAAGCGTATTTCGCTCGACGGCGAACTGCCGCTGATGACGGGTGGTGGTCAGCTATCGGGCGGGCGCCTGCACGGCATGACTCATATCGTCGAAGCGGTAACTCAACTACGCGGACAGGGCGGTGCGCGACAGGTGAAAGGTGACCCGCGCGTGGCAGCCGTATCCAATGGCGGCGGACCGATCGCGGGCGCGATGCTGCTGGTAAGAGACTGACAAAAAGCTGGTCCCCGGCGCGCTTGCATGTGAGCCGGGGACAATTGTGCTTACGCCTTGACCAAGGTCTGAGTCAAGCGAGCGAGTTGCGCAAACTTGTTGCGGACTTTATATCCGGCACCGCGTCGAAACGCGGGTCGCCATTCTTGCCGAATGCTCGGCAATCTCCACCCAGTCCTCAGGCTGCGGATTTCCCCCCACTGGAAGAATCCTCTGCTCTTCCAGGCTCATGTGACGCCACTGCCGATTGGCGAAGCTGTCGAGCGCCTCGAAACTATCTTTGTCTGCATGCTCTATCGAGTACGGCAAGCGCTTCATTGACGCTATCGGTGCGCTGGCGCAGCCTTGTGAACAGATAGGCGTTTTCGTTTGGATGATGCAGCATTTCCGGGAACTCGCGAATGTAATACATCAATTGCCCAAGCAGCAGTCCGCCGATGCTATTCGACCCGGGCGATGCCATGAAGATCAGGTCGCAGCCTTGCTCGTCGGCGGTGCGGGCAATCGCTTCATGCGGCTGGTCGCTACCCGATGCAAGGACTTGAGCTCGACCTTGGTGGCGTGCGCTGCGGCTTCGGCCTTCATCAGGATGACGTGGACATCGCCGGTAATTTTCTCGGCGACAGATGGCGGCGCTGCTGATTGTCTGGTTCGACAGCTCGGTGCCGTCGATCGGGACTAACAGATGTTTGTACACAGACTCCTCACGAACTGACGAACCGGAAAAAAATAAAAATTGCATGATGCAGCTAGCCTGCCTCTGCATTTCATTGCGTCGATTGCAAAAAACTGCTTCGAGCATCACCAATTAAATCTACGTGGTTCGCATAAAAAATCAGCCTTACGGAGCAATAAAACTAACATTTATTTATTTATTCGACAGAAAAGTGGCTGGTGAGGCCTATAAAAGCTGACTATTTGTTAGTTCTTGATCTAGATCAAGCTTTTTTTGAGGGCAGTTTGTTGTAATCAGTCCTGTGACGAGGCCGCAATTAACCAGGTTGATAAGGCGAGGCGCAGCAGAGCAAGAACACGCGTCTCACATTTCTCAAGCGAGCCCCGTCCGACATTTCAAACTCATAGCGAGAGGAGCTAACCATGACAGCAGCAAGCGCAGTCGACTATCCGATCTACGACGCCGATCATCATTATTACGAACCGCCGGAGGCGTTCCTGCGCCACTTGCCGAAGAAGTACCGCGAGGACTTCCAGTACGCAGAGGTGAACGGACGCACCAAGCTCATCGTAGGCGGCATCTTGTCGAACTACATCCCCAACCCGACCTTCAACGTGGTCGCCGGTGTCGGCTCGCAGGAAAAGTGGTATCGCGGCGATAACCCGCAAGGCCTGACGCTGCGCGAGTTCGCCGGTGAGCCGGTGCCCTCGGAAGCGGCGTTCCATAACGGCGCTGCCCACCTGAAGCTGATGGACCAGGAAGGCATCCATGCAGCGATCGTACTGCCGACACTGGCATCGATCATCGAAGAGCGCCTGCCGCATAAGCCCGAGACGATCCAGGCGATGATGCACTCGCTGAACATGTGGGTCGCGGACGAATACGGCTTCGGCAACGGGCGCCAGTTCCCGACCGGCGCGATCAATCTGTCCGATGTCGACGTCGCTTGCCAGGAACTTGACTTCCTGCTCAAGGCCGGCGCACGCAGCGTGCTGATCCGTCCGGCTCCGGTCGCCGGAATTCGTGGCAGCCGCTCGCACGGCTTCAAGGAATTCGACCCGTTCTGGGCGCGTGTCAACGAAGCGAAGATCTTCGTCATCCACCACGTGTCCGATTCCGGCTACGACAAGATCTACCAATGGTGGACCGCCGGCGGCAAAGGTGAATTCCGTCCGTTTGAAAAAGATCCGTTCGGCGAAATCCTCGACTGGATGGGCCGTCCGATCGCCGACTCGTTGGCCGCACTGGTCTGTCACGGCGTGTTCGACCGATTCCCGGATGTGCGCGTGGCCGTGCTGGAAAACGGCTCGGCGTGGCTGGAGCCGCTGCTCAAGCGCATGGAAAGCACATATCACAAGATGCCGAAATCCTTCACCCGCGATCCGGTCGAAACCTTCAGGAAGCACGTCTTCCTCGCCCCGTTCTATGAGGATCCGGTCGACAAGGTGGTGGAGCTCATGGGCGCCAACCGCGTCCTGTTCGGCAGCGACTGGCCGCATCCCGAGGGCCTGGCACATCCGCGTGATTTCTTCAAGGACCTCGAGGGCATTTCGCCGGAAAACCAGAAGCTGATCATGTCGACCAATCTCAAAGATCTGCTGGAAGGTAAGCGGGATTGATGTCCGATGAGGCATGGGCGCGACCAGGAAATCCCGCGTGCGCCCATGCCGGCAAGTCCCATACCGTGCGATGCCCCCAGTGCGGTTTGTCAATTTGTTGTAAGGGGGGGCTAATAATCTGCGGCGATATTCGGAGAGATTGCCCGGCCAGACAGGTTCGAAGAGGATCGCAGAAGCGATGCTGAACCTATCGTTTGCGTTGTCGCCGCCATAGCGCGTTATCGCCGGCGTCCGCTAACGACCTGGTAGCCATAAGTCAACTACACGGAGGAGCACCATGGAAATGAACGATATGATTCTGATCAGCGTGGACGATCATGTGATCGAGCCGCCTGATATGTTTGACAAACACCTGCCAGCGAAGTATCGCGACAGGGCGCCGAAGGTGAGCCCGGTAGGTAGCGGAGAGGACTCATGGGTCTTTGAAGGAAAGACGATCCCGAACTTCGGCTTGAACGCGGTCGTGGGACGTCCACCCGAAGAGTATGGATTCGAGCCGGCAGCATACAGCCAGATCCGCAAGGGCACCTATGACGTGAAGGCCCGCATCGACGACATGAATGCCGATGGCGTTCTCGCTTCGATTTGCTTTCCGACCATCCCGTTCTTCGCAGGCAACCGCTTCTGGGCTGCGCAGGACAAGGAAGCCGCGCTGGCCGTTATCAGCGCCTACAACGATTGGCATATCCATGAATGGTGCGCGTCCGCGCCCGGCCGTTTCATTCCGCTTTGCATCTTGCCGCTGTGGGATGTCAATGCGTCTGTCGAGGAGTTGAAGCGTGTCGCGGCGAAGGGCGTGCGCACACTGACTTTCCCGGACAATCCGGCTGTCGTCGGCCTGCCGTCGATTCACACTGACTACTGGGATCCGCTGTGGAAGGTCGCTTGTGATCACAAGATCGTCATCAGCTGCCATATCGGCTCTGGCGCGCAGGCGCCACACGCCTCGATGGAATCGCCGATCGACGCCTGGATCGTCACCATGCCGATGGCGATCAACGGCGCTGCGGCTGATTGGCTCTTCTCGCCGGTGTTCAAGAAGTTCCCTGAGCTGAAGATTTCGCTCGCCGAGGGCGGCATTGGCTGGATTCCCTACCTGCTTGAGCGCGCCGACTTCGTGTACAAGCATCACCGGGCATGGACTAATGCCGACTTCGGCAACATGCTGCCAAGCGAACTGTTCAAGCGAAATTTTATGACTTGCTTTATCGACGACTCGTTCGGCTTGCGCAGCACCGATTTCCTGAACATGGACCTAGTTGCGTGGGAATGCGATTACCCGCACTCCGACTGCGTATGGCCGTATTCGCCGGAAACCGTGTGGAATGGCGTCAAGCATCTGCCGAAGGAATTGATCGACAAGGTTACGCACCTGAACGTCATGCGAGAGTTCAATTTCGATCCGTTCAGCATACTCGGCCGCGAAAATTGCACCGTCGGTGCACTGCGGGCAAAGGCTACGCATGTCAATACCAAGCCCCTCGCCGGACTGGGCGGACACAATCCTTCCAATAGCGACGGCAAACCAGTGACCTCCGGCGAGGTGATCAAGCTGTTCTCCTGACGCGAACGCATCTGAGTGGGGCCGTGTGCATATACCGCGGCCCCGTCTTTTTGCGGCCGGATTTCCTCACCAGGTGTTGAGTCGCACAGTATGGTCGAGCTGATCAGTTGATGCAAAAAGAAAAAAACCCATGCAACCGGTGAACCAGTTGCATGGGTGAACACCTCTCGTGGAGATGGTGGAGACATCGTTTGCGCGGCGCATATGCGCCGCCATAAAGAAGCCGTTTAACGTACGCCTTCCAGCAAGTTCTTTAAATTGGTGCTCATGATGCGTTGGGTCTTGTCAGCGTCGAGGCCGGCAATGTCTTTCAGGAAGTCGAGCGGATTCGCTAAGCCTTCCGGATGCGGCCAGTCGCTGCCGAACAGCACGCGGTCCACGCCGATGAGCCTGATTACATCCTCGACCTTATCTTCATAGAACGGCGCGACATAAATATGCTGTCGGAACACTTCAACCGGATCACGTTTGAATGACTTCGGCATCTTGTGGAAGGTGCTTTCCATGCGTTTGAGCAGCGGCTCCAGCCAGGAGGCGCCGTTCTCCAGGGAAGCCACACGCACATCCGGGAAACGGTCGAACACGCCGTGACAGACCAGTGCAGCCAACGAGTCGGCGATCGGACGGCCCATCCAGTCAAGGATTTCGCCGAACGGATCTTTTTCGAACGGACGGAATTCACCTTTGCCGCCGGCAGTCCACCATTGGTAGATCTTGTCGTAGCCGGAGTCAGACACGTGCATGACAACGAAGATCTTTGCTTCATTGATGCGCGCCCAGAACGGATCGAATTCCTGGAAGCCCATCGAACGGCCCCCTTTGAGACCAGCCACGGGCGCCGGACGAATGCCGATTACGCGTGCGCCGGCCTTGAGGACAAAGTCGAGTTCCTGGCAAGCGACGTCGACATCGGACAGGTTGATCATCGGCACCGTGAACAGGCGATTGTCGAGCGCAAAGCCAGACTCTTCGGCCGTCCACTGATTCACGCTATGCAATAACGCTTGAATGACTTCCGGACGTTGTGCCAGGCGCTCTTCGATGATCGAAGCGAGCGTCGGCAGGAACAGGCCAGCATGGATGTTTTGCTGGTCCATGACCTTCAAATGTGCGCGGCCATTGTTGAAGGCGGGTTGGGAAGGTGCCGGGTTGCCGGCGAACTCGCGCAGCGTCAGGCCTTGCGGGTTATCGCCGCGATACCACTTCTCATGCACGCCGGGAGCTGCGACGACTTCGAAAGTCGGATTTGGAATGTAGTCTGAAAGAACGCCGCCAACCGCCAGTTTGGTGCGGCCGTTGACTTCTACGTACTGGAATTCTTTCTGGAACTGCTTCGGCAGGTGGCGCAGGAACGCCTCGGGCGGCTCGTAAAAGTGGCGGTCAGCGTCATAAATCGGGTAAGTCACGGTGGTCATCGTAGGCCTCGCTTGGTAGATGAATTGAAACAGGGTTCGCCCATAAAACTAACTATATGTCAGTTTTGTGGGCGAGTCAATAAGCTTGAGACGCGAACGCGGTTGAGTTATAACTGATATAGTGTTAGTTTAACGAGGTCCAATTCTTAAGGAGCAATTTATGTCTTCTCCCATTGTTGTCATCACCGGCGCTGCCGGTGCACTGGGTAAAGCAACCGCCCAGACTTTCCTGGCGCAAGGCGCAACTGTGGTCGCGGTCGACCTCGACGAAGCGCAATTGCGCGCAGCCTATGGGAACAACGAACGCGTATGTATTGCTCCTGTTAATCTGACCGATGCGGAAAAAACGGTCGCGGCGATCACCAGCGCGCTCGCGTCGCATGGCGCTGCAACGGTGCTGTGCAATATCGCCGGTGGTTTCGATATGGGGCCGGCAGTCCATGAAACCACGGATGCCATGTGGCGTCGCATGATGGACATGAATGTCGCTACCTTAATCAATGTCAGCCGCGCTGTCGTGCCCGGCATGATCGCAGCAGGAAATGGAAAGATCGTGAACGTGGCGGCGGCATCGGCCACCACAGGCAAAGGCGCGATGGGTGCGTACTGCGCTTCCAAGGGCGCGGTGGCGCGTCTGACCGAATCGATGGCAATGGAACTGCGCGATGCCGGTGTCAACGTCAATGCGGTCGCCCCGAGCCTGATCGACACGCCGGCCAATCGCGCTGCTATGCCGGACGCCGATACCAGCAAGTGGGTCTCACTCTCCGATCTCGCTTCCGTCATTGAGTTTCTGGCATCGGACCGCGCGAACGCGGTGCATGGCGCAGTGGTGCCGGTCGTCGGTCGGAGCTGACAATCCCAGGGCGTGCGCGCGAACCGACTTCGCCAGTTGCGTTAGGAAACGCGCGTGGTCTCGTATATACAAACCAAACGCAAGCATAAAAAGTAAACCACGGAGAGAAAATGGCGATGTACGCATCCAACATGCTCGAAGGAAAACATGCAGTCGTTACCGGCGGAACGAGTGGGATTGGCCGCGCCACCGCGCTCGCGTTAAAAGCTGTCGGCGCAAAGGTGATCGCCACCGGCGTTTCCGACGCGGAAGTAAAGGCAGCCATGGCCGATCCGGAATTTGCAGGAATTGACGCGTATGCATTAGACGTGTCGGATGGCGCCGCAGTGACCGGTTTCTTCGAGTCGCTCGAAGCGCTTCATATTCTGGTTAATGCCGGTGGCATAGGCGGGCAGGGCCCGGCGGAATTTGAAGCCGAGGCGTTTTCGCGCATTCTCGACATTAACCTCACAGGCTCTCTACGGACGTCGTCGGCAGCCCGGCCGTCGCTAACAAAGTCGGGAGGCGCGATTGTGAATATTTCTTCGGTGATGGGATTTTTCGGGTGCGCACCTGCGCCAGGTTATGCATCAAGCAAGGGCGGCGTGCTTCAGTTGACGCGCAGCCTTGCGGTGGCCTGGGCCGAAGCCGGCATCCGCGTGAATGCGGTGGCGCCCGGTTTTATCAAGACGCCGATGACGACGCGTCTGCAAGGGGACAAGGACGGCACCGACAAAGTGATGGGGCGCACGCCGATGAAGCGATGGGGCAGGCCTGAGGAAGTGGCGGCCGCCATCCTGTTCCTTTGCTCACCCGCTGCCTCCTATGTGACCGGTGTGATACTTCCGGTCGACGGCGGCTATATCGCTTCCGGAGCGTGACGCCTGCGTTTTTGCTTCGGTTCAGGCCTCTCTATCACAATTAAATTCCGCTGCATGTCGGACAGCGGTCGTCATAAGCTCAGATCTTGTAAAAAATGGACATGAATTTAAGCAGCATCCTGGAACAATACGGCCCACGCGAAGCGATGGAATACGATGTGGTGGTGGTCGGCGGGGGACCTGCCGGCCTGTCGGCCGCGATCCGCGTCAAACAGCGCGCAGCAGAACAAGGCACCGACGTCTCCGTCTGCGTGCTGGAAAAAGGCGGCGAGCTCGGCGCCCACATCCTCTCCGGCGCCGTCATGGACCCGCAGGCGCTCGCCGAACTCTTCCCCGACTGGCAGCAACGCGGCGCGCCGCTCAACACCCCGGTGACCGAAGACCGCTTTCTTTTCCTGACCGAGACCCGGGCCCACAAGACCCCCAGCTGGCTCTTGCCGTCCTGCTTCCAGAACCACGGCAACTACGTCATTTCGCTGGCCAACGTGGTGCGCTGGCTGGGCCAGCAGGCCGAAGCACTGGGCGTGGAAATCTTCCCCGGCTTTCCCGCCGCGGAAATCCTCTATAACGACGATGGCTCGGTGAAAGGTGTGGCCACCGGCAACATGGGCGTGGACCGCGCAGGCAATCCGACTGCCGCTTTCCAGCTCGGCATGGAACTGCATGCCAAGTACACGCTGTTTGCCGAAGGCGCGCGCGGCCACCTGGGCAAGCAATTGATGTCGAAATACGACCTCAATGCCGGGCGCGATCCGCAAACCTATGGCATCGGTATCAAGGAATTGTGGGAAATCGATCCGAAGCTGCATCAGCCCGGCCTGGTGATCCACACAGCCGGCTGGCCGCTGGACAACAGCACCTATGGCGGGTCCTTCCTGTACCACCTGGAAAACAACCAGGTCGCGGTCGGCTACGTGGTGGGCCTGGCTTATGAGAATCCGTATCTTTCGCCCTTCGAG
>Ga0255338_1001054_pt1 | contig 60647 bp, 79 predicted proteins | sample MeOH1_35cm_T4_19_FD_203715 | JGI IMG/M metagenome (GOLD analysis project Ga0255338, IMG submission 203715) | Sandy soil microbial communities from University of British Columbia, Vancouver, Canada - MeOH1_35cm_T4_195 | ecosystem: Engineered > Artificial ecosystem > Sand microcosm > Unclassified ... | reverse complement strand
AGGCAGCAGACAAATATTAGATGTTCTCAAGTTCAAGAGAGAGATACTAAAATATATGAACTCCAAGCCAACAATCATGATTTGCGCGAGGCTTTGGAATTATCATTTAATCGTATCGAACAATTCAAAGAACATTGGATGCGTGTACCGGCATTTGGGCATCGAGTTAATAAAGAAATTAGAGAAAAAATATCTAATGCTCATGGTTATATATTTATGGCTTTTAATATTATCCAAAACACCATCGCAACCACCCCAGCCGAATCACTGCAAGCGCATGATGATGAGGTGTTGGAACGTGCTGCTAGACACTTTGATGATCTTATAAACAATGGGTTTTCAAAGATAATTTATGGTGATGTTGCAAGACAAATCCGCGCACTTAAAGAGGTGAAATGATATGAACCGATTACTTTGCACATTTAATCTACATAATTATAAATACGGTCTGTATGGTAACGGTTCAATAGCACGCAGGCAATGCAAGTGCTGTAATAGGGTGCAGTATTACTATGGTGATAGATGGGTAATTATTGTTGGGGGTAATTAATATGAAAACCTGCGAAAACTGCCAAGGCGCAATACTTGATCCGAATAAATCCTACGGCTACGCCGGTAAGGTCTGTATGTGTCATCTGAATATTCAGGAAACAATTAGAAAAGACCTGCTTTCTACATTTAACAATAAATGCACTCAAGATTTAATTGATGCCAACGTAAGACTTATGGTTCGGGTAGAAGAAAACAGAAAAGACGCAGAACGCTACCGCTTCCTGCGTGCCAAGGCATTAAACGTAAGTGATAGCCTGGAAGGATTTATTACCTTGAGGCATATTGATTATATTAATGACAGCAATAAGATTGATGCCGAAATTGACAAGGCAATGGCAATTTAAGAATAATACGGGGAACAGATCATGAAGCTATTAAAAACAAAAGAAGCTGCAGATAAACTAAGAATATCAATAGATCACTTTCGCAAGTGCATCAAGCATCAACCTGACTTTCCGAAGCCGGTAAAGCTAACACCGAAAGCGCATCCACAATGGATAGCGGAAGATATTGATAATTATCTGAAACAGAAAGCGGCTTAGTCTAGCCTTTTGGCTATGTCGCTGGCTGATTCACGGTAATAAACCATGAGCATTTTTAAATCTTTATGCCCAACCATTCTGGCTAAGTCTAGTATATCCAGCTTTTTAGCAAGGCGCGTGATTGCTTCCGCGCGAGTATCATGAAAGTGCAACCCATCAACCATAGCCAACTTCTTTGCCTTCCTGAATAGCGCATCTAGCTGGCTGGTCTTAATGTTGAATACCAGATTTTTATCAACTCCCTTGCACTGCTGAACGATTGCCATAGCCACACTACTTAACGGTACTTCACGCACACCTGCGAACGTCTTGGAATCGTTGATCTTGGCAACCCTGCCAGATATATCAACCCATCTTAAATTACATATCTCTTGCGCCCTAAATGCCGTTTCAATGGCAAACATGAATGCAGCCCCTATTCTGCTGGTGACGGTTGACAGTTCAGCAGTGGGCGTATAATTCAGCGCAAAACATAAGCGGTCAATTTCATCCTGGCTAATTAACCTATCTCTTGGCGGTTCACCCTTGGGTTTTTTCAATCCCTTCATTGGATTGTCTGGCAGGTATTCCCATTCGTTCACCGCAATCTGCAGGCAATGACTAAGTAATGCCCATTCACGCAGTACCGATAATGCAGAAACTTCTTTTAAGCGCCGGTCGCGCCACTCTGCAAAAGTAGCCTTAGATAAATCTGCGATTTTAATATCTGCTATCTTATCGCGCAGGAATAATCCGATTCTAATGCTTTCCCATCGCTCACCTTTTTTATTTACAGAAACTTCATCACGGTATTTTTCCAGCAATTTGCCGAACGTAATGGACGGCGTTTTACCTTTACCGGCTTTCAGCAATTCTTCCCACACATACCCCTCGGCTTTAGTTTCAAAGGTCTTGGTGTGCTGCTTATAGTTTACGGTAGCGGTAAATTTCCACTTGCCGGAAGCTGTTTTTTGTACGGTTGCCATGAATGGTAAGAATGGTGGTAAGAATTTAGTAAGAATATATATCTTTATATGCCCACAAGCAACCACTTATCACCAGATATTACCAAAATAGAAAACCGCTATATAAAAGGCCAGAAGGCCAATATATAAGCGGTTTACAGGGGATTTTAAAGCTATGATATGGTGCGAAAGGAGAGCATCAATCATCTAGTATTGACGCGCCTTACAAGCACGATGGTAAGAAAAATAGTAAGACTAAATTTCGTAAAGAACGAATATTAACATAATCAGATTAAATAAATCTATCCGTACCGACAATAATAACATTATTGCAGCATTTCCGGTGTCACGGTAGTTCTCGCAACCTGTCCATATTCTTTGTGATAAGTAATAGCCGTTGCTTCTCTTTCTGATAACCATCCGCCGCGAGAAGCGTAAGCATCCCTTGCTGATAAAGTTGCGTGCTGGATCACTTTCATGCCGCTGTGTTCTTTTTCTTCTACATGGTGGCGGTGTCCTGTATGGCAATAGCGCTTGGTGGTATTGCCCCAGACTTTAGGGAACTGTGACGCAAACAGTAAAGGTAATGAATCGTTTTTTGATAAATGCCCATGATGGAAAGCCAGCATCGTATTCCCGTGCTGGTATTGGTAATACGGCAAATCGGAATCAATGACTTCAATGCGTGGTTCATTTTCATACAGCGCTTTAAACATTACTCGTAACCAGATACTAGAAGTAATATCGTGATTGCCTTCTGCCATTAGCACAATAACCTTTTCATGACGCATTAAAGCTATATCAATAATTCTTCGCAATAAGCGAAGTGCAACCGTGACAATTTTTGCGAACCTGCCGTCCTGATCTACAATGTGACCGCTGGTTGGTGTCACCGGCATAATGCCATCGCTATGCAGGAAGTCGCCAAGCTGATTGATGACACCAATTGACGCATTCGGGCATGATAAAATCATCTGTTCAAAGCAACCGACCAAGGTAGCTTCTGCTATTTTCAAATCCCAATCGTTGCCGCTTTCCTTTTCGTTGGCAAGCATCCCCAGGTGAAAATCAGTGACGGTAAAAAGATTACATAACTGATCGTGTATAGTTATAGGCTTCCGTATCGCTTCAAGTCTAGGCAAGTCATTTGCCATAACTTCAAACCCTTCACGGATTGCTTCTTCTCGCTTCTTATCGTCTAGTTTAGACTTCACCCACTGGCGCGTATCTTTATGATAGGTCGATATACCGGTTACAATAAACGGGTCAGGTACAGTATGAATATAGCCATGTTCCGGCGAAAATCCCTGTGTAGCGGCTTTTTTGCGTAACAGTTTCATGCTGTTTTGGATTGTCTGCCGTGATACGCCTAATTGCCTGGCGGCTTCATGCAGGTTTAATGTTGCATTAATCGCTTCAATGTATTCCAGTTGTCTAATTGTTGCCCACTCTTTTAACGCTTCATCTATTTTGGCAGTCATCATTACTCCCACAAAAAAAGCCACGTAAAGCGGCTTCTGATTTGTTCGGTTAATCGTTCCCCATTCATACCCCACATACCAGCGATAAATTTGCTAGTATGTGATTTTGAAGATAGGGTCACTATGGATAAACTATTTTTGGTTATCGGCTGGATCATCTTGGGCGGCTTCGCTTTGTTTGCTGTTATTCGCCTGCTGTTGTCCTTGTTTTAAACAGTTCGTTAAATTTCAGCATTCTCGCGGTGATCCGTTCATTCAGCGCCTTGATTTCATCTGGTGAAGCATCGGCTTTGAGTTTCTCTGAACGCAATTTATGCAGTTGGCTAATCTCACGCTGTTCTAAATTAGCGCGGAATACCAATGCCGCTTCGGGATGATTAGCGCGATACTCTGATGTATCGAGGCCGTCCTTGCGTAAGCCTTTCAGTTCCGTTTCAGTTTCAAACACTGATTTCAGGTTGTCATAGAAGCGTGAACTTTGGGATGATTGCCCTTCTGCATCGAGATAAAACCTGCCGACCAATGGGATTTTGTACACCGGTAATTCTTCGCCGGTCACAATAGAGGTCGCAGACTGTTCCAGCTTCATGTATTCACGGCCTACACCGCCGAATATTTGACCAAGCAAGTAATCAATCTGGTCTGGTGTCGGGCTTAAAGCGCCTGGGGTGTAATCGCTGCCACCAGTTGCTTCATTCACTACCCAAGACAAGCCTTTGCTGATAGCACTGGCAGTATCTTTAGCACGGGTATGACCTGCTGTTGGCTTCTGTGAATTGAAATCCATCTTGGCAATCGGTCTGCCTGTCCAATCCTTGTTTTCTGCCAAAGCAGCAAGCGGATCGAACATGGTTGGTGTGATTGTTTGCATGGATAATCCGGCATTGCCAATCGGGTTAGTCACTTCTGCAAGCATTTCAAAAATATGGAAGAAGCGTTTGCTAGTGTCCTCACCACCGGATAATGCCCATTCAGTGAGAATGCGTCCGAAAGCAGGCAAGGCATTAAAGCCTAATGGCATGGCAATCGTAATCGCCTTACCGTTACCCAAAGGAATAATCAGGTTGCGATCACGTACAAATTCAGGCGGTTCATCATCACCAAAGCCTGCCGCTGCTAACATTAAAGCCTGCATGACACCTAGCAATAAGCCACCGGTGACAATCGCTTTACCGGCTTTGCTTAATGTCAGTTTGCCGTTGTTGTCTGTGAATAAAGTTTCACCAATACGCGCAGTACCTTGAACGGACGCATTAAAGAAGGCATACAGCGAACCGATTTGCCTGCCCATTTCACCCTTGCGGTTAAAGTTCACACTGATATTTTTGGCAAGGCTGGCAGCTTGTGCTTTGCTCATGCCGTTATCCAGTGCGACCTTGTAAGCAGACAGGCGCACCGCATTTTCCATTGATTCGTTGTAATCGCTTAACCAATCAAAAATGTATTTCTGGCCTGCTTCTTTCAGGAATTGTTCAGGTTTAGCCAGGATGCCGTTAATGCTGACAATCTTGCCTGCAGTCGTTTGTTGCCACCAAGTCGGATCAAGCGCGTGCTTGAGTGCTTCGCCACGTTCTTTCGCATTGCGGTACATATCGCGGTAGCCGGTCTGCCCACCTTGTTTCTGGAAGTCCTCAAACAATAATGACCAGAATGAATTAGTCGGTGTACCGGTCTTGCGCTCACTGCGAATATCCTGATAGATGCCTTTCAAAGCCAATGGCGTATTTTTCAATACGTCCAGTTGCTTGCCAGCCAATTGTGTAGAACTAAGGTTTAATAATGAACCCTGTACGTCACGCAGAATGTTGATGACACCGAAGAACGGGTTGTATTGGGTGTTGATGCTTGAGAAGTAACGGGTAATGCTTGACGCAGTACCAAGCAATTCACCGATCTGGTCTTGGTCTAGGTTCTTGATAGATGCTGCTGCACGCATGGCGCGTTCATCATGCGTATTAAACTCGACAAAATGTTCCTCGATCTTGCCTTTGGCATTGACGATACGCGCCACTACAACATTGTCACGGTTTTTGTAACTTGGATCTGGCACGTCCATTACCAAGTCCTGACCTTTGACGATATTCAGCGTATAGCCTGCGCCATTCCATTGAATGAACTTATTGGCCTCAACCGGATTAGTGAAGGTCTGCACCACAGAACCGTTGTACAGCACTTCGTAACTATTTTTACCGGCAACCACGGTGCGCATTGTTGGCACAACGTCCACTTTCCAGAAGTCTTTATTCGGGTTAAGTGTCGCTAGTCCTACCAGTGCGGTTGATACACGGTTCTTTTCGCCACGGATGATGTTACGCTCTACCTGTTGCGCAATGTTCGCCAGTACGTCCACCACGGCACGTTTAGAACCGGTTGCGCGTTTGGAAGCATTGCCTTTAACAGAAAATCCTTGGCCTGAACCGTTGCCAAAACCATTATCCATATCCTCACGCATCAATGGTACATAGTGCTGATATGCACCTTCCCATGCGGCAATCGTTTCCGGTGTTTCAAGTCCGTAGCTAATCAAGCGCTGACGTGAAGTTTTAAGAATCGCGTCCACTTTGGCGGCAAGTGCCTGATAATTTGCTGTTTGTACCGGTGTCAGGTTTGCCAGATAATCGCGTGCGTCCTGTGTTTTCATGCCAGAACCGCCGTCCTGCATTGCCGGATTAATCTTGGCAATCTGGATATTGCGTTCTTCGGCATGACGCGCCCACAAGTATTCTTCAAAGTCAGCCATTTCCACTTTACGCGCTTGCATGGATTTCATCAGCGGTTCTAATTCCTGCTTGAGAAAATCTTTAGTACGCTTTGCGGTACGTCCTGTGAAGTTTTCTTCTAACAGGTATGGATTCCATTTATCCTCAATGGTATTGCCTGATTTTTGAATAGCCTGCGTCACGCGCTTCAAGTCCACGAACTTGTTTTGCAGCATATAGATGACGTTATCCAGTTTACTTTTATCTGGGCTTTGCCATTGCTGGTTTGGTGTTGATGGTTGAACTACGGGTGAAAGACGCGGTGTTGGGCGGCTGTAGCGAATGTCAGGGTTAGTAGGGTCAAAGTCGCCGTTGTTGCCGATTGCAGATTTGATTTGAGTAGGCTCAAAAGCCACATATTGATCTGCTCTACCACCAAAATCCATTGCCCTTCTAATAATAAGCCCATCAAATCCTTTTTTTCTTGCCTTTGTTATGTCAGATTTAACCCCTGCAACAGAATATTTATTTTGATAATCTACAATCATTGGATTTTGCAATGATAAATAAGAAGGCATTACATTTGATCCTTCTAAATCAATGTTAGATTTCAATTTCCCATATCTAACATTTGTGGCAAATGCACTTGCTATTGATTTATATTCAGAAAAGAAAACGCCGCCTTCTTTTCCAATTTCAAACTCATTAAAATCATTTCCAGTACCATGATAAACAACAAGAGGATCGCCATTTTCATCCACCACCTTACTATCCACAAACCATGCCTTAAACTCCGGCGTATTAGTCTGGTCGCCTGAACTATCTGCGGAATAAGCAGAACCAATCGTGTAATGCGTAACCTTGCTAGGTGATTTCAGGCTATCCAAGGCACGGGTAACAATCGCCCTTACTTCGCCATCTGATACTTTCAGATTCATGCCTAATCTGCGTAAGAAATTGCGCACGAAAGCGATTAGTTTATCCATTACACTTGCTTTAATACCGTTGCCGCCCATATCTGCCAGCGCTTCTTCTACGGACGCGACCAGTGACAGGTCTTTGTGTGTAGCGCGTAAACTATCTGCCTGCTGTTTAATATCCTGATTGCTTAGATAGATGCCCATTAAAGTCGCATCAATCTCTTTACCGAATACACGGCGCAAGCCTTCATGGGTAGATTCATGCAGCATGGTAAACAGGGCATGATTTGTATTGATGATGTTGTTGCGGAATAGGTATATTTCGCCGTTATGCCATGCGCCTGCAGCGTCATAGGCTTTATCACGCTTAATATCCGCGACTAATTCAGCCGGTGCTTTAGTGTAATCTTCCAACACATAAGTTGCAGGCAGGCCACGCAAGGCTTGATTGACGTTAGCAACCACTGCATTCAGGTCACGAATATCAATACCGGTAGATTTTTGTGAGAACTTGGATTGTGGACGGCTGAATAATGGCAAGCCTTCTAAGGCTTTAGCGCGTAGTTCAGGGGTGATGGTGAAGCCGAGTTGTATGCTTCCATTGATTAGTATTGGATGTATAATAGACGAAGCTGATGATGCGCTAACATCACCAGCCTCTAACCCAACACTACTAGAAGGAGTAATGTTATGGCTATCCATAAGTGTACCAGTTGCGGCACTGTCTTTACCAGAAAAACCAACAGAATCAGAGATTCCAAGACTATCAACTTCTTTTGCAGTCGCGCTTGCTATGCCACGTATGAGCGCAGAGGACACATCGACAGCAGTGGGCATATTAGGTCTAAGTGGAACTACACTGTAATTTATGAGCATCGTAGGATTATGGAAGAACATCTCGGCAGAAAGCTTCTGGCTGTTGAGCATGTTCATCACATCAACGGGGATGGCACGGATAACAGACTTGAGAATCTTGTCGTCCTTTCCAATAGCGAGCATCTTAGATTGCACCACTCGTTTGCTCTCGGAATCAACGCCTTTGAACCCCTTGTCAATGAAGGTCTTACTCAAAACCAGATCGCTGAAAAACTTGGCATCAACCAAGCTACTGTTTCCAATTACCTTAGAAGATTTGGCCTTACTACCAAGAGAATGAGGGCTAACGCCAAGCTTGCGTAATACATCGCGTGCCGTTGACGGTACAATTTCGTCATAGAAGGCACGCATACCTTCGCCGCCGACTTTGAGATCAATACCGCGCAATGTGAAAAATGCTGGATTAACACTGGCGTTTTTAGGCCAAGGCTTACTCTTGTTTTTATCCGCGCCCTCAATCAGTTTTGCAGCCAAGTCTTTACCGATTGTATCTTCTAATTCCTGTGCGTTTAATTTCTTACCGCCGCCAGCATAGCCAGATATTTCATTCGCGCTTTTATCTTCAAGAATAAGATTGTAAGTACCGTCATTATTGGCAATAGCAGAAGCCATATTGATTTGCTTACTCAAATCATAAAGATCAGCCGCTTGCTGCCCGTTGATTAAAGCTACTTTATCAAAGCCATTTTCAGCCGCATAACGAATCATGCGTTTGAGTGCGAGTGATACCCAGGATTTTGTTTCTGTTACGAATGGGGCGGTAGGAATTACATGGGGCGTATATGAAGTTGGTAAAGCATCCCTAACTGCTTGCTCTGTACTAAGCGCACTAAATCTTTCGCCATTCACACGAAGTTCAATAGAAGAACCATCACGACTGTATGCGCGATAAAACCCATTAATGTCTTTTTTGATTGTTATGCCATCACCAAACCCTTTTTTCTTACCCTCTTGCCCCCAATCAGATTGAATCTCATTGATGAATAGAACCTTGTTACCGTCCGCATCTACACGCTCGTCAAATCTTACGTGCGCGAGAATGTTGCGCTGTTCAAAATGACTAGATTTATAATTGTTATCAACTCGTAAAGCTGATTTATCCATCAATTCTCTGTATCTTTTTTGATCTTTATATGAGAAATCAATGTCATTATTCATCTTCATGCCTAGATTATTAAGCTCATTTCTTTCATCATCTGAAAGAGGCGTTTTCTCTGGCAGCGTCAGCAACAACTCTTTATAGTTCTCTCCGCCTGCTACGGTGTATTTGGCGTATTTAGTTGCATCAACCTTCTTCGCATTTTCTATAATCTGATCTTGGTAATCATCACGAATTGCGCGTAATCTATCTTGCTCCTCAAATGAAACATGGTTGCGGATAGCCTCATTTACGGCATCGGCAGCGTTATCGTACTTTTCTTCTAGCACTCGGTAATCATTTTCTGATTTGTCACCAAGCATAGTTTCACTAACCTGCACACCATTAGCATCAAGGTATTGCTGAATATCAGCCTTACTTACCTTGCCTTGCTGCAGGTCTAAGTAATCGGTTAAGCCTGACCATTGCAGTTCAGCCTGCTTGACATTCATCTTACCGGCGTTAGCTACTAGCCAGTTTTTCCATTGGCCGGCTGGCATGGTGTCTTGTTTTGCTAATGGGATAGCTTTAGCCAGGGCAGAATAGAAGGTTGGGGCAGATGGACGGCTATAACGAATATCGTCATTTTTAGCATCAAAATCACCGTTGTTCCCCACGGCAGATTTCACTTGATTAGAATAAAATGCAACGACTTCACTGGTTTCATCGTTGTATTCAAGCACTACCCCATCATGACCTAATGCCTTTAACTTATCGGTGAAGTCTGTAATTTCCTGCTTGGACGCGCCTTTAAGCGCTTGCTTGACTTTGATAGTAGCAAAGTACGGATTATGCAATGCCACATATAGCGGCATGATATTTGGATCAGCATTACCTGCTTTTAGATTGGAATAGCTTTCTGCAAGTAAGGTATCGTTAGTAAGATAAACCCCGTCACCTAGCCAACCACGATCTTTCCTTTGCGCGTGTTCAAGATCAAAGGCGCTGAAATCGGATGCTGTTCCGTGAAAGAAGATTCTTGGTCGGCCTTGTTCATCAAGTCCGTAGGCTTGCTTTCCAGTTCCAGTGCGAGTGCTGTCATTTCCTCGTCCGTCTGCGCCAGTTTTACCCGTCTGCGCCAGTCCTCTGAATTGAATGTCATTGAACCACTCCCAGAAATTATCAATACCTTCTTGGGTAGAGTATATCGGTTTGCCGTTTGCATTTAAAGTAGCTGGCTGTGAATTGATTGAACGTTTATTACCAGCGTCCAGTTCACTTGCGTACTTGGCATACACCCCTTTATTCACATTGTCAGCATACTTAACTAAGGTATTGGCAATAATCGCTCTGGCTTGGGTTGCGTCTGTCAGGAAGGCATTAGCATTGCGGTCTTTAATTGCGGTAATAACTTTGTTTAATAACTGAATGGCTTTGTTTGCAATGCGTTTAAATAATGACGGGCTTTGTGCGGCAACATCATTCCAAAAGTCTTGATTGGTAAAATTGTCACCGATAATGTCACCGAATAGTTCTTCAACATATTCCACATCATTATTGAAATCATAGCCAGATTCAGCTTTATACTTACCCCATTGTCTAATTAAAGGCTGTAATTGCTTACCCATCTGCGCCCATAGCGCAGGATCGTCCATACGCAAGCTATGGCCTAACTCATGACCTACAATGTAGAGCGCGTTGTTTTTTCCATCAACTCTGAGAAATATATATCCAGGAAGTCCAGTGTTAACAAATCCGTCGGATCGTCCACTGGATTCGCTACGCTCTCCCTGTACTGGATTGCCTTCTGATACTGTGCCGGTGGCAGCATCGTTTTCAGTTCTTCCAGGCTGTACCTGTACTCTCCCGTTTTCACGCACACCAGCGCCCAAGGGCGTGAAAGGGTTCGCTTCGTTATAAAAGATGATTTGTTTTCCGAATGTTTTTGCAATTTCTCGTAAGACATTTACATTACCCCCTGTAACAGATACTTGAACGGCATTTTCAGCGTCAAGTGCGGTTTGAATAGCTTTGCTTAATGTTTTAATTGGCTTAACAGTGACGTTACCAAGGCCAGAATCACCGGTTTTGTTGTTGCTACGGCTGTAAAGTGATATGCCTTTGTCGGTTTCTTTGGTCTGCAATGCTGAAACAAACTTATCCAGTGCTGCATTAATCGCCTTGCGTTCTTCGCCTCTTGGGAATGGGAACTTAACGCCCCACGGTGTCAAAATACCTGCGCCTTCCCTGCCGTAGTTTAAGAATGGGCTTTTACCGCCGGTGGCTGTAATCTTATCTTCAACATATCCTTGGAATGCACGCGCTGCCATTTCATGCGGTGTTGTCCAGTAATCCTTACCACGACCTTGATCCAGTTCTTTTGCATTCAAGGCAAAATTGGTAGGTACTTGTCTGACTTTTTCATTGCCTTGCTGTGCGTCTGCCAGCATTTTGAGGCGACCACTGTAACGCGACATTGTGCCGCGCAAGTAATCCATTGTGCCGTTCTGGTTGGTTGAATCAAATCCATTTCTGCCGCGCACCGCTTTATAGATAGCGCTTATTTTTTCCAGTGCATCATTGGTATGACGACCTGCTGGCAACTGCCATTTACGGGTACGCTTTCTGCCGTCATCAATGGCGCGATATTCAGCGTCCAAGCCTTGACCATCAAGCAACTGCTTGGCAATGGTATCAAACTCGGCTAATTGTTCTGCGGTAGCTGGCTTGTTATTGCGCTTGTAGTATTTCGGGTCTTTCTGCGCAGACAATTCATTGCGAATGCTATCCAGTTTAGAAGCTAAATCATCTTTTGCCCTGGCAACAAACTTGTCAGCCTCTTGCGTATCTTCAACGTAGGTGGTCGCCTTCCTGAACATGGTTTCCATCAGGGCTTTATAGGCAGTACGCACTTCTTCACGCACATTGGATTTGTAGCTAAAGCCGCTACTTACCATATCATCTTCAACTTCTTTAGCTTTAAATGAACGAGTACCATCACTATCTGTTACCCATTCACTTGATGCTTTACCGTCTTGACGGCCTAAGTAATGGTCTAAGGCATGGAAAAATTCATGCGCAAGTGAACCTGCGCCGTTCATCTTAGTCAGGTTGATCACTGATTTATCGCGCTCATAGTGCGCTTTTGCTGCTGATAAGCCTTGACCACGCGCCCCGAATGCCAGTGCTAAATCGCCGTTCAGTGTTAAGGCTTTAGGCGGCAGGTTCAATACTTCGGCAAGGTCAAGCAGTCCATCATAAGCGGCATTCATCACTTGTTGGCGCTCTATCTGGTTATTCCACTCACCAAACTCCACGCCACGGAAGCCGAAAGTGTCCATGAAATCAGTATCTTTCACGTCACCGCTTCTGCGTGCTACGCCTACACGGTTGGTATCATCTGGTGTCGGCAGGTCAACTTCACCAAAAGTCGTGTTGGTTTCAAGTATTTCTGCGGCATGTTCGCCCATGTAGGTTAAGGCTTCAATGCGGTCATCAAATACCTTATCAACAATCTTGACGCGCTTGCGGTCATTAATACTGCGGTAGATTTCATAACCATAAGTGCCATCAGGACGTTGTGCGGTTGCAACCACTCTATGTTTTGCACCTACGACCAAGGCCGGTAATTCAGCCATTGCAGCTTCTTTTGATGCAAAGCCTTTGCCAATTTCTCGCGGAAGTCCTAACCTATTTTTGTCGCGTGAATCATAAATAGACCAAGTTCCATTTTCATTTTCATCACTTGAATAAACGGTTTCGGTAATGTTGTAACGCTTCGCCCATGTTGGTACGTCTGGATTTTTATCAGTACGTTTTGCTTTTGTGCCGGTTGATACGGCTGTATCTTTACGTGCGCCACCGATTTTCTCACCTAAGTCTTGGATATTGTTGGCTGCCTTAGTTTCAGATTTAGGCTGTTCGGCTGGTTGTGAAAGCAAATCCCCCTGCCCTGCAAACTGGTTATCAATAACCTTTGCATCGTTGGCTTTGGTAGATTTTGCGTCTTTACCGGTTTGAGTTAGATCGAAACTGTCAGCGGCAATCTCTTGACGGGATTTGCGCTCTGCTTCAATACGTGCGGCTTCATCGGATTTAGCCTGCTCTTGCTGCGCTCTGGCTTCTGCTTCTTGCGCTGCAATGCCTGCGTTTATATCTTCGTTGGTTTGGCCTGATAGGGTGAAGTTATCAGTTACTTCTGCTACTTGGCTGGTTTCGCTTCCTTGTCCTTCAATTTCTGCGCCATCTTGCTGTGCGCGTCTGCCGCCATTTTCAGTGCTGCCAGTTTCAGTATCTTGTCCTGCCTGTCCTTCGGTAGCTTGGCTAGTTCCTGCATTACCTGTTTCATCATCAAACTCCTCTTTTAACATACGCAGTAATGCGCGTTCAATTTCTGGTTGTGGCTGGCCTTTCATAGATTCAGCCAATGAAGCGTCAATTTCTGCAAGCGCTTCCGCACCGTATTTAGCGGTGGCTTTTGTCACTAATTCATCAAGCAACGCCTGTTCGTCATCGCTTAATTCATCAATACCATTAGCATATTCCTCATATTTCTTTTGTGCTAGTGCTTCTTGGCCTGCTGCGGTCAATACATCAATGCCTGACATAGCATCAGCAATCGCATTGCCTAAGTCTGCAACGGTTTCACCTACTGGATAACCCTGCTCTTTAAGCAGTTCGCGCATGGTATCAGCGTCTAATCCGTTTTTATTGAAACTGCGCTTAATGCCTGCGCCGTGTTGACGCATATCGGCAGGATCTATACCAAATTCAGACTTGGCTTTATCAGCATTCAGGCCACCGAGTTTAGCCATTGCCTGCATTAATCCGTCTTTTGTAGTGTCCAGCTTCATGCGTTCTGCCAGCATGGCTTTAGCTAGTTTGCTTTTCTTCTCTTTTGCGGCTAATTGTTCCGGTGTGCTTGCAGCCTGGTCATGTAATTGCATTAATACTTCGCGGAATGCTTTGTTCTTTTTACCTAACAGGTTTGCAAAGTTCTTGAACTGTCTAGGCGATACTTTCTTCCCTGCCATAAAGTCTTTAGCGGCTTTCAATGCCGGATCAAAACTAGGGTGCTTATCTGCGGTGGCGCGTAGTTTAGTGAGTTGCTCGACTAATGGGCGAACTGTGTCGGCAGGTTGTGCTGGTTCTGCATTATTCGTTGTAGCAAGCGGCGCAATATCATTACGCAGTTTATTTGCAATAACACTATCAACAATCGCATCTTTTTCGGCAGCATCAATCAGTGACGTTGCTTTTTCAAACGTCATGCCACGTCTGTTTTGCTTTATATCCTCATATAATTTGTCAGAATCCGTGAAGGCAATATCTCTGGCTGAAATTAAATCAGTCTGTGCTGAAATCCAGTTGGCTTTTGCATTATTTGCAGCATCAACATTCTTTTGCGCGTAAGAATCAAAAGGCAGATCATCCTCGCCAACAATGGCTTGATTAATTGCAGGCACTTGTACGCCATTTGCAGTTTCATCGACACGTTCTGGTAATGTGGTTGTGGTATCGACACTTGTTGCATTGACAACATTTTCTGTTGCACTTGTAACGCGCTCAAAACCATTTTCAGTTTTAACATACGGTACGCCGCCTACATCGACCTTTTCACCGATTGCAACCTTGGTCATATCCACATCATTGTTTGTGGCGCTAACAGTTTCCAATGGCTTTGTTGGATCACCGTTTTTCAGCCAATCTTTAAAGGCTGGCGTTGTCAGTTCTGTAACGGATTTGCCGCCATTCCAATCATCGGCATAGTTAGCCTTGTAGATTGCAATCGCTTCGTCTGCGGTTTCCGCACCTAAAACGGCTTTGTGTTCATCAAAACTGCCGTCTTTTTTGGTCTGGTTAATGACAAATACTTTACCGTTTGCAGGCTTGTCACCAACGAATACATCAAGATTATCGCCATCGTTACCTTTGGTGCGTTTGATGTAACCATAATGGTTAGCCAGGGTATTTTCCCAAGTTTTCCCATCTTCATCGACACCGCTACGGGTAGAACCTTGTGGATTTTCTACGGTGATATTCAGGCCGTCATACTTGATATGGCCTTTTTTGTAATTGCCTGCCTCAACCTGTTTTTCTGTTGGCTGTGGTAAATCATTCAGCGGTGAAGTTGCTGCCTGCTGCGCTTGTTCATCAATAATTTGTTTTTCTGCGGCCTGTTCCGGCGCAAGTGTAGGCGCTTGTATTTCTGCTAATGGTTGTTCCGGTGCAATAGTGGTATCAGGCATGACACCATTCTGTTGTGCCTCGACTGCATTTAGTGAATCAACGATATTAGGCTTCTGTTCTGTAACGTCTGGGGTTACAGGCTGTGGAGTGAGGCCAACGGCTTGCGCAATAGTAGCTGCGGAAGTCAGTGAACCTTCTGGGGCTGGTGGTGCTGGTGGTGGTGTAACTTGAGTATTGTCTTTACCGCCAAAAGCATTCAGCACGTTTGCACCGCCACCCATTAAGCCGCCGGATAATGCGCCCATTGCGGCAGCATTGCCGACACCTTCATCCCAAGGTTTATCAAGTGATAAGTTTTGTGCAATCTGCTCTTGCGCTGATTGTGGCATTTCTTCCAGCAAGCCTTCACTGATAACGCCGCCTGCGATTGCTTTTGGTAAGCCGGTTGCTTTGCCTGCTAATTTACCTTCTGCAATAAGCGTATCAATATCAGCAATGCCAAGTTTCTTAGCTATGCTGCCGCTTGCGCCACTGATTAAGCCGGTTAATGCGCCGCTTCCTGCCGTAATTGCCGCCTGTTTTCCGGTTAGCAATCCATCATCAGTTTCCTGTCTTAACTGTTCTGCGTTCTGCCCTGCGGTTACTAAACCTTCACCTATTGCACCTGCAACAAACGGTGCGACTTTAGGTGCAACCGCCATTAATCCACGCGCACCTAAACCGCCCACGCCCATGCCGCCCAATGATTCTAGTGTGGTATGAAAAATGGTTGATGGGTATTGCAATGCAGTTTTAGCGGTATCAATAAAGCCGTCAGCTTCTTGCACTTTTTGATTTGCAAGTTTCTGTTCAGGGCTATAATAATCACTGATAAACTCTTTAGCCTGTTTGGGCTTAAAGCCTGCTTCCTCGGCAAGCTTACCGGCACGTCCACCGCTTACAAGGTCAGCAAGACCAACGGCAATTTCAGGTACGGCAATCGTACTTTTGAGTGCTGTGAGTGCCGTATCGCCTATCGCCCTGCGGATTGTGCCGGATTTTGGTTCTGGCTTGCTAGTTGGCGCATCTGTTTCAAACGGGTCAACAAAAGCAGGTTTGGTAGATTCTGCATTATCGAAAGGATCAATGAATGTAGGTTTGGTCATTATTTATTTCCCGTATTTTTCGGTATAAATTGTTCTTAATTCAGCATCGCTATAGTCAGGATTAGCTAGTTTTGCTTTCGCCATGAATTGACTTAATGATGGTTTTGCTGCGGCATTTTGTTTTGTGCCGCTTGGTGTAACTGGTTGACCTGTAGCCTGGTTATAAATAACTAAATCTTCACTATCTGGCACACCATCAACATAATTTCTTACAGTTTTTGCATCGTATTTAGCCGGTACGATTGACTGAATGGCTTGCCAGCGTTCTTTCGCTTTGGCGACCACGGCAGGGTCATTGCTTAATAGGTCTTTCTGCACACCGGTCTTAATCGCGTTCAATTCCTGATCAGAAAAGTCATGGCGCTTATTCGCACCGGCTTCATTAATTAATGTGCGACCTGTTGCCCCTGCTTCACGAATGTTGGCTTCTGCCAGTGCTGTTTCAGACGTTAATTTCGGTTTCAGCAAATCAAGTTGATTCAGTTCACGGTTATTCATTGGTGAAGTAGGTGACTTAGCCAGGGCAGAATCTTTAGCCGCCTGATCCGCAATAAAGTCCTGAATGCCTTTTTCACCGCCATTACGCAAATCGGTAAAAGAAGTCTTGTCGCCACGCTGCACTTCTACTACATCGCCTTGCTGACGTGCCGCAACTACGGCTTGGCCTTCCGGTGAATTGTAAAAGTCCTGAATCTGCGCCCAACGCTGGTTAAATTGCTCTTGCGTTTCTACCGGTACAACGGCTGAACCATCAACATTGGCAGGCTTACCATTCTGGAAGTCCATACCTTGTGTTTGATTAACCTTCTCTACATAGCTTGGCACTGGTGCAAAACTGGTATTAGATAGGTCGATACCGGTACGGGCTTTATAGGCTGCGTAAGGGTCGCCATCAACCGGCGCTTGTGCTTGTGGCTGTGTCTGTACTGCAGGATTAGCAGAAGGCTTACCGGCTTTGGCTGGTTTAGATGGTTTCGGTACGCCTGAATTTGTTGCGGCTGGTTTGGCCTGTGTGTTCTGTGGGATTGTAGTTTCATTTTTTGCCGGTGCGCTGGCTGCTGGCTTGGTTGCCGCTGTTTGTGCTGGTGTCGCTTTTGGTGCGCTTGCTGGTTTTGTGTTCGTTGCAGATGCGATTGTCTGTTCTGCAGCATTGCCACTGCTTATTGGAGTGTAGTCGCCTGTTATTACGCCTTTACCAAAATTTGCAATGCCACCATACAAATCAGCCGCGCCGCGACCTACGGCATCACCTACCGATAAAGCAGCATTACCGGCAGATAAAACCGCATCAGTCACCGGATTGTTTCTCACGGCATAGGCGAGTTCACCTGTACGTCCACCGGCAAGCCTTGCCTGTTCAGCGCCTTGGTTGCGCGTAGCCAGATAGTTTTGAATGCCTAAATCTGGCGCAGCTACATCAGGCAATACATTTGGTTTCTGCCCAACTAAAGGTTGTACATTCACGTCCGGCATACTGACATTTGGCGCTTTGGCTGGTGTCTGCGGAATCGGTAACGTAGCACGCACCGGCGATTGCTTTACTGGCTGCGGCCTAACTGCTTGCGGTACAGGATTGATATTATCCGGCATATCAGCCGCCCAATTTGGCGTTTTATTACCAAAACGGTTGTAATCCAGTATTGAAGGTGGTTTGTATTGTTCGTTTGCCATGATAGTGTCCTATTAAGCCGTATGACGATATTCGTGTTGTTCAGAGAATGAAGTGCTATTGGTAGTGCTTTCGCTAGTGTTGTTAGCTTCGGAACTGCTGATAGAAGCGCCTTCGCTGTATGAGGTAGAACCAGAAAGATTGACTGCAGACAAGGCAGAAGCGGCGAGTTGTGCTGATACCTGTGCGCCTGACTTCATGCTTTCGATCAGTAATTCCACCGCTTTCATGAGTTTGGTCACATTGGCTTGTGCCGCCTGTACCTGAATACCGGCTTCACCTAGCACGTACTGCACATCAGAACGGTAAATATCGGCTTCGGCAGAAGCGCGTGCGCTTTCGGCAGATGCAATCGAAGCAAACACACGGCCTTCGGTTTCAAAGTTGTTATTCAGTGAAGCCAAGCGTGAAGATTCTGCTGTCACCAGTTTTTCGTAGGCGCTGACACGACTTTCAAACAGTTTCAATGGAATTTCCTGCTGTGTTTTTACCTGTGCTTCATGCTCGGCTACTCGCGCACCGGTCAAGGCTGCGTAACCATCCACTTGTGATTTGTAGGCATCGGCCTGTACTTTGAATACATCGGCTTTGCTGACTTGGGCTTTGACCTGTGTGGCAAAACCTTCATACTCGGTAGCTTTTGCACGTACCAATTCACCGTAGGCTTGGATTTGTGCCGCAAACTGTTCAATATAGTTGCGGTTAATACCAGATTTAGCGGTTGCGGCATCGACCTGGGCTTTATAAATCTCAACATTAGCCAATACGCCTTGCAAAGTAGCCTTGTACATTTCCACTTGCTGCACATTGAGTTCACCAATGAGTTTTTGGCCTTCCAGTTCGGCTTTATAAATCTCAAGCTTGCTTAGTTCGGCATCAATGCGCTGCTTCCACACTTGGGCTTTGATTGAATAGGCTTGGGCTTTGGCGTTATAGCCGGAAACGGTGGCTTGATAGAGGTCAATACCGGCGCGTAAGGTAGCAAAAGCCACTTCATAAGCGCGTTGTGCGACTTGATTCGCATAAGTAAGTAATTGGCCTTCAAGCTGTACACCTGTTGTCACCGCAAATTGCCTATTTTGTTGTTCCAAGTCTGCTTGTTTAAGCATGACGTCACGAGAAAGTCCACTGTCTTTGTTCGCGGCATCTTGCATTGCGAGTTGAATGGCAGTCTGCATTGCGCCTTGTGGTACGGCAAAGCCACGGCCTGCCATATTGCTGCGGATAGTATCAATGGCACGGGTAGCGCTTAAATCCTCACGCTCACGCGCACGATCCCAAATTGCCTGTTCCACGGCAGGGTCTAAACCTGTTGCAGCACCATTCACCCATTCAGTTAAAAACGCTTTAAGGCCGTCTAATAAAGTGCTGGAATAGGCAGGTTCAACAAAAGTAAATGTGCCGCTTGGTGGGCTTGCAAGGTCGTCCAGTGTGTCGTTAAAATCGGCAATAGTGAGTACCGGTGCGTCAGGCAGATTAATGGCGAATGCGCTCGGTACAGACGGTAAAGTAATGGTCGGCACGTCCGGCATGACGATTGCATCCAGTGCCGGTGCGGTAGGGATAATTGCGCTTAATGCGGTAGGCGGAGTGATATTTAAATCAATATCCGGCAAGTCTGCAGTGAATACCGGCGCATCGGGAATGGTCAATGCACTTACATCAGTCAGCGTCGGTTCGGTTGGCGCTGCCGGAAAGTCTGTGTTTAAGTCCGGCGCAACCGGTGTGTCCGGCAATGTGACCGGCGTTATCGAAGTTGATACCGGTAATACGTCAACACTAATATCAGGAATATCCAGTAATTGATTACCGGCGTTTTCAATTTCACCTAAGAAACTGGTGGCCTCGCTGTAGGAAGTAGAGGCATAGGTCTGTGCTTGCGCCCATCCTGCCTGTACTAAACTATTCGCGTCACCTGTTAATCCGATTGGCATTTGTTACTCCTTCAATGGGCGTAAAAAAACCGCCGGTGGGCGGTTGTGTTTAATATTCAATTTCTAGTTTTCGTTTGCTTGATACATAACTGACGCGATTGGCCTTGCTGGTCTGATGGCCTGGCAGTTGCTTGAGCGCCTCGATACCATCCCCTTGCGACCATCTGACTGCTTCTTCATTGGATAAATTTACGTTGCGTGAACCAACAATATAATCAGCATATTCAGACATACCATAAGCGCCAAATACACCAATATCCACGCGCCCTTGCTGCGCTGTCCATAACCATGAATTTGTTGTAGCAGGATATGTGCCGGTCAATAATACAGTGCCACCATCTGCGCTAATGTCAGTCGCCAAGGTGTCAATACCAAGGCTTAGTTTCCTTCCTTCGTCCGGCGACCATAGGTAAGCGTGTTTATTTTCTGCAAAAAATCCGGCATAGCCGACCACGACACCGTTATCTGAAACGGCATACGGCACATGAAGATCGTTCCCGATTTCGGCTAAGAACGGCATTAACTTCCAAGCATTATTGGCATACCTGAACGTTGTGGTTTGTAAAGTAAAGTGCGTGTTGTTGGCACGGCCTACGATGTATTGACCATTTCTTGAGATATTCGCACCAATGATCGGGTCGCCATAACCGCCCCTGCCGCCAATGCCCACCATACCTGTTTCTTCTGTCCATCTAAAAGCACGCTGATATGAACCGTCACCGATATTCTCTTGGCTACTGCCTGAAATCACTGTGCCATCATCAGAAATACCATTGGCATAACTGATTAACCCACCATATTCAGGGTGATCATTTTGCAGCGTACCAAGGTCTTGCATCCCTGTTTCTCGCGTCCAGCGGAACGCATGAAGCGTATCTTCGCCAGATTCCAGTACATTACATGAACCGACTACTACCCTGCCATCTGCAGATACCGCCAATGCTTCGCTGCCATAAGTTGCGTTACTTTCCGCACTGCCGCTGATAAATCCTAAATCTATCGGCTCGTCATCATTAATCCATAATGTTGCATGACTGATTCCGTTAATCATGGTGTAACCAACGATTGCCAGCACATTGCTTTCCTCGTCAAATACCAGTTTGTTAGTAGCAGATAACGGATTATTTACCGGCACTAAAATCCGCACTTCATCCTGCCCGAAGATAGATGACACAACAATACGCACGCCATTCTGCAGGTCTTTAGTCCAGTTCAGTTGCTTGATGCCGCCCATCTGCATGATATTTTTCATTTCACCCAGAATTTTGCGGCCTAATCCAATATAAGGATTTGCCTCACTGCCGGACAGCCTGCGCCTGATTACGCCATTTTCTTTCATAGTTTGCGGCTTAATGGGATCGGTTCAGTCGAAATGCTGTTGAGTTCAAAGTCTGCGCCGACACCTTCAAGACTGATTTGCCAATGACGCGCTTTAAGGCCGCGCCCTAGTTTCAAGCGGTTGTTGTAAATACCATCCTTGCCGGTTGCGTCCAGTTCATATAGATACTGTTCGTCATCATCCAAAGTCACGGTCACGGTCAAATTGCCATTACTGCGGTAGTTGAAATACAATTCATGTACCCGTTTTAGCTGTGCGCTGTCAAAATCAAAGATGCCCAGGCTAATGTTGGTTGTAATATCCGCAGTGTCATCCAGCGTGCCGGATAGCGCATAAATACCGCCGTCACCGGCTGCAAGTGCTGTGCCGTTAAACATGGTCATCGAATTGAAATTGAAGTTGGAATAACTGGATAAGCCTGCGGTATTGGTATTGAGCGTGTAGATATTGTAAGTATCGTTGTCGTTGCTGGCGTAACCATTGGCGAGTAGTTGCAAGGCTGGCAGGCTGATAGTTGCCGTGCCTACACTGTTGGCTGCGCCTTCGGTGGCGAGTGTGAAACTTGGTAAACTGAATGCGCTTGTTCCGGCTGCGCCGTTTTCACCATCGGCTGTAATGCCATATTTGGCTAGAGTACGTGCAAGTGTGCCAACTGCACCGCCGTTACCTTCGGCAACAATCACCAGTGCGCCGGTGCGTATATTCGCGCTACCTAAGTTTTCGGTACTAGAAAATGCGGATAACAGTAATGCCGGAATATTGCGGTTGAATGTTCCGTTTGTGCCATTCAGTCCTGAACCGCTGATAGACAGTTTTGGCAGTGAGAATGCCGCGAATGAATCAGAATAGGCATCAATGCTGAATACTGGCAGACTGATACTGGCGCTGCCTGAAACTTCGGTGACGCCGGTAGCCAATAAGGTGTAGGCCGGTAGGTCTTTCTCAACGTTCGTGCCGTCTGTGGTTGTGCCGCCGACACCACTGGCCTCAACGGTAAAAGCTGGCAGTGAAGCATAATAGTCTGTGGCTGCAAGTGATAATGCCGGTAGTGCTATACTGGCTTCACCATCCCCTGCAATCGGGGTATTAGGGGCTGAAATCCCTAATAGATAGCTTGGTAATAAAATTGCTGCCGCACCGTTTGACATAAATCACTCCATGAAAGTTGAAACAGTGAGCGCACGAAGCGCCCACTTACTGCATGAACTGCTTTATTAACTGGCTGGCAACGTGATAGCGAATGCGCTGATAGTTTGTGTCGCTGTTGCAGCAATCGCAGTAGAAGTCAGGTTTAAATCTGAACCGCTAGTGCTGATTGACATATCAATACGCACCTGGCTATCGGTAGAATCTGCCGCGCCTGAATCCGCAACCGCACCAACAAAACGCGCCCAACCTGCCGTACCACTGGCTGCGGCTACGCCTGACCATGTTTGTGCATCGTCTTTACTTAATACACCACTTGATGAAGCGCCGAATTTAAGGCCATTCACGGCTGTTACACCGCTTGCCATATTGCCGTATGAACCGGTAATGGTTGTGAATGAACCTGATACCACTAAACCATTTGCTTCTGCACCTGCACCACGCGCTGCGGTAATGTTGATCACACCACTGCCGCCGGTAGAGGCTTTGTATTTAGGGCTGGTTGATGCTTTATTGATTGCAGTAATGCAGTCTAAAGCTGTCTGCGCCAGTGACGTGTTGAATGACACGGCAGATGGCAGAATATCTACGCCGTCCACGGTAATCGTATCGACTGAACCAGATGCACCGGTTGAGAGCGTGACTGTACCCACTGCCAACACTTCTGCGGTATGTGACGCGCTTGCTGCCGTATAAGTGCAAAGCAATGTGCCTGATGGTGCGGTTTCTGGGGTTGCAGGTTGTGCGCCTGAATAAACCAGCAATTTACCACCTTGCAAAGCGTGCTTGAGTGAACCTTGCTCGTTGACATAATTGCGTAGCGCGTTGGATAAACGTACTGTCATGATCGTTTCCTTAAATGAAAAAACCGCCAAGCGGCGGTCAATAGACGAAAAAAAACCGCCAAGCGGCGGTTGCTAGAACTAGTAGTGCTAACTGCGTAAAACGGTGATGTACTGGTCAATGCCGTTGACGGTGCGGAATAATGCCGCGCCTTCGTTGGCCTTGCCGATTGTGTAGCGGTCTAGGGTTAAGTCAATGATTGTGCCGCCGCTGATGCCAACAACAATACCTGAATGCGAAGTCCATACTGGCACGCTTTGTTTTGCTACATTGTCCAAGCCCTTGACCTGATTGCTGGCAACGTAAGTCAATGCACCTTTAACAACACCGACATTGGATTTACTGATTAACTGCATCTGATCCGGCTGCGTACCGGCTAAAAAGTAGGTTTCGGTTTCTGTACCGATAAACAAGCCGTCCTGTACCGGTGCAAGCATGGTAATGGCACTAGTAAAGCCAAAGTAATCGCGTAAATCAAACAGTTCGTACCCGTAGCCTTTTGAGTAAAAAAGCCACTGGTTCTGTGCAACATACATACGGCCTTGAAAATAACGGACTAACTGTCCGGCTGGCGCGTGCTGGCAGAATTGGGTATCTAACGGGGTGCGTACTATGCCGCCATTGTAATTAGCGCTCGTTGTTTCATTCGTTAATACCAATGCACGATATAACACCTCGCCATTCGCTTCTGTCAGGTAAATAACCTTGTGGGTCACTGTCGGGTCAGGCGACACCGGTATATCACTGAATGTGATTGCGCCTGTTGTAATCTGGATTTTGTCTGCGATTCCCGTACCTGATTCCTGCCCGTCCTCGCGTAAGTAAGTTAAAGCATACTGATAAGTACCGGCAAACATATCACCATACGCATTGGTTGCCAGCGGTTGAAATACTGGCGGCACTATGCCCCATGTGCGATTGCCGTTACTGCTATAAATGCCGGTCTGCGTGCCGTTGCTGTAATAAATCTTACTGTCCACCTCGTCATAACTCATGACAAGGCCACTGCTTAAATCGCTGCGCACGGTCACGCTACTGACTAAATCGCTGTTCAGGCGTTTCAGGTTTGCACCTTGCACATACAGGCAAATATCGCCATGCGCCCATAATGAATGTACGGCAGCGGTGATTTTCTTCACATATCCGTCACGGCTTAATAGTTTGCCGCTATTGTCCAGATTGACATTGGTTGCCACTTCCAGATCAGCAGGCGCAAAGCGTTCTGCGCTTACATCATTGCGTAAGCCTTGGAATGCTTTGAAGTCAGCCATTAATACACCCCGTTAAAATCATCGCCCATCTGTTCGCGTGCAATCCATTCTTCATCCACGGCAGAACTGCGTTTGCCGAATATGGATTCAAACAGGTCATAGTTTTCCTTGGCCTTCTTTTCGTCCTTAGTTTCGGTGTCCTGCTTCATGTAAGCACGGTGCATGATCCAGTAACGTAGGTTACGGTGAAAACGAACATGGATTTCCGGTGTATCTTCCATTGCATTCATATCGTTTAATGGCATACGCTGTACGGTTAAATTCAGCGTGTCGTTGACGATTGGCTTTGGATATAAACGGATTTTGCCGGTTTCGTAGTCAGTAACAAACAGTTGCGGCGTACCGGTTTCTGTTTCCCATCCAACCACCGCATTGTCAAGGTCACGCATTTGCGCACGGCCTAGTTTAATATCGTCCAGCGCTAACTTGGCACGGCGAATAAATACCACGCGACTGTCCAGTGTTAATACAGGATTACCGGCAGTAACCGCAATCTGGGTCACTGCCGTTGTGGTGGAATCAATCAATAAGCGTGCGCGAATACTGGCTTCATTCTCGGCATCGACTGCATATTCAATCAGTTCTTCATCTGACCATAAATAGCTACCGGTTGCATCGTCCAGTTCATTGCGTACCAGTTCAATGATTTCGCGCAAGGTCATGATTATTTACCGCCTAGTGCAGCCAGGTCATCTTCGGTCATGCCTTCGGTTTTTTCTGATTCGACTGCAGGTTCTGCCGTTTTAGCTTCAACAAGTGATGTTTCTGCAGATTCCAAGTCAACCGGATCGCCAACCTGCTCAAAGACTTTAACAACTTCGTGTGCTACCAAATTGCCATCAAGATCAACCTGCTTGCCTTCAAGATTGAATAGCTTGCCGTCTTGCTCGAACTTCACATTGCCGCCACTGTGTACGTCATAGAATTTCTTGCTGCGGTCTAGTTTTGCGCCGCCCTGTTTTACACGTTTAGTGCCATTAGATAAATCAACTGATTCCAATGCCGATGTAGCGAGATCCGCCGCTTTTTTTGCCATTGTGCTGTGACTTGCTGGTTGCGCCGCTTTTACGACTGGTTGTTTACGTGCCATGATGTTAGTTACTCCATGTGATTGATAAGTGAGCATTAAGCGCTTTTGTCAGACTTGTCGCTTTGTGTGCTTGATTTGATACTGCCGCCATTGTCATAGCCTTGGTCGAGATTACTACCGTAAGTGTCAGTGACACCGGTATTCACGCCACGATCCGGCATTGCCTTGGTATCGCCTTGTACTACACCTTTGCCATCTGGTCTTTCACAATGTTTGTCCATGCTGTTACTCCTTAAATGAATGTACATTAAAATAAATTAGCGTTCCCAACCTTCTGGGCGACCTACAAAGCCGCCTTCTTTTGGTTTTTCTGTCAGCATCGGCATATCCCATTCGTGTTTTTCCACGGCTGGCTGTTCAGGGATAAAGCCTTTTTGCAGGTCAGTTGCACTTGCGCCGCCTAGCGCACCATTCGTGCCGCCGGTCATGCCTGCATTGGATTCTTTCATTGTGTCTTTATCGTTTTTCATGCGAGTATTCCTTCTAGGTTATAAAAAGCGTTCATCACCTGATCAACGCTGATATTAGCCTGGCACAACGCCACGCCGGACGTACCATATTGCGTACAGGTATCGAATGTGTAGTGCATCTGGTGGCATGGGTAGCACGGCGTATGTTCCGGCTCTAGCGCAACCGTATTTTCCCAATCACGGGTCAGGTTATGTTCTGAACTATGGGATAGCATGACAATCTTGGCATTGGATTCAAACGCTACGGCATTGAGTAAGCCGGTTTCAGAACCAATGACCATATCGGCAACCTGTGCGAATGCCATTGACTGCCGCATCGTCCACGCACCGGCACGCTTTACCACCCTAGTTTCGCCTTCCCATCCTTGCTGCAGTAACGCTTCGTCATGACCGCCGACCAGTACCACTTTCATTTTTGAATCGGATAGCAATAATTTGGCAATCACGTCATCCATCCACGGATAAACCTTGTGTACCGCTGAACCGGATAGCGACCATAAAACAACATAGCCGTCTAATACTTCATACTGTTTTTTCGCCCACGCTATTTCATCATCGGACGGATAGAAACATTGGTCATGTGTTGCGTGATTCAAATCCGCTATATCGTGCTGAAACTGTAGATAGTTACAATCCAGATACTTATGGCGCATTTCCTGCGACCAGTTGAATTGCGTAGTGTTAGGCAAGGCCAGCAAGCTACGCTCTACTGATTCAGATAGGTTTACAAACTTGTCGTATTTCTTAGCGAGGTGCGCCCAGAACTGGCCTAATTCATGGTTTGGCACTTGGTCATTGCCTTGCACCACGAATTTATCAATGTGTGGATCGTGCTTGGTCACTTCATAACCCTGTGCTGCGGTATAAAATGTGACGTGATAGCCTAATCGTTTTAGTCCGGCAATTACACTGGATGCTTGGATTGCGTCACCGTAAGCGCCATAACGGACGACTGCGGCGGTTTTAGTCGGCTTGAGTAGCAGTTTATCCATGTAATGACCGTCACCGCCTTTTTTATACACCTGAAAAAAGCTGTATTCATTATCGTTATTGCGATTTTCATTTACCAATAACGACCAGTTTTCGCCTAAATGCAGCATTATTTCAATAATTCTTGTCGGCAAAAAGTCATGCTTATGGTCTGGATTAGCCCCTGCTTCACCTAGATTCGGGTAATAATCTTTATGCGGTAAATATAAAATCAGATAACCGCCGTCTTTAACTACCCGTAACCACTCTTTTAATGCGGCTCTGGTGTCTTGTATATGCTCTAGCAGATGGCTAGAAAACACGAAGTCCATGCTGTTATCAGCAAAAATGCTCAAATCTTCGCAGGTATCAACCATTACATCGACACCCTGATTGCCCCAATGATGCCCGTTATCGACACCAATAAAATGAGGGAAAGTCTTAAATAGACCGCAACCTAAATCTAGGCCGCGTCCTGCGGTATATTCAACAATATCCCATTTGATTTTTGCAGCTTCATTGCCTTGTGGTGCTTTAATATCCCAGACCATGATTAGAACCTCACCATTGCTTTAGCGTACTGGTTAGTAATCACCCGATCACGAAAGGCTTCATCCACCGCCCTATTAGCAGATGGCAGGCAGTCATAGTCATCGAACCACATCACGCCACCTACTACCATTAAAGGGCTGAAAAGACGGATAGCACTCTCATAACTCTGATACTGATCTGCATCTATGTGTAAAAACGCAATCTTCGGCAAACTTTCCGGCATGGTGTCTGGAAAAACGCCTACATGGAACACGGCGCTTGGGATCAAGTCACGCACCGCCTTTTCGCTGGTATCGGCAAAGTCACCGACCAGATGATTGTCACCATCCTGCCGGTACGGAATACCAGTAAAGGTATCGAATAAATGTAATTCTCTATGCTGCGCGATTGCCACTTCTGACAATTTAAGCGCTGAACCGCCACGATATACGCCAAACTCAACAAAGATGCCTGCCGGTGTCTGTGCTGCCACTGCGCACATTTGCGCTATGGTATTGGGGTCAATTAAAGAATTAGAGTTATGCGACATTGACAGTCCTTAAAAATAAGGGGCGTACTTGCCCCCTATTTTTAAGCATGACGGCGTTAAGCTGTCAAGTCTGCACCGGCTACCACGTAAGTTTCCACTGCCACTGACAATGCTACTGTTGCGTCAGTGCCATGTGCCACCCAGAACTGATCACCTTGCGCTAAGGTAATATTCAGCGCATTGTTTTTAGGTGTAATGGCTGCTGATGTAATAGCAGACAAGGTTGCAGTTGCGGTTGCTGTGCCACTCTTAGTGTACAAAAGCGGTTGTGTCGCTGATGTACTAGCGATATTCACGCCCAAAGTAACGGATTTAAGTTTTTGTGCGGTAAATGCCGCAAACTTTTGAGAAACGCCATTTGCGCCTGCTGGTGTGCCGGATGAATAAACAACCGGTACTTGGTAGGCCGCATGGTCGTAGGCTTTGTTTTTTACTGTCATTTCAGTTTCCTTTATCCTGCACGCCTCTCATGCAGGAAGTTATTTGGCAGCGTGAGTAGGCACGATAAGCCAAGAATGAAAAAACCGCCCGAAGGCGGTTGATTACTAAGTTGCTGAACCCCATTTCACGATACGGGCTTGTGCTGCGGCGGTGTGAACCAGACCGAAGCCACCAAGGTAGTACCATGCCACGCCTTTTGAGCGACCATAATCGCTTGGGATTTTGCCGCGGATTTCTTCCGGTACGGCAATACCTTCTGCAACGGTATCTTCACCGAAGAAGTACGCCCAATTTGACAAGCCATTTGTCCAAGTTTCCTTGGCAACGTTGGTTTGTTCAACGAAGCGTACTCCTTCATAGCGACCAATCTCACCGTTCATGATCATAGTGAAGCCGGTTTCAACGTATTGATGTACGGCTTCCAAGTCATTTTTCAATGTACGGAAAGTTGATGGGTGACCAATCGAAAAGTAGTCATCGTTTTGGTAAGGTGGAATGTTGCGTTCCTTCATTACGTCCACGATAGCTTTGATGTGGTTTTTACCCATCGCTACGTTATTGGTTGCTGGCGGTGTACCGTCAGTTGCCAATGTCACGGCAGTTGTTGAAGTGCCTGATGTTGGTGTAACCACCAATGGTGTCAGTGCAAACTGCGCATAAGCGGCAGCATCGAATGCTTTTTTAGCATCGTTTTTCAGCACTTTGTTGATCACTTCTTTAACTGGATGCTCTGACAAGTCATCCAATTTACCGCTGTAAGGCACGCTATTACCGTATTCTGTAATAGTCAGTTCACCTTGAGTGATTGTGAAGTTGGTTTCAGGCATTACATCGGTTTCAGCCAGTGCGCCACCTTGAGTAGCTACATCGCTGTACACGTTCCAATGGAACTTGTCGCCTTTACCTTTGCCTTGTTGAGTTGCGTCTTTTGCATCGCAAAATTGACGGAATTTCACCATTGGTTGTACGGCATTGCGCAAAACCTTTGATAAATTGAGTGAGTACATATAACCGCCTAAGCTGTTAGTACCCCATACTTGTTGACCTGCCATGATTAATACTCCTTATTGATCTTGTTTAAACGGGTAAGCCACGCGCTTCACGCATCGCACGGATGGTGTCGGATGCAGTTGCTTCGCTGTCTGTGGCTGTTTCAGGCACACTTGTTTTCTGACTAGCGGCTGGCACATGATCAAGGGCGGCTTTACGGGCTTCCCTGTCATTTGCTGTTACCGTTACGCCTTTGGCTTTAAGCCATTCGCGTGTGGTATCGCCTGCATAGGTCAAGGCTTCATCAAGCGGTTTACCGTCACGCAACGCTTGTGCGCGATGGGTATCTGCCATTTGAACCAAGAACGGATCAGTCACAACGTCCTGGTAATTGTCGATAAAAGCCTTCATCGCCACGTCATCCTGCATTTTCTGACGCGCACGCTCGGCTACTTGGTCAATGTCAAGTTGTGGTTGCGGAATAGCCGGTTGACGTTCCCCCAATAACTTTTTCACTGCCTCTCTGGTTTTTTCTTCATCGCCTTCGTACAAGGCACTAACTAACTCATTCGCTTGATCGTCCAGTGAGGATGGATTAGCAGTTGGGTTGTTAGGAATTGCACTTAATGCTTCTTCTCGTTGGCGTAGTTCTGCTTCTTGCCGTTCGAGTTCTGCGCTTCTTCGGGCGACTTCATCCAGCCGTTTTGAGGCGGCTGCGTCCTTTTGATAAATCTTGAGCGCTTCTGCCGCTGACAGAATTTGCTCTTGACCATCAATCTTGGTGCGCACCTGATAACTGGCGAGTTCATCCTCGGTCAGTACGTGTGGTGCGCTGGTAATCTCTGCGGCAGGCTCTGGCGCTGCGGCTGGTTCTGGTTTTGGTTCGGCTAGTCCTTGTTCGGCTAACTCGGCTTGCATTGCTTCATGATTGTTATTAGCGAGTTGTTCCGTGAAGTCATAACGGGGATTGTGTGAAGCCTGTACCCCTGTTTCTGTTTCGTTTTCCAACACGCCCGATTGGGTAGCGTTATTTTTAGCCATTGCTTTACTCCATAAAAAAAGCCACCGGTTAAGGTGGCTTGGTTGCAACGTAGCTGAATGCTGCGTTTATTCGTTTCTGCTCATTTGGTCTAATTGTTCTTCACTGGATTGGCCTACAATCAAGGCTTCCTGCAGCCATAATTCAAAGTTTTCTGAACGGGCAATAATGCCTTGCAAGGTTCTGATACGCTCGGTCTGTGTCGGGTCTATGCCTTTCAGTTCGTCAATGGCCTGAATCGCATCAGCGGCAGCACGCCCTAATAGGTATTTGCCCAAGTCAGAATTAAAGAAGGCTTCTACATCAAAGCCCAAAGCGATTTTCTTTTGAATCTCGTTTAGTTCCTGTTGGTTCTGGCTCATTTGCGTTTGGTTTCCATTGAAGTATCAGGCGGTGGGGTCAGGGCTTCATGTAAAGCATTGGTTGCCGGTGTTGATACCGCTTCCTGAACTTTCTGCTGAAAGGTCTTTTTAGGTTGTTTTGGCTGTGCTGCTTCACGTTGTTGACGCTCTTGTTCTGCCGCACGCGCTTTCGCACCGGTCATCAGTTCATGCAGGCCATCTTTAAGACCTTGCACAATGCCGCCGTCTGCAAATTGCTGTACGCCTTCTACTTCCTGCGCTTCTTCACCGCCTTGCATCTGTCTAAGCATCAAGCCAAGTTCATTCAGTTTATTCAGCGTATCTTCACCAAGTAAGGCCATAGCTTCTACGTTCAGCACGCCTTCATCTGCAGTTGCCATTACCGGTATATTGTCTGCGGTAGTGGTTGGGCTTGCGCCCTCTACCACGCCGCCGCCTTTTAGTGTCTGCACCCCATCGGCTTCTGCTGTTTCAATGCCGGTCATCGGGCTAGTCGGTACGGCTGGCTGTAATGGTGAAGTGTTCTGGTTAATATCCGGCATCGGCGTACCCATTGCAGTTGCCGGTACGTCTGTGGCCTGTACGCCGTCACCGGCAATCGGTGTCCAGCCTGCGCCTTTCAATACTTCATCAGCTACCGGTGCTACGGCTGGTGTTGCTGCCACAATCTGACCGGTCTGCATGGCGCTGAACTGTGTTTCCACGTTCTTGCTGACTTTCTGTGACTTGATATAGTCGGCTTCTGCCAGTAATTTCGCCACGGTTGCATCACGCACTGCCGGATCAAGTTTCGCATCAAGTGCGGCCTGTAATTCCTGCAATTTCTGTTCAAGTTCTGCCACGCGAGGATCGCCATCAGCATCATTAAAGAAGCGTTGACCGTCCTTGTAGCCCAATTTGCCAAAGATTTCCTTGGTGACTTCTTCAACATTGATTTTTCTGCCAACACTAGAAGCATCAATTTCAGCCAGGGTACGCATACCCATCGTAAAGCGCTCAAACTGTGCCTGCGGATTTGTAGAACCAACGCCCACGTTGACGCGCACCAGCATATTGCGCATTAGTAATTCATCGGTAATGTCAGAAATGCCATATTTTGTGTACAGTTTTGCCTTCGTACCGGCAAAAATTAGGATAGTCTGGTCAGTTTCATACTGCTGTTCGAGCATGACTATCTGTGTAATGACCTTTTCTGCCCATGTTTCTACGAAGGTACGCAGTTGATACTCGCTGATCTCGTTGGCGCTCTCGCTTAATAGCGTCATACCGCCCACGGTTTCATTCAGTTTGCGGTTAGACTGCACGCTTGAACCATTGAATGCACCGGCTAAGTCATCAAAGTCTAGGTTTAATCTATCCTGTTCCTGATAGCTAGAACTTGTCACGTCCGGCGTGTCTAAAACCTTCACATCGTCAATATCATTCATCAAAGTGACGGATGACGGTACATTTCTGGTCAAACTACGAATATCGACCTGCGCATTGCGTTTGGCAAAGTAACGTTTATTCATCGCAAACTTGACGTTATCAATACGCTGGTTGGCAATCTCGTTGATTTCCACCTGTAAATCATGCACCAATTCCACCGGCGCGCTGACATAAGCCTTATGTGCTTCAATCAGGGCGCTACCCAATGCAAACGGGCGCTTGCCGTGCCAATACTGCTCGGATAATGGTACTGGCTTGCTTAGTACGTGTTCTGTGCCTAATGTGTAGTAGATATGGTCAATGCCATCGTCCTCGATCACATTGCAATGCACCCAGACAATCTTGTATTCGCTTACATCGGTGTTGTTGTCAGTCGGATCAGTGCGGTTACTACCCTGGCGCGTCTGTCTGATGCTGTCATTATTCTGCTTGCTGCCTGCCATGATCTCGCCATCAGTCAATGGCTTCCATTTAGGCGCACCGGTCTTTTCGTCCAGTGTCGTCATGCGTGCTTTTACGTCTTTGTAGTACATTGGAATCATCCACACCAGATACGGGCTAGTATTGATGGGGTCTGTCCAATCAGCGGCAGGGTCAAAGCGGAAGTTTTCAATCGGGATTAGTTCAACACATGGCTGGTCGATACCGCGCTTTGCATCATATTTCCAGTATTGGTGTGAAATCACCACGCCGGAAGTCATCGCGTCCTGATATGCACCAATGACAATCTGAAACCACGGAATTGTCTTGGTTAAACGATACTGCACCAGTTCCGCAATAATCTCTGAACTGGCTAAGTGTTTCGGGTCAGCGTCATTCTCTGCGGTGATAGACACCACGTCCTCATTGGAAAAGAATGCGGCAGCGGCAATCGCTTCATTTTTGCGCACCATCGTCCGTGTTTTAGGACGAAATAGCTTACTGCGGCCTTTATACGAATCAGAATGGTATTTTGAGTTAGCAGGATGCTTGCCTTGCACTTGGCGCAAGTTGGCCTCGACCTGACTGCGGATATTGCTGTCAAAGTAGCTAGTTGAACCGTCATAGGCATCCCTAGCGCGTTTCAGCCATATATCCTGTTTAATCTCTTGTTCAGCCATTTTTATTTATCCGCGATATGATTGCCAAATTTGTCCACGTTCAATGCTTCATACTGTGCTTGATTAAAGCTGCCGCGCTTCATGCGGTAACGTTCAAGCAATTCACCACCGGCCTGCATGATTTTCTTTTTCCAGCCATCTTCCACCACGTCTTTCACCTTCATCAGAAAGCCCCATTTGCCGGATAGATTCAGGTTGTAGATATGCACCACGCCGCCATGCAGGTCGCAGTTGCACGCCCATTGATGATCTGGGTAAATGATTTGTAGATACTCGGCAACGTTCTTAGCCACCTCGTTTTCACGCTTAATCTGCAGCGCCTTGTCTGCTGCGGTCATATCGGTGCTTAAAATGATGTTGCTCATGCGTTAATCTTTCCAGCAACTAATAGCCGCGCCATCTGCTGTAGTAATATAGGCACAAGTCACCCCTGCTTTTGGGCTATGCAGATTTATTGGTGTAGATACACTAGCCGCCATCCTAAATATGTAAGTAACTGCAATTCCTAGCAGGATCACTCCAACAAACACCAATGCTATTTGTAGCGTATTTTTCATGCGTTATTCCTCGTCCGGCTCGGTTTCAGCACGTAGCAGGTCTTGCTTCTGCTGGTCGCTTAACCATAAATATTCTTGTCTGCTGTAATACTGGCGAATGCACTCCGGCAAAGCCTCGTAGTCATCATTCGTTGATAGGGGCATTGATCGGCTGTTGTGAAGGTTGACGGCGAGTGCCAGGCTCAAAGAACACTCGACCATTGCCAAATACATAGTCAATCTTGACTTCCGGTGTCGGGTCAGCCTGCTTCACTTCGGCACTCCATAAACGGGTGCGGTGTACGGGTGCTTGTGGCATCACTTACTCCTTTGGCTCATTCAATGGCGCATACCATTCAATCCAAGCATCAGATTCACGCATTCCATATTCCATGCCTTTAGGACAGAACTTTGCTGCATCACGCTCACATACTTCTTTGCGAATCGGATCAGCCTGCATAATGCGATTGCCGTGTGTCACCCAAGGCAATACTGGTGAGTTTGCTGGTACTGTTTGAATGTACATTACGTTTCCTTCGGGCATAAAAAAAGCCCACGTCTTAGGTGGGCTTGGAATAATTGGGCTGCGCCTTCGCGCGCACTCTCTGCTACATCCGAGTAGCGTCCGCATCTATTTATCCTCGTTGCCATTGCAATGGTGAGGTAGGTCGTCCACGCTACTGTTATCTTACAAATCACCCATACTTATAAACTTACATACCATCCGCATAAGTTTCCGGCTCAAGCAACTTGTCATCAATCAATATCGGCGCTCTGGCTTCCATATCGTAAATCCTGCTTACGCAGTCAATAAGGTCATCATGCAACACAAACGGATAAGCTAAGAATTGTGTAACAAAATTCAAAGTCAGGTTATATACCTTGCCGGTATGGTCACAACGTCTGATTGGTTGCAGTATCAGGTGGCTATTGCCTTCCTTCTTGAACTTGGCTTGTGTTGCCGTCAGTTCTTTTGTCTGCGCAATCAGGAAGAAGCGACCATTTCTAAAGTCAGGTTCTAAGCGCTGAATGCGGTCAAACTTGGAATTGTTGCCGTCACTCGTCCAGGCTAATTCTTTAATGGTGAAAGCGTCTTGGTCACGTTCCATCTGGCTTTCAAAATGTTCTAGGTCACTGCGCATACCGTAGCGTTCATAGCCTACGAATACGCCCTGCACGCCTTTTTGTGCCATCCAGTAGCGGCGTAAGGTACGAATTGCTACCCATCTTTCCGCTAAACTCATTTTGTGGTGATAACCGTCCAGCAGGTACTTATTCCCCTGCGCATCAACACCAATCACGGCAATCGCTGTGCTGTCACTGCTTTTCTTCTTACTCGAAGCAGGGTCAACCATAATGTATATATTGAGCGTTTTCGGTCTGACCTCGACAAAGAACAGGTAATCTTTCCTGAACATCGCCTGATCACCGGCTAACGGGTTCTGCAGCATTTGCGTTGAAATGGTCGCAATACCCTGTTTCAGCTTCTTCTCTGCCCACGCTTTCGGTGTCAGAAATACCGGTTCACCGTCCGGCGTACCGTCTTTGGTTGCCGGATAAATCCTTGGTATCAATGCCTTCCGGTCTAATATCGACTGATAGGTGTCACCAAAGCTGTAACGTGTGCCGATATGCCATGAACGGCCTGGGCTTCCATCCTCTTGTGCCGCACCCAAGTTATCTGATAATTCCCATGCTTCGGTGGTCTTGAATACCTGTTCCGGTGTCGTCACTGATTCGCGTGTCACCACGTCATCGTAAACCCGTAGCATAAAGTGCGCTGATGTAGGCTGACCATCAACCAAGCCCCATGCTTCCAGTGTCGCTTCCTTCGGGTTGGTGTCACGCTTTACCACTAATCCGGTGTCATCTGACCATCTTGGCGCCTCACCTTTTGGGTTCTGCCAGAATATGTCAGAAAACAGGCTTTTTAAATCCTGATTGCCTTCCAGTTCAATCTTGACTTGGCGCAGAAACTTGATCGAAATGCGCCGTGTATGACTGAATAATCCTATCGTGATCTCTTTATTCAGTATGATTTCCTGAATAATGCCTGCAAACGTGATAATCGTTGACTTGTAATGCTCACGCGCCCATAAATCCAAGTAACCATCTGGGTCTGCTTCCACCTCGCGGCAGCGCAACAATAACCATGGTTTCCATGCGTCCTTGCGGTGCAATACCTTACAAAGCAGATAAAAGCGGTCATTGGCACATAGCCAACGTCTGCCAGCAATGCCATACTTGCCTTCAATCCACTTGTAAGCGTTGTTTAACTTGTCCAGCGGTAGTGCATGAATCGCTTGCCTGTATTTTTCATCAAGCCCTATTTGCGAATCTTGCATATCAGGTCTTTTTCCCAATACCCCTGCTTCCCGTCACCGGCATTAGCACTGATCTTGGCCTTATACTTGGCATTCTCAGTCAAGGTCATGGTGTCCAGCAGGGTTGCACGATATAAACCGCTGCTACTGGTCACATAGGTCATGGTCTTAGGCCATACATCACCGACAACACTTGTGCCGTCAGCATCAACCAAGGTCACAGTCACGGTGGCATCATTAATAGCTGCGCCGGTAGTTTCATTGGTCAGGTCTGACAATTCCAGCACCATATCATTGCCTTTGTATAAAACTGCGACCTCACTCATGATGCTTTCCTTGTTGTTGGTGAGCGTGACCTCAATGCGGCATTGATGCTCGGTTGTCCTTGAACGGTTGGCTTAGTCGTAAATTCATCAAAGCCTACGCTGTTATGTAAATAAACCTCGGTTTTATCCAATGCAGGCCATGTATCTACTGCTTGATAACCAATCGCTGCCTTGAGTAAAACCTTACCAAGCAGCATTTCAATCGGCGCTTGTGGACTATAACCACCGGCGATTGCTGTACTTGTGCCTTGTGCCTGCGCGATTGCTTCTGCGACTGCTTGACCGTAAGCATACGCATCGGCAATACCAGAACATTCACCGACTGCGGTAATAATGCCAAGTGATCCAGAAACTACGTTACAAGTACCTTGCGCTGTGCCTTTGGCCTTAAATAAGGCCGCACCGGCACTTTGTGCGGTTGATACTCCTACACTCACACCTACTGAAATCTTAACCGCTGTTCCGGTTGCACTTACATCAGCAATGCCGGAAGCATTACCGGCGCTAATTGCATCGCTCTTGCCGGTTGCATTTGCGGTTGATACGCCTGTCGCACTGCCGACACTGGTAATAATTGCACTGCCGGTTGCCGCTACGGTACTAAGGCCAGTTGTCGCACCTATTGCCAGGCTATTAGATAGTCCTGTTGCGCTGACACTGGCTGTGCCACTAGAAGAACCTGTCGCATTGAATAGCGCATTACCTATTGCGGCACTAGTCGCTAGTCCGGTTGCCGCGCCTGTGCCTTGCGTTAATGCCGTGCCGACTGCATTCGCTGTGCTGGTTGCACTTACCGCCCCATCACTGATTGCTGACGATTGCCCTGTGGCATTGACTGTTGATTGTCCGTTACTGCTTGCTGTGCTAACTGCGGTGGCTTGGCCTGTTGCATTTGTGGTACTGGTAGCACTAACCGCCCCGTCTGCTATTGAATTTGCCTGCCCTGTCGCACCAGCCGTTGCTACGCCAGCACTAGAGCCAACGCCGGTGAATAATGCAACACCGACACCGCTAACTGTTGACGTTCCTGCTGATGCACCAACACTTGCTGCTGTACCGGCAACACCACTCACTGTTGATGTGCCACTGGCAGAACCTACGCCAGTAAATAAACTGATGCCTACCGCACTGACAGTTGAAGTGCCTGTACTTGTTCCTGCTGTAATAACATTAGATTGACCTACTGCACTGGCAGTTGCAACGCCACTACTTGCGCCTACTCCGGTGGCAACACCAGAACCAGCAACAACGGCTAAGTCAGCTAATGCCGAACCGGATAGTGGGGAAAATCCGAGTGCCATGACTAGCTATCTATTTGGGAAAGATTTTATTGGTGGCGTAAAATTAGCTGTATATCTTGCTGTGCCTTTAGTTATCCTAATTTCATCCATATAACCTTGAAATGCCACAGTGTTGCCACCAGCTTCCCCTGGTATTGTTGCAATATTCAATACGGGGTTTGTCGATGGCCTTGATGTGGCAGCAACGGATGCTGATTCAACAACACCATTTAGACTTAGATATGCGGTGCTGCCAGATACACAAGCGGATATGTGTTGCCAACTATTATTTGTTAAAGCTAATGCACTAGAATTAAAAGTTATGGGCGATCCAGTTCCATTTGATAATTGCAATGCTAATGCATTACTTGTTCCATTGCACTGCAACAACACGTGAATGCCATTAGTTGAGTTCCAGGCCAAAGCCCCACCGCCTGTAGATATAAGTCTTGTACCAGAGGTTCTAAGTGTAGATGGATATACAAAGCCCTCGATTGTAAAGTCAGACCCAATCAAGTCATAACCTGCGTCATATGATGATGACAAATAGTCACCTGTGCCATCGAATAAGCCAGAAGATCCGCCAAATTTACTTTTCGCGGTGCTGATATTGGCATTACCATTAGCAGTTAGTGTTTTTGGTGATGAACTAGAATCTATAAAGGTAGTGCTTCCGTTAGTGCCATCACAATGTAAAAGTAACGACACTCTTGAAAAATGCGGGTCAGAATTTACGCGATATATTTTATTGGAGTAAGTGTTATCACTATAAAACAGCGTTGACATTATGTGATTTCCGTACCAAATGCACTAAATGACATAGATGCAGAACTAGCATAAACAGTCACTACGTCTGTTGTCGCCAAAGTAATACCTAATGTCAAAGCAATAGAATCATTTGCAGCCAACACCACATCATAAGCAAGATAATGTTGCGCTGCTAATACAGCACCGGCAGGACGCACCGCAATCCTGAATGAACCAGCAGATGCAGCCTGATTGCATACGTTCAAGGTACTCAAAACGGCAGAGGTTGAAGCTGGTACGGTATACAGTGTTGTGGCTGTAATAGCAGATGGGTTAGATTGCCCCAAGACTTTAAGTGTATTGGTGGTCATATCAAGCCCCCATTAAAAGAAAATGTGCGGAATAGTCAGTAGAAGCGATGGCTTTTACCTGTGAGGCCGCTAAATCCAGCCATACTTGCTTCGTGCCAGCCGCTAAACTCACGGCAGCACCGGCATTACTTGAAGCTAGAACTGCAGTACGGGTTAAAGTATTGGATGCTGAATAAGTGCCAAGACCGACTTCCCAATCGCCAGTCGGTGCGCCGCTACCATCTACCGCCTGAATCGCGTAGTAACACGTATCATTTGTGGTACATACGGCAGAAAAGGCACGAAAGCCTGTCACTGCACCGGCTAATGTCAGCGCACCAGTGCCGGTAGTCGTACTGGTTTCCTTGACGCGATCTGCAACAATCAGTGTCATTTACAGCTTTCCTAGCCGTTTAATGATGACAACGCGCCTTTTTGCCTTCATATAACGCGCTACAAGCGATTTAAATATGATGGTCAATACTATTACACCACCCAAAATAGCCAATAAATCACGCATTTGATTAATCTTCGGTGATTGCTGTGGCTGTAGAAAGTTGTGGAGTAACGCCGTTACCGCACACAATGTTTGGTGTCACTGTGCCGGAATACAGCAATACAGTTGCACCAGATGCGCCGATACCAACACCCCAATGCGTTGCTGTACCTGAACCGCCTGTACCTGCAGGGAAGCTAATCGTTGCTGCCGGTGATACGCTATTCGCGGTCACTGTCCAGCCTGCGCCTGATCGGGCTACGGCCACACGCGCATAAGAGGTGTAGGCAATTTCATTGGTGGCTTGCGTGCCGGCTTCACCTGGGTCTGCTGTGTGCAATGACACATACAGATTTGTTGCCGGTGACGTAGTATCATTCTCGGCAATGTCAGCAAAAGTTGTCGCATTAAAGAGCAGTAACAACATTGAATTTTCGAGCGTATTGCTTTTACTCATGATGTATTCCTTCGGGGCATAAAAAAGCCCCTCGAAAGGGGCTTGGTAATTAATGTGTAGCTAGTGTCTTAATGCGTGCTGAAATTCATCCCACTCTTTATCTGTGCCGTCAAAAGAATGTTCATTTGGATTAGGTGCTTTAGGTTTATTGCCGTCTTGGGCAATCCCCCATATTCGATCTTGTGCGGCAAGGGCGCGATCACCTGCATCCATTAGTTTCTTAAAGCTATCAATCCTGCCTGCCATCCCCATTGAACGGTTAAACATTTCAACTCGCTTGGCCTGCCATGAAGTTTGCGCTTCTTCGCCGCCGGTATTGTTATCATCAGGACTGCTAAATACGGTTTCCGCTAACTGTTGCAATGGCTGCTGATTAACCGTGACACATTCAATTTCATCTAGCAGGCATTCAAACACGCGCATGAATTTTGCTGAAAGACCACGCTGCCGCATTTTTACTAAAGCTAATGCTTGTGCGTTTACTTCTATGATTTGTTCGTCCATTTCCAATCTGGAAACTTTGCTTTTATTGGAAACATTATCGGAAACTAAAGTCTTAGCAACAATAGCATCTGCCTTGGCCTTAATCTTTGCATTAAGGTTGCGTTCCCATTTAAGCTCTTTCGCTTTCTTGTTAATCGCGGTATGTGATACCTTGTGCTTTGCTGCAATCTCTCGTACTGAAAAAAAACCAGCACGGTAATCTTCCCTTATACGTTCCCAATCAATTTGCTTTTTGGCCTGATCTGACTGAACGCCCGTAGGTAGCTCTTTCATGATGGCACTCCTTATTTAATTATTTTTACTACGCTGGTCATCCCGTATGTCACGTAAAAGTTGGTTAGATGCGATTAGTTGCGCTTCGACTGCCGCCATGCGTTGCGGTAACAGATTTAAGGCAACCGTTTGTTTCTCTAGCGCTTCAATGCGCAAATCGGTTTTTGTGGTGAACGTTGCTACCCACCAGAGCGACACTGCAGCCTGGCTAATGAATACAATCAGAATGGTGACGGGGATATGTTTATCCAGTACCCATTTACTGTCATCGTGTTTACGCCGTTCACCGGTCACGCTTGGATTTGATATGCTCATGATGTGCTTTCCATGATTGTTGGTTGGTTATTTAGACTTGAATGGAATACCACGCGCCGCGAACCACCAAAGAATGACGGTTGTGGTCATAAAGATGGTTGCTTCCATCAGTTGCAGGAAAGCTGTCACCAAAAATGTAGGTTCTTTAAGTAGTTCTGGCACGTAATGGAATACTTGCCATGTGATGTAAGAGCAAATCACTGTGAACAGGATCGCCATGTAAAAAGTAATCACCGGCCTCGTCATGCCGCGCACGAAGTCAACCCAGATGAATAGCTTGGAGTTTTTTGCTTTGTCGCCGGTAGCATAACTAGACTTATCAGCTTCGTATGAATCATGTAAGGCGTTGTAACTGGCAACGGTAATGTCACGTTCAGCATTTAAGCCTGCTAGTGCAAGGCCGTTCTTCGCTTCCATTTCCATTAGCACTAGGTCTTTATCGCGTAAAGCCAGTTCGTGCAGGTTCTTTTCTTTCAGAATGGCTAAATCAAGTTCAGCCTGTTTCTTCTGATGGTATGCGTCCAAGCCTTTTTGAATCAGGCCACCAAGTACACCAAAAAGACCGCCGCCGGTTGCCGCGCTTAATAATCCACCGCCTATGCTAAGTAAGTCCATTGCGTTTCACCTCTAATTCAAATGGGCGCTTATTCAGCAATGCTTCAAATGCCCGTGTAGCTGGTTTAGATACCATGATGCACTTCTGATTATTCATGCGCCCGACCTGATAGCCGATTAACGGGCAACCAAGTGAGTGTGTGATCATGCCTTTTTCTACATCACCGGCAAGGTTGCCACTGTGTAGGCGTATGCCGCCGCGCTTGGGTACGTTCAATATTTCGTAGGTGTAATAGTCGCGCTTGTATTTGCGGCTAAGTCTTGGTGAACGTGTCCAGCGCACTTGATAGACACCTTCGGGTATGTATGACAGGTTGTTTTTGTTATCGCGCCAGGGTAATTCAAGGGTGTAAGCCTGCCATTTCAGTTCCGGCACGACTATCACACTCAACGTGCCATCATCGCCGCTAATCTTGGAATCAATGACAACACGGATCATGGTTAGATTTCTATGCGCCTAGCACTACCAGGCTTAACATATTTACCAGTCATGGGATCAACTAGAAATACGTTGGCAGGAAATACACTTATATCGCCATCCAGCCATTGAACTTCAAGCATATTTTCGTCCTGCTTTTTATAACAACCAATTAATGCCGTGTTGTTGTCTGACCGTTTGGCGAACACTACCCACTGATACTGTTCTTTAATCTTAGGCAATGTACATTCAACATTGGTAATCGTGATTTTTACATTGTCGTTGTACATATATGACAGGTATTTATGATCTGCACTTGCTACGGTTGAAACTGCTAATAACATCAAAGCCAGTAATAACTTCTTCATGATGACCCCCTTATGGGTGGTGAATAGGTATGTGCTTCTCACGCCATCAGCAGCACAGGCTGTAAGCTATCCTCGTCAGGGGCTTGAAGGCGTATCTGCGTGTGATCGGGCGTACCCTTGCAGAGTTGGTATGAGTAAGTCCTCACGGTTTAAAGTTGTCCGCTTCTTGGTTTTTCACAAGATACTATCGCTTTCAACTCCCCATGCTGGTATATGCTGACGGGGTTTGACAGGCTGGTTATTCTTATGCGCCACAACTATGCGGCAATACATTCACCACTGGAATTTGTGTCCTGCTGATGTATGAGGTAGTGAATAACGGGTGTCGTACTCATACGGCTGATGACTTTGGTATGGTTATGCCTAGCACTTATTAGCATAGAGTTTGGTGTACCAGTCCAGCGCAGAAATTAATCTTGCTTTAAATCATCATGCGTATGAATACTAGGCAGTATTTTTATGTGATCTGCCAACACAATGCCTCGAAGGGCATAATCACCGCAGTAGCGGATTGGAATTGATTAGCCGTTACGTGTGCCACCGTTAGATTTTCCTGCCAAGCGTTGTCTAATCGCTTTCGTTTCATTCGGGTTTCCACCACAGGCTTGTACTTTGCTATTTAGCGTGAGCAATCGCTTATAGGCTATGCCTAGAACATACCTATACGGCTGATTACTGGTTGGTTTGGCCGCGAGATAGGTATCGGCTACCCCCATATCTCTAATTTCCGCGCAATAATCATGCGTATAGGTGCTGGTTACAGCGTCCAGCGCACGTTTGGCAATACTTGTCGTGCTGATTGTGTCGGTTGTAACCGAGATAAATTGTGTAGAAGTGTGTAAGGCAAGCTGATTCTGTTAAGTGTTCGCCAGTCACAAGCTACCATCTGCAATATGCCACCTACGATGTAAGCCAGCTCTCATAGTGTTGAAAAGCAAAAAGCCCCGATTAAGGGGCTTGATACAGAAAATAACTGCTTATTTAGTGGCTTTAACCTGGTTTAAAACTTGTGCCGTATGCGCTAAATTAAGCGCGGCTTGCGTCAGCTTTAAAGCGTCATCACCTTTAATATCATCTGTGATTTTTTTGGTTAAAGTTTCTATTGCATCATCAATGTTTTTCATCTGGTTTTACCTCAGATAGTGCTAAACCTTGAAATGGGTGGTTAGCTAACCCATTTGAATATAAATAAAAAAGCCCCAATTAAGGGGCTTTTTATGGTGCTTCCTACTGAAAGCGCACCGTACTCGATAACAGTTCCTTTTCTGCCGCGTTATCCTAACCGCCTTTCGGCTCGGCTATATTCTGCAGTAGGTATTAAGACCATGCCTCTGCAAGAATAATATCGGGTCTTGCTTATTTTTTCTTAAATTACATTGTGGACACAGCAGTTGAATGTTGCTTTTATCATTACTGCCACCAGCCGACAAAGCATAAATATGATCAACATGGTAATTTTCTGCAATATCAATATCACAGGCAACACATTGGTAATTTTGCATACGCAGTAAATATTCTATATCTTCTGCCGTATATAATCCGTCTGCGTTTTTTATTCTAGCCCTGCGTTTTGCGGCATGAAAAGCAAGCATTTTTTTAGTATGCCATCCTTTTATTTGCATTTCAGCAGCATAAATAATATTCATGCTTCGTTCTTTTCGTTCTATTTCCTTTAGCGTAGATTCCGCTAAATAATCATTCGCCTTTTTCTCAATAGCTTTCTTACATGGTTCGCAGAGTAACTTCATGCCATGAAACCTTGCGTAAGGATTTTTTCTAAGTCCAGTGATTAAACACTCACATTCAACACACTTAAACCCTGGCATTAAGACGCACCTATCCTTATAAGAAAATAAAAAAGGCGTTTTTTGTTGTCATACGGATAACCCGTATATTTATCAGCTTGATTCGTTTTAACATGACTAAAAAATAATTACAACGGTTATTTATACCAGCTACTATTCCACATCAATCTTCTGCCGACCTTCAATGCCCTGGATATTAATAATCGCATTATTCTCAATGCGCACTTCTGGTATAGGCAACCATACCGGAGTTTCACCTTTCCAATTAAAGCCTACACTGACACCGCCTTCGTCATTATTTCTTATCAGCAGGCCGTCATAGCGTAGGTATAGCTTGCCGTCCTCTTGCTGAAATGGGTTAGTGTCCAGATTCTTACCTTCGGTAAATTCGTTGAATGTATGTTCAATGGTCATTGTTTATCCTTCCGCATCAATTTCAGACGATGTTACCCAAACGCAATCGCCTTCTGTACTGTAGCAGCCATAAAATAACCAGCCTGCACAATTCAATTCTTCTTCATTCATAAAAAGGTCGTCAGGGTCAACGTACTCGGCACTAACTTTGTTTTCTTCTAACACGCTATGAGCATAAGCAATAGCTTTTTCTGCAGTTGAAAACAAATATGCTTGCGATCCAGTGTGCCTATCATCAATCATGGTTACATAAATGGTCATGGTTTACCTTTCTATTTAGCAGCTAACGCGCCGCCAATGTTTAGTGCAATATGTTTCATTGTTATTTCTTGTTTCCAAAGCCTTTCCAATTCATTCGCGGCCTTTTGTCGCGCATCACGGATTACTTCGTCTGACCATCCATCTGGATTTCTAAGTAAATGCAACAAAGTATCTTGATCTTCCTGTTTAATGCTCATGGTTTATTCCTTTATAGGTCTAACATCAATAATTTCATTATCTTTTACGCACCTTAGTCCTTCGTACGTTCTTAGATAAATACCGCCAACCTTTTGACATAGCCTCTTTTCATCTGCAATCTTATGAATTGCCACTTGAAATATAAACATCAAAGAGGATGCAATTAATACAAGTAAAAGACAAAAACCTAAATCATATTTGTCCATAGCTTATTTCCCCAACCGCTTCCGCATTTCACACCCAGGCTTTATATCGCTGCCGGTAATCAGGTTATGCAAGTTTTGGATCTGTTTAGGGAAATGACCGCCTATTTTTAATTCACGCTCACGGTCTGAAAATCTGTTTACACCGACACCGCTGCAGGCGCGGCACACTACGCGCAATTCACCAGCCATACGTTCTTTAGTACCTTGGCAGGTCGGGCATAATGGGAATAGCCATTCGTGTATAGCCTGTTCTGCGATTTTGATGGATATATTGCGGTTTAATGGCTTGAGTGTCTTGGCTAACAGGAATATCACGGGCTTGTAGGCACTAGAATCATTACCGTATTTAAGCCGCCATAACAAAGTAGATAAACGGTCTGCGTAACTGAATGCGGTTAGCTTGTCGATTGCACGTTCATGATGACTATCATCCCACGTCAACGAACTTCGTAATGTATGCGCAAATGCTTCTCTCATTTAGTCACCCCCCCCCGTTTGTTACCTGTAATTAGAAACACTATTTTGCAGTTGCCATATTGTTGCCTGCACCGAACCGCCAATGACCTGCGCCAGTATTAACGGTGCTTGCTCTTGAATTAGTTTGCTTACCATATCCGAGGCCAATAAGCGCCCATCAATTCCGTATTTGGCCTGATAATCTGGGCTGGCTAGTTGCGCCTGTATCTGTGCTTTAAACATTTCAGTCAATTCAGACTTAACCAATTTTGGCAATTCCTGCTGTTCAAATTCCTGCACACTACGCTTGACCAATTCATCCCAACGATCTTCGGGGATTAATTCAGCAACAATACCTTTTAACCTAGCTTTAACTGCATCTTCAAACTTTACTGGCGTGTTAGTGTTATCCATGATTAAACTCCTGCCTTATGTTTAGGTTTAGCCGGTATTTCCTTAAAGTGTGTAACTTTATACGGCACAATCACGCCGCTTTCATTGATAAAGTTTTTGTAAAATGGCGAATACATAGCTTTGTGTACCCTGCTTTCATGACGTTGTGCGCCCTCTGCCAGTACCAAATAAAAGCCAACTCTAAGCGGTCTGTATATGTCAAAGTCCGTCCAATCGTCTTGGTCAATGTAGTCATGTAACTGTTTTAGGTAAAACTTGCGCAACATGGCAGCGTCTTGTTCATAGGTTTTACGGCATCTAATCACTGCCGATACATAAGCAAACGCCATTAATACTGCAATACTGATTATTTCTAGCATGACCGTTCCCCTTTATCTAGTGTGTTTTGACTTCATGTTCAATTTCTTTGGCAATGACCGTGCTGGCCTTGACGATATAACTGTTAAACCACCGGCGCACACTGTAGCTGCGGATCACCGATATGACAGTAAAGATTAAGCCCATGCTGAATGCCTGACCGCCGGTGACTTTAAAACCATGCATCGGCAAGATGAACATATTGGCGATCCAGTTAATCGTGAAGCCAATGGCAATATTCACAAGCGTTTCAATGAATGAACCTAGTTTGGTCTGCATGATCTATCTTTCCGCATAGTTTCAATAATCTCTTGAGCAAGAAAATCTGATTTGGGCTTCTTCGGTAAATCGTTACCTTCTGGGTAAACTTCGGCGTACATGATCAGCATTACCAAATTGCACATCACATGACCCCAATGTGACAGTCCGGATTCTTCATCCAGCAACTCCCCATCGCGCAACTTCATCAAATGCCTACCGGCGCAGGCCAGCGGTATTGACCAACTCATTCCGCGCAACCAGTTCCACTCTGAATATTTGCGCTTTCCGTAGTCAAATACCCAAGCGCAATCTGTCCAATGATGCTGCAAGTCCTGAAAAAGTGATTGCAGAAAACGCACATCACCTGAAAACTGATAAGCATCTAATTTATAAAACGCTTCTTTAACCGTGTCTTGTTCAGTAGTTAAGGCCAGTATGCGAAATGGCAATAATTCCACCGGCACTTTGCCCGTATTAAACCTAGCCCCTGAACCTTTTGCGTCACTGTTTACGTCACCGACTGCCATAATCACTCCATTCCGTGTATAAGAAGTATCGCGTCACGCTGGTCTTGATTCGTGCGCGTCTTGATGCCTGTACGTTTTTTAAATTCTTCTGCATTAAGTTTCTTGCTTGTCGGGCGCACCAGAATGACCTTCACCTGTTCGTCCTCAATACATTGCGCCAGTAGTTGACCTGCTGCATGATTAGAACCAACCCTTTTACCAATACTGGCAGCGACCTTCATATTCTCGGCAGCGTGCCAACTAGCTTTCTTGTTAAACCAGCCTGCTTCGATATACACACGCTTGATGACTTCCTTATTGGTGCGGATAAACTTCAAGGTTTCCACGAAGTTTAAACATGAGTATTCAATGCGCTTGTTATGGCAATGTAGAAAGGCCACGCCGCTTTTATGAATATCAGGGTCAATGCCCACAATGAGATATTTGCTATCCTGCATGACTGGCCTCACCCTCTCTCGCCTCTGCTTCTAGTTCATAAGAGAGTTCAAGCAATGCTTTAGCTATTTTCAGTTTTTGCTTTTTAGATTTAATCTCTTTGTTATGCGCTATGCCGCCTGTTATTCCATCTGTAATAAAAGCAAAAAAAGCTGTTGGTTCACTTTTTTTATTGTATTTTCCTACTTCGATATAAATAGTCATGACAGCATCCCCATAGTTGAACCAATACGAACTTCCTGTTTTTTTGGTGCGCATGGTGTCCACTTGATGCGATCAGAACCGTGCACGATTCTCATGTGTGGATTGTTCGGGTTACGCTCTACTAACTGACAGCTTTCAGTCTTGTAACCTTCATTAAAGTCATACTTTATGGTGATGTACTGTGTACGCTTGCGGTATTTATCAATAAGCACCATGCCACACGCCTTTAAGTAGCCACGCCGCGCTAATAAGGTGATGTTTTGACTAAAGACATTACCGCCGGTAGCATTAAATGCACTGGCAATCTGGTCTGCGGTCTTTGGGGTGTCGCATATTGTAAGTATCTGGTTCAATATCACATTGCGTTCTGCAATCTTTGCGTTATGTTCCTGAATCCGTCTGTGCTGTTCGGCTATGCTGATAGTCATAGTTCCCCCTTATAACCCACTTTAGATAACCAGCCTGAATGCTGGTACAGTTCAAAAGTCCGTTGACGTGCCTCGTTAAAAATCTGCAATTCCAACGTTCTTGGCAACCGGTGTGCGTCATAATGTTTATGGCATGATGGGCAGGCCGCTACGTGTTGTGCGTCTGATGACTTCATCCCCTTACCATGACCATGTTCATAGTGATTTGAATGCGCAGGTTCGCAACCGTCCGGCGAATAACCTTGGCACGGCGCTAAACGAAACTGACATTCGTTCACTTGATGCGCTAGATCTAACAGGCGGCGGTTGCGGTAAATCATGCTGCCTTCCTATCTCTATCAATATTCACACCGCGATCCGCACAAAACCAATTCAAAAATTCAAGCCATTCTGAAAACTCTTTTTTACCCATCTTTGAAGTTCTCAAGCCAAGCATCACAACACCGCCATTTACACCTTTTGCCAACCTTAACTTTTCGCCTTTAAAAGCCGCTGTCAAAATATCTTTAAATTCATCACTGGTTAGCCAGCACATTTCACCATCTACAGGCCATTGAAGTTGTTCTGCTATGGCCTCCAGTAAAGGCCACTGTGCTGCATTCTGCTCAAGTGTTCTATTCACATCACCAATTCTTACCGCCATTGGATTCGTTTCGCTTAGTGCAATACTGCGTAGGTATTCAATCAAGTAATCCAGTACGGATTGGCTGCGTAGAATGAATGTTTTGTTATTCATATAAATGCGTCCTGTATTTGCGGTCTAAATACAACCAAAGCACTTGGAAATGGCGCTGCGTCTTTTGAGCCACCAAATTTAAGCCTGCCCTTAATGTAGTAAATTTCGCCTTTCATACAGTAGTCATGCCAATACTTTGTGTCTGTGCGTGCTGGCAATAGACAAACAACCGTTGCGCCATTTTCTTTTGCGCTTTTGTATGCCTTCTCTACCCATTTACCAGTTATATTTCTACCGTAAGGTGGATTCATCCAGCACACCCCCCCCCCACGATTGTTCTAGTCCGTTTACTTCTTCTGTATAAAAGTTATCGCATTTAGTGTTTTCTGCGGTTGCGCATACATCAGTCTTAAAATTGAAAACTTTATGCAGCCGTTCAAAAAATGATTGTGGTGTTGACCACATATCCGTTTCACTAGAAAACATTAGATCCGTATTCATTAATGCACCACCTTATCGCAGCAAGTTTTATCTGCAGTTGACCATGCTGTACTAATTGCTAGTGCCTGATTAATCACCCTTGCCTGCTGTACCGTGCAATTATCTGGATCAAGCTGCGCCAGTGTTTTCATACCGGCGACCAGCATTGCCACCTGCTCATTATCAAAATTACATTTGTCTGCTAACTGCTCGATCATGAAAGTCAGCAATTCCAATTTGTTTTTGTGAATTTCTGCTTGGGTACTCATGCCGTCACCTCTTTATAATCCCAATCAAAAGCATCTTTTAAAGCGGTATGTTCTTCATCTGCGAACAGGTAGCTATTTGCCGGTATGGATTCATGTTCGCCCTGAATGTCATAAAACTTGCCGTCAATCTCGGTGAAGATATGCCCCTGTATTGGTTCGTACCATGCCACCGCCTGCGGATATAAATCGGAAAGCATTAGGTACAGTTGAAAGCATTTGCCCTGCATAAACATCACATCAGCCTGCTTGATGTTGTTGCGCATGGCGTTGACCAATTTAACAGGGGTAATCGTCATGATTAGCAGTTCGCCAGTTCTTGACGGGCGGCAGCTTCAATTACTTTTTTATCCATGCCGATCCAGTCCACGCGCAACGCAAGCGCATTGATGTAGTTTTTCAGTAACACCTTTTTTGAAGGTTTGTTTTTTTCAATGCTGGCCTGCCCGATTTGTTGGATATAAACCAGTTCGTCATTGGTGTTGTGTTTGTTATTTTTCATGTTATTTCCCCATCGCATTAAGTTGTTTTACTCGGCGTGCGCATTCACGTTGACCGCAAGTCTGACCGCCCATGCGCTGTTTCCAGTTGGTTGTAAGGTTGATCTTTGGCTTCTTGACGTTGATGTTCTTGCCGTGACCGCGAGAGCGATATGCGCCTAAGTTATCAAGTTCAATGCGCTGCAGATATTGCGGCATACCTGATAACATGATTGCGTTCATTGCGTTTACGAAAATGTGCGCACGTTTGAATGGTGTGGTTTGCATCATTACTCCTTAGTTGATTGACCAGTGTTGAAAAGAATTACATTGCTTGCGTGTAAGTGTTGCTCTGATCCGGCGGCTAATGGCTTTAGGTAATTCAATGCCGGTTCTGCTGCAAAAATGACGAAATTCGGTACGGGTTAATTTGAAATGACGACTTGCCCCCAGGGTGGATGCAAACGGATTTGTGTTCAGGTAGTTTTTAATTTCACTAGCTAAAGTCATATCTTCGTTACTCATTTTTTACCCTTTCTTTTCAATAAAATTACGGTTGCCTTTGACTTAATTTCATCTGCATACTGATCACCATATTTTTCACGCCAATAATCAATTTGCTGATTTCTGGTTGCCCTGCTATTACTAATCCTTGTTACACATTCAACCGCTTCTTCAATCGTGGGTTGTCTGTATTTGCGTTCAGTCAAAACAGTCTTTCCTGCTTGGTGATGTAAACCACACGTTGCTTTTCTTTAACACGCTCAATTACCCCCCCCTCGCGCCAATTCACGCAAGGCAGTACCGGCAACGCTGTTATCAATACCCATCTGCACAGCAATATCAGTTGGGCGGTAATAGGTTTTTGGTGCTAGGTTGATTAATACTGAATCTGAAATAGTTTTAGCCATGATTTATGCACTCTCTTTCTGCTCAAGTTTTTTGTCGATTGCTGCAATCAATTCAAACTTACCTTTCCCCATCGTGCCAATTCCAAGTTCTTTGGCTTTTTCAACAATCTGCGCTTCACTATTGCGCCAAGCATTTCGTTTGTGCGCTTCTGCAAAATTGCCTTTGGTAACATTTCTGGCTGCGGCCTCTTTCCGCATTCCTTCAACCATTTTCAGCACATACGGAAATTTCTTAACATTCGCTGTTTTGGCTGCGTCAACAAATTCCTGCACAGTAGCGCCTGCATCAAGCATGGCTACCAGCAATGGATGGGATGGGTTTACATCAAGGAAGTTAAGATTTTTAAGTTCTAAACACACGGAAGCGGCTTGTGATGGCTCATTACTCTTTCCAGTTTCTTTACTGTGTGTTAATTCATTTGGTTTATATGGCTCTGGCTCTGGTGAGGTTTCGTGTTGGGTTTCACTTGGGTTATTTTCTGAAAACCCATTGGGTTTTTCTTGGGTTTCGTTTTTTTCCTTCTTGGGTCTGCCACCTTTGATGCCATTTAACCTAGCGGCTACCATTGCAGGTTTTGCTTCTGCTATTTCTTTGTCGGCTCTTTTTTGAACATAACCTTGTTCAGTTGAATTGAAATACTGGTTCAATATACTGATGACAGCCTTACGTTCATCCTTAGTCATTGCCCTGGCTATCCTGCAGCACGCATCTATATCTGCTGGCAATGCCGTTTCAGTCGCATAGTAATGATCAAGCAGGCGGTCATACGCACCAAATTCAGCAAGGGATAGATGCCCTGTGTCGCGCTGAATATCCCCTACATAACGTTTATAGAAATTCATACCAAGCCTTGCATCAAGCCAGAAAAAGGGTGCTGGCGCATACCGTGGGCTTGAATCACAGTAAAAGGTTGATCGACCTTGCCAGCATTGATAAACATTTAAGCTGCCACTTTCAGCATCAGCGCTTCTACATTTTTGCTAGTGAACGGGTCTTTCTTTTTACCCACCACCTCAATATGAATATCAATCATTGAATTAACCCTGGCTGATACGGTTGAAGTTTCAAGGCCGGAATACAAAGCCAATTCACGGCGCGTATAAGTACGTTCAGGAATCATGACGTTGATGATCTGGCGTTGCTGCTGTTGCAGTGTGTTGGATTTTTTAAGGTCGCTGAATGCGTCCAGTGAAGTATCGGTAATATTAGTGCGCATGATCGCTCCCCTCATTCGCCCCTATTCCGGCCACCAATTCAATTTTTGATTGCTGTAAGCTGATTACATAGTCAAGACCAAACAACCCAATCATGATAAGCAAACGCCCACATTCAGATTTATTCATACCGGTTTCACGCGCTTTTTTTAGCAGCGCTGATTCAGTATGTGCGTCAAAACGGATTTTCACTTCACAATCCAACTTGCCATTAGCGCCGGTATTGCCGCTGCGTGAAAACTTGGTGTCCATAGAAACCTCGTATCAAAAAATAAAAAAAACAGTATTAAGCGGCTGGCAACAATTCAGGCCAGATCGCTTGCCAGTCATTCGGGAAAAGTTCTTTACGTGTTACTTTGCCATCGGTAGCTTTTTCGATTGCAGCACCGTATTTGTGGGGAACGGGTCTAATGCCAGAAGCCCACCCAAATACATCAGGCGCGTGCGCACCTATCTTTCTGGCAAGTTTTGCAGCGTTCCCTCGTTCAAGTTCTATATATTTTTTAAGTTCCATTTGCATAAGATAGCAAATTGCTAATGCAAATGCAAGCAAAAAGTAATAGCAATTTGCACATTCATAAAACACTAGCTTTTTGCTATGGTATTGGTATGCTTAATAATGAAATTCGTATAGAGAATTTAAAAATACTGGTCGATAAGTTCGGCACGATTGCTGCTGTTGCGAAACTATGCGATACGAACCCGTCTTATCTTAGTCAGATACTTAATAAAGTGCCTTCAAGCACAGGGGTCGCGCGTGGAATTGGGGATAAGTTAGCCAGGAAACTTGAATTAGGTGCGAAAGTGCCTGCCGGATGGCTTGATGCACAACACGATTCCAATCTGCAAGTAATGGGAACGGAAGTAAGTGTGGAAGAAGGCATTATTAACATTCCATTGTTGAATGCAGTAGCCAGTATGGGTGATGGGTCGGCTCAAACTCATGAATACGTGATAGACGTTCTCAAAATTAATAAAATTTGGGCGGATAAAATGTTAAGACCATATACAGGCCAAGATAATTTGGCTTTCATTCATGCGGTAGGCGATTCAATGTTTCCAACATTTGTTGAGGGTGACATATTAATGGTGGACACCGGCGACCAGTTGGTGATGGATGGTAAGGTATATGTGCTGCAAACCCACGGCAGGCTATTTATCAAAAGAGTGCGACAGCGATTAGACGGCCTCTTTGAAGTCAGCAGCGACAACCCTAGCGTTAAAACAGTTGATGTTCTTAACGGGGAATATGAAGTCGAAGTTAAAGGCCGTGTGCTTTGGGTGTGGAACGGAAGGAAAGTTTAATGAAAAAATCAACCAAATTAAGAATATTCGGTGCGCTAGTAATACTGGTGAACCTGATCATAATCGGATCGTATAATATTACCGGTCTGCCCGTGCTTTTAATGACCTTCGGTTTTGCTATTGCTTATGAATTGCTAATAGTAAGACCAACTATAGAAAAATAATTTACATTTCTTAACCTATTCAAACCGCCGTTCGGCGGTTTTTTTACGCCTAAATTTCCTGCACAAAAAATTATTTTCAATTATTTTGCTATCTGATAGCATTTTGCTATTGACAATAGCTTTAGCAATTTGCTATTGTTACATCACTGACGAAACAAACGGTGAGCAAAATGAAAACAGTATGGCCTAGATTAAAAGCAGTGCGTCAAATGTCATTTAAACAGTTCGCAATACTAACTGGACATTGTGATGCGCATTGGGCGTTCTTGGATTTACGCAATTACCCAAACAAATAAGGTGATTGATATGAATACCAACATCAACAGAATCAAGCGCGAACAAATGACCTGCCGGTGCGGTGCGTATTCCCATCCGCACAGACTAGATAGCAAAGCCTGCCGCGAACTTTATAACGCAACGCAAGCTGATCAGGAAACCAGTGCGCCATTCAATCCTTATGTTGAGTATGCCATCAGCGGTTTATTCGCACCTGACAATTCTGTGCCTTTGAGGAATCCATTATGAACGCACACATTCTGCATCGTGACGTAAAAGGCACTGGCATTTTGGAAACCATTACACCGCTATGTTCCTGCGGCTGGATCGGTATCGGTTATGCCGCACATAACGACTATCAAATTTCTAATGTACGTGAGCAGGAAAAGAAGCATCTGCATACCGTGTCACTTGATGTGATTGTTAGGGGGAAGAAATGAAGCAAAAACATTGTGAAGTGATTAAAGCGTGGGCTGATGGTGCTGAAATTCAATACCGCGACCCTGGTGATGACGCATGGATTAATTGCGGATTTAAACCAGCATGGTTTGAGAATAGTGAGTACAGAGTTAAGCAAGAACAAAAACCTGACCTTATTTTACTTAGAAGTGTTCGCGCTCTAATCAATGAGGGGGTGGATATTGTGTCTTGGAATAGCGGTGATGACGGTAGTTTTAATCTAAAACTGACCTTTGATGGTGAAACCGGAAAACTTAAATCTGCCGAGGTGATGAAATGAGCATTTCAGACATTCTTAGTGTTCATGATCTTTTATTTCTAATCTATGTAGCCCTAATGTCAATTTTTGGTGCGATTTTGTGGGGGAAGAAATGACCAGAACCATTATTGAAGCTGCGGCACTTGGCTTATTAATCCTTGGCGCATCTACTTATGTTGGATGGCGTGATGCAGAACTGGCAAAGCAAGAGCGCTGGTGCAAGGTTTACTTTAACGAATCAGTAGCAACGATGCCTTGCAAATTACATGACGACCAAGTGGCAATCATAGATTGGAAAACAAAATGAGCAATTTTATGGTGGATTTTAAACATCAGCCAGTAACCAGGCTGCAGAAACAGAAGTTCAAATTCGTGAAGGTGGCGATGGCAGTAGCAGTAACCGTAGCTTTATTCAGCTTAACTTTAGTGAGGATATATCAATGAACCAGTTTTACTTAGGACTTTTCTTCGGCTTTCTTAGCGGTGGTTTGGCGCTATTGGCTTTTAAGTACGTCATCAGAGTGATTGACGATTATAAATATTACAGCACAGTGAAGCACGGCAATAAATTGGTACATACCAAACTGCGTGCTTTGAACAATGCTTTGAAAAATAAGTAAGGAGTATTCAAATGAGTACAGCAATTCAAATGAAGCCGGTAGCATCTTTGCCAGCGCTAAGTATGTCAGAAACAGAATTAATGGGCGTGCTTAGATCGTCTTTATATGTAGGCGCTAAAGACGAGAGCATCAAAATGGCAGTGAACTACTGCAAGGCTGCAGGCTTGGATATTATGCAAAAGCCTGTTCATCTTGTACCGATGTATGACAGTAAAGCCAGAGAAATGCGCGATGTAGTAATGCCTGGCATTGGCTTATACAGAACACAGGCCAGCCGTAGCGGTGAAATGGCTGGTATTGATGAACCGGTATTTGGCGATGATGTTAAACAGGTATTTGAAGCAGAAAGCTATTACGACAAATACGAGAAAGCCAATAAAGCCCGTGAAGCTGTAACTGTTACCTATCCTAAATGGTGCAAAGTGACTGTTCGTAAATTGATGCCAAACGGCATGATCGCAGAATATCACGCCAAAGAACTTTGGCTTGAGAACTATGCGACTGCATCAAAAGATAGCGCACAGCCAAACTCTATGTGGAAAAAGCGCCCTTATGCACAGTTAGCCAAGTGTGCCGAGGCGCAGGCGTTGCGTAAAGCATTCCCAGAATTAGGTTCAATGCCTACCGCCGAGGAAATGGAAGGCAAGGAAATTGACATTACGCCACAGCAGGATAGTCAAAATGCTAACGCAGCACAAAAGCCTGCCGAGAAGCCAACCCTGCCATTCTGCACCGATGCCAATTTCAGCAAGAATGAATCTGCATGGAAAGAGGCAGTGACTAGCGGTAAGAAAACACCAGCCGGTTTAATTAACCAACTGCAGACACGTTACTTGCTGACAGAACCACAGAAACAAACGATTGAAGCATGGGCTAAACAGTTGGAAGTGATCGAGGCTGATTTTACAGAAGTACCACCAGCAGATGACTTTCTGAATGACTACGAAAGCACTGAACAAAGAGAGGTAGCTTAATCATGATTATCCATAACTTAGTACAGGGGTCGCCTGAATGGCACGCCCACCGTGAACAATACGACAATGCCAGCGAAGTATCAGCCGCCGCAAGCAAGAGCAAATACAAAAGCCGTGCCGCATTGCAGCACCAGTACGCTACCGGCTTGCGTGCGGAAGTGGACGCAGCCACACAGAAACGTTTTGATGACGGACACCGCGCCGAAGCGTTAGCGCGACCATTGGCAGAAGCCGTGATTGATGGTGAACTGTACCCGATTACTGCGTCCGATGGTGCATTAAGCGCCTCGTTTGACGGACTAACCCTAAATTACGATCTGAATTGGGAACATAAAGCACTCAATGACGAGATTCGCGCCTGCGAAACCGGTGATGACCTGGACGAGCATTATAAATTGCAGATGGATCAGCAATGCCTGATTGCCGGAATAGACACCACGCTATTTAGTGCAACCAAGTGGGAAAAGTCACAGACACCTACCGAACACGTACTGGTTGAAATCATTGATGGTGTAGAAGTCACGACTTATTACAACCTGATTGAAGCCAAGCACCTATGGTACACCACCACGCCGGAACGCAAACAGGCTGTAATTGATATTTGGGCGCAGTTTCACCGTGACCTTGCCAATTACACGCCGCCGGTTGTCGCTGAAAAACTGGAAGCCAAAACAATCGAAGGCTTACCTACCCTATTCATACAGGCCGTAGGCGAGATTACCACCAACAACATGAAAGAGTACGGGCAAGCACTGGCTAAACGTCTGTCTGACGTGCGTGCAATCCAGTTAGTGACTGACCAAGACTTTGTAGACGCTAAAGCCGCAGCCAAACACTTGCGCGATAGCATTGAACAGGCCAAGCAAGCGAAAGAGGCCATGCTGTCACAGACTGTTACCGTAGGCGAAGCTGCACGCATGATTGATGCTTGGTGCGAGGATATGCGTAAGACTGCACTAAAACTCGAAAGTGACGTTGAAACGCAAGACAAAATCAAGAAAACCAAGATGATCACCGAGGCGAAAGAGAAATTCACCGGCATCATCGCAGCACTTGAAGCAGAAACCGCACCGATTCGCATACTGGAAACAACACCGGACTTTGCCAATACCATTAAAGGTAAACGCAACTATGACAGTATGCAGGGCGCAATCAATGACCTGCTGGCTAATGCTGAACTTCATGTAAATAACCTGGCTAAAGACCTACGCGCAAAACTCACATGGTTTAAGTCACTGGATTGCCAATTCCCGATTTTTGCTGATCTGCAAACTCTGATTTACAAACAGGCTGATGACTTTAAATTGGCAGTGAATGCGCGTATTGCCGAGCATGAAAAGGCGCTGCAGGAAGCGGCAGAAAAAGCCATAGCTATTCGTGCGAAAGTGGAAGCTGATGCGGCAGCAAGACAAGCTGAATTTAATGCCAAGCTAGAAATTGCCGCCAAAGAAGAATTTAAGCAAAAGCCTGGTGCTGCTGATTTATCAAACTCACCCATCAATAACCTGATCAATGAAGCCGACTTTAGCAAGCACGTTATTGGTGTTGATCCTGCTGCCGGTGAAGATAAAACGGTGGTTACTAATATCGGTAAGCGCCCTACCGCCGAAGCAATTATTAACTTGGTAGCTACTACCTATAGCGTTGATAAGCCAACAGCACAGCGCTGGCTAACACAGTCATTTGCACAAGCGAAAGCTGCATAACCATGTACCGCCTTCTGATTAAGCGTGTAAAAAACAATCCGCTTACAGGGGGCGTGCAATACAAGTGCATTAGCTGCAGGGTATCTAAGCAGGTTGGTTTTAATACATACCCTGATGATGGAATGTTTTTTATGACCGTAAGGCAACCGCACAAAATTGGCACTTACATTAACCCACGCAAGGCATTGGGTATTTAAAAAGGAAAACTTTAATGAAACTCGCCGCATTTTATGACACCGAAACAACCGGATTGCCATTGTATTCAGAGCCGTCAGACGACCCACGCCAGCCGCACATTGTTCAGTTGGCCGCGATCTTGGTGGATTTGGAAAGCAAAAAAACCATTCAGGCGATTGACTTGATTATCAAGCCTGACGGATGGGTTATTACACCGGAAATTACGGAAATACACGGCATCACACAAGAGTATGCCTTGGACGTTGGTGTAAGTGAGGCTGATGCCACCAGCATACTGATTGATTTGGTTGGCAGCCGCTTACGCATAGGCCACAACGAACAGTTTGATGCAAGGATTATCCGCATTGCAGCCAAGCGCTACATGGGGAACGAACTGGCTGATGTATGGAAAGCTGGCGAGGCTGAATGTACAGCCAGGCTGTCAACAAAACTGTGCAATCTACCACCTACCGAAAAGATGATCGCAGCAAAGAAAAACTTTAATAAAACACCGAACCTTACCGAAGCGTACCAGCATTTCTTTGGTAGGGGATTTGATGACGCGCATACGGCGATGGCTGACGTGCTTGCGTGCCGTGATATTTATTTTGCCGTTAAAGAGGCATAAATGTTTATCCCGATTCTGCGAGGCTTGGTAACACTTCTTGAACATACGGAAGCATAAGCGAGGCAGGTAGGGTTTTTTATAAAGGAAATATCATGGCAAAGCATAAATCTGCAAAAGGTAATAAGCGAAACGCAAGACGTGATCGGGCAGAACAAAAGCGCACACCCTGGTTGTGATGATACCGAGTGATTCACGTAAAGAATCAAGCCCTATTTATTTTAATTAGTTTAGCGCAATTAATTGGCACTTATACGAGAGGAAATGAATTATGAGCGAAAAAGTAAAGCAAGTTTTCTATAGCATAAATGAAGAGGACTTTTCCTATTCAGACATTGGTGAAGTTATTGATGCGCTTGATTGTGATGGTAATTTGGAATTAGGAAGCACTTATTACAGTTGCGAATTTGAAGCGGTAGATTTTACTCAATATCTTGACGTTGACAATATCCTTGAACGAGCAGATGAATACTTGTACGACAACATAAGATGCGAGGATGCATCCCCATTCGCCGATGTTACTAAAGAGGCAAAAGACAATCTTAAAACATTGCTTCATGATTGGGCTAAACGACACGTGACAGGTAGGTATTGGGAATCAACTGGCTTATCTACCGAGCATAAAATAACTGCCGATGACCTAGCAGAGTCCGCATAGTGCAACGCCAAGCCCATAAATCTTATTAACCAGATGGTTTTTAAAGATAGGAAAAAATCATGAGTAACGTAACCGTACAGGAAGCATTAAAGAAAACTGTGGCAAATAAAATTGATACTGAAATTTTAAGTAAGTGGATAGATTACAACCATGAAACTGGAATTTTTACATGGAAATTAAGTATAGGAAGAGCGAAAGCTGGAAAAATTGCTGGAAATATAAACAGACACGGGTACAGGGAAATTAATTTTAATAATAAAAATTATTTAGCTCATAGAGTTGCTTATAGCTTAGTTCATGGTGATATATCAGATAAATTTATTGACCACATAAATGGCGTTAGGGATGACAACAGAATATGTAATTTAAGGGCTGCCAGTAGGGAAGAAAATCAAAGAAATGCAAAACGCAGAAAAGACAATAAAACAGGCATAAAAGGCGTTAAATACGTTGAAAGAGATAAACATTATGTTGCTGTCATTTCTAATGGTGGCAAACAAATTACATTAGGGTGTTTTAAAAATATTGAAGATGCTAAATCTGCTAGAGAAGATGCCGCCTTAAAACTACATGGGGAGTTTGCTAATCATGGATAAAAAATTAGAGAAGTGTGAGCCAGATTTTATAGTAAAAGTATGGCACGATGAAAAAGGCAATTACTGCCGAAATCAAGAGTTTGTAAATATTCCAGAAGCTGATGGAGTTTATAACTATTACACATCACAGCAGCCTATTGAGAAGTGTGAGCCAGCCTATTACGCAATTTTGGCTGATAACAGAATCCTTGAAACATTTGATAGCAAGGATGCTGCTGAAAATACTAT
>Ga0255338_1001053_pt1 | contig 60726 bp, 60 predicted proteins | sample MeOH1_35cm_T4_19_FD_203715 | JGI IMG/M metagenome (GOLD analysis project Ga0255338, IMG submission 203715) | Sandy soil microbial communities from University of British Columbia, Vancouver, Canada - MeOH1_35cm_T4_195 | ecosystem: Engineered > Artificial ecosystem > Sand microcosm > Unclassified ... | reverse complement strand
GCGGCCTGGGCCTCAGATCACCTTGGCTTCGTTCCTGAGCTTGTCCACCAGCGTGGCGACGTCGGGAACCTTGATGCCGGCGCCGCGCTTCGCGGGCTCGGCCACGCTCAGCGTCTTCAGGCGCGGGGTGACATCCACACCGAGATCGGCCGGCTTCACGTTGTCCAGCGTCTTCTTCTTGGCCTTCATGATGTTGGGCAGCGTGACGTAGCGCGGCTCGTTCAGGCGCAGGTCGGTGGTGATGACGGCCGGCAGGCTCAAGGCCAGGGTCTCCAGTCCGCCGTCGATCTCGCGGGTGACGTTGACCTTATCGCCGGCCACTTCGACCTTGGAGGCGAAGGTGGCTTGCGGCAGATCGGCCAGCGCCGCCAGCATCTGGCCGGTCTGGTTGGCGTCGTCGTCGATGGCCTGCTTGCCCAGGATCACCAGGCCGGGTTGTTCCTTGTCCACCAGGGCCTTGAGCAGCTTGGCGACAGCCAGGGGCTGCAGCTCGACGTCGGTCTCGACCAGGATGGCGCGGTCGGCGCCGATGGCGAGCGCCGTGCGCAGGGTCTCCTGGCAGGGGGCCACGCCGCAGGAGACGGCGATGACTTCGGTGGCCACGCCTTTTTCCTTCAGGCGCACGGCTTCCTCGACGGCGATTTCGTCGAAGGGGTTCATGCTCATCTTGACGTTGGCGATGTCGACGCCGGTGCCGTCAGACTTGACGCGCACCTTCACGTTGTAGTCCACCACGCGCTTGACGGGGACGAGGATTTTCATGTGATTTCCTCAGGGGGAGAGTTGCAGATAGGCGCGAGCGCGCGAGAGCACTGGTGCGTCGACCATGGCGCCTTCGAAACGAAAGGCGCCAGCATGCTGCTCACTGGCTGCGGCGAGGACGCGCTGCGCCCAGTCGATCTGGGCGCTGGTGGGGCATAGCGAGGCATTGACCGTCGCCACTTGGCCGGGATGGATGCACAGCTTTCCCGTGAAACCGAAACGCTTGCCTCGATGCGTGTCCGCCTCCAGTTGCTCCACGTCATGGAGATTGACCGTCACGCCATCGACCGGGCCCGGAAGACCGGCGCGCCGGGAAGCCACGACGAGCGCCAGCCGCACGGCATCCAGTTCCCGCTCGTCCGATCCGCACTCCATTCCCAGTTCGTTCTGGAAATCCAGATGACCGAAGACGAGGCGGGACACGCCGGGCGCGCGCGCTATCAGGTCCAGTGCGGCCAAGCCCTCGGCCGACTCGACGAGTGGCAGCAGCGGTACGCCGGGAGCGTTCCGGGCCAGCTTGCCTAGCGGTCCGACCGACTCACACTTGGCCAGGACCACGCCGCCCAAGCCGCTCCCGGCCAGTGTCACGACGAGCCCGACATCGTCCTCATGCCAGGGCGTTGTTACGGCGTTCACGCGAATCGCGATCCGCTCGCGCGATGGCAGATCGAGCAGGGACCATTGTTTTTCGAGCGCAGCCCGTGCGGCGGGCTTGGCCTCAGGTGCCACGGCGTCTTCCAGGTCCAGGATGACCATGTGGGCCCCACTGGAGAGGGCCTTGTCCAGGCGCTGGAGGCGATCGGCGGGAAGAAAGAGAAAGCTTCGAGAGCGTGCGGCGAGTGGATTCATACAAAGTCCGTCGTGTCGGACTATTATATGGGGCTTAAAAAGGAGAAAGCAATTGAAAGTTCTGATCGTTTATGCCCATCCTGAGCCGCGATCGTTCGGTCGTGCGCTGTTGGACCGTTCAGTTGAAACGCTGCGCTCTTGCGGGCATGAGGTGGTGGTCTCCGACCTGTACGCGATGGAGTTCAACCCGGTGGCTACCGGGCAGGACTTCACCCAACGTCGCTTCCCCGACGCCCTCCAGTACGACCGCGAGCAAAAGCTGGCTTCCCAGCGCCACACCTTCGTCGACGACATCCAGACGGAAATCGACAAGGTGCTGGCCTGCGACCTGCTCATTCTTCAGTTTCCTCTGTGGTGGTTCTCCGTGCCGGCGATCATGAAGGGCTGGATTGACCGCGTCTTCGTCAATGGCACGGTCTACGGCGCCGGCGGCATGCGCTTCAACAACGGTGGTCTCAAGGGCCGACGGGCCATGCTGACGCTCACGACCGGCTGCTTCCCCGAAATGATGGAGGAAGACGGCTTGCTGGGGCAGCGGGACGTGATCCTCTGGCATCTGCAGCACGGAACCTTCGGCTACAGCGGTCTCGACGTGCTCCAGCCCTTCATCGGCTGGTCGATCCAGTACACAGACGAAGCTAGGCGGAGCGAGTACCTGGACCAATACGAGCAACGCCTGCGGGGCATCGAGCACGAAAACGCCATGGCAACCCACCCACTGACCGATTTTGGTCCGAACTGGCGCCTGAGGCCAGACATCGAACCCCGCACTGCGGGACATCGGCGGACTCACCGGAAGGATTAACCCATGCAGCACTCCCCCTGGGACGAACACCATATCGATCACCTGCTCGCGCTGGACCGGCTCGGTCCTGGGCGCTGGCGAACCCGCCACGGGGACGCGAACCTCAACGGGCGCTCCTATGGCGGCCAATTGCTTGGCCAGGCCATGATGGCGGCCCTGCTCGAGGTGCCTGACGGTCGCACCCCGACCATGATGCAGTTCCTCTTCATGCAAGGCGCCATTCCCGAGCAAACGCTGGACTTGCAGGTGACGCCCTTGCAGGACGGCAAGCGGTTCAGCTCCCGGCACGTGCGTGCTGCGCAGGAGGGCGGTCGTACAGTCCTCGATGCGCAGGTGACCTGCGCCGTTCCTATCGATTCGCCCTCGCATGCCGAGCCGGGCACGTCGCCCGAAGGCGAGCGTCCAGAGGAGTTGCCGGGCCTCGACGATATCGATCCCTTGCTGCTGGGCCCGCTCGCACGCCTGGGCGGGTATTCCACGGATCGAAAGCCGAGCATCGAATTCCGGATCCCTGATCCGCACCAGCAGCTTTCCCGGGCCACGATGAACGGACGCTTCCGGTTTTGGATTCGAGCGGCGCAGCCGCTTCCAGCAGGCCCCGGCATCCACGCGGCGGCCTTCGCCTACCTCTCCGACTGGTGGGCAAATTTCTGCATACTGGGCCTGCACCTTCGCCACATGGGTGAACGCAGGCTCTACATCTCAAGTCTCAACCACGCCATCTGGTTCCACCAGTCATTCCGGGCGGACCAGTGGCTTCATTTGGACTCCATGAGCCCCTACAGTGGTTCAGGCCGCGGGCTCGCCATCTGCGCAGTCCATGACGGTCAAGGGCGGCATGTCGCCTCGGTAACGCAGGAGTGCCTGATGGGGTACGCGGACTGACGGTCCTGCACCCCGTCCTCCTGCGTGGTCAAACCTGCTCTTCGGGCAGGTGCACGACCACGCCGTCGAGCGCAGGCGTCATCCGGATCTGGCAGCAGAGCCGGCTGTTGCCGCGCAGGTCCGGCACCCCCTCCAGCATGAACTCCTCGGTTTCAGACCGAGGCGGCAACTGTTCCGCCCAGCGCTCGTCGACGTAACCGTGGCAGGTGGCGCAGCTGCAGGAGCCGCCGCAGTCGCCAAGGATGCCCGGCACGGAATGGTCGAGCGCGACTTGCATCAGGCTTCTGTTGAGTGGCGCCTCGACCTGGTAGCTGGCGCCGGCGTGATCGATGAAGGTGACGGTGGGCATGCGGTGATCTTTCCTGATTACGTACAAATGGATCGGGACGTGTTGACATAGTCCGTCCCGTCGGTCTATTATTGCACCAACAAATTACTCCAACAACCCCTTCGGAGACTGCTCTTGGAACATTGCCCAACCATTCCGATCGTGCCCGCGGCGCCCGCGCCGAGCTGGGACCAACTGATCCGTCCCGACCATGTGCACGGCTCGCTCTATACCGACCCAGCGATCTACCAGCAAGAGCTCGGCAAGATCTGGTTCCGAACCTGGGTGTATGTCGGCCACGAAAGCGAAGTGCCCAAGGCGAACGACTACGTCATGAAGTCCATCGGACCGGAGCCGGTGATCATGACGCGGGACAAATCCGGCGCCATCCACCTGCTGCACAACCGCTGCCCGCACCGTGGCAACCGAGTCTGCATGACCGAGCAGGGCAACGCCCGCTCCTTCACTTGCCCCTACCACGGCTGGACCTTCTCTAACGACGGCGACCTCAAGGGTTATCCCTTTCCCTCCGGCTACGAGGGCGTCGACCGGCGCGAACTGGGACTGGGCCGCGTGGCCCGCGTGGCCAGCTACCGCGGCTTCGTCTTCGGTTCGATGGCGGAGGAAGGACCGAGCCTGGAGGAACACCTGGGTCCGGCCATGCGCGCCATCGATGCCCTGTGCGAAACCTCTCCGGAGGGTGAGGTCGAGATCACTGCGGGCTTCCTGAAGCACCAGGTCAAGGCCAACTGGAAGTTTTTGGTCGAAAACGAGACCGACGGTTACCACCCTTCGTTCGTGCACGCTTCCATCTTCGAGGTGGCGCAAAGCGGCATCGGGTCGCTCTACAGCGCCGAGTCCACCGCGGTGTCACGGGATTTCGGCAACGGTCACACGGAAAACGACCTGCGTCCCGAATTCCGCAAGCGCGACGTCCCGCTGTCCTGGTTCGGCACCACCGCCGACAAGCTGCCGGACTACGTGGGGAAGATGAACGCAGCCTATGGCGAGGAGAAGGCCCGAACGATCATGATCGATGGTACGCCGCACATCATGATCTTCCCTAACCTGTTCATCGCGGAAATCCAGATCTTCGTGATCCAGCCGCTGTCAGTGAACGAGACGGTGCAGCACGTGACGGCGCTGCAGTTCAAAGGCGCGCCCGATCTGAACCGGCGCATGCGCCAGCAAACCATGGGTTCGGTCGGCCCCGCTGGCTTCCTGCTGGCCGATGATGCCGAGATGTACGAACGCACCCAGATGGGCGTGCAGATGCGCAATCCCGAATGGCTGTACCTGGGGCGCGGCAAGCATCGCGAGCATCGCGACGAAGACGGCTTCCTGATCGGTGACAACACTGACGAAGTCCCCAGCCGCGGAATCTGGCGGCACTACAAGTCGATGATGGAGGCTGCGTGATGACCATGACCCCCGAACAGCGCGCAGCGCTCGAAGATGTGACCCAGTTCATCTATCGCGAAGCCCGATTGCAGGACGAGCACCAGTATGACGACTGGGAGAGCCTGTGGACCGATGACGGCGTCTACTGGGTACCGGCCAATGGCGACGACATCGACCCGGAGCAGAAGATGTCGATCCTCTACGACAACCGCTCGCGCATCGCGTTGCGCATCCGTCAATACCACACCGGTAAACGCTTCAGTCAGACACCCCAGTCGCGCCTGCGTCGTCTGGTCTCCAACGTGGAGATCCTGTCGGACGACGGCCAGGAAGTCCGCGCCGCAGCGAACGCGCTGGTGTTCGAGTCGCAGACCCGTGGCGACACCCTCTGGGCATCGCGCAACGAGTACGTTCTGCGACGCCAGGGCGACGGCTTCCGCATGGCCTCCAAAAAAGTGATGCTGGTCAACAACCAAAAGGCCCTGTATTCCATGGCCTTCCTGATCTGAGGGCGCCAAGATGACGAGACCTACTATTACCGTGCTGGTCGGCGACGGACCGGTCCTGCTGGAACTCCATGCCGATGGCGTGGCGCACATCCGCCTGAACCGCCCCGAATCCGCCAACGGGCTGAATATCGAGCTGCTCAAGGCGCTGCACGAGGTCGTGATGAGGGTGCATGGCGACAGCCGCGTGCGCAGCGTGCTGATCACCGGCGAAGGAAAGAACTTCTGCGCTGGCGGCGACGTGCACACCTTCCTGTCCAAGGGGGAGGAGCTGCCGTACTACATCCGCGTGGCCACGAGCTACCTCCAGCTGGTCGCAGCCGGCCTGCTGCGTCTGAATCCGCCGGTGGTGTCGGCCGTGCACGGCTTCGCAGCCGGCGGAGGCGGCATGGGCTTGGTGTGCGCATCCGACTTCGTCGTCGCCGGAGCATCGGCCAAGTTCCTGGCCGGCGCCACTCGCGTGGCCATGGTGCCGGACGCCGGTGTGTCGGTCACGCTCACCCAGCTGGTCGGATTGCGCCGCGCCACGGAGATCCTGATGCTCAACCCGACCATCACGGCGGCCGAGGCCAGGGAAATCGGTCTGATCACCCGTGTGGTGCCCGACGACCAGCTCGACGAGGAGGCATTCGCCCTCGCGCGTCAGCTGGCCGCTGGTGCGCCTGCAGCGCTGGCCAATACCAAGCGACTGCTGTGGAGCGGCATCGGCCAGGGCGTGGAGACGGTCATGCACGAGGAAAACAACACGCAGGCCGTGCTCTCGGGCATGGCCGACGCGCGCGAGGGCCTGGCGGCCGTCATCGAAAAGCGCGCCCCGCGCTTCACGGGGCGCTGATGATGGCGCAGACATCTCTGCCCCTGGCCGGCCAGCGTGCCCTGGTCACCGGCGGCGCCAGCGGCATTGGCGCCGCCATTGCCCGACGGCTCGCGGCCGACGGTGCGACGGTGGTCATCGTGGACCTGCAGGCCGAGGCCGCCGCCCGCCTGGCGCAGGAAATCGGTGGCATCGGCGTCCCGCTGGACGTCACCAACTTCGACGCCGTGCAGGGCGCGGTGCGCGAGCACGGCCCCTTCAGGATTCTCGTGAACAGCGTGGGCGTGGACCAGCATGCCTTCTTCACACAGACCACGCCAGCCGATTGGCGCCGCCTGTTGGCGGTGAACCTGGAGTCGGTGCTGAACGTCACGCATGCGGTGCTGGACGGGATGCAGGAAGCCGGATACGGCCGCATCGTCAACGTCGCCTCCGAGGCCGGCCGGCTAGGCTCGCGCGGCGGGTCGGTCTATGCGGCTGCCAAGGGGGGCGTCATCGCCTTCACCCGCTCGATTGCGCGGGAGAACGGGCGCAAGGGCATCACGGCCAACGTCGTCGCCCCTGGCCCGATCGATACGCCGCTGCTGCGCAAGGCGGTCGAGCAGGCCGGTGACAAGATCATGGCCACCATGACCGGAGCGACGCTCGCGGGCCGGCTCGGAACGCCCGAGGAGGTCGCTGCCGCAGTGGCCTTCCTGGCGTCCGAGGGCTCAGCCTACGTGACGGGCGAGGTGCTGGGAGTATCCGGCGGCATGGGGTGCGGCGCATGAGCTCGGCACATCAAACGGTCGATGCAGTCATCGAGCGGGTCAAGGCGGTCTATGGCCGCTGGCGCCGCGACACCACAGTGGCCCAGATGCGCGCCGACTGGGACGAACTGTTCAGCGCACCAGGCGATGCCCAGGTGGAGCCAATCGACGCCGACGGCGTGCCCTGCCAGTGGATCGCGGCACCGGGCGTGCGCGGTGATCGCGTCGTGGTGTATTTCCACGGCGGCGGCTTCCAGGTTGGCTCGCTCGCCTCGCACCGCGAGCTGATGGCTTGCGTCTCCGCAGCCACCGGAGCGCGGGTGCTGGGCGTTGGCTATCGCCTGGCGCCGGAACACCGCTATCCAGCGGCGCTGGCAGATGCACTGGTCGCCTACAGTTGGCTGCGTGCACAAGGCCTGCCGGCTGAGCGGATTGCAGTGGCAGGCGACTCTGCTGGCGGTGGCCTGGGCCTGGCCCTGCTGCTGGTGTTGCAGCGCCGCGGCGCGCCGCTGCCGGCCGCTTATTGGGGCATGTCCGCCTGGACCGATCTGACCGCGTCCGGCGTGAGCTACGAAACGCGGGCTGCGATCGACCCCATCCATCAGCGGCAGATGATCGTCGCGATGGCTCGCAACTACCTCGGGCGCGATGTCGACCCGCAGGACCCGCTGGCCTCTCCGCTGTGGGCAACACCGTCCGAACTCGCGACGTTGCCGCCGCTGCTGCTGCAAGTGGGTGAGCGTGAGACGGTCGTGAGCGACTCCGAGGAGTTCGTGCGCAAGGCGCAGGCCGCCGGTGCACAAGCCGAGCTCCAGGTGTGGCCCGGAATGATTCACGTGTTCCAGCAGTTCCCCTCCCTGCTGGCCGAGGCGTGCGACGCGCTGGCGGCCGGTGGGCGTTTCATCGCGGCGCGTCTCGACGCCGCATCCAATCGAAAGACATCTCCATGATCGGAATCACCGGCTTCGGTGGCTACGTGCCGCGCCTGCGCCTTGCGCGCCAGGCGGCTGCGCAGGCCAACGCCTGGTACGCGCCGCAATTCGCGGGGCGCAAGGGCACGCGTTCCATGGCCAACTGGGACGAAGACAGCATCACCATGGCAGTGGCCGCCGCACGCGACTGCCTCGGCTCCAGCCAGGACCGGCGCCATGTGCGCAGCGTTTTCCTCGCCTCAGACACCTTGCCCTTCGCCGAACGCTTGAACGCGGGCGTCGTGGCCGGCGCGCTGACGCTGGACGAGGACATCGACGCGATCGACCTGGGTGGTTCCCAGCGCGCGGCGCTGTCCGCGGTGGCTCAGGCCGTCGCCCGAGTCCAGTCCGGGGGCGGGAACGTGCTTGTCTTGGCAGCCGAGGAGCGCAAGGCGCGCGCCGCGAGCCCGCAGGAGCTGGAGTATGGCGACGCGGCCGCAGCTGTCCTCATCGGCAAGGACAAGGTTCTGGCCGAATTCCTGGGCGCGGGCACGCTGTCCGTCGACTTCATCGACCACTTCCGCGCCGCCGGCCAGGAGGCGGACTACCACTGGGAAGAGCGCTGGGTGCGCGACGAGGGCATCAGCAAGCTGGTGCCGCGCGCGGTAGCCGCGGCGCTGCAGCAGGCCAAGGTGGCACCGGCTGAGGTGGACCATCTTATTTTCCCATCCAGCTTCGCAAAGATGGACGCCCAAATCGCCAAAGCCTGCGGTATCCGCGCGGAAGCGGTGGTCGATGCCCTGCTCGACCAGATCGGCGACAGCGGCCTGCCGCATGCCCTGCTGATGCTGGCCCACCTGCTTGAGCGCGCCAAGCCCGGTCAGGTGATCGTCCTGGCCCAGTTCGGCAGCGGCGCCCAGGCCCTGGTCTTCCGCGTCACCGACGCCATCGGCTCCTTCCGGCCGCAGCGTGGCGTGGGTGAATGGCTGGCCCGCGGCGTCGAGGAGCGCAACTACACCAAGTTCCTGGCGTTCAAGGGCCAATTGCAGCTCGAGCGTGGCATGCGCGGCGAGCAGGACAAGAAAACGGCCCTGTCCACCGCCTGGCGCCACCGCTCGGCGCTGCTGGGCTTGGTGGCGGGCCGCTGCGAGGTCACGGGCAGCGTGCACTTTCCGCCCTCGCGTCTGTCCTACGACCAGGACAAGCCGCTGCAGGACACGCAGAAGCCCTACCAGCTGGCCGACCGCCCGGCGAAGATCCTCTCCTGGTCTGCCGAGTACCTGTCCTACCACCCGGCGCCGCCCCATCACTACGGGCAGATCGACTTCGAGGGTGGCGGCCGCATCCTGATGGACTTCACCGACCTCGAGGTCGGCGAGGTCGACTCCGGCACGGCCATGGAAATGGTGTTCCGCATCAAGGACGTCGACGAGCGCCGCCACTTCACCCGCTATTTCTGGAAGGCGACGCCGGTGCGCGCCGCCTCCGCACGCTAAGGAGCCGACGATGGCTAATGGGATCAAGGACAAGGTTGCCATCCTCGGGATGGGCTGCAGCAAGTTCGGCGAGCGCTGGGATGCCAGCCCCGAGGACCTCATGGTGGAGGCCTACAACGAGGCCATGGCCGACGCGGGCATCACGCCCGAGCAACTCGGCGCCGCCTGGTTCTCCACCCATATGGATGATGTTGGAACGGGGCGGGGCGGCACGCCCCTGGGCATCGCACTGCGGCTGCCGAACATCGGCGTCACGCGCGTGGAGAACTTCTGCGCCGGCGGATCCGAGGCGATCCGCGCCGCGGTGTACGCGGTCGCGGCCGGCGCCTGCGACATCGCGCTGGCAGTGGGCGTCGAAAAACTCAAAGACACCGGCTACGGCGGGCTGCCGATGGCCCAGGTCGGGACCTATATCCCGCAGTGGTACCCGAACGCGGTGGCGCCCGCAAACTTCGCCCAGCTGGCCAGCGCCTATCGCGCCCGACACGGGATCGATGCGGCTCTGCTCAAGCGCGCCATCTCCCATGTGTCGGTGAAGAGCCATGCCAACGGCGCCAAGAACCCGAAGGCCCACCTGCAGAAGCCGATCACCGAAGAGCAGTGCCTGAAGGCGCCCATCATCGCGGCGCCACTGGGCCTGTTCGACTGCTGTGGCGTGTCCGACGGTGCGGCCGCGGTGATCGTCACGACGCCGGAGATCGCACGAGCCATGGGCAAGAGGGACCTCGTCACCTTCAAGGCGCTGCAGGTGGCCGTGTCCAACGGCTGGGAACTGCAGTCGAGCCAGTGGGACGGCAGCTACGTGCACACCGCCCGGGTCGCTGCCAAGAAAGCCTACGCGGAAGCCGGCATCTCCAACCCGCGCAAGGAGCTGAGCCTGACCGAGGTGCACGACTGCTTCTCGATCACCGAGCTCGTGACGATGGAGGACCTGGGCTTGTCCGAGGACGGAGGCGCGGTCAAGGACGTGCTGGACGGCGTGTTCGACGCCGACGGAGATGTTCCGTGCCAGATCGACGGCGGACTCAAGTGCTTCGGCCACCCGGTGGGCGCCAGCGGCATCCGCATGCTCTACGAGATCTACCTGCAATTGCAGGGCCGCGCTGGCCCGCGCCAGTTGGCCAATCCCAAGACGGGTCTGATCCACAACCTGGGCGGGCAGCCATCGCAGAACGCGTGCTCCATTTCCATCGTGGGCCTGGAAGGAATTTGACGTGACCAACCCCGTCGTTCTCCTCGACCATCCAGCGCCGCATGTTGCGCGGCTGCTGATCAACAGGCCGGACAAGCGCAATGCCATCGACTTCGACGTGCGCGAGCAACTGACCCTGCGCATGCGCGAGCTGCTCAAGGACGGAACCACCCGGGCCTTGGTGATCGGCGGCGTGGGAGGCGTCTTTTCCGCCGGTGGCGACGTGCCGAGCATGCGCGGCCTCACCGAGGCCCAGGCGCGTGTGCGGATGCAGCACATCCAGGTGTTGTGCCGGCTCGTCGCCGATGCGCGCTTCCCGGTGGTGAGCGCCATGGAAGGCATTGCGGCCGGGGCCGTCGTCGGCCTGGCCCTGCTCGGCGACCACATCGTCGGAGGAACCGGTACCCGAATCCTGTTCCCCTTCCTGCGGCTGGGACTGGTCCCAGACTGGGGCCAGTTGCTGACGCTGCCCCGCCGGGTCGGCATCGGCCAGGCACGCCGGATCCTCACCAGCGGGGAAACCCTGGGTGGAGAGGAGGCCCTGCGAATCGGTCTGCTGGATGCGCTGGTGCCCGACGACCAGGTCATGGACGTGGCGGTGCGCAAGGCGTCGGAGCTGGCGCGACTGCCCCAGCAGGCCTTCAGTCGCATGAAGCGGCGTCTCAGCGATGTGTCCCCCTCACTTGAGGAGGAGCTGGCCCGAGAGGAGAACGATCAGGCCGTTTGCCTGCTCGGCGAGGAGTTCGAGGAAGGCTTCGCGGCCTTTGCCGGAAAGCGCGCGCCGGATTTCCTGCCCAGGGAGGCCCGCACGTGAGCGCCGACCTGAACTCCGCGCCGGTGCTGGTGCGTCGCGAAGGCGCCGTGGGTGTGGTCACACTGAACCGGCCCGAGAAGCGCAATGCCCTGGACCTGACCCTGCGCGACGCCATCGCGCAGGCTGTCGCGACGCTCGATGGTGACGCAGAAGTCCGTGCCATCGTGATCGCCGGTGGCGCGTCGGTCTTTGCCGCCGGCGCCGACCTGAGCTTGCTGGTCGACAAGGGGGCCCAGCAAGTTGCCGACATCGACCTGGGCCGCTTCTGGGCGCCCGTGGCGAACTGCCGCAAGCCGGTGATCGCGGCGGTGAGCGGCTTCGCCCTGGGCGCGGGCTGCGAGCTGGCCATGATGTGCGACTTCATCGTCGCGGACGCAAGTGCGCGCTTTGGCCAGCCGGAGCTGGCCGTGGGCATCATGCCTGGTGCTGGCGGTACCCAAAGACTGGTGCGCACCGTGGGCAAGCAGGTGGCCAGCATGCTGTTGCTGACCGGCGAGCAACTCAGTGGCGAGCGCGCCTTCCAGCTAGGACTGGTCGCCGAGCTCGCGGAGCCCGGCCAGGCGTTGAGCCGCGCGATGGAGCTGGCGAAGAAAGCGGCGCGCATGCCGCCCAAGGCGATCGCCGCCACCCGGCGCGTGCTGCGCCAGGGCGCCGACCTGCCGCTGGATGCGGCGCTGGCACTGGAGAACCGCGAATTCCTCCTGCTGTTCGACACCACAGACAAAACCGAAGGCATGCAGGCCTTCCTCGACAAACGAAAGCCCGAGTTCAAAGGTACCTGAAAACATGGCTGACAAGATCACGATAGGCGTCATCGGCGCCGGCACCATGGGCCGGGGCATCGTCCAGTTGTTCGCGCAGGCAGGGCATCCCGTGCGCTGCTACGACGCGGTTCCTGGCGCTGCTGCGGCGGCGGTGGATTATGTGGTGGACATGCTCAGGCGGAGCGTGGACAAGGGCCGTTTGTCCCCGGACGCATTCGAGCGCATCCGCGCCGGCATCTCCGTGGCTACGGACCTGAACGCCCTGTCCGGCTGTGGCGTGGTGATCGAGGCCATTGTCGAGGACCTGAGCGTCAAGCGCGAACTGTTTCGCAACCTGGAAGGCGTCCTCGGCGAGGAGGCCGTGCTCGCGACCAACACATCGTCGCTCACGGTCTCCGACATCGCCGCGGGCTGCGCCAGGCCCGGCCGGGTGGCGGGCCTGCACTTCTTCAATCCTGTTCCCCTGATGAAAGTAGCGGAGGTCATCGCGGCGGTACGCACCACGCCCGCCACGGTGCAGCTGCTCAAGTCCATCACCGAGGGCACGGGCCACCGGGCGGTGGTCACGGCCGACCAGCCGGGCTTCCTGGTGAACCACGCCGGTCGTGGCCTCTACACCGAGGGCCTGCGGGTGCTCGAGGAGCAGGTGGCCTCACCGGCCGACGTGGACGACGTGCTACGCGAGGGGATGGGATTCCGGATGGGCCCCTTCGAGCTGCTGGACCTCACTGGCTTGGACGTATCGGCCAAGGTAATGAGCTCCATCTACGAGCAGTTCCAGCAGGAAGCGCGATTTCGTCCGTCCTCCCTGGTGCCTCCGCGCGTCGCCGCTGGCCTGTACGGCCGCAAGAGCGGGGAGGGCTGGTACCGCTACGAGGACGGCAAGCAGGTCCGTCCCGCAGCGCGGCCCGTGCCGGATCTGGCTGGCGGCCTGCGCGTCTGGATCGATCCGCACGGAGCGCAGGCTGATGAGCTGAAGGCGCTGACCGTGAATGCGGGCCTGACACTCGTCCCGCGCGGGGCGGACGCGGACCTGACCGTCGTGCAGCCCTGGGGCTCGGACGCCACCAGCACGGCGCTGTTCCTCGGATTGGATCCGGCCAGGACGGTCGCGGTCGATCCAGTGACGTCCTTCGGAGTGCGGCGCACGCTGATGCTCACGACAGTGACGACGTCGGCTGCGCGCGACGCCGCGCACGCACTGCTGGCCAGCGACGGCGTTCCGGTCACAGTGATCAATGACAGCGGCGGCTTCATCGCGCAGCGCGTGATCGCCACCGTCGTCAATATCGCGGCCAACATCGCGCAGCGCGGCATCGCCAGCGTGACCGACCTCGAGGACTCGGTGAAGCTGGGCCTGGGCTATCCGCACGGGCCGCTCGAGTGGGGCGACCGCATCGGCGCGGCTCGGATCCTGGCGATCCTGCGGGCACAGCACGAGGCAACGGGCGATCCGCGCTACCGCCCCAGCCCCTGGCTGGTACGCCGGGTGGCGCTGGGCCTGCCGCTGGTGGCTCCGGAGGCCATGCGGTGAGCGCCAGCCCTGTCATCGACCTGGACCATCTGCGCGGCTGGGTGGGGCGCGAGCAGGCGAGCGAGCAAACCATCGATCCCTTCCCAGCGCGCGCGCTGGCGGGCCTGCTCGACCGGCCGCAGGCACCGGCGGAGGGCGACCCGCTGCCGCTGCCCTGGCACTGGCTCTACTTCCTCGACACCCCGATGCGATCGCAGATCGGGATGGATGGCCATCCGCAACGCGGGGGCTTCCTGCCGCCGGTCCCACTGCCGCGTCGCATGTGGGCGGCCGGCCGCATGCAGGCTCAGGCGCCGCTGGTGATCGGCCGCCAGGCGCGCAAGGTCTCCACGGTGCGCCGTGTGGACCTGAAGAACGGCAAGACTGGGCCACTGGTGTTCGTGACCGTCGAACACGTGCTCAGCCAGGAGGGCCGCACCTGCGTCGTCGAGGAGCAGAACATCGTCTACCGCGAAGCGCCTGAAGCGCCGGTCGCGCTGCCACCGGGCGAGCCGGCGCCCGAGGGCGCCGCGTGGGACCGCCTGGTGACGCCGGACCCCGCCTTGCTGTTTCGGTATTCTGCGCTCACCTACAACGGCCACCGCATCCACTACGACCGCGACTACGCCACGCGGGTCGAGTTCTATCCCGCGCTCGTCGTGCACGGGCCGTTGCTGGCCACCCTCCTTCTGGACCTGGTCCAGCGCGAGCGGCCAGAGGCGCCGATCGCGAGCTTTTCGTTCAGGGCGCTGCGGCCCGCATTCGATGACGCGGCGTTCCATGTCTGCGGTTCGCCGACGGCTACCGCAGCCGACCTCTGGACCCGCGATACCGGGGGCTGCACCGGCATGCAGGCCACCGTGAATTTCGATCAGGGCTGACGCCCTTCATTCCAAGATCAACTCAGGAGACTTTTCCATGAATGCAACTACTGATCGCTACGACGCGGTTGTCATCGGCGCAGGCGCCGGCGGCATGAGTGCGGCCGCTCGTCTGACGGCCGCCGGCAAGAAGGTGCTGCTCGTCGAGCGGCTGAACCGCCTGGGTGGCCGGGCGTCCAGCGAAGTCATCGACGGGCACACCGTCAACATCGGCGCCATTGCCATCGAACGCGGCGGGGTATTCGAGGAAACCTTCGGGATGCTCGGCGTGCCGCTGGACCTGCGCGAGCCGACCCCCGCCACGGTCTTCTACATCGACGGCAAGGTGATCAATGTTGCCAAAGGTGGTTGGGGCATGCTGCTGGGAACCTTCACCAAGCAGGCTGCCAAGATCGGTGCAAAATTCGCCGACGCGCGCGCGGGTGACCTGCCGGAGGCGAAGCTGACCACGAAGCAGTGGCTGGCGCAGTACACCACCAACGAGACGGTGCACGCCATCTTCCGTAACTTGTGCGCGGCCATCTTTGCCGCCAACGCCGACGAGCTGCCGGCGCGTGCCTTCCTCGTGTACTTCGCGCAAAAGGGCGCCTTCAAGCGCTTCGGCTTTTGCCCGCGCGGCACGGTGGGCCTGTGGAACGACCTCGGCGACGGCATCCGTGCCAAGGGCGGCGAGATCTGGCTGGAGGCACCGGTCACGGCACTGCATTCGGAAAATGGCCGCGTGACCGCACTGGACATCACGTACCAGGGCCAGACCCGGCGCGTCGAGGCCGATGTCGTGATCAGCAACATCGGCCCCGCGGCGACGGCTGCCCTCCCGGGCGCCGAGGCGTTCGGCGCCGATTACTTGGCGCGCTCCAGGTCGACGCCCAAGCCGGCGGCCAACATCGTCATCAATTTCGCCACGCGCAAGCGCCTGCTCGACGTTCCGGGCCTGGTGACCTTCGGCAAGACCCGTCGGCTGTGCAACATGGGCGAGCTGACCGCGACCTGTCCCGAGCTGGCACCCGCCGGCTGGTACCAGTACGTCGCCTATGCGGTGCCACGTCCGGCCATCGGAGACTTCGACGAGAAGGCGGAAATCGAGGAATCGCTTGCTGACCTGCGCGAGCTTTTCCCGGGCTTCAAGGACGCCAAGATGCTGTCCGTGCGCGTCATGCGTGGTGACTGGCCGGCCCAGCGCTCCTGCGCCGGCTACGACATGCCGCAGGACACGCCGCTGGCTAATTTCTGGCACGTTGGGGACGCCGTCAAGGACTATGGCGATGGTGGCACCCAGGCCTGTGCCTACACCGGCCGAGAGGCTGCCAACAAGGCCCTGGCCGTCCTCGCCACCGCGGAAGAAGGAGCGTGATCGATGAATGACCAGACGCAGCAGCAGCTCGCCCAGGCGCGCGAGGTGCTGGCCGGCCTGCAGATCGCGTTCGACGCTGGCGTGGTCGCATTGGCGAAGGCCTGTTCAGCCAACGGCAAGTTGAGCGACCGAAAGCTCGACGCACAGCAGGTCGCCAGCTTTGAGATGGCCTGGGCTTGCGCCGAGCTGCTTGCCGCGCAGACCAGCGTTGCCGCCATCACCCCCCAGTCCGCGAAGCTGGAGGTGGAACTCGCCCTGGCCTTCGCAGTGGAGGCGGTCGTGGCCGTGATGGAACGGTTGGAGACCGTCTATGTCGAGACAGGTCTGGACATCGCCCCGGTTCGGGCGCTGCGCGACGGTACGGCCTGGGCGAGCGTGCGCCGATCCGCCGGCAGTGCGATGGCCCTGGCGTCCGCGGGGCGGGGCGTGGCGGCGTCCGATGCCGACCTGGGCGGCCTGGTCCTCGACGAGCAGCATGCGCTTGCTCAGGACACCTTCCGCCGGTTCTCGGCGGAGGTGGTGTCCCCGCAGGCCGAGGCCATCCATCGGCATGACCTCACCGTGCCTGAATCGCTGCTGCAGCCCATGCGCGAGATGGGCGTCTTCGGCCTCGCCATCCCTGAGCAGTACGGTGGCAGCAGTCCCAACGACCGCGACGACACGCTGCTCATGGTGGTGGTGACCGAAGCGCTGTCGGAAGGATCGCTGGCGGCCGCAGGCAGCCTGATCACCCGTCCAGAGATCCTGACCCGTGCGCTCATGACCGGAGGAACCGACGAGCAGAAGGCGCAATGGTTGCCCAAGCTGGCAGCTGGCGACCCGCTGTGCGCGATCGCGATCACCGAACCCGACTACGGCTCCGACGCGGCAGCGCTCGGACTGAAAGGTACGCGCGCTCCCGGAGGCTGGAAGCTGAGCGGCGCCAAGACCTGGTGTACCTTTGCCGGCAAGGCGGGGGTGCTGATGGTGGTGACCCGAACCGATCCCGACCGCTCGCTCGGCCACAAGGGCCTGAGCGTGATGCTGGTGGAAAAGCCCTCCTACGATACGCACGAGTTCAGCTATGTCCAGGACGGTGGTGGCAAGCTCACCGGCCGCGCCATCCCCACCATCGGCTACCGTGGGATGCACTCCTTCGACCTGGCTTTCGAGGACTTCTTCGTGCCCGACGCCAACGTGATCGGCGGCGAGGCCGGTTTGGGCCGGGGCTTCTACTACACCATGGCTGGCATGGTGGGCGGTCGCATGCAAACCTCGGCGCGCGCCTGCGGCGTGATGCGCGCGGCGCTGCGCGCCGCCATCCGCTACACCGCCGACCGCAAGGTGTTCGGTGCGCCGCTCACCGACTTCCAACTCACGCTGGCGAAACTCGCGCGCATGGCCGCCCGCTTGGCGGCCTGCCGTCGCCTGGCTTACACCGTTGCCGGCATCGTGGACACCGGCAACGGTCGGATGGAGGCGAGCCTGGTCAAGCTGCTGGCCTGTCGCTCGGCCGAACTGGTCACGCGCGAGGCGCTGCAGCTTCACGGCGGCATGGGCTATGCAGAGGAAACCGCTGTGAGCCGCTACTTCGTCGATGCCCGGGTGCTGTCGATCTTTGAGGGGGCGGAGGAGACCCTGGCGCTGAAGGTCATCGCGCGCAGCCTGCTGGAACGCGCGCTCAACGGCGCTGCTGGGGAGGCCTGAGATGGTGCAAGGCGTACTTAGCGGCATGCGTGTGGTCGAGGCCTCGGCGTTCGTCGCGGCCCCTCTTGGCGGCATGACGCTCGCGCAGATGGGGGCCGATGTGATCCGCATCGACGCCCTTGGCGGCGGGCTGGACTACCGTCGCTGGCCGGTCACCAATGACAACACCAGCCTGTTCTGGTGCGGGCTGAACAAGTCCAAGCGCTCGGTGGCGCTGGACCTGGCGTCGCCTGAAGGCCGTGAGTTGGCCATGGCGTTGATCACTGCGCCCGGCGAGGACGCTGGCCTGTTTCTCACCAACTTCCCTCCGCGCGGCTGGCTCGACTACGACAAGCTGCGCGAACGGCGGGCCGATCTGATCCAGCTGACGCTGCAGGGCGACCGTCATGGGGGCGCTGCCGTGGACTACACCGTCAATCCGCGCCTGGGATTGCCCGCCATGACGGGCCCGGAAGACGGCAGCGAGCCGGTCAATCACGTCCTGCCCGCCTGGGACCTGATCACAGGGCAAATGGTGGCCGTGGGCCTGCTGGCCGCGGAGCGGCACCGTCGGCGCAATGGCGAGGGCCAGCACATCAAGCTGGCCTTGCAGGACGTGGGGCTGGCGGTGATGGCCCACCTGGGTTTCATCGCCGAGGCCCAGCGCGGTCAGCCTCGCCAGCGCCATGGCAACGACCTATTCGGCGCCTTCGGGCGCGACTTCCGCTGCCTTGATGGCGCTCGAGTGATGGTAGTGGGTTTGACGCCCAAGCAATGGCGATCGATCTGCGCCGCCACGGAATCAGGCGCGCAAATGGATGTCCTGGCCAGGCAACTGGGCCTCGACCTGGCGCAGGAAGGCGCTCGTTTCCGGGCCCGGCGCGAGATTGCGCAGATCGTGGGCGCCTGGATCGCCCAACGCCGCTTTGCAGAGGTCAGCGAAGTGTTCGATCGCCACGGCGTGTGCTGGAGCCGTTACCAGGATGTCGCCGAACTGGTTCGAAACGACCCCGAATGTTCGATCGAGAACCCCATGTTTGCCGTCATCGAGCAGCCTGGCGTTGGACCGGTTCTGGCGCCCGGCATTCCCCTAAACTTTCAGGGTTCTGGCCGGCTGCCGGCGACACCAGCGCCCCGGCTAGGGCAACACACAGAGGAGGTGCTGTCCCAACTTCTGGGTATTGACCAGGCGGCGTTCGGGCGGTTGTACGACCGCCAGGTGGTGGGGACGGCTGGTTAAGCTCAGGGCCGCCAATGGACTCGCGCTACCAAGCACGGTGGATATATGCGCAGAGTTGGGATCTATGGTCGCCCAATGTTGACGTGCGGCGCCAAGCCTTGGCGGCAGGCACAGCTTACAGTGCACGCGACCATAGTGCCTGGACCACGACTGCATTAATCCCAGCGAGCACCCGTCGAGAGAAGTAGATATGCCTAAACAAATAAACCCCTCCTCCTTCAACGCCGGCTGCGGGCAAAGTCGAACAAGTGCAGGCGAACGCCTGTCTGGCATGCCCGAGCCCATGCACCGTTGGCGAGGCGCAGGCGAGGTATGGCTGGCGGCCGATTCCTGGGGCGATCCTGAGAGCCCCCTGGTCATTCTGCAGCACGGCGGCGGACAGACTCGTCACGCATGGAAGGAGACTGGCCAGGTGCTTGGAGATGCTGGCTACCATGCCGTCGCCTTCGATGCACGGGGTCACGGCGACTCGGACTGGGCAAGCGATGGCTGCTATAGCCAAGATATCCTGGTCCAGGATCTGCAATGTGTGCTGGATGCGCTGGGTAATCGCCCGTGTATTCTGGTCGGCGCTTCCATGGGAGGCGGCACCAGCCTAGTGGCTGCCGGCGAGCATGCCGTGAGTGTCCTGGCGCTGGTTTTGGTCGATATTGCGCCACGTATCGAGCCCGATGGAGTGCAAAACATACGGGCGTTCATGCTACGCAACCCCGATGGTTTCGGCTCACTCGATGAGGTTGCCGAGGCCATTTCAAGCTACCAGCCCCATCGGCCCCGCCCGTCGAATCTGCAGGGGCTTGCCAAGAATGTGCGGCTCGGCGCCGATGGCAGATATCACTGGCACTGGGATCCTCGCTTCCTGCAAAGACCTCGGGATCCCGCACAGCGCCAAGCCTGGCTGGAGGGCTGTGCACGGGCGCTTACCATTCCAACGCTGTTGGTCAAAGGAGCCAAGTCCGATGTGCTGACGGACGAAGGTGTGCTGCAGTTCCAGGCGCTCACGCCCCATAGCGAGTACATGAACATTGCCTCTGCCGGCCACATGGTCGCGGGAGACCGCAACGACGCCTTCGGCATGGCTGTGGTCGAATTTTTGACGCGTGTTGTTCCCGCGAAGAACACGCGACTCGAATCGGGGCGACGGGCCGAACTGATCGATCGGTTGAAAGCATCCGACTTGAATGATGTGCCCTGACCGGCCGCTGTCGCAAAAATCTTCGCTGTCTATTCTCTGTTGACAGCCGCTAACGCAGCGGGGCAAGCGATGCGCCCTCACAGTTAGTCTGGTGGTATGGCAAGAAGAAGAGTCAGTAAGGAACTGTGAGCGGAGATTGTTCCGCTGCAAACCAGCATTTCGTGGGAGGACCTGCCCCAGGGGTTGGGCTTTGGCAGTGGCATGAAGTGCTGGAGAAGGTTGCGAGCCTGGCAGGCTGCGGGCGTGTGGGAGGATTTGCACTTGGCGATACTGCGCCGGCCGTTCTCACGTGACAAGGTCGACTAGATCCGAGCGAGCATCAATGGCGCCAGTGTTGCCCGCCAGCCTGCGGAGAAAATGTACTCGGGGGAAACCCTGGGCATGGTTTAGCGCGATTCGGCATACCATTTCTACGTCCGACGCGTCGGACTATAAAGTGACTAATCGTCATCTCGAACTAGGAGACATCCATGCTGTCCAGAATCCGTAAAGTTGCCGCGGCGCTCGCAGTGATTGGCGCCGCACTCGGCCACCAATCCGTTTCGGCCCAGACCGTGCTGAAATATTCAAATTGGCTTCCCCCGGGTCAGGCTATGCGCGTCGACGTCATCGAGCCCTGGATCGCTGAAGTGGAGAAGGTGACGCAAGGTCGAGTGAAGATCGATACCCTGCCGAAGGTGGTGGGCTCCCTGCCGGCCCAGTTCGACGTGGCCCGCGACGGGCAGGCCGACCTGGTGGTCTTCATCCCCGGCTACACGCCCAACCGCTTCGACATCCTGGAGGTGCTGCAGCTGCCCTTCATGAGCGACAACCCCGAGCAGTTCGCGCCGGTGGCCGATCGCTTCTACCGAAAGAGCCTTGCCTCCTACAATGAATTCAAGGGCGTGCATGCGCTATCGGTGTACGTGGTGTCGCCGGGCCAGCTGTTCAATCGCGTGCGTCCAATCCGGACCCTGGCCGACTTCAAGGGCCTGAAGATGCGCAGTCCCCAGCCCAGTGCCACCCAGGCGTTGTCACTGCTGGGCGCGGTGCCGGTGAGCAAGCCGGTGAGCGAGACCTATGAACTGCTGTCGTCCGGCGTGCTGGATGGCACCTTCATGCCGCCCGAGTCGATTCCAGCCTTCAAGCTGACCGATCTGGTTCCGCACACCACCATCGTACCCGGCGCCATCTACAACACGGTGCTGGTACTGGGCATCAACGAGGACAAGTGGAAGTCGCTGAGCCAGGCCGACCGCGACGCGATCACCCGCCTCTCCAGCGACGTCTTCGCGCGCAACATCGGCCGAGCCTATGCCAACGGCGACAAGGCAGCCTACGAGACGCTGCGCAAGGCCGGCAAGCATGTGGAGACCCTGCCGGCGCCGGCGCTGGCCGAGATGAAGAAGGTACTGCTGCCAATCGAAAAGGACTGGATCGAGAAGGCCAAGAAGCGTGGCGTGGCCGACCCGCAGAAGCTGATCGACCAACTGCGCGCCGATCTGGTTACGGCGAAGTAAGAGGGCCGCACGATGCTCCGCAAGCAATCTGGCCCTCTGGTGCACGTTCTCGAGGCCATCGGCGCCCTCTGCTTGGTCGTTCTGATGGTCACCGTTTTCGTTGACGTGGCGGGTCGCAATCTGTTCAACAAGCCCCTGCCCTGGGGGATGGAGGTGCTGGAGATCGTGCTGGCCGCGATGATCTTCCTGATCTATCCGGTACTTGCGGCGAGTTTCGGCCACATCACGGTGGACCTGATTCCGGTGCGCCCGCGGCTGCAGAAGCTGCAGCGCCAGCTCGGCGCGGTGATGGGCGCGGCGCTGTTCGGCCTGATCGCCTGGTGCCTGGTGCGACAGGCGCTGCGCGCGGCCGAGTATGGCGAATCGACCGCCCTGCTGGGCGTCCCCGTCGCCTGGATCCTGACATCCATGTCCGTCCTGGCGGCCTGCACCTTCTTGGCCTTCATCTCGACCTTGGTTCCCACCGCCGGACCGCAGGACACACGCAACTCCATCGCGCGCGAACTGGAGGCACTCTGATGCTGGCCGCCTGTCTGGGATTCCTGATTGCGTTTTCCTTCATCCTGTTCCAGGTGCCCATCGCAACAGCGCTGGGCCTGGTTGGCTTCGGCGGCTATGCGTTGATCAGCGGCTGGACGCCAGCGCTGAGCATGGTGGCCACGCTCACGCGTGAGAGCACGCTGGCCTATTCGCTGATCGTGCTGCCGCTGTTCGTGCTCATGGGCGACCTGATCGCTGGAGCTGGTATCTCGCAGGACCTCTTCAAGGCCGCCCAAGCCATGATCGGCCGGCGCCGCGGCGGCTTGGCCATGGCCACCGTGCTGGCTTGCGGTGCCTTCGGTGCGCCCTGCGGCTCTAGTGTGGCCACCGCGGCGACGATGGCCAAAGTGACGATTCCGCCGATGCGAACCCACGGCTACGCGGATTCGCTGTCCACCGCGGCCGTGGCCGCTGGCGGCACGCTGGGTATCTTGATTCCGCCCTCTATCATCATGGTGATCTACGGTGTGGCCACGCAGACGCACATCGGCATGCTGTATGCGGCCGGCATGGTTCCCGGCCTGATCGCCACCCTGGGCTACATGGCGGCGGTAAAGTGGTCCGTGTGGCGCGATCCGTCCATTGCGCCGGTGGCCGAGGCAGTGGAAAAGCAGAATGCCTGGGAGCTGGCCAAGGCCCTGTGGCCGGTCGTGCTGATCTTCGTGATCGTGATGGGCGGTCTCTACGGCGGCCTGTTCACTTCCATCGAGGCTGCGGGGGTCGGCGCCATGGCGTCCATGATCTTCGCCATCTTCAACCACCAGATGACCTGGAAGAAGATCTACGACATCCTGGTCGACACCGCCCGAACCTCGACCATGATGTTCGCGATCATCCTGGGCGCCGCGCTGTTCGGGGAGTTCATCAACCTGACTGGGGTGCACGAGGGCCTGCTCAAGCTGGTGCAGGGCAATTCGCTGCCGCCCTTCGGGATCATCTTGGTGATGATCGTGATCTACCTGCTCCTTGGCAGCGTGCTGGAAAGCCTGTCCATGATCCTGCTGACAGTGCCGATTTTCTTTCCGGTGATCACGGCGCTGGGCTATGACCCGGTGTGGTTCGGCATCCTGATCGTGATGGTGGTGGAGGTCGGCCTGATCCACCCGCCGATCGGCATCAACCTGTACGTGATCCGTTCGATGATGCCGGAGATCCCTATGATGTCCATCGTCAAGGGCGTCATCCCCTTCATCGTCGCCGACTTGGCACGCATCCTGCTGATTGCGGCCGTGCCGTCCATCGTGATGTGGCTGCCCAACCTCCTATACAAGTCTTCGGGTGGCTAACGAGATGGAGATGAAATTGAAAGAAGCGCAGCTTTCCACCGCGAGCTTTGACCCGGCCTCAGCCGACCTACCCGAGCGGCTGCAGCGCTGGCTGGAGGGGCAGTGGGGTCAGCCCGTGTCCATCTCGGCCTGGCGCCGGTTTCCGGGTGGCATGTCCTGGGTAACGATCGGCTTCACGGCACAGGTCGGCCAGGAAACGCGGGAACTCATCCTGCGCCTGGGCGATCCTGGGGGCCTGTTCGCCCCCTATCGCACGGAACCCGAATTCCTGGCACTGACGACGCTGGCGCAGGTGCCGGGCCTGCCGATCCCGCCGGCCCTGCTGCGCTGTGACGACCCCGAGGTGCTAGGCGCGCCGTTCATGGTGACGGGCCGCGTGCCCGGCGATGCGCCGACGCCCTGGAGTGGCGCGGTGAATCGGAACGAAACTGAGCGCGTGGAACTGGGCAAGGCCTTCAGCGAGACGTTGGGCGCCTTACATGCCTTCGACTGGCGTGGGACCGAATTGGAGCGTTGGGCTGAAGGACTCACGCCGCAGAACAGCGCCCGCCGCGAAGTGCGGCGCTGGGCGGCCGAGTGCGGCTACCCGGAGAACCCGCTGCCGCCGGCCATGCACTACGGAATGCGCTGGCTCGAGGTGCATGCGCCGGTGGTCGAACGCATCGTGGTGGTGCACGGCGATTACCGCGTCGGTAATTTCCTGCGTGTGGGCGGAGCCATCACCGCCATCCTGGACTGGGAGCTTGTTCACCTGGGCGATCCGCACGAGGACCTGGCCTGGGCCGGCCTGCGCGCTTTCGCGCCATCGGACTCGGACCACGTGGGAGGCCTCGTCGATCGTGACGTTTTCCATGCCCGCTACAGCGAGCGCAGCGGCCTAGCGGTCGATCCTGCGCGGCTGCGCTATTACGAGGTTCTGATGCAGTTCAAGTCCTCCGCCATGCTGCTGGGGGCGGCGCGCCGCGTGGCCTCGGGGCGGGCCAGCGACACCCGCATGGCCTCCATGGGCTTCCAGCTCACGCCCACCCTGATGCAGATGCTCCGTCTGATGGAGTCAGCATGAGTATTCAAGTCTCTTCTTTGCTAGCGGTGGCCCGCCAGGGCCTGCTGCAGGCGGTACGACCCGAGTTGCGCAGTGACTACGCGCGATCCCAGCTGGCCGCCGTGATGGACATCCTCTCCAAACTGGAACGCATGGCCGACTGGTCGTCCGTCATCCAGCGCGAGGAGCGCGAGGCCCTGGACGCGACGGCCGCCGCCGTTCAGGTCCATGCCGGCTCCCTTGGCCTGGCGTCGCAAATGCCCGCAGCGACGGCGGCCGATGACACCGTCGAGGCCAGCCGAGATCGTGTCCGGCAGTTGACCGACTGGGTGTTCGAAACCCTTCCCCCAGGAGCCGCGCGCGATGAACTCGACAAGCGGCTTCGGGAAGGCTTGCGCAACGCGGTCGCCGCCGAACGTCGACATGTGCCGCGAACCGATTTCTCCACGATGACGGATTCAAAGGAAAAATGAGCCTACTGACACCACAGGACGACCTGCTGGGCCACCAGACGCCGCGCAACTTCGCTCAGGCCGGCAACGGCGACCCGCGTTTCACCGAGCGTTACTGGTACACCGCCCATCCCCTCGACGGTTCGCCCCTCATATTCGATGCGGGCTTCGGTTACTACCCCAATCGTGGCGTGATGGATGCCTTCGCGGGCATCACCATCGGCCGGCGGCAGTTCAACTTCCGTGCATCGCGACGCCTGGGCCAAAATCCGCTGGAGACAGCAGTGGGTCCACTGCGGCTGGAGGTCGACGTTCGCAGTGGCGAGCATCGGCTGATGCTGGACGCCAATGCCTCGGGAATCGCCTTCGACCTGGTGTTTGTGCCGAGCTTTCCGGCGTCGCAGGAAAAGCAGAGCTTTCGGGAGCGCAAGGGGCAGGTGGAGGAAGACCTGGCTCGGGTGGCGCAGTTTGGTCGCTGGCGTGGCTGGCTGCAGGCCGATGGTCGGCGCTACGAACTGGACCCCAGCACCTGGTGGGGGCAGCGCGATCGGTCCTGGGGCATCCGCTCGGAAATGCGCACGGACGAAGCCAGGCCGCCGGTGCAGCAACACGCCAACTTCTTCTGGACCTGGTCCATGCTCCAGTTGGCCGACCGCGGGCTGTCGCTGTTCCTGAAGGAGCGTGAGCCGGGCAACTCCTACTACCTGTCCTGCACCGAATTCCGGCGCGCCGCCGACGGCACCGTCACGCGGCGCGAGGCGACCCGCGTTGACCATGCCATCACCTGGGCCAATGACCCGCTGGGCCAGACAATTGCCAAGGCGGACCTGCGCGTAACCTTCGATCACGGCGATCCCTGCGACTTCGCCATCGAAGGCCTGCCGGCACGTTTCTACCTCAAGGGGGGACTGTATGGTGGTTACGATGGCTGGAACCACGGGGACGACCGCGGGAACTACGACGAGGCGAACGATGTGTGGGACCTCGACGATCCGGGCACACGCGCACGCGCACGTACCCTTTCTGACCATGTGGTACGGGTGCAGTGTGGCGGCCACAGTGGCATCGGCATCAGCGAGTACGGCGTGGCCACAGGTTACCCCCTGTACCTGGAGCCACAGAAATTCCCGGCCCTTTGAGACCGCAGCAATTGAGGAAGACTCCACCATGCAACTGACCCAAGCGCTGACCCGTGCGGTGCAAACCCGCCATCGATTCACCGCAACGATCTACAACGACCGCAAGCGAACTTGGGACGAGGTGGGCAAGCGCGTTCCCCGCATCGCGGCGGGCCTTCGCGGACTCGGTTTAGAGCCCGGTGATCGGGTGGCCGTACTGGCACTTAACAGCGACAACTACATTGAGCTGTTCTTCGCTGCAGCGTGGGCGAACCTTGTACTGGTGCCCTTGAACACCCGCTGGGCGATCCCGGAAAACGTATACAGCCTGCAGGATGCCGAATGTTCGGCTCTGATCGTGGACGACGCTTTCGCGACGCAGGTCCCCGACTTGCTAACCGGTCACCCGATGCGCCACGTCGTGCATATGGGAGACCAGACGACGCCCTCGACCATGCACGCCTGGGAAAAACTCGCGACTGAGACACCTCCCATGCCGGACGAATGTGGCCGCAACGACGACATGTGCGGCATCTATTACACAGGCGGAACAACCGGTCATCCGAAAGGTGTGATGCTGTCGCACACCAACTTCATGTCGGCGTCGATGAACTGGATCGCGACCCTTCATTTCAGCGATCAGACTGTCTATATGCACTCGGCTGGTCTTTTTCACTTGGCGGGATGCTCGCCAGCGATTGCTCTCACACTAGCTGGTGGAACGCATGTTTGCCTACCCAAGTTCGACGCGGTGCTGGCATGCGATGCGATCCAGAAGCACAGGATCAATTACGTGCTGTTCGTGCCGACGATGATTAACATGCTACTGAACCATCCGGACTTCGAAAAGTACGATCTCACCAGCGTGCGTTATTGTGAGTATGGCGCCTCACCGATGCCCGACGCTGTTCTGGCTGCCGCCATCGAGAAGCTGCCTACCTGGGAGTTCATTCAGGGCTACGGAATGACGGAAACAGCGGCGCTCACGGTGAGTCTTCCCTGGCGCTTCCATTTTGACGGCGACCACGGCAAAGCCAAGCGTGCGGCGGCCGGTCGCGCTTCGTATGGCGTGGACTTGAAGATCGTAGACTTCGATGGCCGGGAGTTACCCCGCGGCACACCAGGTGAGATCGCTGTGCGTGGCGCTCAGGTCATGCTGGGATACTGGAAGAAACCCGAGGCCACGTCGGCGGCTATCCGCAATGGCTGGATGCACACCGGCGACGGTGCATGGATGGATGAGGACGGCTTCGTCTACATTGTTGATCGGGTCAAAGACATGATCATCAGCGGCGGCGAGAACATCTACTCACGCGAAGTCGAGAACGCGGTGCATGCCCATCCGGGAGTGCGCGAGTGCGCGGTGATCGGCGTGCCGGACGAGAAGTGGGGGGAGGCGGTCATGGCCGTTGTGACGCTCAAGGACGGTAAGACCGTCACTGCGGAGGAAATCATCGCCCACTGCCACAAGCTCATTGCCAATTACAAATGTCCTCGTCAGGTCGAGTTCCGCGATGAATTGCCGCTGTCGGGAGCGGGCAAGATCATGAAGAACGTTTTGCGCGAACCGTACTGGCGCGACAAGAGCCGTTCGGTTCACTGAAACTCGAGATGGATAGCCTTCCCCCCGGGGCGGGGGGGCGATTCAGCAACTCTGAGCGATCAGTAGCCGTGAGCGGCCTTTCCTGCGTACCCGTTATACGGAAGGAAACTCCATCTAACACCAACACGTCATCGACTGGGCGTTCCCCGTCAGATGTACCTTTCCCCGGATCACTTGTTCTCCGTTGGATTCCACTTGGCACCATGACAACTCCGAGGGTCCGTCTGATTGCAAGCGGCGTGGCTGCGTTTCTTGTGCTGGTGTGGAGCAGCAACTACAGTCTGCAGAAGGCTTTGCTAGTCGAACTTCACCCGCAAGGCATGTTGCTCGCTCGTTATCTCATCACGCCCGCCTGTGCGGTGGCACTGCTGGTCTGGCGTTTTGGATTCCGATGGCCCGCGCTGCCACGCAGTGAGTGGCTGCCGCTCTGCGCACTTTCGCTGCTGGGCCATGTCATGCATGTTTCGGTCGTGATGCACGCCATGCACTTGTCGACGCCGTTCTCAAGTGCGCTGATTTCGGCACTTGGCCCGGTCTTTACGCTGATGCTCATGCGCGCGGTAAGTCAGGACCGTCTTGATCGCGCACAAGTGGTCGGCGTGGTCCTAGCGCTTGCCGGCGTTCTAGTCTTCCTCTCGGACAAGCTTCTTGCGCGAAGCGCGAGCCAGACTTTGGGCGACGTACTTCTTCTCGCCAGCGCAGCGCTTTTTTCCGCGCACACGGTTGCGGCCCGAACAATCGTAGAGAGCCGCGGCGCTCTGGTGTTTCTCGCCTATTCGACCCTTCTTGCGTCCATTCCCATTTTGATGATGAACGCGAAGGCCTTCACCGCAATCGACTGGTCGTCTCAGCCTGTAAGCATCTGGATCGGACTTTTCTGGTCGCTAGGGATTGCGTCGTTCGGGGGCTGGCTGGCATGGGCGTGGTTGAACAGCGCGTTGGGAGTGTGCCGGACGGCCCCGCTACTCTACTTGCTGCCACCTGCGGCAGGAATTATTGCGTGGGCGACAGTTGGCGAGAGCTTCTCTGCCACCAAGGTGCTTGGAGCGCTGCTTGCGCTCGCCGGTGTCGCAGTCGTGCAGTTCCGCACACGACCTTTCTCGCTAGTCAAGTAACAGATATGCCTTGAGGAGGCAGACCGGTTGAGTCGTCCGAGTAGGGTAAGCACGCGGAGAACCGGATGACCCAGCGTCGCTGCGGCAGACTTGTGCCGTATCACTGCGTGCCATTGGTCCAAAAAACGCAATCCCACGTCCCTTGACAGGAGCGACCATATCAGTTCATGAAGAACGTTCGATGCGAATCCTACGGGTTCGGGAAGAACTACCCGGTTCGCCGAAATTCGAAGTGGGCGGCTTGTTCTTGAACCCGTGTATGAAAAGGGTCGAGATGCGCTGAGCAAGTTCGCGCGGCGTGATCGACCCCGAGCGTCGATACCAGGAAAAAGTCCAGATCATCATTCCGAACAGCAGCAGGGCATAGGGCTTCTGCATGCGCTCCTCGCTCATGAGTTCGGGATTGATCTCCCGCAGCAGTCCTTCAAGCAGCTCCGTGAGCATCACCTCCATGTCACGGATCTCATCGAGTTGCGGCTTTGGAAGAAACTTGATGTCGTTCATCAGCATCAGGTGCTCGTCGCGCGAATGCGCCGCGCCTCGCACGAAGCTATCGACGAACTGCTCGAAGCGCTCCTCGGCAGGCAGTGGTAGGGCGACGATCCGCCTGAGCTCGGCAGCCTGCTGTGTGATGTGTTCGTGAACGATGGCGTAAAGCAGGTCTTCCTTGCTCTGGAAGTAGTGGTAGAGGTGGGATTTCGAGGCTCCGCAAGCCTTCGCGACGTCCATCATCGTGGCCACATCAAAGCCCTTGCGCGCGATCAACGCGGCGGCCTTGTCGAGAATGCCCCGCTTTTTTTCTTCGTAGTCGTCAGCACGCACGCGCGTCATCACTTACTCCCATGGCCATCGGGCCGCTCGCTGCTCCGGCGGATGCGCCGGCTTGTTGCAATTTCAGATTGAAGCATATAAAGTTAGTCCGACGAGACGGACTATAAACCGTCAATATCACTGCCAGACATTGACTAGGGTAAACATGGAGACACAAGAATGCGGATTGCTCATTGTAGGTGCTGGGCATGCGGGATCCGAACTCGCGCTTGCAGCGCGTCAGGGCGGATGGGACGGCCGGATCGTCCTGCTGGGTGACGAGGCCGTACTTCCCTACCAGCGCCCGCCACTGTCGAAGGCCTACCTGCTCGGAAAGGCTGAGGCGAAGGACATGCTTCTGCGCACGGCGGAGAGCTACGAGAGCGCCGGTATTGAGTTGGTCCAGGGCGGGCGGCTGGTGGCAATCGACCGCACGGCGTGCAGCGTGTCACTCGCTGACGGAACGACGCTGCGCTATGACAGACTGGCTCTGTGCACCGGCGGTCGTCCGCGCCCGTTGGCCTGCGCGGGGATAGATCCGCAGCAACCTCCGTCCAACCTGCATTACCTGCGCACCCTGGCCGATGCCGACAGCATGCGGGCCGCCTTGCGGCCCGGTGCGCGTGTGGTCGTCGTGGGGGGAGGTTACGTCGGCCTGGAAGTGGCTGCCTCGGCACGGGGGCAGGGCGCGCACGTCACGGTGCTGGAGGCGCAGGAACGCGTGCTGGCCCGCGTCGCCGGTCCGCAGGTGTCCCGTTTCTACGAAGCCCTGCACCGCGAGGCTGGGGTGGAGATCCTCACGGGCGTGGGCATCGCGAGCGCAGAGTGCGTGAGCGGCCGCATCATCGCCGTGCGTTGCTCTGATGGCCGCCGGCTCGAGGCCGAAATGGTGGTGGCCGGCATCGGCATGCTGCCCAACATCGAGGCGGCGCAAGCGGCCGGCCTGGCGGGCGATGCCGGCATCACAGTGGACGACCTGGGTCGCACCGTCGACGAACGCATCGTGGCGGCGGGCGATTGCACGCTACAGCACCATGCTTTGTACGACCGGCAACTGCGAATCGAGTCGGTGCCCAACGCCCTGGACCAAGCTCGGGCTGCGGCGTCATGGCTGTGCGGCAAGCCCAAACCCATTCGAAGCGTTCCGTGGTTCTGGTCGGACCAGTACGACCTCAAGCTGCAGATGGCGGGCCTTTCGCAGGGCTATGACCGCTGCGTGCTGCGCGGCCAACCCGAGACACACAGTTTCTGCGCCTTCTACCTGCAGGGCCAAAGGCTGCTGGCCGTTGATGCCGTTAACCGACCGGCAGATTTCATGCTGGTGCGCCGTGCGCTGGCGCAGCCCCTCGCCGTGGATCCGGACGGCCTGGTCGACGAGTCGTTGCCTCTGAAGAAGGCTCTTAGCGGCACATCGACCGTCCTTCAGGGAAACCCCTAGGTCCTTCTTTCGCTTCTTCACTCTCATAATGCATTTCATTTACAGACCGACGCGTCGGATTATCTTAAAAGTGCGATGACAACCCATCATTCATCGAAACCAGCCTCTCCGCCGGCGCTTGCCGTGCACAACATCCAGATCGTCTATGGAGGAGCCATCGAGGCCGTGCGCGATGTGTCGCTCGAAGTTCGGCCCGGCCAGATCGTGGCCCTGCTCGGCTCCAACGGCGCAGGCAAGTCGAGCGTTCTCAAGGCGATCTCGGGCGTCCTGGACGCAGAAGACGGCGAGATCGAAAAAGGCGCCATCCAACTGTTCGGCGAAAGCGTCGAGCGGGTGCCGGCAGCGTCCATTGTGAAGCGAGGCCTGGTCCAAGTCCCCGAGGGGCGCCGCCTCTTCGCCTCGCTCACCGTCGAAGAGAACCTCGTGGTGGGCGGCCACCTGCAGGCTGCCGGATCGCTGGCCACGGCCCGTGACTATGTCTACGACCTCTTCCCCCGCCTGGCAGAGCGGCGTCGCCACATCGCCGGCTATCTCTCCGGTGGCGAGCAGCAGATGGTGGCGATCGGCCGCGCGCTCATGAGCCAACCCCGGGTGCTGGCCCTGGACGAACCTTCGCTGGGCCTGGCACCCCTGATCGTGACCGAGATCTTCAACAGCATCCGCCGCCTGCGCGAGACCTCGGGCCTGACCATCCTGCTGGTCGAGCAGAACGCAAGCCGGGCGTTGGCCATTGCCGACTATGCCTACATCATGGAAAACGGCCGCATCGTGCTCGACGGCGACAGCGAGCAGCTGCGCCGCAACCAGGATGTGCGCGAGTTCTACCTTGGCCTGTCTTCGAATGCGGGCCGCACCAATATGAAAGACGTGAAGCACTACAAACGACGCAAGAGGTGGCTGTCATGAGCACGAATTCCCAACCGGTGATCGAGGCCCGCAAGATTTCCAAGCACTTCGGTGGCGTAAAGGCCGTCAACGATGTCAGCCTGAAGGTCATGCCCGGCGAGATCGTGAGCCTGATCGGGCCCAATGGCGCCGGCAAGACCACCACCTTCAACCTCATCAGCGGTGTGCTGCCGCCTAGCAAGGGGCAGATCCTGTTCAAGGGCCAGGACGTCGCAGGCATGCGCTCTCATGAGTTTGCTCGCCTGGGCATTGGACGCACCTTCCAGAACTTGGCGCTGTTCCGCCAGGGAACGGTGATCGAGAACCTGCTGGTGGGCCGACACATCCATTTCCGCTACTCGGCGCTGGAGTCCATCCTCCACTGGGGCCGCCCGCGCAGCGAGGAGATCGCCGCCCGCGAAAAGGTCGAGCAGATCATCGAATTCCTGGAGATCGAGGAATTGCGCGACAAGCCGGTCTCCCAGCTGGCCTATGGCCAGCAAAAGCGGGTGGAACTCGGTCGCGCGCTCGCCTGCGAGCCGAGCCTGCTGCTGCTGGACGAAATCGTTGCGGGCATGAACCGCGAGGAGAAAGAGGACATCGGGCGCTTCACGCTCGATATCCGTGACGAATTCGGGATCGCTGTGCTGATGATTGAACATGACATGCAGGTGGTGATGGACTTGTCCGACCGCGTCTACGTGCTGGATTTCGGTTCGCTGATTGCCCAAGGCACGCCCGCCGAAGTGGCGGCAAATCCCCAGGTGCTGCAGGCCTATCTCGGTGAGGAGACGGCCCATGCTTGAGCATGACAAACTCATTCGTGGCGAAGCCACGCTACCGGGCCTGCTGCGCCTTCGAGCCCAGCAACGCGGCAGGCAGGTGGCCCTGCGCGAAAAGATCCACGGCATCTGGCGCGGACGCACCTGGGCCGACTACTACCGTGACGCCCGCCGGGTGGCATTCGGCCTGACCAAGCTGGGCTTGCAGCGAGGCGACCGCATCATCATCGCCGGGGAGGACGTGCCGGAGTGGTTCTATGCCGACCTGGGCGCGCAGATGATCGGCGTACAGGTGGTGGGCATCTACCCGACCAACCCCTGGCCCGAGGTTCAGTACATTGCAGGCCACTGCCAAGCCAAGCTGGCTGTCACCGGAGACCAGGAGCAGACCGACAAGGTGCTCGACGCCGTGGCCAATGGCAATGGCCTACCGAACCTGCAGCACATCTTCTGCGTGGACATGAAAGGGCTTCGGCGCTATGAGCCTGGCCGACCGCACGCGTTCACCCACCTGCTCGCGTTGGGGGATCAGTACGCTTCGGAAAACCCAGGCGCCGAGAGTTGGCTCGATGCTTCCATTGACCAGCTCGTGCCAGACGACGTGAACATCCTTGTGTACACGTCCGGCACGACGGGACCCCCAAAGGGCGCGATGCTGACGCACCGCAACTTCATCTATGGCACCTACGCGTACACCGTGGCGCGCCAGATGACGGACAAGCCCTTCGAGTCCGTGTGCTATCTGCCGCTGTGCCACGTGGCCGAGCGCAGCTACTCCACGGTGCAACACCTGCTGTCCGGCGGCTGCGTGAATTTCGCGGAGTCCATCGACACCGTGGCGACCAACATCCGAGAGATCGGGCCTACCTTCTTCCTCGGGGTGCCTCGAATCTGGGAGAAGCTGCAGCAGGGGTTCGAGTTCCGGATGAAGGACAGCGGACGATTCCAGCAGTGGCTGTACCGCGTGGGCATGAAGCGGGGCCGCGTGCTATCCGACCGCCGCGCCGTGCACGGACGCCTGGTCGCTCTGGGCGACATGGTGGAATTCGCCTTCTGGTATCTGGCCCTGTTTCGCAACATGCAGCGCCACATGGGCCTGAACCGCACGCACACCCGCATGTGCGGTGGTGCGTCCGTTTCGCCGGAGACACTGAAGTTCTTCGACATCATCGGTCTTCCGGTGGGGCAGGGCTATGGCCTGACCGAAGCCGCCGGCCTGTGCTTCGTGCAGGTGCCGGGTCGGCCTTTCATTTCGGGCAGCTGCGGCCCCGCAATGGAAGGGGTGGAGTGGAAGATGGCCGACGACGGCGAGGTTCTTGTGCGCTCGCCTGGCGTTTTCAAGGGCTACCTGTTCGACGAAAAGGGTACCAGCGACATCCTCTCGCCTGACGGATGGCTGGCTACCGGCGACATCGTGGAAAAGCGGGGCGAGGACGAGATCGCGGTGGTCGACCGCAAGAAGGCCATCATCATCACCAGCGGCGGCAAGAACATCGCGCCGTCGGAGATCGAGAACGCCATGAAGGACAGTCCTTTCGTCCGCGAGGCGATCGTGGTGGGCGAGGGCAAGAAGTTCCTGGGCGGCCTCATCCAGATCGACTTCGACAGCGTCGGTCGCTGGGCGGCCGAGCGCGACCTCCAGTACACGACCTTCAAGTCCCTGACCCAGATGGACGAGGTCAAGGAGCTGATCCAGGGCGTGATCGACGAGGTGAACTCAAAGTTCGCCCGGGTGGAGAACGTCCGCAAGTTCGTCCTGCTCGAAAAGGAGCTAGACCACGATGACGGCGAACTCACGGCCACGCAGAAAGTGCGCCGCGGCCTGATCAACAAGAAGTTCGCTCGCGAACTCGAAATCATCTATGGGGGGAGCTGACATGAGGTATTTCATTGAGCTAGTGCTCTCCGGCCTCGCCGTCGGAGCCATCTATGGCCTGGTCGCGATGAGCTTCTCCGTGATCTACAAGGCCACCGGCATCGTGAACTTCGCACAAGGCGAGATGGGGATGCTAACGGCCTACACCACCTGGTCACTCGCGACCACGATGGGGACGAGCGGACTGACAACGGTACTCATCTCGATCGTGGTCGGCGCCCTGCTGGGCCTCGTGTGCGAGCGGCTGGTCATGCGGCCGATGCTCGGCGAGCCGGTGCTGTCCGTCGTGCTGGTCACAATCGGCCTGGCAGTGGTCCTGCGATCGATCGTGACGATCATCTGGGGCGCTTCGCCGAACAAGTTCGAGATGGCCGGGGCCGACGACATCGTTCAATTAGGCGGGATCGGCATGCGGGTCAGCCAGATCAGCGTGGTGGTCGTCCTGCTGGTGGCGATTGCCGGTTTCTGGTTCTTTCTGCGGCACAGTCGCTTCGGCGTGGCAATGCGAGCCGTGGCCTCCGACGAGAAGACCGCGCGGCTGATGGGCGTTTCCACGGCGCGTGTGCAGGCGGTCGCCTGGGCGTCGGCCACGGCGCTCGCAGGCCTAGCAGGCGCCCTGTTTGCGGTGATCTACGGGCTGGCACCAACAGTCTATGAGCTGGGTCTCAAGGCCTTCCCGGCCACAGTGCTGGGCGGCTTCGACTCGGTGCTCGGCTCTGGCGTGAGCGGAATAATGATTGGCGTGCTGGAAAACTTGGTGGGAGGCTATCTGCCGAGCGCGCTGAAGGAAATCGCCGGCTTCATCCTGATCCTGGTGGTGTTGATGGTGCGGCCCTTCGGGCTGTTCGGTGAAAAGCGAATTGAGAGGGTCTGATGAGAAGTGCATTCTTTAAAGAGCGGTACAGCGAGCTCATCGTTCTGACCGACTCACCGTCGGTGAAGGCGTGGACGCTGGTTCTCGTGGTGCTGCTCGCGGCGGCACCGACTTTCCTGAGCGCTTTCCTGCTGGCGCATCTCACGGTGATCCTGTTCACCCTGGTGGGTGTCCTCGGTCTGATGGTGCTCACGGGTTTCACCGGACTGATCTCGCTGGGCCACATGGGCTTCCTTTTGCTGGGGGGCTACGCCTATGCGATCAGCGTCACTCGGCTGGGCCTGCCGCCGGAGCTGGCCCTGCTCATGTCGGCCGTGGTGCCGGCCATGTTCGGCTTGCTCGTCGGCGTGCCCTCGCTGCGCCTGCACGGCCTTTACCTGGCGATCACTACACTGGCGTTCAGCCACATTGTGAGCGCGGCGATACTCGCAGGCGGCAAGTTCACCGGTGCGGGCAAGGGCATCATGGTGATGCGCCCGACGATGCTGGGGGTGGACCTCTCCAGTGATCAGGCCTTCTACTGGTTCTGCCTGGTGATGTGCATCCTGGCGGTGCTTGTCACGCTCAACCTGCGGCGCTCCTACATTGGCCGCGCGCTGGTAGCCATCCGCGACAACGATATCGCTGCCCGCACCATGGGCATCAACCTGGTTCGCTACAAGCTCCTGGCGTTCCTGGTGAGCGCTGCGCTGACCGGCGTGGCGGGAGCCATGATGGGCATGTACCTGAGCATCGTGAGCGTCGAGGGCTTCCCCTTCCTGCTGTCGATCGAGGCCTTGGCGATCATCATCGTGGGCGGCATCGGATCCGTGCTGGGCGCGGTCTTCGGGACGATCTTCATCGTCACCCTACCGGAGATGTTCGGCTGGTTGATCGCCGCCATGGGCGGCCGGCTGCAGGACCTCATGACCAGCAGCGCGCACGAAATCAAGAGCGTTCTCTACGGTCTAGCCATCATCGGATTCCTGCGCTTCGACCCGCGCGGCCTGCGCGGCATCTGGCACGACGTCCGCCATGCATGGGTTCACTGGCCCCTGCGCTACTGAGTCAGATCAAGGATTCAAACCGCAATCGTGGCACTTGCCACTTCATTCAGGAGACAACATGTACAAGAGACTCGCCATACTCACCGCTGCTGGCGCGATTGCCGCTGGTGCCGCCTTGCCTGCCGCTGCGCAGCAGGGGGTGACCGACACCGAGATCGTCCTCGGCGATGTCGTTCCAATGACTGGACCGCCGGCCCTGCTGGGCGTGGCACACAACCTTGGCGTGAAGGTGGCGGTGGCCGAGATCAACGCGTCGGGTGGCGTCAACGGCCGCAAGATCCGACTGATTTCCGAGGACGACGGGTATGTGCCGACCCGTACCGTGCAGAGCGTGCGCAAGCTGCTCAATAGTGACAAGATTTTCGCGTTCACCTCCATCTCGGGAACCGCCCAGGCGGAGGCAGCCATGCCGCTGGTCAAGCAGTCGGGGATCCCTTCGATGGCCCCGCTCACCACGTACGAGGGCCTTTACAAGCCGGTGATCAAGAACGTGTTCGTCATCGGCTACGACATGAAGAATGCCGTCGAGGAGCTCGCCACCCAGCTGGCGGACCGATACCCCAACAAGAAATGGGCCATCATCTCCCAGGACGACGACTATGGCGAGAACGTGCGCGCGGGCTTCGAGGCCGCCACGAAGGCCAAGAAGCTGCAGCTGGTGTCCAGCCAGATCTACAAGAAGGGCCAGACCGACTTTTCGTCCGAGATCCTGAAGGTCAAGCAGTCGGGTGCGGAGGCTCTCCTGGCCGGCGGCGTGTTGGGCGAGAACGTGGCGATGGTCAAGGAGCTCGAGCGCAACGGCATGAAGCTGCCGGTGGGTGTGACTTACGTGTCCCGCGTCCCGGCCAGCGCCAAGCTCATGGGCTCCGCCGGCGAGAACGTCTACACGGTTGACTATGTGTTCCTCGAGAGTTCTGCGCAAGGCAAGGCTTTCACCGAAAAGCTGACCAAGTACCTCGCCGCGGAGGAGATGGCCAAGGTGAACCGCTACACCTACACGGGCTACGGCTCCACTCGCGTCCTGTTTGACGCGATGGCCCGCTGCGGCAAAGCGCTGACCTGGGATTGCACCATCGCGGAGCTCGCGAAGGTCAAGAACCTGGAAACCGGCGTGATGACGCCGGTGACCTTCACACCGACCAACCACTTGGCTGCACCCAAGCTGTCCCTGTTTAAGGCGGATCCGGCTTCCGTCAGTTACAAGCAGGTGCAGCAGGCTCAGTAAGCGCTGGTATGCGACGGGCCTGGTGCCCGTCGCTTTTGTCAGCCTTTCTCGGCGACGAACCCCTCGAGGAACAGGCGTGAGATCCGGTCGCACAATTCCTGGGGCTTCATCGCTCCACCCGTCCGATACCACATGTCTGTCCAGTTCAGCATGCCGATCAGCATCATGGTGTAGGGCATGTAGGCCTCGTCCGGCAATCTCGGGTTGACTTCGCGCAGCAGGTCCGCCACGAGATGGGTGAGTTTGCGCTGCAGTTCGATCAGCGGCGCCTGCTTGGCCCGGGGCAGGTACTTCACGTCCTGCATGGCAATCATGTGTCGCCTGCGAGACTGTGCTGACTTCTGCGTGTACCCCTGGACCAGCGTCAGCAGCTTCTCGCGCGGAGTGCCTTTCATCCCGATCGCTTCCTCGACGCTGTGCACCACCCGCTCCATGTGCTCCATGAGCATGGCGTGCAGCAGGTCATCCTTCGTCGGGAAGTAGTGATAAAGCATCGACTTGGTGGCGCCGCAGGCCTTGGCGACGTCCTGCATCTTCGCCGACGGGTACCCTTCCTTGGCAAACAGGGCAGCGGCGCAGTCCATGATGGCCTGGCTCTTGGCTTCGTAATCGTCCGAACGTACGCGGGGCATGGTTTCTCCTGTGGGGCGCGAGTGTAACAACTCCCTTGCTAGGAAGACAAACCAGCGCATAAAATAGACCGACGTGGCGGACTATATATAGATGCAGTCCGTTGAAGCTTGACCGAAATCAATTACCGATCCCATTCATGACCGAGTTCGAATTCAATGAGCCCGATTTCCTCTGCGAGGATCTGCGGATGGTACGCAAACAGGTGCGCCGCTTCGTGGACGAGGTGATCGTGCCCCATGGAGACGTCTGGGAGGCGGCCGGGGAGATCCCACGCGAAGTATTCCGCCAGCTCGGGGAAATGGGATTCCTCGGCATGCGCCACCCGGTCGACTACGGCGGCGGTGGACTCGGGGCTATGGCGTCCGTCGTGCTGGGCGAGGAGTTGTCCCGGTCCACCTTCGGCGGCGTAGCCTCGGCGCTCACGGTACACAGCGACATGTCGATCTCGCACATCGCGCATCGTGGAACTCACGAACAGAAGCAGAGGTACCTGCCAGACGCCTGTGCGGGCAAGAAGGTTGGGGCGGTCTGCGTCACGGAGCCCAATGCCGGCTCCGACGTCGCAGGCCTCAAGACCCGGGCGGTCAGGACGCCGGACGGGTGGGTCCTCAACGGCTCGAAGACCTTCATCACCAACGGTGTCCTGGGCGACATCTACATCGTCGCAGCTCGCACCGACCCTGAGGCCAAGGGCAGCCGAGGCATTTCGCTGTTCATCGTAGAAAGAGGCAACCCTGGCCTGAAGGTCGCCCGGAAGTTCGAGAAACACGGCTGGCGTTCATCGGACACAGCCGAGCTGTTCCTTGATGACCTGAAGCTGCCTCATGACGCGCTGTTGGGCGAGGAGGGCAGGGGTTTCTATTACATCATGAGCACCTTCCAGAACGAGCGTCTGGTGGTGGGCGCACTGGTGTCGGGCGCCAGCGCGAAAGCCATCGAGCTGACGGTCGACTACATGCGGACCCGGCTGGCCTTCGGAAAATCGCTGTGGGAGCAGCCGGTCGTGCGCAACAAGATCGCCTGGATCGCCGCCAAGGCGGCTGCGGTGCGCGCGCTCACGTACCAGTGTGCGCAGATGATCGACGAAGGCAAGGACACCGTGCGGGAAGTATCGATGCTCAAGGCCTTCGGCGCCGAGACGCTGCAGGAAGTCGTGCACACCTGCCTGCAATTGCATGGCGGAACCGGTTACATCATCGGGACCCCGGTGGAGCGTATGGCCCGAGACGCTCGCATCCTGACCATCGGCGGCGGCGCTACCGAGGTGATGCTGGAAGAAGTGGCCAAGCGCATGTAAGGCATGACCGTGCAAAGCAAGGAATTCACGCCATACGGTTGGCCCGAACCCGGGCCCCGCTACCTCGCGCCGACCTCGTTCCTGGACTTCGATCAGCCCGAGGTCGAGCGCTTCACCCGTGCCGCCGTGGCGGGCACTGGCACGCCGCGCGAGCAGGCGGTTCGTCTGTTCCTCGCGGTCCGGGACCTGGTGCGGTACGACCCCTTCGTCATGCGCATGACGCCCGAGTGCTTCCGCGCCAGCACGGTCGTGCGCGAGGGTGCCTCCTACTGCATCCCCAAGGCGGTACTGCTCGCGGCAGGAGCCCGACTGCTCGGGATCCCGGCGGCGATCGGACTGTCTGACGTCGTGAACCATTTCTCCACGCCGAAGATGCAGAAGATGATGGGAGGCCGCGAGGTCTTCATGCATCACGGGTGGACCGCCCTGTACCTCGAGGGCCAGTGGGTCAAGGCCGTACCGGCGTTCAACAAGGAGTTATGCGCGTTGATGCGCGTGCCGCCGACCAATTTCGACGGCTCCAGTGACGCCGTGCTCCAACAATACAAGGAGGACGGCTCCGTTCACATGGAATACCTGCGGGACCATGGCGTGTGGTCCGACCTTCCCTATCTGCGCATTGACGACGACTGGACCGGCTATTACCCGGCCGTCCTTTGGCGTGACCGCCGCAGCCGCATCGAGGTCGAAGGCCTCTGAACGCGGCCGCCCTACGCCCCCTGCCTCCAACGGCCAACACCCAGAACTCGGAACCTGTTTCTATGCCCGGACCTCTTTCCCATCTCACCGTTATCGAACTCGCCGGCATCGGCCCGGGGCCCTTCGCCTGCATGCTGCTGGCCGACATGGGGGCCCGGATCATCCGCATCGACCGCGCCCCCCCCGCGCCCAGTCGAGGCGGGTTGGATGACCTCATGCGAAATGACGGCGTCGTCGATCGCGGCCGCCTGTCCCTGTCGCTCAACATGAAGGACCCGCGCGCGGTCGAGGCCGTGCTGCGCCTGCTGGAGAAGGCAGACATCCTGATCGAGGGCTTCCGTCCGGGCGTTGCCGAAAAGCTGGGCCTAGGGCCGGTGCAGTGCCATGCACGCAACCCCCGCCTAGTTTACGGTCGCATGACCGGCTGGGGCCAGACCGGTCCGCTTGCGCAAACAGCAGGACACGATATCAACTACATCTCGCTGACTGGCGCCCTGCACGCCATCGGCACGGCGGCCCGGCCACTGCCGCCACTGAACCTGGTGGGCGACTACGGTGGCGGTGGCATGCTGCTGGCGATGGGCGTGCTCGCCGCTCATGCCCACGCTCAGCACACGGGCAGCGGCCAGGTGGTCGACGCCGCCATGACCGACGGCGCAGCCCTGCTCATGGCGGCCCAATACGGCCTCATGGCCAAGGGCTTCTGGCAGGACGCGCGGGAGTCCAACTTCCTCGACGGCGCCGCCCACTTCTACGGAACTTACGAATGCCAGGACGGCAAACATGTGTCGGTCGGCGCCATCGAGCCGCAGTTCTACCGCCAGCTGCTGGAGCTGTGCGGCATCACCGATCCCCATTTCCAGAAGCAATGGGAACAGGGCGAGTGGCCGGCGCTGCGTGTCAAGCTTGCTCAGGTATTCAGGACGCGCACCAGGGCGCAGTGGTGTGAAGTGCTGGAGGGCAGCGATGCCTGCTTCGCCCCCGTTCTGTCGATGACCGAGGCGGCCGAGCATCCGCACAACCTGGCGCGTGGCACCTTCGCGCGGCCGGACGGCGTGCTTCAGCCTGCACCCGCACCCCTCTTCGACCGCACGCCGTCCGAGCTGCCGCCCAAGGCACCCCGGACCGGCGAACACACCGCCCAGCTACTCGCAGCGGCCGGCTATGCATCCGCTGACATCCAGGCCCTGGCCGATGCCGGCGTGGCCTTCCTGGGAGCATCCGCATGAGTCTTGCCCCACCTGCCGCCTCGCGCCGGCTGATCCACCACAGGCAGATCAGCTGCCAAGGCTTTCTGCGTGAGGACGGGCTCATCGACATTGACGGGCTGCTGGTGGACACCAAGCCGGAGCCGCTGCAGCTGCTCACCAAGAGCGTCGAGGCGGGGGAACCCATCCACCAGATGCGCGTGCGTCTGACCGTCGATAAAAACAGGCGCATCGTCGACACCCAGGCCTTCAGCGAGCACTCGCCTTATCCCACTTGCAGGGAGGTGGAGACCAGCTACCGCAAGCTCATCGGGCTGCGCATCGAGCCGGGCTTCACCCGCGAGGTCAAACGCCTGTTCCGTGGCGTCGAGGGCTGCACCCACCTCACCGAATTGCTGCAGCCCATGGCCAGCACCCTGTTCCAGATCCTCTGGGCCGACAGCGACTTTGCGGCCGGCGAACCGGGCGCAGGCGCGCACCGAAGCTCCCCGATCGGGGGCTGCCATGCGCTGCGCACGGACGGCCACATCGTCCAAACCTACTTCCCCACATTCCTGAAGGATTCAGTGTCATGAGCCAACCCTCCGTACTGTTCGAAGTCATCGATGGCGTGGCCGTGGCGACGTTGAACGAGGGCGAGCGCATGAACCCGTTGTCCGAGTCGCTGCTGACGGGCCTGCTGGATGCCATCGAACGAGTTCGCCACGACCGGACGATACGCGTCCTGATGCTAACGGCGCGCGGCCGCGGATTCTGTTCAGGTGCCGACCTGAAGGACTTCAGCCAGCGTGCGTCTGAGCTTCCCGCAGGCGACAGTCTCGGCCGCTACGTGGGCCGCTTGATGAAACAAAAGGGCAATCCGGTCCTGCATGGACTGCGGACCCTGCCGGTGCCCGTGGTCTGCGCCATCAATGGTGCTGCGGTGGGCGGCGGCTTCGGCCTGGCGCTCGCCGGTGACCTGGTCATCGCCGCCCGGTCCGCCTACTTCTACATGCCTTTCGTGCCTGCGCTGGGCGTCGTTCCGGACATGGCGGCGGTCTGGCTCGCCGCCCGAACCGTCGGGCGCGTCCGAACCACCGGGTTGATGCTCACGGGGCGGAAGCTGTCCGCCGAGCAGGCCGCCGATTGGGGGCTCATCTGGGGTTGTGTGGATGACGACAAGCTGCATGATGAGGCCATGGCGTTCGCCCGGCAGATGGCTGAACTTCCTGCCCACGGTATCCTGGAGGCCCGTGCCCTGCTGGACGCGGCGGAACACAGTACGATCGAGCAGCAGCTGGAACTGGAGCGCCAGCGGCAGGCCGTGCTGATTGACGGCGACAGCTTCTCCGAAGGGGTTCGGGCCTTCACCGAGCGCCGCAAGCCAGTGTTCCACGGCCGCTGAGCGGCCTGCGCCAGGGCAGGCGTCAGAGACGCTTGCCCACTTCATCGGGCATCAGTTCGGCAGCGCGGCCGCCATCGAGGTGCAGGTAGCTTTTCCCGATTTCACGTCCGCTTCGCAGGCGTAGATCTTGGCCATGGAATTCTCGCGCACGCAGAGTCCTTGCCCTCGGCCTTGGGCTGTACTGCGGCGTAGGTGAGGGGGAGGGCAGCGACCACCTTGGTGGCCAGCATCGACAACTTCTGTCGAGTGGCTCTGGACATTCCAGAGCGTTCCACCGAAGGCCTGGCGCGTGCGCACGTGGTCGAGCATGTTTTCGGTAGGCATCCGCAGGCTGCTGAAGTGCAGCTCTGCGGTGTCCGAACACAGGTCGCCATGCTGCTCAAGCAACCGGGCCAGTGCTCCGCGGCCGCCAAGCGGCCGCGCCAAGGCAGGCGTCAGAGACGCTTGCCCACTTCCTCGAGCATCACTTCGGTGGCGCCGCCGCCGATGGTCTGGACGCGTGCGTCGCGGGTCATGCGCTCAATGGCCATGCCGCGCATGAAGCCGCTGCCGCCGTGGAGCTGCAGGCAGCTGTTGACGACTTCCACGTTCACTTCGCAGGCGAAGATCTTGGCCATGGAAATCTCGCGCACGCAGTCCTTGCCCTCGGCCTCGAGCTCTGCGGCGGCGTAGGTGAGGGCGCGGGCGGCGACCACCTTGGTGGCCAGCATCGACAACTTCTGTCGAGTGGCCTGGAGATTCCAGAGCGTGCCACCGAAGGCCTGGCGCGTTCGCACGTGGTCGAGCGTGATCTCGATGGCCCGAAGGCTGGATCCGATGCTGCTGCCAGCCATGACCAGACGTTCGTTCTGGAAGTTGTCCATCACGGCGTAGAAGCCCTTGTTCTCCTCGCCCAGCATGTTTTCGGCAGGCACCCGCAGGTTGTCGAAGTACAGCTCTGCGGTGTCCGAACACAGGTCGCCATGCTTCTCGAGCTCCCGGGCAACCACGAGACCGGGCGTTCCCTTTTCCACGATGAACAGCGAAATGCCGCGGCTGCCCTTGGCCTCGGGGTCGGTTCGAGCTGCGACGATGTAAATGTCGCCGTGCACGCCATTGGTAATGTAGATTTTGGAGCCGTTGATGACCCAGTGGTCACCGTCCCGGACCGCACGTGTCTTCATGCCGGCCACGTCAGAGCCAGCCCCCGGCTCGGTGACCGCAATGGCTACGACCTTCTCGCCGCTGATGATGCCCGGCAGGTACTTGCGTTTCTGCTCTTCGGTACCGCGGCGGCTGATGTGCGTGGAGGACATGTCGGTGTGCACCAGGACAGAGGCGGGAACTCCTCCGTAGCCGCTGCGGCCGAGCTCCTCCGCCCACAACACGGAAGCCACCGGCCCCATGTCGGTGCCGCCGTAGGCGACGGGATGGCGCATGCCGAGCAGGCCGAGTTCGCCCAGCCGGCGGAAGATGCCGCGCGGAACGCAGCCGTCGCGCTCCCAGGCGTCGGCGACGGGGATGACCTCCTCGGCGACGAAACGGCGAACCTGCGCGCGCAACATGCGCAGCTCTTCGGTGATGCAGGGCGGATCGATGAATTCAAGTGTGTTCATGGGAGATGGATGGGGTGGTTCAAAGCAGTTTGGCGACTTCGTCCAGCATGACGGCGGCGGCGCCGCCGCCGAGCGAATAGGGACGCGCGTCGCGGAAGATGCGTTCGATCTCGGTGCCGCGCATGTAGCCGGAGGCGCCATGGATCTGTACGCAGGCGTCAGCCAGCCGCTTGAGCATCTGTGGAATCTGCGCCTTCATCATGGAGGTCTCCAGGCGCACGCTTTCGCCTCTGTCCTTCTTCGCTGCGGCGTGGTAGAGAAGAAGCTTGGCGGCGCTGAGCTCGCCCGCGTACGCAGCCATTTCGTGCCGGATAGCCTGCAGGTCCCACAGCATGCGACCGTAGGCGGCGCGCGATTTCGCGTGCTCCAGGGTGATGGTCAGGGCGCGCTCCATCATCCCCACGCACTGAGCGCACATACTCATGCGCTCGCGCTCAAGCCCCTGCATCAGCATGTAGAAGCCCTTGCCTTCCGCGCCCAGCATGTTCGCGGCGGGGACAGCGAAGTTGTCGAAGAACAGCTCGCTCATGTCCGATGCGCACCAGCCGGTCTTGTCGAATTTCTTCCCGGTGGTGAAGCCCACGCCACCCTTCTCGATGATGAAGATCGAGAAGCCGTTGGCGCCCTTTGCCTCGGGGTCGGTGCGGGCGATGGTGATGAAGAGGTCCGCCGAGATCGCGTTGGTGATGAAAGTTTTCTGGCCGTTCAGTAGCCAGTGGTCGCCCTTGCGCACGGCCGTTGTCTTCATGCGCGTGAGGTCCGATCCGCCGCCGGGCTCGGTGACCGCGAAGCCGAGCACACGATTGCCGGACGCGATGTCGGGCAGGTAGCGATTCTTCTGCTCCGGCGTGCCGGCGCGCACAATGACCGGCGCGGCCATGTCGGCATGGTCTGAGATGGAAGCGGCAAAGCCGCCGAAGCTCGAACGACCGATCTCCTCGCCGAAGACCACGGTGCCGCGGGCGTCCAGTTCGGTGCCGCCGAATTCCGCCGGGATCGCCAGGCCAAGAAAGCCGAGCTCGCCCATCTGGCGATAGAGCTCGCGGGGCAGCATGCCCGCAGCATCCCATTCGGGACCACGGGGAACCACCTCCCGCGCGATAAACCGGCTGAGCTGTTCGCGAAACTGGCGATGCTCATCCGATAGGTAGGTGTCGTCAAGGTTCAGCACGGAGTACTCCAGTTAATGGGTTTTCGATTTGGAGGGGCGGGATCAATCGGCAAATGCCGGGACGCGCTTTTCCTTGGAGGCGCGCACGGTCTCGACCTGGTTGGACGAGCCCAGCAGAACTTGTTGCTCGACGCATTCGGCGAGCAAGCCGGCCGCGGCGGCTGGAGAGCTCTGAATGGCGAACAGGCGCTTGAGCGCGCGCACCGCGTCCGGGCTGCGGCTGGCGATCTCCCGAGCCGTGGCGATCGCCAACGCCAGCGGGTCGTCAGCGATACGGGTCACCAGGCCGTAGCCCAGGGCTTCGGTGCCGCTGAACACCCGCCCGGTGAAGGCGAGTTCGCGGATGAGGTCGTCGCGCATCAGGTCGTAGAAGCGCACTGAGCCGCCCATGTCGGGTACCAGTCCCCAGTTGACTTCCATGATCGCCATGCGTGTGTCGGGCGTTGCGTAGCGGATGTCGGCGCCCAGTGCGAGTTCCAGACCGCCGCCCAGCGCGAACCCGTGCACCGCTGCGATCACCGGCATGGGCAGGTCGCGCCAGATCCAGGCTGCGTGCTGGAAACGGTTGGACAAGCCATGAGTGCGCTCGACCAGGTCGCGCGTGCCGGCGATGGTGCCTTCCTGCATGTCGGCGAGCACCTGCATGTCGATGCCGGCGCAAAAGCCCTTGCCCTCGCCGGCCAGGACGACCGCACGGACGCCGCGCTCGCTGCGCAGGCGCTCGCCGGCCGCGATCAGAGCGTCGAACATCGACCCGTCGAGTGCATTGGACTTGTCGGTACGCACGAGCGTCACTCGAGCCACCCGGTCGTCGCCAACCTGCACGATCACGCGTTCTTCGTTACTCATTGGAATGACTCCTTATCTAGTCGTTTCGCCACTTCTTCCAGCATGACTTCGGTCACGCCCCCACCAATGGTCAGGATGCGCGCGTCGCGCGTCATTCGCTCGAGCGGGCAGTCGCTCATGTAGCCCGCGCCGCCATGCAGTTGCAGGCAGTCCCGCATGACGTCCTGAACGGTCTCACCGGCGAGCGCCTTCACCATCGAAACCTCCCGCACGCAGTCCTGGCCCTGCGCCACCCGCACGGCCGTGTCGCGCACCAGAGCCGTCACGGCCTTGTGCCGCGCGGCCAGCATGGCCAGGCGCTGCCGCGTCGGTTGCAAATCCCACAGCGTTCCTCCGAATGCCTTGCGCGACTTCACGTGCGCGAGCGTCACTTCCAGGGCCTTTCGTCCCAGCCCGACGGCCATGGCGCCCAGCACCAGGCGTTCGTTCTGGAAGTTCTCCATCACGGCGTGGAAGCCAGAGTTCTCCTTGCCCAGCAGACTGTCTGCGGGCAGGCGCGCGCCGTGGAAGACCATGTCGGCCATGTCCGAGGAGTGCAGGCCTAGCTTGCGCGGCATGGGCCAGACCTCCAGTCCTGGGGTGTCGCGCTCCACGATGAACAGCGAGATGCCGCGGCTGGGCTTGGCGTGCGCGTCGGTGCGGGCCGCCACTACCATTACGTCGCCGTGCACGGCGTTGGTGGCGTAGGTCTTCACGCCGTCCAGCACCCAGCTGTCGCCGTCGCGGCGGGCGGTGGTCTTGAGGGCCGCCAAGTCCGAGCCAGCTTCGGGTTCGGTGACCGCGATGCCGCAGATCAGCTCGCCACTGAGCATGCCCGGCAGGTAGCGGCGCCGTTGCTGCGGCGTGCCGCGGTGACCGATGTGGGTGGAGGACATGTCGGTGTGAATGAGCACCGCTTCGGCGACACCACCATAGGACGAGGCCGAGATCTCTTCTGAAAATACGACAGAGGCGATGGGACCTAGGTCCCGGCCCCCATCCGCTTGAGCGTGACACAAGCCCAGAAGTCCGGCCGAGCCGAGCGCGCGGAAGGCCGTGTGCGGCGTGGTCCCGGCCTGCTCCCAGGCAGCGCCGTGGGGCTCGATGTGTTCACGCACATGACGGCGCGCGGCCTCGCGCAACTGGACGATTCGGGGGTCGTCGAATGAGGTCGGATGATTCATTCTTTGATTCTATAATAAACCGACACGTCGGTCTATTAAATGGTTTCATGGAATCCGAAAACGCAACGGCCCCGGAGCCTAGACTCTGGGGCCGTTGGCGGAGAAACGATGCCTCAGATGAGGAACGCCATTGTCGTCAGTGCTGCGTCATTGTTCACCAGGGCCACCTTCTTGAATACGAGGCGCCACTGCCCGTCCACCTCGCGCAGCAGGTACTCGTTGCGGGCCGCCCACATGATCTGTCCGCGGCGGTGCGATTCGTACAGCAACATGTTGGCCGTCACCCGCGTGCCGCCGGGTTCGTCGCCCAGAACCTCGATGTTGCCGATCACGCGACGCAGCCGCGACACCGGCATCTGGCTGTAGCGCTTACCAGTCAGGAACTGGCGGATACGCAAGCTGATGCGCGATCGGTTGTCGTAGAGAATGGACATGTCGCGCTCGGGGTCGGTCTGCTCGCCATTGGCGGGCACCCAGTAGGTTGCGTCATCAGTCCAAAGCGCCTCCCACTCCTGGAAGCGGTGCTCGTCCTGCAGGCGCGCCTCGTGGTAGAGAAACTGGGTGATCCCGTGGTAGCGCACGAGTTCGGCCAGGTCGGTAGTCATCAGTCGGTCAGAAGCACCCATCACGCGGCCTCCATCTGGGAACGGTAGTACTGCCACATGCCACGCGAGCACAGGTCGTCGGTGGCATGGCCGATGCGAAATCCGTGCTCATCGAGGCGCTCCCGGTGGCTGCCACGGCCCAGGTACACCCATTCGGGATTTTTCTCCTGCACGCCACGGTGCGAACGTTCATACATCTCGGCGTCGTCGGCCAGCAGGAAGCCCGCCGGGCCCACCGAGCCCATGGTCTGCTGGCGCAGGCGCCTGTTGAAGTCCGGCGCGCCCTTGAACTGCAGTGCCGTGACGTGCTGCACCGTCTCGCCCACCGACAGCGGCTGGATGCAAAACATCTGGATCTCGGCGATGAAGAGGTTGGGGAAGATCATGATGTGCGGCGTGCCGTCGATCATGATCTCACGCGCCTTCTGCTCGCCGTACGCCGCGTTCATCTTCGCCACGTAATCCGGCAACTTCTCCGGCGTCGTGCCGAACCATGACAGAGGCTGGTCGCGCTTGCGGAATTCCGGGCGCAGGTCCACTTCGCTGTGGCCGTTACCGAAGTAGCGCGTCACGGCCGTGGACGTGTCGGCGTAGAGCGTCCCGATCTGGCTGTCGGCCACGTCGAAGATGGAAGCATGCACGAAGGCCGGGTGGTAGCCGTCGGTCTCGTTCTCCATCACGAATTTCCAGTTGGCCATCACCTTGTGCTGCAGGAAACCGGACGTCACCTCGACCTCGCCGTCGGGCGAGTTGCGGCACAGGGCATCGATCGCTTCCTTGGCGCCGCCCAGGTGTTCCTCCAGTGTCGGACCTTCGGCGGCCATGGAGCCGAACACGAAGCCCTTGTAAATACCCATGCGGGCCACCTTGCCGAGGCCCAGTTCTTTGCGCTTGTCCTGCGCATAGCCGGAAGGGAAGGGGTAGCCTCGCAGACTGCCGTCGATGCCGAAGTTCCAGCCGTGGTAATTGCAGGTGAAGCTCTTCTGGTTGCCGCGGTGCTTTTCGCAGACTTGGTTGCCGCGGTGCGGACAGCGGTTATGCAGCAGATGCACCTGTCCGTCCTTGTCGCGCGTCATCAGCACCGGGTCGGGGCCGATGGACTTCATCACGAAGTCATGGGGATTGGGTATCTCGCTCACGTGGCCGACGTACACCCAAGTGCGCTGCCAGATCTTGCGCAGCTCCTCCTGGTAGATCTCCGGGTCGGTGTAGATCGACCCGTGCACCTGCTCGGCCTGGATCAGGTGCGCCCATTCATGCCTTCGCGCGGGAAGGGCGACGGTTGCTTCAGTCATGTTTGTCCCTCATGGTTGGTGGGTCCTGCCGTCGCTGTCGTTCGTGTCACTCAATGTTTAGTCCGACGCGTCGGTCTATGAATAATCAGGACTTTGGCCGCCGCGGGCTTTGATTTGCATCAACAAAAGCGCGCAGCCGCCCGAAGGCGGCTGCGCAGGAGGTGGCGGGAAAGGAAATACCGAGGGGGGACTCACGCCTCGCCGGCGCCGAACGGCCCGGGCGCGGTCTGGACGATGCGGCTGAAGACTGCATCGCATTCGGGGTTGCGCTGTCCGCCAGCCCGGGGGGCACGATCGGCGACAACCTGCGCCATGCGTCGCTGTCCACTGCACTTATCGACCTCGTTTGGCTGATCAAGCAAACGGGACCACTTCTCCCCGGAGATTCGAGACATCGGACAGGAATCCTTGCCGGCGATCAACGCGACGGCGGCGCAATGGTCGTATCATTCGCGAAAGGGCGCGTTGCGCGGCCCGTTCAAGTTTAAGAAGAGGTTCCGAGTGTCCAGCTCACCAGTTCAGACCGTCACCGACGTGGCCGCCCAGCCAGTCAAGTTTCAAGCCATCCGCTCCGCGCGTGCCTTCGAGGAAATCGCCGACCAGATCCGCAACGAGCTCGCCGAAGGGCGCCTGCAGGTCGGAAGCCGGTTGCCTGCCGAGCGCGCGCTGGCGGAGCAGTTTGGCGTTTCCAGGAACACGTTGCGGGAAGCCCTGCGCTCACTCGAACATGCTGGCCTGATCCGGCTCCAGAAAGGTGCCAGCGGCGGCGCCTTCATCTGCGAGGGAAGTGGCGAAGCCATCGCTTCCGGCCTGCTCGACATGTACCACCTGGGCTCCATCCAGCCGGCGCAGCTGACCGAGGCGCGCATCTGGCTGGAATCCGTCATCGTGCGCGAGGCCTGCGCGCGCGCGACCAAGGAGGACATCGAGGCGCTGCACCAGAACATCAAGCTGGCCGAGGAAGCGTCGGAGCGTGGCGATTTTGGCGCGCGCGCCGAGCATCACCTGGATTTCCACCGGATCCTGGCCCGCATGACGGGTAACCCGATCATGGTCATTGTGATGAACGGCGTGCTGGATGTCCTGCGCTATTTCGTTCGAACGATCGGTGAATACGAAAACGCCTACGTCCTGCCTTCACGCCGTCGCTTCATGAAGCACCTTGAGAGCGGCAACGCGGAGGCCGCGGTCGCCGAGATGGAGCTCAGCCTGAAGCGACTGCAAAAGAGCTACCTGTCGCGTGTCGAATCGGCGGCCGCAGACGGTGCCGAACCCACGCGCAAGCGCCGCCCCGCGGCCGCCAAGAAGGCCGCCTGAGTCAGCGATCGACCCAGGTGACGGCCGCCGACGTGTCGGCGCGCGTCGTTCGAAACGCGTTCGCGGGATGCGCCGGATCGGCGAAACCGAAGGAAATCCCACAGACCACAGCGCGGTCGGCCGGTAGGCCGAGGCAGTCGCGCACCCGCTGCGGGCGCGACGCCAGCGCAGCCTGGGCGATGCAGGCCACGCCCAGGCTGGTGGCGGCCAGCATGAAGTTGGCCACGTAGGCGCCGCAGTCAACCGCGCCATAGGTGCTCAGCGCCTGCGGGCTGGTGATGATCGCCACGTGCGGCGCGCCAAACAGGCGCAGATTCTCCCGAGCCTGACGGGCGGAAGCTTCCCGGTCGCCGCGGGCGATGCCGACGCTGTCATACAGCGCCAGGCCGCATTCTCGCCGGCGCTCCTGGTAAACGCCTTGGTACTCGATCGGCCAGGTGAAATCCGGCCCCGGTTCATCGGCCCGGACCGGGGCGAGCATCGCCTCGCGGAAGCGGTCCGTGGCTTCGCCGCGGGTGATGAAGACCTGCCAGGGCTGCGCATTGCACCACGATGCAGTGCGTTGGGCCAGAGCCGCGATCTGCTCGATGGTGGCGGCCGGCACCGGGTCTGGCAGAAAGCCACGGCAGCTGTGTCGATGCGACAGCAGGCGGGCGAGCGTGTTGACGTCGGGTGAGTCGGGCATGGGATGTTCCGAGGTAGGCGTTGAACAGAAACCGGCATCTGCGCCGGCGCACCACGCGCGAAGCGGGCGGCGCATGCCTGTCGGCACTGCGTGGCACACCGGCACTATATCAATGGTTGGTCCTTTAGGGCAAGAGGTAACAGCGATATCTCGGCGTCCATGACGGAAGCCACCGTCGCGTCGTCACTCGCTCCAACACTCTCAGCCAATGCGGTCTCGTCTGACCCTGGCGTCGCCTCGGAATACGGCGGAGGCTCCGCGATGCCCCCTTTCACGTCACCCTCTTCTCGGCGCGACCTCCCGTATGCCCCGCTGTCGCCAGCTCGAATCCGCCACACCTCCCCCGGGCAGTCCGCGTGAAGCGTCGCACGCTGTTGCCATTTTTCCTGATGGAGTTAGAATGGTTGCACCATTAAATTTATATGGTTGGACCAATTGCAGGAGACCATCGTGTTCGATCAAGCCAGAATTAACGCGCTGCCGTTGCGGCAGCCCTCGGCCGCCAGCGCCGAACCCATCCTCAAGGGGGTGCGGGTGGTTGACTTCACCCACTTCGTGGCCGGCCCGCTGGCCACCATGACGCTGGCGGACTTTGGTGCGGACGTCATCAAGATCGAAGCGCCCAAGAAGGGCGACGACTTCCGCCATTACCCGCCGGTCGATCCGGAACTGGAGGCCCAGGGCGCGCCCTACCTCTGGACGAACCGGAACAAGAAAAGCATCGCGCTGGACATGAAGACGCCCGGGGGGCTGGAAGTGGCCAAGGCGCTGATCGCCGACGCCGACGTGCTGGTGGAAAACTTCTCCACCGGCGTCATGGAGCGCTTCGGTCTGGACTACGAGACCTGTGCCAGGATCAATCCGAGGCTGGTCTATTGCTCGGTCTCGGCCTACGGCCGGGAGGGCCCCTACGCCGACCGGCTGGGTTTCGACCCGATCGCCCAGGCCGAGAGCGGTTTCATCTCGATGAACGGCTACGCCGACCGACAGGGCGTACGCACCGGTTCCGCGATCATGGATGTGGCCACGGCCATGTCGGCCACCAACGCCATCCTGTTGGCCCTGATGGCGCGGGCCAAGGACGGCAAGGGGCAATCCATCGAGGTGGCGCTGTTCGACACCGCCATCCTGATGACCGGTTTCGCGGCCATGCAGCACCTGACCATCGGTTACGAGCCGCAGCGCAACGGCAACACCAGCCCGGACACCTGCCCGTCGGGGGTTTTCGAGTCCAAGGACAAGCCGTTCTACATCAACTGCGGCAACGACAAGATCTTCATCCGCCTGTTCGAGCAGGTTCTGGAGCGCCCCGACATCGCGCACGACCCCATCCTGTCCCAGCGCGCCAACCGCCTCAAGCACCGCGAACACCTGTTCAGCATCATGAACGAGGTCTTCGGCACGCAGCCCTGGAGTTACTGGCAGCCTCGGCTGCGCGCGGCGGCGGTGCCCCACGGCCAGGTCCGGACGCTGGGCGAGGCGCTGGCGTCAGACGAGGCCAGGTCGCGCGGCCTGGTCTATCGCATCCCGCACCCCGTGAAGGGCTGGATTCCGAACGTCGCCTCGCCGCTGCGACTGGCGAGGACCCCCGTCGTCGAGCCCAAGGCGGCGCCCGCCGTCGGCGCCGACACGACGGACATCCTCAAGAACGTGCTGCACTACGACGAAGCGCGGATCCAGGCGCTGCGCGACGGCGGTGCCCTGGGCCAATGACGCGCGGGGGTTCAATTTGACACGGCAAGGACACACACGATGACGAGAAGAGTAGCCATCATCGGCACCAGCGCCATTCCCGTGGGCCGCCACCAGACGGCGGACGACGCGGCGTTGCAGACGCTGGAGCACGAGATCATGACCCGCCTCGTGGTGGAGGCGGTGCGGGACGCGGGCGTGGACAAGAAGGACATCCAGAGCCTGGTCTTCACGCTGCCTCGCCCTTACACGCGGCAGAAGTACTTCCACACTTTCCTGATGGGCCAGCTGCGCCTGGCGTGCCGCGGCAACGTCATGGAGGTGATGGGCAACGGGATGACGGCGGCGCTCGCCTTCGATCAGGCCTGCAACGACATCCTGCTTGGACGGGCCAACGTCGCCCTCGCGCTGGGCATCAACATGGAAAGCGCGGTGTCGGCGGCCGAGCACATGATGAGCAGCATGCGCACCACCGGCGACGTGGATTTCCACACGTCGGCGGGCTTCACGCCGATTGCCTGGTATGCAATGGATGCGATGCGCTACATGCACGAGCACGGCGCCACGCGCGAACAGCTGGGCGCGGTCGCCGTGAAGAACCGCCACCACGCGAGCCTCAACCCCCTGGCGCAGTTCCGAAAGCCAGTGACCCTGGCGGACGTCGTGGCGCAGCGCCCCATTGTCGAGCCCCTGGGCTTGTACGACGTGCCGCCGCGCGGCGACGGCGCGGCCTGCCTGGTGCTCGCCAGCGAAGAGGTCGCCAAGAGCCTGGGGCGGCCCTACGTGCTGGTGCGCGGGCGCGGCTTCTGCCACGACGGTTCGCACCAGATCAGCGACGTGCCCAACGACATGATCGCCTTCGACTCGGTACGGCAGGCCTCGGCCACCGCCTACGAGGAGGCCGGCATCGGCCCCGACCAGATCGACCTGGCGGAGCTGTACGCGCCCTGCACCATCGTCGAAGTGCTGGTGAGCGAGGCCATCGGCCTGGTGCCCAGGGGCCAGGGTGCGCGCGCCGCCTTTGACGGCGAGACCCGCCTGGGCGGACGGATACCGATTTCCACCTCGGGCGGCCTGACCTCGCGCGGGCACCCCGCCTACGTGACGTCCCTCTACAACTACCTGGAGTTGGCCGAGCAGCTGCGCGGGCGCGCCGGCGATCGCCAGGTCCAGGGGGCCCGTTTCGGTGTGGCGACCGGCGAGCTGGGCAACTACAACGCCGCGATGGTTCATGTCCTGGAGGCCATGCAATGACCCTGCCTGTATTGAATGTGGATGCAGCGCGCTCCTATCCGCCCCGCATTTCCGAGTTCACCAAGACCTTCTGGGATGCGCTGGGCCAGGGTCGCTGGATCACGACCCGCTGCAAATGCTGCGACCGCCAGACCTTTCCGCCCAAGCCGGTCTGTCCGCACTGCTGGTCCACCGAGGTCGAGTGGAGCGAGCTGAGCCCGTGCGGCACCCTGTATTCCTGGACCCGCATCCACGCGGCACCGGCGGTGTTTTCCTCCGAGGCGCCTTATGCGGTCGGCATCGTCGATCTGGACAGTGGCATCCGTCTGGCGTGCCGCCTGGTCGAGTCGGAGGCTATCCCTCTACAAGTCAATATGCCGGTCGAAATGGTGGTGCTGCACCACCGGGACGGCCCCCTGTTCGCGGCACGCGCCGCCACCTGACATTCCGCACCACCCCTTTTTCTTGGAGAAAACCATGTCATTGATGAGTACCGTTGGCTTCACCGAAGACCAGAAAATGATCCGCGAAGGCGTGCTCGACCTGCTCAGCCGCCACCTGCCCTGGGATCAGGTCCGCAAGATGGACGAGGCGCGCGAGTTCCCGCACGAGGCCTACAACGCGCTGGCCGAGGCCGGCTACATCGGCCTGTTCTACCCCGAGGAGCTCGGCGGCACCGGGGGCAGCTACAAGGACATCGCGGTCCTGCTCGAGACCATGGGCTACTACTACACCGGCATCGCCCAGGCCATCACCACCTCGGCCGTGTACGCCGGCATGCACATCGCCAAGTTCGGCACGCCCGAGCTCAAGAAATTCCTGGTTCCCAAGATCATCGCTGGCAAGGCCAAGCTGTCGCTGTGCATGTCCGAACCGGGCACCGGCTCCGACGTCGCGGGCCTCAAGACCAGCGCGGTGCGCGATGGCGACGACTACATCCTCAATGGCAGCAAGGTCTGGATCACCTGCGGCCACGTCGCCGACTACCTGGTAGTCATCTGCCGCACCGACAAGGAGGCCAGCCGCCACAAGGGCATCAGCACCCTGCTGGTCGATGCGAAGGCGCCCGGCGTGACCATCAAGCCGCTGTCCATGCTGGGCCGCCGGACCACCCACGCCAACGAGGTGTTCTTCGACAACGTGCGCGTTCCGGCCACCAACCTGTTCGGCGGCGAGGGCAATGCCTGGAAGAACATCATGAGCTGTCTGGGACTCGAGCGCCTGGGCCTGGCGGCGATCTCGGCAGGCCACTGCTACAAGATCACCGAATACGCCCGCGAATACGCCAAGCAGCGTATCCAGTTCAACCAGCCCATTTCGCAATTCCAGGTCATCCAGCACAAGCTGGCCGACATGCTGATCATGTCCGAGACCGCTCGGCAGGCGGTCTTCCGGTGCGCCGAGGTGCTCGATGCGGGCCTGCCCGCGGTCACCGAGGCATCGATTGCAAAGATCGTCGCCACCGAAAACAACTTCAAGTGCGCGGACGTCGGCATGCAGATCCTGGGCGGCGCCGGCTATTCCAACGAGTACGACATGGCGATGTTCTTCCGCGACTCTCGTGTCGGCCCGATCGGCGGCGGCACCAACGAGATTCAGCGCAACATCCTGGCCAAGCAGATGGATCTGTGAGGCATCTCGCCACCGGGGCCCCGTCGGCAGGAAGCCGCCAGGGCCCCGGCGACATGACTTGAGGAAGAACGTCGTGAATCCGGCACTGCATGAAATTCTGGCCGGCTACGTCGGCCGGGGTGGCGACACGGTGACCGTGGCCACCGACCCGGTCACGGCCGAGGCCATCCGCCAGGTCGTCAACGTGACGGGCGACCTCAACCCGCTGTACCGGGACCCGGCCTGCGCTGCGGCCTCCGTCCATGGCGGCCTGGTCGCGCCGCCATCCAGCGTGCTGTGGTGGCACCGCGGGCACTTCGAGCCGATCGAGTCTCCCGCGGCGCGGGGAACGGACAGCGAGCAGCGCTACCGGCTCGACCCCAACCCCGTCCGCCAGGAGGGACTGGCGCAGACGGAGCACGGGATGCTCGCCGACATCATGCGGCTGCTGGCGGCGCACGGCCACGACAGCATCGTGGTCACGAACGCCGAGGTCACGCTGGACCGATATCCCCGCGTGGGCGACCGGCTGTCCTGCGTCGGACCCGTGATCGAGTCCATCGTGGGGCCGAAGGCCACGGCGCTGGGCGCAGGGTATTTCTCGACCTCGGTCTATCGCCTGCTCGACCAGGCTGGCGCGCAGGTCGCCCATTGGCGGACAACCCGCCTGCATTTCGCGCCCGGAGCGCGGACCGCCAGTGCCACGCCGGCGATGGCGCAGCCGGTCGCGCCCTGCGCGCAGCCCATGCCATCGGGTGCGGCGGACCTGGCGGCGAGGCTCGCGCCGTGGGTCGTCGAAGTCACGCCGACGCTGGTGATCGCCGGCGCCCTCGCCACGCGCGACGCGCAGGACGTGCACCACGACGGCGAACTGGCGAGGCAGCGGGGTTTCAAGGACATCTTCCTGAACAATTTCACCACGATGGCGCTGGTGTCGCGCTACGTGACGGACTGGGCCGGCCCGGGCGCGGTGATCCGCAGCTTCTCGTTCAGGCTCGGCCGCCCGCAATACCCGCATGACGTGCTGCGCTTCACCGGCGCGGTGACCGGCCGGGAGCTCGGTGACGACGGACGGACCCGCATCGAGGTCGAGGTCCTGGGCGACAACGCCTCGGGCAACCATGTGCGCTGCACCCTGCGGCTGGAACTTCACGCCTGAAGTCGCGCCGAGGCCGCGCGGACCCTGCCGACGGGCCCGGCAAGCCTGAAGCAGGAAAGCCAGGGAACGACCCGGCTTCCGCCTGATGACCGCAGGATTCAGCGCCCGTTGAACACCGGATCCCGCTTCTGGACGAAGGCGCGCAAGCCTTCGCGGCCATCCTCGGTGTCGTAGCAGACATTCTGGGCCGCAGTTTCCCGGTCCAGCGCTTCCTGGATGCCGCCCTGGTGGCTCTGCTGTACCGCCCGCTTGGCCAGCCGGATCGGAAGCGGCGCATTGCGCGCGATGACCTTCGCCATCTCCAGCGCCGTCGTCAGCAGCTGCTCGGGCGCCACCACGTGGTTGACCATCCGCAGGCGCAGGGCCTCGTCCGCGTCGATGATGGCACCGGTGTAGATCAGCTCGTACGCCTTGGCTTCGCCCACCAGGCGTGGCAGCAGGTAGGTGCCGGCGTAGTCGGGCATGAGGCCGCGCATCACGTGCGACTGGCAAAAGCGCGCCGTGCTCGAGGCGATCCGGATGTCGGCCGCCAGCGCCAGGTTCATGCCGGCGCCGAAAGCCGGTCCGTTCACGGCGGCGATGACCGGCTTGCGGGCCTCGTAGACCGACAGCAGCGTGCGGTCGCGCGCCGGCTCGACCTTGTCCTGCAACGGCCGACCCTCGGGCGATTCCAGGCCCTCCAGGATCATCTTGAGGTCGCCGCCGGCGCAGAAACAGCTGCCCGCTCCGGTCAGCACGACGGCGCGCACGGCATCGTCGCGCTCCGCCGCGGCCATCGCGGCGACCAGGTCCTCGCGGATGGTGCCGCCGAGCGCATTGCGCCGCTCGGGACGGTTCAGCGTGACCAGGGCCACCTGTTCGCGCCGCTCGTACAGGACCGAGCCGAATGTCTGTTTCATCGATGTCTCCAAAGACTGTCCGGATGCCGGCCGGGCAAGACCGACCGGAACCTTCATGCCGCGACCGGGCGGCACTTGTACATGTTCGAGATGACCATGGAGTGCACGGTCTCGCCCCGCTGGTTCTTGACCAGGCGCTCGCAGCTCACGATGCCCTGCCGGCCGCTGCTGGTCAGCTTCTTCTCGAGGGGGGTGATCACCGCGTGGATCGTGTCACCTGCCTTGACGGGCAGGTGCATGCGCCATTGGTCCAGGCCGGTCATCGCGATGATGGTGCCGTCGTTGATGCCCGTCAGGCATTGCAGGCCACCCGCAATGGCAAGCACCAGCGGGCCGTGAGCGATCGGTTCGCCATAGGGCTGCGTCTTGCAGAATTCGTGGTCGATGTGCGGCGCGTTGTGGTCGCCCGACAGGCAGGCGAAGTTGACGATGTCGGTCAATGTGACCGTGCGGCGGGATGTAACGATCGCCTGGCCGATTTCGAAGTCCTCGAAATACATGCCGCGCGGCTTGTAGGTGGGCTCGCTCATGGTGTTTCCTTTCGGTTTCGTGGGAAATGGGGCCGGGCCTCACTGCGGCGTGATGCCCAGGCTGTCGATGACCTTCTTCCAGCGGTTCGATTCCTTGTCGATCAGCGCGCGGAACTCGTCCGGGCTGTTGCTTTCCGCCTTGTTGCCGGAGCCGGCCACGGCCTGCTGCACCGCGGGCTCGGCCGCAGCGTTGCGCATAGAGGCCGCCAGCTTGTCGATGATGGCCCTGGGAGTTCCGGCGGGCGCCACCAGCCCGAAGAAGATGTCGGAGGTCAGTTCCGGATAGCCGAGTTCGGCGAAGGTCGGAACCTCGGGCAGCTTGGGGTCGCGGCGGGACCCGGTCACGGCTAGCGGCTTGAGCTTGCCGCCCTTGATCAGAGGCAAGTTGGTCGAGACAGCGTCGAAGGCAAAGCTGACATTTCCGGCGACGACGGCGGTCACGCTCTCGGTCCCGCCCTTGTAGGGCACATGCAGGGCCTTGAAGGCGCCGACCGAGGTCAGCACCTCGCCCAGCAGATGCGGTCCGCCGTTCGGGCCGTTGGACGCGTAGGTCAACTCGCCAGGGTTGCTTTTGCCTTGTGCGACCAAGTCCCTCACCGATTGCAGCGGCGAGCCGGCGGGGACTACCAAGGCATAGGACGAGACGGCTCCGATGCTGATCGGTATGAACGATTTGATCGGGTCGTAGCCGGCGTTCTTCATGAGGTAAGGCGTCAGCGTCAGCGGGCCGTTGCCCCCCCACAGCAGCGTATAGCCGTCAGGCGTCGACTTCGCGGCCTGGGCCGCTCCCAGGGTGCCGGCGGCGCCGACCCGGTTCTCCACCACCAGGGGCTGGCCCAGCTGGCGGCTGAGCGACTGAGCGACCAGCCGGGCCGTCACGTCATAGCCTCCGCCCGGGCCGGATGGCACGACCAGCTTGATCGGGCGATCAGGATAGGCGCTCTGCGCCGCCACGGGCAGCGCGAGCGCCGCGCCGGCGATGGCCAGCCCATGGAAGAGCCGAGATAGGGGGATGCGGCGAAGGATCATGATGCCTCCTATTTCAATGGTAGAGCCAGAACAGATAAATAGCCGGCCTCGGCGCCCCGGTCTTTCCCGGGCATGGCGGCCATGCATGCCGTTAGTCGTCGTGCTCCACGTCGCGGCGGTGGAATTGGGGCAAGTGGCGCATCACAACCGGACCGTCGAGGCGCCATGACCTGCATTGCCCGAGGTAGTAGGGGGGCTGGGTGATGGAGTCCATGCCGAGTCCGGCTTGTCGTCGCGCCTGTGCGTGGTAGGTTGGTATCGTTTGAAAGGCGGCTGTCGCCATGTTGAACAGAAGCTCCCTCAGGTGGGTGCAACTCTTGGTTCCACCCAGACGGTGGTTCACCGCGCGGCGCCAGCCGCTGCCCATGGTTGCTCCGACCATCGCCTGCAGGCTTCCCTCGACTTCGCTGCAGACCCGAAAGGGCGCATCTTTGAGTCTTGCTGATATCGAACGAACACTGAATGCGTCGTCGATCGTCACGGTGATGGCCATGCGATGCACAGATGAGCCGGCTGGCAGGAGGTCCTTCTCGGCCACAATCGTGTCGTAGTGCCTGAAGTCCCGCATCTCTGCCTCGATGTCCCACAGGCCGTCGCTGCGCTTGTAGCCGTTGAATTCAACCGCGCGGGTGTGCAGGTGTTCTCGTGTGACGGACATGATGCTCCGTTCAGCCGGCTTCCGGCACCCACATCGGCATCTCCACCGCGCGGATCAGGCGCGTCTCCTGCGCCGTGATCAGGTGGCCGGAGGCCGCGAGGTAGGCCGGGAAGTCCGGGTGCGCGTCGCGCGCCTTGCAGCGGCGCTCGTAGTCCGCCAGGTCCTCGTAGGTCCACAGGTGCACGAACTGGTTCTGCGGCCCGACCAGGCTGGTGTAGAAGCCCACCGGGTGGCCCAGCGTCTCCATCAGCACCGGCATGGCCAGGCGGTTGAACACCTCCAGGAACTCGGGCATCTTG
>Ga0255338_1001052_pt1 | contig 60784 bp, 54 predicted proteins | sample MeOH1_35cm_T4_19_FD_203715 | JGI IMG/M metagenome (GOLD analysis project Ga0255338, IMG submission 203715) | Sandy soil microbial communities from University of British Columbia, Vancouver, Canada - MeOH1_35cm_T4_195 | ecosystem: Engineered > Artificial ecosystem > Sand microcosm > Unclassified ... | reverse complement strand
CCAAGCAACACTCGGGCGCCTACGGCATGGGCATCGACTACGCCTACACCATGGTCCACAAGGCTGCCCAGCGCACCCAGACGCCGCACGCATCCATCGCCCCGGTGCACGCGCCGGTGATCGAGTACTGATATTCAAGGTAGGTGGCGCGGCATCATCAGCCGGGCCACCCTGAATGGGCACAGGGCGAAAGGCGGTAGCCGCTATGACACGCAATCACAAACTTGGTCGTAAGCTGGAAATGGCTGCCGTTGCCTTCGCGACGGGGTTCTCATCTCACGGTCACACCTCTTCGTCCCTCGGCATGCTGGCTGGAACGCTGGCGGTTTGCGCCCTGGTCGCACGCAGCGCGTTCAACAGGCGCTCACCGGGGGCGGGTTTCATGTTGCTCCCCCCCGGTATGACGAAACATCTTCATTAATGCGCCGGTGCCCAGCCGGTGCACGCCCCGGTCATCGAGCGCTGATCGTCGGCCCCAGCCCGGGCGCCCCGAACCGCCAGGACAGCCGCTGCGCGGCCTGGCGGACCAGCGCGGCGGTATCGCTGTCCGTGGCGCTGTCGAAGCTGCCGCTGCTGCCCATCACGGCGATGACGATGGCCAGCGCCCCGGTATGGTCGAACACCGGCGCGGCCAGCGTGTCGATGCCGGGCACCGGCTTGCTGACGGCGTTGTCGATCCCTGTCGCTTTCACCGCTTTCAGCCGGTTGGCATAGCCCGGCGGCGTCCCGTCCGGGGTGCCGGCCATGCGGATGGCGTCCTGGGCCAGCGCGCCGGCCAGTACATCCGGCGGCAGATGGGCGGCGACGGTCCGCCCGATGGCCGTATTGACCATCGACAACACCGTGCCAACGCGCAGGCTCACATGCTGGGGCCGCGCCGCTTCCTCCAACCGGATCACCGTGGGCCCCAGCGGCCCAAGCACCGCCATGGCCACGGACAAGCCCGTGGCATGGGCCAGGGCGATGATCTCGGGCTCGGCCTCCCGCGTGGGCGACAGCCGTTGCAGCGCCACCAGCCCCAGGTCCAGGCTCAATGCCCCGGCCACGAAATCCCCCGATGCATTGCGCGACAGCAGCCCGATCTTCTGCAGGCTGACCAGATGCGGAAACGCCTTGGCCGGCGCCATGCCGGCCGCGCGCGCCAGTTCGCCCAGCGGCAGGGGCCGTCCGGCCGCGACCAGCGCCATCAGCAGCTGCCCCGTGTTGTCGAGCGACTGGATGCCGCGCTGCGGCTTGGCGCCGCCGGTTAGCGTGTCGTCGCTCATGCGGGAGCCTTGTCGATGGTGGCGGCGAAGGCGGCGGCGATGGTGGTGCCGATGTCCCGCGCGGCGTCGCGCAGGGCGGTGGCTACCGGGCCGCTCCAGTCCACGTCGATGCCGCCTGTGGAGCCAATCACCGTCAGCACCAGCCGCAGCGCGCCTTCGCCATCCTGCAACGGCACCGCGAGGCTGCTCACGGCGGGGCTGGGCGAGTCGATGCTGCGCTCCATGCCGCGCGCGCGGATGTCGTCGAGCTGGCGCAGGAAGGCGGGCAGGTCGGCCCCCTGCGGATGCTGTCGCGCCCAGATGGCCTGCCAGTCCCCTGGCGGCTGGAATGCGCAATAGGTGCGGCCGGTGGCCGTGGCGGCCAGCGCCATGACTGTGCCCACGTGCAGGTTCACATGCAGCGGCGTGCCGGCGTGGGCGTAGTGGACGATGGTCGGCCCCTGCGGCGTGGGCAGGCTGATCGCCACGCTGAAGCCGATGCGCGCGGCCAGCGCCTGCACGCGCGGCACGGCGGCGCGATAGGCGGGATCGTGATCGAGGTGGAGCATGCCGAGCCGCAGCGCCAGCGGGCCGGGCTCGTAGTAACCGTCGATATGGTCGCGCTTGATCAGCCCGAGCCGCGTCAGGCTGACCAGATAGGTATGCGCCTGCGCCGGCGCCAGTTGCGCGGCGGCAGCAAGGTCGGCCAGCGACATCGGCCGGCGCGCGTCGGCCAGCGCCCGCAGCACGCGGCCGCCCACCTCCACGCTCTGGATGCCGCGCTGCGCGCGCTCGGTGCTCTCAGTGCTGTCGGTGCTCTCAGTGCTGTCGCTGGGTTCGGCCATGCCGATGTCTGCCCTGATCCGTGCTGGGGAAGCCCAGATAGTAATGGAATCAGGCATGGAAGCCATGTGCGGACCGTGCCGCCCGGCGTACTATGCCTGCTTCATTGACAACCAGAGGTTGGCAACGCATGGACAAGGCCAGGGTGTTGACGCTGTTCCTGGGCGTGGTGCGCGCCAAGAGCTTCGCGCGGGCGGCCGTGGAGGCCGAGGTCACGCCGCAGGCGGTCAGCAAGGCGGTGCGCACGCTGGAGGAATACCTCGGGGTGCGGCTGTTCCATCGCACCACGCGCAAGCTGAGCCTGACCACCGAGGGCGCCCGGCTGTTCGAGCTGGCCGAGCCCGGCATGCGCCAGCTTGACGAGGCCCTCGAGCAGGTGCGCAGCAGCCGCAGCGAGGACGACGGCATGGTCCGCGTGACCGCCCCGCACTCGGTGGGCGCCCGCGTGCTGGTGCCGCTGATCCGGGCGTTCCGGGAGGAATATCCCGGCATCACCTTCGATGTGGTGCTCACCGACCTGTTCACCGATCTGGTCGAGGCGAAGATCGACATCGGCTTCCGCGCCGGCACCAGCCCCGGCCAGAACCTCGTCGCCCGCAAGCTGTGCGACCTGCCGCTGCTGATCTGCGCCGCCCCCGAATACCTGGCCCGCCACGGCACGCCGGACTCGCTCGACGCCCTGCGCCGCCACGCCTGCACCGGCTTCCGCCGCCCGGTCACGGGCCGGCTGCTGCCGTGGGAGCTGATGGTCGATGGCGACCTGGTCTACCTGGAGGTGCCGGCCGTGGCCACCTTCAGCGACGTGGAGACCGAGATCGAGGCGGTGCGCGCCGGCATCGGCATTGGCCAGCTACAGGCCTACATGGTGCAGGACGATCTGGCCGCCGGGCGGTTGGTGTCGATCCTCCCGGCCTACCGCAGCAGCAGCGTCGGCCTCTATATGTATTACCCGCACCGCACCCACGTGCCCGCGCGCGTGCGCCGTTTTATCGACTTCGTGATGGCGGCCAGCCCGGAGACCCTGCCGGCGCTGGCCGGGGGCGAGGGTAAAGGCGGGTAAGGCCGGGTAGGGGGTTTCCCGCACGCCCCACGGCAGCATGCGGCCTGGCGGGGTGTTTAGCGAATGACAATTCGATTTGCCATTGACTAAGATCGACGGGATTCCTAAGCTTGGCCTATCCCCCGCATCGAGACCGACATGGCAAAAGCATTCGCATCCCAGGCCGACCTGGAAGCCAAGCAGATCACCTTCACCCAGTTGTCCGAGAACGCCTACGCCTACACGGCCGAGGGCGACCCCAATTCGGGCGTGATCATCGGCGACGATGGCGTGCTGATCGTGGACACCACCGCCACCCCGGCGATGGCGCAGGACCTGATCGCCCGCATCCGCCAGATCACCGACAAGCCGATCAAGTACGTGGTGCTCTCCCACTATCACGCGGTGCGCGTGCTGGGCGCGTCCGCGTACTTCGCCGAAGGGGCGCAGCAGGTCATCGCCAGCCGGGGCACCTACGAGATGATCGTGGAGCGCGGCGAGGCCGACATGAAGTCCGAGATCGAGCGCTTTCCGCGCCTGTTCGCCGGCGTGGAGACGGTGCCGGGCCTGACCTGGCCGACGCTGGTCTTCGACAAGGAAATCACCCTGTTCCTCGGCAAGCTGGAGGTGCGCATCGCCCATCTGGGCGCCGGCCACACCAAGGGCGACACCGTGGTCTGGCTGCCGCAGCAGAAGGTGCTGTTCTCGGGCGATCTGGTCGAGTACGACGCCGCCTGCTACTGCGGCGACGCCCAGCTTGCCCAATGGCCGGCTACGCTGGACGCGCTGGCCGCGTTGCAGCCGCAGAAGCTGGTGCCGGGCCGCGGCCCCGCGCTGACCACGCCTGCCGACGTGGCCAAGGGCATCGCCTACACCAAGGACTTCGTCACCACGCTGCTCCAGGCCGGCCGGGAAGCCGTGGCGGAGCGCATGGACCTGAAGGCCGCCATGGCGCATACGCGCAAGGCCATGGACCCGAAGTTCGGCCAGGTGTTCATCTACGAGCACTGCCTGCCGTTCGATGTCTCGCGCGCGTTCGACGAGGCCGCCGGCATCACCCATCCGCGCATCTGGACCGCCCAGCGCGACCAGGAGATGTGGGCCGCGCTGCAGGACTGAGCCATGGCCACGGATGCCATCGATACCGCCATCGATACCGCCATCGAGCCGGATTACCAGCGCCAGCAGTACGCCTACACGCCGTGCGCGGAGCAGCGCCCGGGCCATGCCGCCGGCGCGCCGCACCCTGTGGTGGTGGTCGGGGCCGGCCCGGTCGGGCTGGCCACCGCCATCGACCTTGCCCGGCATGGCGTGCCGGTGGTGCTGATCGACGATGACTGCACGCTCTCTACCGGCTCGCGCGCCATCTGCTTCGCCAAGCGCACGCTGGATATCTTCGACCGCCTCGGCTGCGCCGGCCGCATGGTCGAGAAGGGCGTGCGCTGGCACCTCGGCAAGGTCTTCCTGCGCGACAGCCTGGTCTACGCCTTCGACCTCCTGCCCGAGTCCGGCCACCAGCGCCCGGCCTTCATCAACCTCCAGCAGTATTACGTCGAGGGCTATCTGCTCGATCTGGCGCGCGCGCTGCCTAACATCGACATCCGCTGGAAAAGCCGCGCGGTGAACCTGGAGTCGCGCGATGACCATGTGGCGCTGACCGTGGAGACGCCCGATGGCTGCTACACGCTGTGCGGCCGCTACGTAGTGGCTGCCGACGGCTCGCGCAGCGGCCTGCGCAAGCTGATGGGGCTGGAGAGCCACGGCCATACCTTCCGGGACCGCTTCCTGATTGCCGATGTGAAGATGGAGGCCGCGTTCCCGCCCGAGCGCTGGTTCTGGTTCGATCCGCCCTTCCACCCGAACCAGTCGGTGCTGCTGCACCGGCAGCCGGACAACGTCTGGCGCATCGACTTCCAGCTCGGCTGGGATGCCGATCCGGTGCTGGAGAAAACACCCGAACGGGTGATCCCGCGCGTGCGGGCGCTGCTCGGCCCGGAGGCGAAGTTCGAGCTGGAGTGGGTCAGCGTCTACACCTTCTCCTGCGTGCGCATGGACCGCTTCCGCCATGGCCGCGTGCTGTTCGCGGGCGATGCGGCGCATGGCGTCTCGCCGTTCGGCGCGCGCGGCGCCAACAGCGGCGTGCAGGATGCCGAGAACCTCGCCTGGAAGCTCGCCTATGTGCTGGCGGGCCGCGCGCCGGACAGCCTGCTGGACACCTACGCCAGCGAGCGCGAGTTTGCCGCCGACGAGAATATCCGCCATTCCACGCGTTCCACCGATTTCATCACCCCCAAGAGCGCCGTCAGCCGCACCTTCCGCGACGCCGTGCTCACGCTGGCGCGGGACCACGGGTTTGCGCGGCAACTGGTAAACAGCGGGCGGCTCTCGGTGCCGGCCGTGCTCCACGAATCGCCGCTCAATACGGCCGATGGCGATGGCGAGACGTTTGCCGGGACGATGGTGCCGGGCGCGGCGTGTGCCGATGCGCCGGTATGTGGCATGGCTGGCGTGACGGGTGAGCCGTGGCTGCTGCCCCGGCTGGGCGACCAGTTCGTGGCGCTGATTTTCGGCGCGCCGGCCGGGCTCGATGCGGCGACCCGCAGCGCGCTGCAAGCCTTGCAGCAGGGTGCGGTGCCGCTGCGGCTGGTCTTCGTGACCGACGCGGCCATCGCCGCCTCCGCCGATCCGTGGCCCGGCGCCACCGTGGTCCGTGATGTGGAAGGGCTGGCCGCCCGCCGCTACGACGCCCGTGCGGGCACCTGCTACCTGATCCGCCCGGACCAGCACGTCTGCGCACGCTGGCGGACGGTGGATGCGGCGCGCATCGGTGCCGCGCTGGACCGCGCCATCGGTCAGGCAGGGCAGGGCCGGCCAGCGGTCGCCCCGGCTCCGAAACCAATGGCGATGGCGTGACCGCCCGCACCGCGCCCCTGCCAGGAGACCCGCCGATGCCCCTCAACACCGCGCCGAACCTCACGCGCCCCGACGACTTCTACGAGGCGCTGATCGACATGCACCGCGACCTCGACGACGCCGCCAGCCAGGCCGCCAACGCCCGGCTGATCCTGCTACTGGCCAACCATATCGGCGATCACCAGACGCTGCTCGAAGCCCTCGCGCTGGCCCGCGAGGCGCCGTAGGGCACCCCCGGTCGCCCTTGGGGCCAGCCGGACGCGTTACGCGTTACCATGGCAGCACCGACCACAGGGAAGGAGTTCGTCATGCCGAGCCGTTGCCTTGCCGCAGTGAAGTGCCATGCCGTCGTTCTCCTCGCATTGGGTGCCTGCCTCCCGGCCTATGCCCAGACTCAGCCCCAACCCCAGCCCGGTGGCGCGGCCGCCATCGACAACGTCATTGGCGATGCCGTGAAGGAGGGCGAATCGCCGTACCGCCCCACGCCGCGCCCGCCCGGCGCCGCCGCGCCCACCCAGCAAACCATCGACGACGCGGAATGCCAGCAGTTGATGAGGCAGATGAACGAGACGCCCAAGCGCAGCTACAAGCCCGGCGCGCCGATGGAGAACAGCCAGGGCAGTGACGTGATGTCAGTCGAGCGCGACCGCACCCGCCGGCAGTTGCAGAAGACGTTCAAGGAGAAGTGCGGGACGTAGGATTGCTGCGTCGCAGTATCTTCAGGCCGTCCCCAAGCTGTGCCCCCAACGCCCCGATCCGGGGCGTTTTTGTTTCCCCAGTCCTGCCTTTCGCCCCATCCCCGGGAATAACACATTTGTTTCATGGTAATCCATGATGGAACACTTGTTGCTCAATGCCTAGCATTGCAACACCTGACGCATCCATCCAAACCAGGAGTGTTTCCCATGCCCAAGTCGATTTTCGTCCGCCCGGTGCTCAGCCTGATCGCTACCGCCGCCGCCCTGGCCACGACAGCCGCACCGGCCTTCGCCGCCGACGTGGCCGCCAGCCCGACGCTCACCAAGATCAAGTCGTCCGGCACGATCTCGATCGGACACCGCACCTCGTCGATCCCGTTTTCCTACTACGACGGCAACCAGAAGGTGATTGGCTTCTCGCAGGACATCTGTGACCGCGTGATCGACAGCGTGAAGAAGGAAGTGGGCGCGGCCAGCCTGCAGGTGCGCATGGTGCCGGTAACCTCGCAGAACCGGATCTCGCTGGTGCAGAACGGCACGGTGGACCTGGAGTGCGGCGTCACCACCAACCTGAAGTCGCGCCAGCAGCAGGTGGCGTTCTCGACCACGTTCTTCGTGGCCGGCACGCGGCTGCTGGTGAAGAAGGGCAGCCCGATCCACGACTTTGGCGATTTGTCGGGCAAGGCCGTGGTGACCAACGCGGGTACCACCTCGGAACGCATCCTGCGCAAGCTCAACGACGAGAAGCAGGCCAATATCACGATCCAGAGCGCCAAGGACTACGGCGAGTCCTTCCTGATCCTGCAGTCGGGCCGGGTGGCCGCGTTCATGATGGATGACGTGCTGCTGTCCGGCGCCCGCACGCTGGCGCCCAACCCCGGCGACTGGAACGTGGTCGGCACGCCGCAGTCGTTCGAGGCCTACGCGTTCATGCTGCGCAAGGACGATCCCGGCTTCAAGCAGGTGGTGGACGGCGCCATCAGCGGCCTGATCAAGAGCGGCGAGATCCACACGCTGTACGCCAAGTGGTTTGCCAAGCCGGTGCCGCCCAAGAACATCAGCTTCGACCTGCCGCTCAGCGAGCCGATGAAGAAGGCCTACGCCAGCCCCAACGACGAGGCATTCGAATAAGTCCGAAAGACGGCAGGGCTAGCCGCGCTGGGCCGGCAGGTAGGCGCCGGTGCGGTGGAGCTGGCCCTCGGTCTGCTCCAGCGCGCGGATCGCGCCCTTGCCCTTGCGGGCCAGCAGCTGCTCCACCAGCGCCTCGACCATCGCCACGCCGGCCGTGATCGACGGGAAGAAAGACGGGCTGTCGATGGCGAACAGCAGCGTGCAGTCCGCCTCCAGCGCGATGGGCGCCACCGTGCTGTCCGTCAGCGCCACGACCTTGCAGCCGGCCTCCCGTGCGGCCGAGGCCACGCGCAGGCTCTCCTGCGAGTACGGCGCGAACGCGGTGACCAGCACCACGTCCTTGGCGGTCAGCGCGCGCAGTTCCATCTCCAGCGTGCCGGCATCGCCGCGCACCAGGTGCACCGAACTGCGGAACAGCCGGTAGATATAGTGGAACGTGAACGCGATCGGGAAGCACGAGCGGAAGCCGGCCACGTAGACGTTGGGCGCCGCCGCGAGCAGGTCGGCGGCCTGCGGCAGCGTTTCGGCGTTGTTGGCCAGCAGCGCGTCCAGGTTGTGATGCTGGACTTCGATCATCTCGGCCAGCATCTGGTTCGAGCCGGATTCCTTCACCACCTTGCGCGCCCGCTTGGCGTAGGGCTGCGCGCCCTGGTCGCGCATCGCCTCCATGAACAGCTCGCGCAGGCCCTGCCAGCCTTCGAACCCGAGCGACTGCGACAGCCGCACAAGTGTCGCGGGCTGCACTCCGGCATTGGCGGCCACCTTGCGCATCGAATGCAGCGCGATGTCATGCGGATGGTCGAGCAGGTAGCGCGCGCCGCTCTGGAACTGCGCGCTCAGCGTCGGGAAATCGGCGCGGAGCTGGGTCAGCAGGGCATCGAGCGAAGAGGGCGAGGCAGGGGTGGTGTCAGGGGACATGGGCGAGGGCGGAGCGCGGAATGCAACGATTGTTGCACAGGTCGGCGCCCCGTCCTCACGTCGATTAACGGATCGAACGTTTCTTTTGCGTCGATCAATGAAACACATGTTGCAAAGAGGGCGCGCTTGTTCCTATACTCGCACCTGACTTCGGCGCCCCGCACAGGACAGCTTCTCCCATCATGACGCACGTATTCCATCGCAATCCCAAGCAAACCATGCCCGTGGCCGTTGGCGGCCAGGGGGTCGAGCTGATCGACAGCACCGGCAAGCGCTACCTGGATGCCTCGGGCGGCGCGGCGGTGTCCTGCCTTGGCCACGGCCACCCGCGCGTGGTGGCGGCCATCAAGGCGCAGGTCGATACGCTCGCCTACGCCCATACCTCGTTCTTCACCACCGAGGTCTCCGAGACGCTGGCCCGCACGCTGGCCGAGGCCGCGCCCGGTGACCTGGACCACGTCTACTTCGTCTCGGGCGGCTCGGAGGCCGTGGAAGCCGCGCTGAAGCTCGCGCGCCAGTATTTCGTCGAGACCGGCCAGCCGCAGCGCCGCCACTTCATCGCGCGCCGCCAGAGCTACCACGGCAACACGCTCGGCGCGCTGGCGATTGGCGGCAACGCGTGGCGGCGCGAGCCGTTCCTGCCGCTGCTGGTGCCCGCGCACCATGTGTCGCCGTGCTATGCGTACCGCGACCAGGCCGCCGGCGAGACGGACGCCCAGTACGCGCAACGGCTGGCGGACGAACTCGAAGCCAAGATCCTTGAACTGGGGCCGGAGAGCGTGGCCGCCTTCGTCGCCGAAACCGTGGTCGGCGCCACGGCTGGCGCGGTGCCGCCGGTGGGCGACTACCTGAAGCGCATTCGCGCCGTGTGCGACAAGTACGGCGTGCTGCTGATCCTCGACGAGGTGATGTCGGGCATGGGCCGCACCGGCCATCTCTTTGCCTGCGCGGAAGACGGCGTGGTGCCGGACATCGTCACCATCGCCAAGGGCCTCGGCGCCGGCTACCAGCCGATTGGCGCGATGATGTCCACGCGCCGGATCTACGAGGCCATCGTCGGCGGCAGCGGCTTCTTCCAGCACGGCCACACCTATATCGGCCATGCCACGGCCTGCGCGGCGGCGCTCGCCGTGCAGCAGACCATCGCCGCAGACAATCTGCTCGATAACGTGCTGGCGCGTGGCGAGCAGTTGCGCGCGCGGCTGCGCGAGGCGCTGGGCGACCATCCGAACCTGGGCGATGTGCGCGGGCGCGGGCTGTTCGTCGGCGTGGAGTTCGTGGCCGACCGCGCCACCCAGGCCACGCTCGACCCGGCCCGCAAGACCCACGCGCTGCTCAAGCGCACGTGCATGGAGCACGGCGTGCTGGTCTATCCGATGGGCGGCACCGTCGATGGCGTGCACGGCGATCATGTGCTGTTTGCGCCGCCTTTCATCTGCACGGCGGCGGACATCGACAATATCGTGGACCGTTTCGCACAGGCCGTGCGCGTGGTCCTGCCCGCTTGAGATTGAGATACCCCATGACTGAAGACACCCTGCGTCGTCCCTTCGCGCTGGCCGTGGCGCCCAACGGCGCCCGCAAGACCCACGCGGATCACGCGCGGCTGCCGATGACCCCGGACGAACTGGCCCAATGCGCCCGTGAATGCGTGGACGCCGGCGCCGCCATGATCCACCTGCACGTGCGCCGCGCCGATGGCACGCACAGCCTGGAGGTGGCCGACTACGCGCCAGCCATCGCGGCGGTGCGGCAGGCCGTGGGCGACGCGCTGGTCCTGCAACTGACCACCGAGGCCGTGGGCATCTACCAGCCGGCCCAGCAGATCGCCACTGTCCGGGCGCTGCGTCCCGAGGCGGCGTCCGTGGCCGTGCGCGAACTGGTGCCGGACCCCGCCGCGCTGCCCGCTGCCGCCGAGTTCTTCGGCTGGATGCACCGCGAGCATGTGGTGGCGCAATACATCCTCTACGATGCCGCCGACGTGCACCGCTACGCCGCGCTGCGCGAAAGCGGGGCGATCCCGGCCGGGCGCCACTGGGTGCTGTTCGTGCTGGGCCGCTATTCGGCGGGACAGAAGTCCGCGCCGGCGGACCTGCTGCCGTTCCTTGCCGCCTGGCGCGAGACCGGGCTGGAAGGCACCGGCGTGGAATGGGCCGTCTGCGCGTTTGGCAGGCAGGAAGCCGACTGTGCCGCCGCTGCCGTGATGCTCGGCGGCCACGCGCGCATCGGCTTCGAGAACAACATGGCCCTGCCGGACGGCGCCACGGCGCCGGACAACGCCGCGCTGCTGCGCGCCGTGGCGGCGCCGCTGGGCGGGCTGGGCTACGCGGCGATGACGGCGGCGCAACTGCGCGAGCGGTTCGACGCCTGACGGCTGCCTCCCCTCTCCCGCCCCTCTCCCGCCCGCTCTCCCGCCCGCTCTCCCGCCCGCGGGAAGGGGGGAGCGCACATCGGCCGTTTCCGCTACGCTGGCGGCTTCATCGTCCCTCACCCCCGGAGCACCGATGTCCCAGCCGCCTGTTTCCCCTGCCACCGCGCCGCTGGCGCGAGACACCGTGCGCAGCCTGCGCGCGTCGCGCATCCGCGAGGTGGCCAACGCGGGCATCGGCCTGCCCGATGTACTGCCGTTCTGGTTCGGCGAGTCGGACCAGGTCACGCCGGCATTCATCCGGGATGCCGCCAGCCAGGCGCTGGCGTCCGGCGCCACGTTCTACACCCACAACCTCGGCATTCCGCCGCTGCGCGCCGCGCTGGCCGGCTACGTGAGCCGCCTGCACGGCGACACGCCGGTCGGCAACGTGGCCGTGACCAGCGCCGGCGTCAACGCGCTGATGCTGGCCGCCCAGCTCGTCACCGGCCCCGGCGACCGCGTGGTGGCCGTGACGCCGCTCTGGCCCAACCTCGTCGAGATCCCGCGCATCCTCGGCGCCACGGTGGAGACGGTGACGCTGGACTACGGCCCCCACGGCTGGGCGCTCGACGTGGACAAGCTGCTCGCCGCGCTGACGCCGGGCACGCGCGCGGTGATGATCAATTCGCCGAACAATCCTACCGGCTGGGTCATGCCGCGCGCCGCCCAGCAGGCCGTGTTCGACCACTGCCAGCGGCACGGCATCTGGATCATCGCCGACGAAGTCTACGAGCGGCTCTACTACGGCCCGGAAGGGAGCATCGCGCCGTCCTTCCTCGACATCGCCCCGCGTGACGCCCGCGTGATCGCCGTCAATTCGTTCTCCAAGGCGTGGCTGATGACCGGCTGGCGGCTCGGCTGGATGGTGCTGCCGGCGGCGCTGATGGACGACCTCGGCAAGCTGGTGGAATACAACACCTCCTGCGCGCCGTCGTTCGTGCAGGAGGCCGGCGTGGCGGCGGTGACTGAAGGCGAGGCCTTCACGCAGGATCTGGTGCTGCGCCTGCGCGGCGCGCGCGATCATCTGGTGGGCGCGCTGTCGGCCCTGCCGGGCGTGGACGCCCACGCGCCCGAAGGCGCGATGTACGTGTTCTTCAAGCTGGCCGGCGCCACAGACAGCCTCGCGCTGTGCAAGCAACTGGTGCGCGAAGCCCACCTCGGCCTGGCCCCGGGTAGCGCCTTCGGCGACGAGGGCGAAGGCTTCGTGCGCTGGTGCTATGCGTGCGACGTGGAACGGCTGGATGAGGGCGTGCGGCGGCTGTCCGCCTTCCTCAAGACAGGCGCCTGACTTACTCCCATCCCCCGCCCAGCGCCTGCATCAGTGCCGCCGAGTCCGCCAGCCGGGTAGCGGTGGCCTGAGAGAGGTCGAGGGCGGCCTGGCGGGACTGGCGTTCGGCGTCCAGCAGGGTGAACTGGCTGACGCCGCCGAGCCGGTACTGCTCGGTCACGATGGCCAGTGTGCCGCGCGTCTGGCGGGCGTTGTCCTCGCGGGCCTGGAGGGTGGCGGCGTCGGCGTCGAGCGCGCGCAGCGTATCGGCCACGTTCTGCAAGCCTTGCAGCACCGCCTGCTGGTAGGCGCCGAGCGACTGCTCGTAGGCCGCCTCCTTGGCCCGCTTGCGGGCGCGCAGCTCGCCACCATGGAACACGGGCTGGACCACGCCGGCCGCCAGGCTCCACACATTCATGCTGCTGAACAGGTCGCGCGCGCGCATCTCCTGCGTGCCGCCGCTGGCCGTCAGCGTGATCTGCGGATAGAGGTTGGCCGTGGCCACGCCGATATCGGCCGATGCCTGATGCAGCAGCGCCTCCGCGGCGCGGATGTCGGGGCGGCGGCGGGCCAGTTCGGCGGGCAGGCTGACGGGCAGGGCCTCGGGCAGGGTCAGGTCTTCGAGGCCGAATTCCGGTAGCTGCGCGCTGGCCGGGGTCTGGCCGATGTAGACGGCCAACTGGTGGCGCGTGACATCGATCTGCTGGGAGAGGCCCGGAATCAGCGCCTGCGTCTGCGCCAGTTCGGCCTGCTGGCGCTGCACGTCCACGCGCGCCACGCCGCCCAGCTTGAGGCGCTCGGTCATGATGCCGAGCTGGCGGCGCTGCGCCTCGGCCATCGCCACGGTATCGGCCAGCTGGGCGCGCAGCCCGGCTTCGCGGATGGCCGCCGTCACCACATTGGCGGCCAGCGAGAGCCGCGCGGCCTCAAGTTCGTAGCGCTGGTAATCGACAGCCGCCTGCAAGCCTTCCAGTTCGCGCCGCTGCCCGCCGAAGAGGTCCAGCGCGTAGGAGACCTGCACGGTGGCGTTGTAGAGCGTGAACGGGCCGGGGCTGGGGAACTGGGTGATGCCGACCGAGGTCAGGTCCACCTGCTGGCGCGTGGCGTTGAGCGAGGCATCGACGGTGGGAAACCGCGTGGCGCCGGTGCGCGCGTTGAGGTTCTCCTGGGCCTCCCGCAGCCGGGCGCTGGCCTGCGTGAGCGTGGGGCTGGCTGCCAGCGCGGCGCGCACGGTGGCGTCCAGCTTGTCGCTGCCGAACAGGGTCCACCATTGCTGGGGCGGGTCGCCGGGCACGAAGGACTGCGACTTGCCCAGCGCCGGCACGGTCGCCACCGGCTGCGGCCCCGGGGTGTAGCGCGCGTCGGGCACGGCAGCGGGGGACTGGAAATCGGGGCCGACCGCGCAGCCGGCCAGCGAGAGCAACAGGGCAAGCGAGACGAGCCGCATGGCATCCCCCTCAGTCGAGCGTGCGCTTGTAGAAGCGCACCGCGATGGTCATGACGACGGCCGTGAACAGCGCCATCGGCCAGACGTTCGGCCATAACTCCACCCAGCCGCTGCCCTTGAGCAGGATGCTGCGGATCACCCGGTTGAAGTAGGTCATCGGCAGCACGTTGCCAATCCACTGCGCCCACGTGGGCATGCCGGCGAACGGGAACATGAAGCCGGACAGCAGGATGTTGGGCAGGAAGTAGAAGAACGTGAGCTGCACCGCCTGCAGCTGGTTCTTGGCCAGCGAGGACAGCGTGATGCCCACCGTCAGGTTGGCCGCGATGAACAGCAGCGCCGCCAGGTACACGCCCACTACGGAGCCGAGGAAGGGCACCTGGAACACGTAGCGCGCCGCCAGCAGGATGATGGTGGACTGGATCAGGCCGATGAAGATGTACGGCACGATCTTGCCGGAGATGACCTCCAGCGGCTGCACCGGCGTGGCGAGCAGGTTCTCCATCGTGCCGCGCTCGCGTTCGCGGGTCATCGCCAGGCCGGTCATCATCACCATCGTCATGGTCAGGATCACGCCCATCAGGCCGGGGACGATGTTGTACTGGGTGATGCCCTCGGGGTTGTAGAGGCGCTGCACGTTGACGTCGAAGGCGGGTTTGCCGCCGGCCAGCGGGGCCAGCGCGCCCTTGAGGTCGATGCGCGCCACGCTGACCGGCAGCTGCGCCAGCGCGCCGATGGCGGGGCCGGTGGCCGAGGGGTCTGTGGCGTCGGCCTCGACCAGGATCACCGGGCGCTCGCCGCGCAGCAGCTTGCGCGAGAAATCGGTGGGGATGCTGACCACGAACTGCACGTCGCCGCGCAGCAGGGCCTCGCGCCCGGCGGCCTCGTCCGGCAGGGTACGCACCACGCGGAAATAGGTGGTGTTCTCCAGCGCGTGGACGAAGGTGCGCGAGAAATCACTATGCTCGGCGACGATCACGGCGGTCGGCATATGGCGCGGGTCGCTGTTGATGGCGAAGCCGAACAGCAGCAGCTGCATGATCGGCAGGCCGACGATCATGCCGAAGGTGATGCGGTCGCGCCGCAGCTGGAGGAACTCCTTCAGCACGATGCTCCACCAGCGCTGGACGGAGAAGCGGGCGTTGGCGCTCACGATTGCCCCTGCGCGGACTTGCCCGGCTGCACCGCCATGTTGTCCTGCGCGCCGCTCATCATGTGGATGAACACGTCCTCGAGGCTGGTTTCGGTGGGCTGGATGCGGTGATGCGCGCCGGCAAGGCGCTTCAGCGTCTGTTCCAGCTGGCCGGCATCCTTGCCGGTGACGTGCAGCGCCGTGCCAAAGGCCACGGTTTGCTCCACGCCGGGCTGGCCCTGCAGCTGGATGGAGAGCGCGGCGAGGTCGTCGCCCTCCACGCTCCACGTGGCCAGGTGCTGGCCGGCCACCACCTCCGCCGCCGTGCCCTGCGCCAGCAGCCGGCCATAGGCGATATAGGCGAGCTTGTGGCAGCGCTCGGCCTCATCCATATAGTGCGTGCTGACCAGCACCGAGATGCCGTGCGCGGCCAGCTGGTGAAGCTGCTCCCAGAAGTCGCGCCGGGCCTTGGGATCGACCCCGGCGGTGGGTTCGTCGAGCAGCAGCAGCTTGGGCTCGTGCAGCAGGCACGCCGCCAGCGCCAGCCGCTGCTTCCATCCGCCGGACAGCGAGCCGGCCAGCTGCGCGGCGCGCGATTGCAGGCCGAGGTCTTCCAGCGCGCGGTCCACGGCCTCGCGGCGGTTGGGCATGGCGTAGACGCGGGCCACGAACTCGAGGTTCTCGCGGATCGACAGGTCTTCCCAGTAGGAAAAGCGCTGTGTCATATAGCCGACGTTGCGCTTGATCTCGGCGGCCTGCTTCAGGATGTCGAAGCCCAGGCAGGTGCCCGAGCCCGAGTCCGGCGTCAGCAGCCCGCACATCATGCGGATGGAGGTGGTCTTGCCGCTGCCGTTGGGGCCGAGGAAGCCGAAGATCTCGCCGCGCGCCACCTGCATGGTCAGGTCGTTGACCACGTGCTTGTCGCCGAAGCGCTTGTTCAGCCCCTTGACGTCGATCGCCAGCGCGCCGTTGGCGCGATCCACGGCGTCGTTCATGACTGCGCCACCTCCACGGGCTGGCCGGGGCGCAGCTTGGGGGCGTCCTCGGGCGTGGGGCGGGCCTCGATCAGGAAGACCAGTTTGCGGCGCGTCTCGTTGCTGTAGATGACGGGCGGCGTGAACTCGGCCTCGTTCGACACATAGGTGATCCTGGCCGCGACCGGCGCCGCGCAGCCGTCGCAGCGGATCTGCACCGACTGGCCGTTCTTCAGCGCGCCGACCGCTGCCTCGGGCACGTAGAAGCGCACCTTGACGTTGGCGGGCGGCAGCATGCGCACCACGGGGCTGCCGGCGGGCACCCATTCGCCGGGGCGGTAGGGCACGTCGTAGACCAGCCCGGCGGCGGTGGCGTTGACCGACTTGCGCGAGAGCTTCCATTCCGCCTGCGCCAGCGCGGCGCGCGCGGCTTCCACCTGGGCCTGCTGGGCGGTGAGCTGGTCCTTGCGGCCGGGCAGGCGGGCGACGTCGATATCCCGTTGCAGCTCGCGCACGCGCGCCGCGTCGGCATCGGCCGTGGCGCGGGTCTCGTCCAGCTGCGCGCGGGAGATGCCGCCGATCTCGAACTGCGCCTCGTCGCGCTTGCGCTGGGCCGCACTGCGCGTGGCCTGGGCACGCGCCTGCGCGAGCTGGGCCTGGTTCACGGCCACTTCCACGGGCCGCTTGCCGATCTGGATGTCGGCCAGTTGCGCCTCGGCCACGCGCACCTGCTCGGCGGCCTGCTGGCGCGCGGCGCGTTCGTCGTCGGATTCGAGCACGAACAGCGGCGCGCCGTCGGCCACCTGCTGGCCGCGATCGACGGTCAGCTTTTCCAGCCGCCCCGCGAAGGGCGACGCCACGGCGACGAATTCGCCCTCGACATAGCCTTGCCAGGTGACGGGCTTGTCGTTGCTGCAGGCGGCCAGCGCGGCGCAGGCGGCGAGCAGGAGGAGGCACCGCAGGAGGCACTGCAGGAGGCACTGCGGAAGGCGGGAGGGCATGCGCGGCTCCATGGCGTTAGGTCGACGAAGGGGATGCGGGCGCGGACAGCCCGTGGGCCAGCAGGGCGGTCACGTGGCGCACCAGCGTGTCGGTGTCGATGGCTTCCGCGCCGGGCAGGCGCTGCCAGATATGGCTGGTGGCCAGCGGCAGCAGCGTCAGGCCGATCAGCGAAACCATGACCAGCGCGGGCTCCAGGCCCGGATTGAGCTGGCCGCGCGCCTGCGCCGCCATCAACGGGCCGGTGATCAGCGTGGCGCGCTGCGTGGCCACGCGCTGCACCAGCCGTTCGCGCAACTGGCCCTCGACGCCGACGATCTCGCGGATCCACAGCCCCGGGAACCACGGCGTGGCCGACGCCACCCGGATCAGCCGGCCCGCGAGGCCCTGGATCAGCGTGCTCACATCAGGCGGCGGGCCATCGCTGGGGGGCGGGGCGCCGCTGAAGACCTGATCGACCAGCGGCAGCAGCCGTTCCTCGAACACCGCTTCCAGCAACTGCTCGCGCTCGCGGAAGTAGTAATGGACCAGCGCCGGGGTCACGCCGGCCTCGGCGGCAATCGCCTTGGTCGATGTGGCGCCTACGCCATGCCGGGCGAACAGGGTTACGGCGGCGTCGATCAGGCGGTCGCGCTGGCCGGCATCGGCGCGGGCGGCGGCGGGACGGCCCGGGCGCCGGGCGTCCGGGCTGGTCATAGCTTTGGGTGGGTGGGGCGGCTTGGTTGGCATCGGGCGCAGCGGTTCGTATCGGCTGAATATTAATTTTCGAATTAATTAATTCAAGGCACGTTACAAAGTCGGCGCGGGGCACCGTGCTTTTATTGTTGCGATGCAACAACCGCGGTAGACACGTCAGGAGCGCTTGGCTATGCTTCGCGCCAGTCTCGGATGGCCGCTGTGGCGCATCCGTCCCAGCCGAATTTCCCGATGCCGCGTTTCCGACTGATGGCCTGCGCCGGCCTGGCCTGGGCGACGCTGGCCGCCGCGCCCGGCGCGTTCGCCCAGGACGCCGTTGCCCAGCCTGCCCCCGCCCCTGCCGCCGAGCCCGACACCGAAAGCCCGTTCGCCATCCACGGGCAGACCACCTATATCTGGCAGCGCAAGCCGTCCTTCGGCGCCGCGTATTCGGGCGAGAACAGCCTGACCACCGAGCGTGCCAAGAGCTACTCGTTCACGGGCACGCTCGACCTTGGCCTGCGGCTCTGGCAGGGCGCCGAGTTCCACTTCAACCCGGAAGTGGCGCAGGGCGTGCCGTTCTCGGACCTGCACGGCCTGGGCGGGCTGTCTAACGGGGAGTTGGCCAAGACGGCCAGCACCAGCCCGAAGTTCTATCGCGCGCGCGCCTTCATCCGCCAGACCTGGGGCCTGGGCGGCGGGGACGAGAAACTCGAATCGGATTTCAACCAGTTCGCCCGCACCGTGGACAAGCGTCGCGTGGTGCTGACCGCCGGCAACTTCGGCGTGATCGACGTGTTCGACCAGAACCCGTACGGCTCGGACCCGCGCACGCAGTTCATGAACTGGTCGTTCATGACGCACGGCTCGTTCGACTACCCGGCCGATTCGCGCGGCTATAACTGGGGTGCGGCGCTGGAGTACATCGGCGATGGCTGGTCGGCGCGCTTCGGCCACTTCCTGCTGCCGCTGGAGTCGAACGGGCGCGAGCTGGACACGCGGCTGTTCCAGCACTACGGCGATGTCCTCGAACTGGAAAAGCGCTACGCGCTGGCCGGGCGTCCGGGCCAGGCGCGGCTGCTGCTGTGGCGGAACAAGGCCAACATGGCGTCGTTCAACGACGCCATCGCCTACGGGCAGGCCAATGGCGTGACGCCGGACCTTGCCGCCGTGCGGCGCGAGCACAGCAAGCTCGGCATCGGCGTGGCGATGGTGCAGGAGGTGACCGACGCGCTGGGGGTGTTCTTCCGCGCCAATATGTCGGACGACAAGACCGAAACCTACGCCTTCACCGAGATCGGCCGGCAGGTGGCCGGCGGCGGCACGCTGAAGGGCACGGCATGGGGGCGGCCCAACGACGAGGTGGGCGTGGCGGTGGCGGCGAACATGCTCGGCTCATCGCACCGGAACTTCCTGGCGGCCGGTGGCCTCGGCGCGTTCCTGGGCGATGGCGCGCTGCGCTACGGCCCGGAGCAAGTGTTCGAGATTTATTACAGTTTCGCGGTCTGGAAGACCCTGAGCCTGAGCCCGGACTTCCAGTACATCCGCAATCCCGGCTACAACCGGGACCGCGGCCCCGCCAAGTTCTACGGCATCCGCGCGCACGCGGAGTTTTGAGGGCGCTTGCCCCTTACTGCCTTACTGCCTTGCTGCCTTACTGGCGCGCGTTGCGCCGGTTGTCCGGCCAAGGCGTGTTGAAGTTGGTGCGGAACGGGTTGATGTCCAGCCCGCCGCGCCGCGTGTAGCGCGCGTAGACGGCCAGCTTCACCGGTTTGCACATGCGCAGCACGTCCGTGAAGATCCGCTCCACGCACTGCTCGTGGAACTCGTTGTGGTTGCGGAACGAGATCAGGTACTTGAGCAGCCCTTCCTGGTCGATCGGCGCCCCCACGTAGCGGATCTGCACGCTGCCCCAGTCCGGCTGGCCGGTGACCAGGCAGTTCGACTTGAGCAGGTGCGAGATGAGGGATTCCTCCACCGGCGTCTCGTCCTGATCCGCCGACAACAGGGTCGGGTCCGGCTCGTAGATGTTGGTCTCGATGTCCAGGCGGTCCAGCAGCAACCCGTCCAGCTCACCCATCTTCTGCGTGCCGAGGTCCGCCTCGGTGACCAGCCGCACCTGCACCGTACCGCCGGTGGCCTCGGAGAGGTCGTGGTGCAGCAGTTGCTGGAGCGCCTCGGCCGAGGCGATCCTGCTCTGGTTGAACGAGTTCAGGTACAGCTTGAACGACTTCGACTCGACGATATTCGGCGTATCGGCCGGAATGATGAAGGTCGCCAGCGCCACCTGCGGCTTGCCCTTCAGGTTCAGCCAGGACACCTCGTAGGCATTCCAGATATCCACGCCGAAGAACGGCAGCGCGCGCCCTTCGGCCAGGCCGATCTCGGTGCGCTTGGGCTGCCGAGGAATCGGGAACAGCAGCGTCGGATCGTATTCCGTCTTGTAGGCCGAGGGCTTGCCCAGCGGCGAGTGTTCGGGGAGCGTCATGATCGCGATCTCAGGACAGGAACAGCTTGTAGACCGGGTTGTCGGTCTCGTCCCAGTGTACGTAACCGAGCGTGGAAAGGAAGTCGCGGAAGGCGCGCTTCTCGTTCTTCGGCACCTGGATGCCCACCAGGATGTTGGAGGCGTCGGCGCCCTGGTTCCGGTAGTGGAACAGGCTGATATTCCAGTTCGGGCTCATGCTCGACAGGAACTTCATCAGCGCGCCCGGCCGCTCCGGGAACTCGAAGCGGAACAGCAGTTCGTCGTGCGCCAGCGGCGAGCGGCCGCCCACCATGTAGCGGATGTGCTGCTTGGCCAGCTCGTTGTTGGAGAGGTCGAGCGTGTCGAAGCCGTGGCGGCGGAAGTTGGCGGCGATCTTGTCGCTCTCGGCGCGGCTGGCGATCTGCACACCCACGAAGATGTGCGCCACGCCCTGGTCGGCGATGCGGTAGTTGAACTCGGTCACGCTGCGCGTGCCCACCTGCTCGCAGAAGCGCTTGAAGCTGCCGCGCTCCTCGGGAATCGTCACGGCGAACACGGCCTCGCGGGCCTCGCCCACCTCGGCGCGCTCTGCCACGAAGCGCAGGCGGTCGAAGTTCATGTTGGCGCCGCAGGCAATCGCCACGAGCTGCTCGCCCTTGAGCTTCTCGCGCTCGGCGTAGCGCTTCAGGCCGGCCACGGCCAGCGCGCCGGACGGCTCGAGGATGCTGCGGGTGTCCTGGAACACGTCCTTCAGGCCGGCGCAGATCTCGTCGGTGTCCACCAGGATGATCTCGTCCACCAGTTCGCGCGTGATGCGGAAGGTTTCCTTGCCCACCAGCTTCACGGCGGTGCCGTCCGCGAACAGCCCCACGTCCTTCAGTTCGATGCGCTTGCCGGCTTCCACCGAGCGCTTCATCGCGTCCGAGTCGAAGGTCTGCACGCCAATCACCTTGATTTCCGGCCGCACGGCCTTGACGTAGGCCGCCACGCCGGAGATCAGCCCGCCGCCGCCAATCGCCACGAAGATGGCGTGGATCGGGCCCGGGTGCTGGCGCAGGATCTCCATGGCGATGGTGCCCTGGCCGGCGATGACTTCCGGGTCGTCGAACGGGTGGATGAAGGTCAGCTTGTGCTTCTGCTCCAGTTCCGCCGCGTGCTGGTAGGCGTCGCTGTAGGACTCGCCGTGCAGCACGATCTTGACCCAGTCGCCGCCGCGTTCGCGCACCGCATCGATCTTCACCTGGGGGGTGGTCGTCGGCATCGCAATAATCGCCTTGCACTGGAGCCGCGCCGCCGACAGCGCCACGCCCTGCGCGTGGTTGCCGGCGGAAGCGGCGATCACGCCACGCTTCAGCTCGTCAGGCGTCAGCGACGCCATCTTGTTGTACGCGCCGCGCAGCTTGAACGAGAACACCGGCTGGGTGTCCTCGCGCTTGAACCAGACCGCGTTGCCGGTGCGGGCCGACAGCGCGTGCGCGTAGGTCAGCTCGGTTTCCTGCGCCACGTCGTACACCTTGGCGGTGAGGATCTTGCGCAGGTAGTCGGGCGTGGCGGCGCGGGAGGCCTTGGTGGCGGGGGCTGGCTTGGCGGTCTTTGCGGTTTTGGCGGTCATGATGGGCAGGGCGGGGCGCGATAGTCGGGCGGCAAGGCGCGGGCAAAAAAAGCCGGAAAATTCGGCGGAAACCGCCAATGATAATGGATGGCGCCCATCCGGGCGGCGCTGGCGTGATGCGGGCGGAACGTGCCTGGCAGCGCCGCGCCGGCGCGCGGCGTGTCGGCGTGGGTGCCGAAAGCGCCACAGCCGGGCCGGGCCGCGATGTAGGACAGCATCCGGTGGACGCTCGTCAAACACACGTGTTACGGTTTAACGCGATGCCCCCGCTACCCCTAATCGAACCCCATATCGCGCTGTTCCTGGACTTCGACGGCACGCTGGCCGACCTCGCGCCGCGCCCCGACCTGGTGCAGGTAGAGCCCCAACTGGTTGGCACGCTGCGTGCGTTGCATACCTGCCTGGACGGCGCGCTGGCCATCGTCTCGGGCCGGCCTGTGGCCGAGCTCGACCACTTCCTGCAACCCTTGCGTTTGCCCGCTGCCGGGATTCACGGCGCGGAGTTCCGCACTGGCGGCGAACGGATCATCACGCCCCCGGCGCCCGGCATCGGCGCCTTGCTGCCGCGCCTGGAGGCGCTGGTGGCCCGGCACCCCGGCCTGCAACTCGAACGGAAATCGGTCGCCGTGGCCATCCACTATCGCCAGGTGCCGGAACTGGAGCCGCTGGTGCGTGCCGCCGTGGCCGACGTGCTGCGCGACGCGGCCGGCCTGGAAGCGCTGCCCGGCAAGATGGTCGTCGAGATCAAGCCGGCTGGCGTGGACAAGGGCGATGCCATCGCAGCCTTCATGCGCACGCCGCCGTTCGCGGGCCGCATGCCGCTGTTTGCCGGCGACGACGTGACCGACGAGGCCGGTTTCGTCGTGGTGCGCGAGCTGGGCGGCGTGGGCCTGCTGGTGGGCCAGCGCGCCACCGCCGCCACGGCGATGCTGGCCAGCCCCGACGCACTGCGCGGCTGGCTGCACGAATCGGCCCACGCACTGACGCACTGGATGGCCACCCGGGACGCCGCCCCGGATGCGACACCCAGGGACCCCACCATCACACCGACCTTAAGGGAGGATTTGTTGTGAACCAGCCTGCCACTGATCACACAGATTCCGCCGATGCCGCCAACGCCGCGCAGCGGCCCGAGGCGCCGGCAGTCAACACCGACTCGGACACCTCGTGCCGCTATGCCGACCCGTCGCTCTCGCTCGGCATGATCGGCAATTGCGGCTTCTCGGCGCTGGTCGATGGCCGGGGCCGCATCGTCTGGTGCTGCATGCCGCGCTTCGACGGCGACCCGGTCTTCAACGCGCTGCTGGACCCGAGCGAGAACGCCGGCCACTGGGCCATCGAGATCGAGGACTTCGTCGAGGCCACGCAGTGGTATGAGCCGAACACGGCCATCCTGCGCACGCACCTGATCGACAAGCACGACAACTGCCTGGAAATCACCGATTTCTGCCCGCGCTTCTTCCGCCTTGGGCGCTACTTCCGGCCGCTGACACTGGTACGCCGCATCCGCCCGGTGCGCGGCGCGCCGCGCGTGCGTGTGACCGTGGCGCCGCGCTTCAACTGGGGCCGCAACAAGCCGCAGATGACGCGCGGCAGCAGCCATGCGCGCTTTATCGGCGAGGACATGACGCTGCGCATGACCACGGACGCGCCACTGGCCTACGTGCTCTCGAACACGCCGTTCCTGGTCACGCGCGGCTACAACTTCATCCTCGGCCCGGACGAGACGCTGGCGCAGGGCGTGGAGGAAACCGCGCGGGACTTCGAGCAGGAAACCACCTCGTACTGGCGGCTCTGGACGCGCCGCCTGGCCGTGCCGCGCGAGTGGCAGGACGCGGTGATCCGCGCCGCCATCACGCTCAAGCTGTCGCTGTACGAGGAAACCGGCGCCATCGTCGCCGCCATGACCACCAGCATGCCGGAGGCGCCCGGCAGCGGCCGCAACTGGGACTACCGCTTCTGCTGGCTGCGCGACGCCTTCTTCGTGGTGCGCGCACTGAACAGCCTGTCCGAAGTCGGCACGATGGAGGACTACCTGCGCTGGCTCTCCAACGTGGTGATGCAGTCGCAGGACGGCCATATCCAGCCGCTGTACGGCATCGGGCTGGAGCGCGAACTGCCGGAGAGCATTCTCGATCACCTGCCGGGCTATCGCGGCATGGGGCCGGTGCGCGTGGGCAACCAGGCGCAGGAGCATTTCCAGCACGATGTCTACGGCAACGTGGTGCTCGGCGCCGCGCAGGCTTTCCACGACCATCGCCTGCTGCACCGGGGCGGACCGGCCGAGTATGCGCGGCTGGAGGAAGTCGGCGAGCAGGCCGTGCGCGTGTTCGGCACGCCGGACGCCGGCATGTGGGAGCTGCGCACCCGGGCGCGCGTGCACACCTCGTCGGCGCTGATGAGCTGGGCCGCCTGCGACCGGCTGGCCAAGATCGGCGACACGCTCGGGCAGCCGGCGCGCGCCGCCTACTGGCACGACCACGCCAGCCGCATGAAAAAGCAGATCCTGGAGGAGTCCTGGAGCGAGTCGCGCCAGGCCTTCGCGGAGAGCTTCGGCGGGAAGGAGCTCGACGCCAGCGTGCTGCTGATGGCCGAAGTCAACTTCATCGACCCGAAGGACCCGCGCTTCGTCGCCACGGTCAAGGCGCTGGAGGCCTCGCTGTGCGACGGCCCGTACATGCGCCGCTACGAGGCGCCCGACGACTTCGGCAAGCCCGAGACCGCGTTCAACATCTGCACGTTCTGGCGCATCGACGCGCTGGCCCGCATCGGCCGCCGCGACGAGGCGCGCGAGATCTTCGAGGCCATGCTGGCCTCGCGCAACCCGCTCGGGCTGCTTTCGGAAGACACACACCCGGTCACCGGAGAGATGTGGGGCAATTTCCCCCAGACCTACTCGATGGTCGGCCTGATCAACGGCGCCATGCGGCTTTCCGCCCCGTGGGATTCGGTGATTTGACGATAGGATTGGCAACAACAAGAAGCGATCTATGGGAAGACTTGTAGCGGTATCGAACCGGGTTGCCGACCCGCGCAACCACGCGGCGGGCGGCCTGGCCGTGGCGCTCTCTGAGGCGCTGAGCAAGACCGGCGGCCTGTGGTTCGGCTGGAGCGGCCGCGCGGTGGAACCCAGCCACGGCGGCACGCCGGGCGAGGGCGAGCTGCACATCTCGCAGGCCGGCAACGTGACGCTGGCCACGGTGGACCTGAGCCGCGAAGACTACGACGCCTACTACCTGGGCTACAGCAACGGCGTGCTCTGGCCGGTGTTCCACTACCGGCTGGACCTGGCCGACTTCGACGCGGGCGGCAACCTGAACGCCTACCGGCGCGTGAACCAGCTGTTCGCGCGCAAGCTGGCGCCGCTGCTCAAGCCGGACGACGTGATCTGGATCCACGACTACCACCTGATCCCGCTCGCGGCGGAGCTGCGCGCCATCGGATGCAGCCAGCGCATCGGCTTCTTCCTCCACATTCCGTTGCCGCCGCCGCTGATCCTCGCCGCCATCCCCCAGCACGAGTGGCTGATGCGGGCGCTGTTCGCCTACGACCTGCTGGGCTTCCAGAGCCAGGCCGATCTCGACCACTTCTCACGCTACGTGCAGGGCGAGGCCAGCGCCGAGCCGATGGGCGAGTATCGCTTCCGCGCCTTCCACCGCACGGTGCGCGCGCAGGCGTTCCCGATCGGCATCGACGTGGACGAGTTCATCGACCTGGGCCGCGGCGACGAGGCGCGCGAGACCTACGAGATGATGCGCCACCAGTACGCGCGGCGCCGGCTGCTGCTCGGCATCGACCGGCTCGACTATTCGAAGGGACTGCCGCAGCGGCTCAAGGCGTTCCAGGTCTTGCTGGCGGAGTACCCGGAGAACCGCTCCAGCGCCACGCTGATCCAGATCGCGGCGCCCTCGCGCGAATCGGTCGATGCCTATGCCGACCTGCGGCGCGACATGGAAGGCATCACCGGGGCCATCAACAGTGAGTATGGCGAGCTGGACTGGATGCCGGTGCGCTACATCCACCGCTCCACCTCGCGGCGCCGGCTGCCGGGGCTGTGCCGTGCCAGCAGCGTGGCCCTGGTTACGCCGCTGCGCGACGGGATGAACCTCGTGGCGAAGGAATACATCGCCGCGCAGGACCCCGAAGACCCGGGCGTGCTGGTGCTGTCCCGCTTTGCGGGCGCGGCGGAGCAGCTCAAGGAAGCGCTGCTGGTGAACCCGTACGACACGCGCGCCACGGCGCAGGCGGTGCAGCAGGCGCTGCACATGCCGCTGGCCGAGCGCCGGGCGCGGCATGAAAAGCTGCTCGAGCGCATCCGCCAGCAGGACGTGCACTGGTGGAGCCGGGAATACCTGCGCACGCTGATGGAGACCGAGGGCGGCTAAGACCGTTCAGACGATGAGGCCGCCGTGCGGGCTACTTGCCGCGCGGCGCCAGATCGCCCGGGGTGTCGATGTCCCGGAACGGGCCGTCATCCTCGGTCAGGATGCGGGTGACCGGCTGGTCGGTCAGCAAGGCGCGTGCGCCTTCGTCGCCGTCGAGCTTCAGCAGGGCATCGCGCCAGGCGGCGCCAAAGCCGACCGGGTGGCCGCGCTTGCCGTCGCGCCATGGCGCGGCGATGGTTTCCGGCGTGGTGATGGTCAGCGCCACGGCGCGTACCAGTTCCATCGGCAGCCACGGCATGTCCGCCAGCGCCACCACCCAGCCGCGTGCCTCGGCAGTCGCTGCCACCCCGGCGCGCAGCGCCACGCCCATGCCAGCCTCGGCATCGGGCGCTTCCACCACGCGGCAGCCGCCGCGCCGCAGTTCCTCGGCCAGTGCCGCGTTGCCGGGCCGCACCACCGCAATCGAATTCGGCAGCGCCGCCGCCAGCGTGCGCGCGCTGCGCCACGCCACGGTGCGGCCGTCGGGCAGTACCTCCAGCAGCTTGTTGCGTGTACCGGTGGCATCGAAACGCTTGCCGAAACCGGCGGCGAGCAGGATGCCAACCGGCAGGTCGGTCGGCGTCAGCGGGGCGCGTGCGGGCTTCTTCATGACTGTGTGGCCGTGGCCGTTGCCGTGGCGGGCAGCACGGGGCATTCCGCCTCGCCCGCGGCGATCTCGCGCGCGGCCTTGGCGCCTTCCACCTGGAGGATGTCCGGCAGCGAGACGTGGTTCTTGGCGGCGATGACCTCGGCCAGGATCGAGATGGCGATCTCGGGCGGCGTGCGGCTGCCGATGTAGATGCCCACCGGGCCGTGCAGGCGGGCGAGTTCGAGGTCGGTCAGGTCGAATTCCTTGAGGCGCTCCCTGCGTGCCTGGTTGTTGCGGCGCGAGCCGAGCGCACCCACGTAGAAGGCTGGCGTGCGCAGGGCCTCCATCAGCGCCAGGTCGTCGAGCTTGGGGTCGTGCGTGAGCGCGATCACCGCGCTGCGCTCGTCGAGCTTCATGTCCATGACGGTGTCGTCGGGCATGGTGCGTACCATCGTCACGCCGGGGATGTCCCACGTCTCGGTGTATTCCTCGCGCGGGTCGCAGACCGTGACGTGGAAGCCCAGCCCCACGGCGATCTGGCACAGGTATTTCGACAGCTGCCCGGCGCCGATCACCAGCATGCGGTAGCGCGGGCCGTGGATGGTCAGCAGCTTGTCACCGTCGAACGCCAGGCCGTCGGTGGCCTGCGCCGGCCCGAGCGTGGCGGCGCCGGTGGCCATGTCGAGCGTGCGCGCGACCAGCCGGCCGCTCTCCACGGCATCGAGCAGTTCGGCGATACCGCTGGCAGCCTTGAGCGGCTCCGCCACCAGTTCGATGGTGCCGCCGCAGGGCAGGCCGAAGCGGTGCGCTTCCTCGGCGCTGATGCCGTACTTGATTGCCTCCGGGCGGCTGGCGTGGATCCCCTCGCGCCGCACGCGGTCGATGATGTCGTCCTCGATGCACCCGCCCGAGACCGAACCGACCACAAGGCCGTCATCGCGCACGGCCAGCATCGCGCCTTCGGGGCGGGGCGACGAGCCCCAGGTTCTCACCACCGTCACCAGCAATACCCCGTGGCGCGCCTGTTGCCACCGCACGCTGCTCTTCAGGACTTCGAGATCCACGCTGTCCATGATCGTTTCCGCTTCTCGCTACCTTGTTGCTCATCGCCGCCATCCGCTCGCGCGGCGTCGGCTTCCTCGTTGACTGCCTGGCCTTCGGCTTCCTTGCCGCCACTCACCGTCTCGGTGAAGCGCGTGAAGAAGGCCTCGGCCAGCTTGCGCGCGGCGCCATCCACCAGCCGCGAGCCGATCTGCGCGATCTTGCCACCTACCTGCGCGTGCACCACATAGGTCAGGTCGGTCTCGTCGCCTTGATCCACCAGTGAAACACGGGCGGTGCCCTTGCCGAAGCCGGCCGCGCCACCTTGCCCGTCGAACTGGATCGTATAGCTTTCCGGCGCCTGGATGTCACTCAGCACCATGCGCCCCTTGAAGCGCGCCTTGACCGGCCCCACCGCGGCGGTCATCGCCAGCAGGTAGGCGTTTTCGCCATCGGGCTCGATGCTCTCACATCCCGGAATACATTGCTTGAGGACGTCCGTGTCGTTCAGGGCTCCCCATGCCACGTCACGGGGCACGGGCAGGCGCTGGGTCTGGGTCATCTCCATGGGGGCTTCCTTTGGGGGTTGCGATGAAGGGCCGGCGCGCGTCGTCCGCCAGCAGGGATTCGAGCGCGAACAGGCTGTCGAGGTTGTGTGCGGGGCGCAGCGCGTCCACGTGCGGCAGGATGGCCTGCATGCCGCGCGCCTGCGGCGAGAAGCCGGCGTAGCGCAGCAGCGGGTTCAACCAGATGATGCGGTGCGCAAAACGGCGCAGGCGCGCCATCTCGGCGTCGAGCAGGTCGATGTGTTCCAGGTCGATGCCGTCGCTGACCAGCAGCACCGTGGCGCGGCCGGACAGCGTGCGGCGCGCCCACTGGCGGTTGAACTGCGCCAGCGCCGCGCCGATGCGCGTGCCGCCGGCCCAGTCGCGCACCTGGCCGGTGATGAGTGCGACGGCCTCGTCGGGATCGCGCTCGCGCAGCGCCCGCGTGACGTTGGTCAGCCGGGTGCCGAACAGGAACACGTGCATGCGCTCGCGCGACTGCATCAGCGCGTGGCAGAAGTAGAGCACCGCGCGCGAGTACTGGCTCATCGAGCCCGAGATGTCGAGCAGCAGCACCACGGGCGGCTTGCGCTCGGCATGCTTGCGGTATTTCCAGCGCAGCCATTCGCCATGCTGGCGCACGGCCAGCCGCGCGCTGGCGCGCAGGTCGGCGTGGGTGCCGCAGGCGGCCGCGCGCAGCCGGCGCGTGCGCTGGAGCGCCAGGTGGGCGCGCCGCGTGCGCACGAGGTGCTGCAGCGCGCGCCATTCCTCGGCGGTCAGCGTCTCGAAATCGCGCTGGGCCAGCCGTTCCTGATCGGAAAACGTCAGGGGGGCGGTGAAGCGCTCCTCGCGGGCGGGCGGGTTGGGCTTGCCGGGCGATGGCGGCGGCTGGCGCGCGGCGAGGGCATCGGCGAGCCGGTTGCTGCGCCTGGGCGGCGGCGCACCGGCATCCACGCGCGGCAGCAGCATCGCGCGCATCTTGCCTTCCCAGTCCGGGTCGCGCCAGAACAGGTCGAAGGCGGCGTCGAACAGCGGGCGCTGGTCGGGGCCCGACAGCACCAGCGCGGCCAGCGCGGCGCGCACCTCGCCACGCGCGCCGATGTCGATATGACGCAGCGCGTCGAGCGCATCTACGGCGTGGGCCGGCGACAGCCCGAAGCCGGCATCGCGCAACAGCCGCATGAAATGCGTGACGTTGCGCGCGAGCATGGGGAGGCTCGGGGTGGCCGGGGTAGCGTGCGGCATGGCGCTAGCGCTCCGGCGGGGCGCCGGCGAGCAGTTCGGCCACCGTGGGGCCATCGGCGCGGGCGAGGTCGTCCTGGTATTTCAGCAGCACGCCCAGCGTGTCGCGCACCGACTGGGGGTCCAGTTCGGTCACGCCCAGCGCGGCCAGCGCGCGGCACCAGTCGATCGCCTCGGCAATGCCGGGCGCCTTGAACAGGTCGATGCCGCGCAGCCGGTGGATGAAGTCGATCGCCTGATGTTGCAGCGCCACCGCCGCCTCGGGCGCGCGGGCGGCCACGATCTCCAGCTCGCGCTGGCGGTCCGGGTAGCCCATCCACTGGTAGAGACAGCGCCGCTTGAGCGCATCGTGCACCTCGCGCGTGCGGTTGGAGGTGACCACGATCAGCGGCGGCCGCTCGGCCCGTACCACGCCAATCTCCGGAATCGACACCTGGTATTCGGACAGCACTTCGAGCAGGAAGGCCTCGAACGGCTCGTCGGCCCGGTCGATCTCGTCGATCAGCAGCACGCGCGGCACGCCCGGCGCGGCGGGGTCGGGCAGCAGGGCTTCGAGCAGGGGGCGCTTGAGCAGGAAATCGTCGTGATAGAGCGACTGCTGCTCGGGCCGCTCGCCGCGCGCCTCGGCCAGCCGCAGCGCCATGATCTGGCGCGGGTAATCCCATTCGTAGAGCGCGCTGGCGGCATCGAGCCCCTCGTAGCACTGCAGCCGCAGCAGCCGCGTACCCAGCGCCGCCGCCATGGCCTGCGCGAGCGCCGTCTTGCCCACGCCGGGCTCGCCCTCCAGGAACAGCGGGCGCTGCATGCGCAGGGCGAGATAAAGCACGGTCGCCGTCTCGCGGTCGGCGAAATACTGCTGGCGGTGCAGCAGCGCGGCGGTGTCGTCGATGGAGGCGGGGAGCATGGGGGCGTTTCTCTGCGCGATACGTGGGGGGCCAGTCAGGCGCTTCTCTGGAAATAGTATGCGAAATGGCCGGAAGTTGCGCGAGATCAGGTTTCGTGTTTTTCGGGAAGTTTTGCGATTGGAGGGAAGTCGGCCTTGGATCATGCTGTGCGACGCCAGGTCCTGCCAGGCCACCCACTGATCCGAAAAAGGAAAGACACCATGAAGCGCATTGTTCTGCCATGTCTTCTGCTGGGCGCCGTCGCTCCGCTCCATGCCGCCGAAGTCGCCGAGTGCCGGGTGGATGGCGCGCGCCGGCTGTTCGGCAACTACAACGCCGTGCAGGAGCAGGTCTACCACCGGAACTGCGTCAGGTATTTCCGTCCGGGGACCCGGTGGGAGGTGCAGGTCGTGCCGATCGGCAACAACGGCATGGGCAAGACGTCCCGCTACAGTTTCCATCAGGGCCTCCGGCTACAACTGTTCGGTGCCCAGGACAACACGCTGGCGAATGGCAAGCGGGGTCGGCAGGAGGTGTCGAACTGCTTCCTCACTCCGGCGGAATTCGGCAAGCTGTCATCGCAGGAGCAGGCCTTCCGCGAAGCGGCGCACGATATCTATCGTGGCTGCGCCCAGAAAAGCCCACGCCAGATCGACCTCGCTTTCACGCTGCGCTTCAACGACTCGCCCAGTGCCCCGTACACCAACTGGGACGCCATCGTCGCCCAGTTCCACGCCGTGGACGACAAGGACCTCTACTGCAAGCCCCACAGCACGCGGGACGCCAACACCTGCAACCAGAATTCGGGCGAGATAGGCCGTTCGCCGCGCAACGCGCAGGCGTACAACGACCTGATCAAACAAGGCGCCCGCTTCGAAGGCAGCGTCCAGCCGCCGCTGAGCTTCCGCTTCAAGGACGGCTACTTCTCCCTCGTCGCGACCAGCAGCCTGACGGACGCGCACAACCAGCCTACCCAGTACAGCGACGCCACCGGTTGCAACGTGCGCGTCAACACCGTACGGGTGGGGGAGACCAGGCGCTGTGACAACGGCAAGACCGTCACCGTCCTGTACCGCGAGAAGCTGGGGGAGGGGGTCATCCGCGCCAACGTGCCGATGGTATTCCGCGTCCGCGTGAAATGGCCGACCCTGCAGGACACGACATCCTCCCTGACGGTGATGGCGACTCCCCCGAGCGGCAGATCCGTGGACCTTGTACGGGACAGCATGGTGCCGCTCGGTAGCCATAACGACCAGTTTCCGTACTTCAAGGCCGGCGTGTACCGCCAGAACGGCAATACAACGCCGGTCAGCGTCGACGTGGTCGATCTGCTTCAGCAGGCGTTTTGAAAATGGCGGCCCTTCGATGAAAAGATCCGCATACATTGGGCTCTTGCTGGCCGCCGCACTCGCCGCTGGGGAAAGCCTCGCGAAGGATGTTCCTGTGAGCGGGCCCCAAGCGGCGGGCCGGACGTACGGCCAGAACTACAAGGACATGGTGCTGGCATGGTGTGTGGCAACCGCGTATCCGGGTTCAACGGCGGCGTCGGACGCTGGCAGCAGCGTATCAGCGCTGCGGGATTGGACTTACTACGATATGGAGGGTGCCGGTAAAGCCATTCAGGAGCTCGTGGATCGCTACCTTGCACGCGACTACTTCAATCTGCTGGCGGAGGCGGAAGTTCCTGGTCTCAAATTCCAGTTCCTGAAGTGCCTTGATCTTTATCACAGCAAGGAGCTCCAGGAACAGGTCAATCGCTATGTCCTGAAACCAAGGCGGACGTATCGGCAGGACTACTCGCCCAAGCGGTAAGGTGCCGGCGGTCGTCCGCGCTCTCCCCGCAAGCAGGGCGCGGACGACTAAACCAGTGCTCACCCCTTCAACGCCTGCTCCACCGCCCGCGCCGTCAGCACCGGGATCAGATGCGCGCGATATTCCGCTGACGCGTGCAGGTCCGTGTTGAGCCGGGCGGCGTCCACCTTGACCGCGCGGGCGGCGGCGGGGGTGAAGCTGGCGGTCAGGGCCTGTTCCAGGTCGGGGGCGCGGAACACGCTGTCTGCCGCGCCGGTGATGGCCACGCGCACCAGCTTGCCGGTGCGCGCCACCATCACGCCGACCAGCGCGAAGCGCGAGGCCGGGTTGCGGAACTTGATGTAGGCGGCCTGGTCCGGGGTGGGGAAGCGGACCGCCGTGATCAGCTCGTCGGGCGCGAGCGCCGTTTCATAGAGCCCCTTGAAGAAGCTGTCGGCGGCGATGTTGCGCCGGTCGGTGACCACGGTGGCGTTGAGGCCCAGCACGGCGGCCGGGTAGTCGGCGCCGGGGTCGTCGTTGGCCAGCGAGCCGCCGATGGTGCCCATCGCCCGCACCTGGCGGTCGCCGATGCCGTTGGCCATGGCCGCCAGCGCGGGAATGCGGCGCATGACTTCCGCATGGGCGGCCACGTCGGCATGGCGCGCGGCGGCGCCGATGACCAACTCGTCGCCCTCCACGCGGATGTCCGCCATGCCCGGGATGCGCGAGACGTCCACCAGCATGCTGGGCGCCGCCAGCCGCAGCTTCATTGCCGCGAGCAGGCTCTGGCCGCCGGCCAGGAATTTGGCGTCGGCATCGGCCTTGAGCTTGGCCACGGCAGCCTTGGCATCCGTGGCGCGTTCGAACTGGAATGCGTACATGATGTCTTCCTCCCGATTCAGGCCGATGTGGATTGTGCGGACTGGATGGCCTGCCACACGCGGTGCGGCGTGGCCGGCATCTGCACGTCGCGCACGCCGAGCGGCGCCAGGGCATCGACCAGCGCGTTGATGAACGCCGGTGGCGAACCGATGGCGCCAGCCTCCCCGCAGCCCTTCACGCCGAGCGGGTTGTGCGTGCACGGCGTGCCCTTGGCGGTCTCCACGGTGAAGTCGGGCAGGTCGGCCGCGCGCGGCATGGCGTAGTCCATGTAGGAGCCGGTCAGCAGCTGGCCGCTGTCGGGGTCGTACACGCACTGCTCCAGCATGGCCTGGCCCAGCCCCTGGCCGATGCCGCCATGCACCTGGCCTTCCACGATCATCGGATTGATGATGTTGCCGAAGTCGTCCACGGCGGTGAACTTGACCACCTGCGACTCGCCGGTGTCGGGGTCCACCTCCACCTCGCAGACATAGGCGCCGGACGGGTAGGTGAAGTTGGTCGGATCGTAGAACGCGTTCTCGTTCAGGCCCGGCTCGAGTTTGTCGAGCGGGTAGTTGTGCGGCACGTAGGCGGTCAGCGCCACCTCGCCGAAGGTCTTGGTGCGATCGGTGCCAGCCACGCGGAATACGCCGTCCTGGAACTCGATGTCGGCGTCGGACGCCTCAAGCAGGTGCGCGGCGATCTTCTTGGCCTTCGCCTCCACCTTGTCCAGCGCCTTCATGATCGCCGAGCCGCCCACCGCCAGCGAGCGCGAGCCGTAGGTGCCCATGCCGAACGGCACCCGGCCGGTATCGCCATGGACGATCTCTACCGCCTCCAGCCCGATGCCCAGCCGGTCCGCCACAATCTGCGCGAAGGTGGTCTCGTGGCCCTGCCCATGGCTGTGGGAGCCGGTGAACACGGTGACCGTGCCGGTGGGATGGACGCGGATCTCGCCCACTTCGAACAGGCCCGCCCGCGCGCCGAGCGCCCCGGCGATGTTCGACGGCGCCAGCCCGCACGCCTCGATGTAGCAGGAGTAGCCCAGCCCGCGCAGCTTGCCGCGCTGCTTCGCCGCCTCGCGCCGGGCCGGGAAGCCGGCCACGTCGGCCAGTTCCTCGGCACGCGCCAGGCACGGCTCGTAGTCGCCGGTGTCGTAGGTCAGGCCCACCGGCGTGGCGTACGGGAAGTCGTGGATGAAGTTCTTGCGCCGCAGCGTGGCGGGGTCGATGTTCAGCTCGCGCGCGGCGGTCTCCACCAGCCGCTCGACCACGTAGGTGGCCTCCGGGCGGCCCGCGCCCCGGTACGCATCGACTGGCGAGGTGTTGGTGAACACCGCCTTGACCTCGGCATAGATCGCCGGCGTGGCGTACTGGCCGGCCAGCAGCGTGGCGTAGAGGATGGTCGGCACGCTGCTGGCGAAGGTGGACAGGTAGGCGCCCATGTTCGCCACCGTGTGCACGCGCATGGCCAGGAACTTGCCATCGGCGTCCAGCGCCAGCTCGGCCTTGGTCACGTGGTCGCGGCCGTGCGCGTCGGTCAGGAAGGACTCGGACCGCTCGGCGGTCCACTTCACCGGCCGGCCGATCTTCTTGGACGCCCAGGTCAGCGCCACGTCCTCGGGGTAGAGGAAGATCTTCGAGCCGAAGCCGCCGCCCACGTCCGGCGCGATGATGCGCAGCCGGGACTCCGGCAGCCCGAGCACGAAGGCGCCCATCAGCAGGCGCTCCACGTGCGGGTTCTGGTTCGACACGTAGACCGTGTAGCTGTCGTCCTGGCGCGTGTAGCTGGCGTTGACCGCGCGCGGCTCGATCGCGTTCGGGATCAGCCGGTTGTTGACGATATCAAGCGTGGTCACGTGCGTCGCCTTGCCGAAGGCGGCGTCGGTGGCGGCCTTGTCGCCATGGCCCCAGGTGTAGCAGGTGTTGGCCGGCACGTCGTCGTGGACCAGCGTGGCGGCCGCGGCGGCGTCCGCCGGGCTGACCACGGCGGGCAGCTCCTCGTAGTCGACATCCACCTTCTCGGCGGCGTCACGCGCCTGCTGGAGCGATTCGGCGATGACCAGCGCCACCTGGTCGCCTACGTGGCGGGCCTTGCCGTGCGCGAGTGCGGGGTGGGGCGGTTCCTTCATTGGCGTGCCGTCGATGCTGTGGATCAGCCAGCCGCAGGGCAGGCCGCCTACCTTGTCGGCGGCCATCTCCTCGCCGGTCAGCACGGCAATCACGCCGGGCGAGGCCAGCGCCTCGGTCTTGTCGACGGAGCGGATGCGGGCGTGCGCGTGCGGCGAGCGGACGAAACAGGCGTAGCTCTGGCGCGGCAGGGTCACGTCGTCGGTGTACTGGCCGTTGCCGGTCAGGAAGCGGTAGTCCTCCTTGCGGCGGACCGGCGCGCCGATCAACTTCTCGGGTGCGTTCATGGTCGGCTCCTATTCCGCACTGGCGACGGCCTGGCCGCTGCGCATGCTGGATTGGCCCTGCTGCACGGCGCGGACGATGTTCTGGTAGCCGGTGCAGCGGCACATATTGCCCTCCAGCTGCTCGCGGATGGCCTGGGCGTCGGCGTTGGGGCGCTCGCGCAGCAGCGCGGTGGCGGCCATCACCATGCCCGGCGTGCAGAAGCCGCATTGCAGGCCGTGGCACTCGCGGAACGCTTCCTGCATCGGATGGAGCTGTCCGTCCGGCGCCAGGCCCTCGATGGTGGTGACCTTGGCGCCGTCCGCCTGGAGCGCCAGCATGTTGCACGACTTCACTGCCCGGCCGTCGAGGTGAACGGTGCAGGCGCCGCACTGGGCGGTGTCGCAGCCGACGTGCGTGCCGGTGAGGCGCAGGGTTTCGCGCAGGAACTGGACCAGAAGGGTGTGGGGTTCTACCTGCGCGTCAACGGGCTTGCCATTGACCGTCAGGCGGATCGCAATCGCCATGCTTGTCTCCAATATGGGGTGGACGCGCATGGCCTGCCGCAAAAATCCCGAACGACTGCGCGGGACGGGCCACGACGCGGTACTGCCGCTTGGTTGCTACGGCTATTTCGTGATATTGGTGCTGCCGGGCCTGGGGCCCGGCCTTGCCGGCGGTGCTCGGCGTGGCGAATTCCGCGACGCGGCCGTGAACGATCGGCCAGAACCGGCTCTAACAGTAAATCACAAAACCCCCGGTGCTGCCATGCGGGTTCCCCGGTATGGGGCGGCCCGGCGCACATCGACCCGTCCCCCGGACCATGCAAGCGTTCATCGACTGGCTGTTTGGAACCGTTGCCCTGCCCAGCGTGGGCCTGCCGGCCATCTTCGTGGTCAGCCTGGTCTCGGCCACGCTGCTGCCGCTGGGCTCCGAGCCGGCCGTGTTTGGCTATATCAAGCTCAACCCGGACATGTTCTGGCCGGCCATCCTCGTGGCCACGGTGGGCAATACCGTGGGCGGGGCCATCGACTGGTGGCTCGGCTACGCCGCCAAGCTGGCGCTGGTGCGCTACCGCCAGCGGCGCCAGCACCTGCAGCACGAGCGGGAGCACGCCGAGCATCGCGGCCACCCGGTGAAGAAGCACAAGCCCAAGCTGGACGCCAAATACTTCCGCTGGATGCGCCGGCTGGGCCCGCCCACGTTGTTGCTGTCCTGGTTGCCTGCTATAGGTGATCCATTGTGCACATTGGCGGGATGGCTGCGGCTGCCGTTCTGGCCCAGCCTGGGTTATATGGCGATCGGCAAGTTCTTCCGCTACCTTGTGATGACGGCCAGCCTGATGTGGATTCCGGACTCGTTCTGGCACGGCGTGGGGGAAGCGATCCGTCAATGGTTCTGACCGAACCGCCCCTTATGCCTTGTTGCGGTGCAGCGAAGCGGGCCGTTGCAGTACAATCGCGCTTCAATGAACGACAATCGCGCACTGTCCCCGTGCGCAGCAGGAAGCGGTCCCGCCATGAACGCCCCACTCGTGCTCGATGCCAAGCTCGCCGCACAGGACGCCCCCGCGCGCCTGCGTGAGATCCCCTATAACTACACGTCCTTCTCGGACCGCGAGATCGTTATCCGCCTGCTGGGCGAGGAAGCCTGGCGCATTCTGGATGAACTGCGTGGCGAGCGCCGCACTGGCCGCTCCGCACGGATGCTGTACGAAGTGCTCGGCGACATCTGGGTCGTGCGCCGCAATCCGTACCTCCAGGACGACCTGCTCGAAAACCCCAAGCGCCGCCAGATGCTGGTCAGCGCGCTGCACCACCGCCTGAGCGAGATCGAGAAGCGCCGCGCCGCCGACCGTGCCGAGCACGCCGAGCCGGCCGCCGAGGACCGCTCGCACCGGGTGGAGCAGCTGGTGGCCTTCGCCAAGCAGGCCATCGAGTCGTTCAAGCAGGAATTTGCCGATGCCTACGAGCTGCGCAAGCGCGCGCAACGCGTGCTGGGCAAGGTCACGCAGAAGGACAACATCAAGTTCGATGGGCTGTCGCGCGTCTCGCACGTGACCGACGCCACCGACTGGCGCGTGGAATACCCGTTCGTGGTGCTGACTCCGGACAGCGAGGAAGAGATCGCCGGCCTGGTCAAGGGCTGCTTCGAACTCGGCCTGACCATCATCCCGCGCGGGGGCGGCACCGGCTACACCGGCGGCGCCGTGCCGCTGACGCCGTTCTCGGCCGTCATCAACACCGAGAAGCTCGAGCAGCTGGGCCCGGTCGAGCAGACCGACCTGCCCGGCGTGGACCACAAGGTGGCGACGATCTTCTCCGGCGCCGGCGTGGTCACGCGCCGCGTGGCGGACGCGGCTGACAAGGCCGGCCTCGTCTTTGCGGTGGACCCGACCTCGATCGATGCCTCGTGCATCGGCGGTAACGTGGCGATGAACGCCGGCGGCAAGAAGGCCGTGCTGTGGGGTACCGCGCTCGACAACCTGGCCTGGTGGCGCATGGTCGATCCCGAGGGCAACTGGCTCGAGATCACGCGCCTGGACCACAACCTCGGCAAGATCCACGACGTGCCCGTGGCCACCTTCGAACTGAAGTGGTCCGACGGCAACCGCGCGCCGGGCGACAAGGTGCTGCGCACCGAGACGCTGGCCATCGAGGGCCGCAAGTTCCGCAAGGAAGGGCTGGGCAAGGACGTCACGGACAAGTTCCTGGCCGGCCTGCCCGGCGTGCAGAAGGAAGGTTGCGACGGCATCATCACCAGCGCGCGCTGGATCCTGCACCGCATGCCCAAGCACGTGCGCACGGTCTGCCTGGAGTTCTTCGGCCAGCCGCGCGATGCGATTCCGAGCATCGTCGAGATCAAGGATTACCTGGACGGCGAGTCCAAGCGCGAGGGCGGCGCCATCCTGGCCGGCCTGGAGCACCTGGACGAGCGCTATCTGCGCGCCGTGGGCTACGCCACCAAGAGCCGCCGCAACGCCTTCCCGAAGATGGTGCTGATCGGTGACATCGTCGGCGACGACGAGGACGCCGTGGCGCGCGCCACCTCGGAAGTGATCCGCATGGCCAACGGCAAGAGCGGCGAAGGCTTCGTCGCGGTGAGCCCGGAGGCCCGCAAGAAGTTCTGGCTCGACCGCTCGCGCACGGCTGCCATCGCACGCCACACCAACGCCTTCAAGATCAACGAGGACGTGGTGATTCCGCTGCCGCGGATGGGCGAGTACACCGACGGCATCGAGCGCATCAATATCGAGCTGTCGATCAAGAACAAGCTCAAGCTGGCCGACGAGCTGGAAGCGTTCTTCGCGCGCGGCAACCTGCCGCTGGGCCGCAGCGACGACGCCAACGAGATTCCGAGCGCCGAACTGCTGGAAGACCGCGTGCAGCACGCGCTGACGCTGCTGCGCGAGGTGCGTGCGCGCTGGCGCTACCTGCAGGACCACCTGGACGTGCCGCTCGCCACCGCGCGCGCCGCGCTGATCGGCCACGGCCTGGGCCTGCTCGGCCCGGCGCTCGAGGAGCGCCTGCACCAGCAGCCGGACGCGAACGTGTTCCACCTGCTGCAGGACCGCACCATCCGCGTGAGCTGGAAGAGCGAGGTCCGTGCCGAGCTGCGCAAGATCTTCAATGGCGGCGAGTTCAAGCCGATCCTGGACGAGGCGCAGAAGATCCACAAGCAGGTGCTGCGCGGCCGCGTGTTCGTGGCGCTGCACATGCACGCCGGCGACGGCAACGTCCACACCAACATCCCGGTGAACTCGGACGACTACGCCATGCTGCAGGACGCCCACCGCGCGGTGGCCCGCATCATGGCGCTGGCGCGTTCGCTGGACGGCGTGATCTCGGGCGAGCACGGCATCGGCATCACCAAGCTGGAGTTCCTGACCGAGGACGAGATCGGCGAATTCCGCGCCTACAAGCAGCGCGTGGACCCGCAGGGCCGCTTCAACAAGGGCAAGCTGCTGCCGGGCGCCGACCTGCGCAATGCGTACACGCCGTCGTTCGGCCTGATGGGGCATGAGTCCATCATCATGCAGCAGAGCGACATCGGCGCGATTGCCGAGAGCGTGAAGGACTGCCTGCGCTGCGGCAAGTGCAAGCCGGTGTGCGCCACCCACGTGCCGCGCGCCAACCTGCTGTACAGCCCGCGCAACAAGATCCTGGCCACCTCGCTGCTGATCGAGGCCTTCCTGTACGAGGAGCAGACGCGCCGGGGCGTGTCCATCAAGCACTGGGACGAGTTCTCGGACGTGGCCGACCACTGCACGGTCTGCCACAAGTGCGTGACGCCGTGCCCGGTGAAGATCGACTTCGGCGATGTGTCCATGAACATGCGCAACCTGCTGCGCAAGATGGGCCAGAAGAAGTTCAACCCGGGCACCGCGGCGTCGATGTTCTTCCTGAACGCGACCAACCCGCAGACCATCAACCTGACCCGCACGGCGATGATCGGGCTCGGCTACAAGGCCCAGCGGCTCGGCAACGAGGTGCTGAAGAAGTTCGCCCGCAAGCAGACCCAGCACCCGCCGGCCACGGTGGGCAAGCCGCCGGTGCAGCAGCAGGTGATCCACTTCATCAACAAGAAGATGCCGGGCAACCTGCCCAAGAAGACGGCCCGCGCGCTGCTGGACATCGAGGACAACGAGATCGTGCCGATCATCCGCGACCCGAAGCTGACCACGGCCGAGAGCGAGGCGGTGTTCTACTTCCCGGGCTGCGGCTCGGAGCGGCTGTTCTCGCAGGTGGGGCTGGCCACGCAGGCCATGCTGTGGCACGTGGGCGTGCAGACCGTGCTGCCGCCGGGCTACCTGTGCTGCGGCTATCCGCAGCGCGGCAACGGCCAGTACGACAAGGCCGAGAAGATGGTCAGCGACAACCGCGTGCTGTTCCACCGCGTGGCCAACACGCTGAACTACCTCGACATCAAGACCGTGGTGGTCAGCTGCGGCACCTGCTACGACCAGCTCGCCGGGTATGAATTCGACAAGATCTTCCCGGGGTGCCGCATCATCGACATCCACGAATACCTGCTCGAGAAGGGCGTGAAGCTGGAGGGCGTGACCGGTACGCGCTACATGTACCACGACCCCTGCCACACCCCGATCAAGACGATGGACCCGACCAAGCTGGTCAATGACCTGATGGGCGGGAACGGCGGCAGCGGTGCGGGCAAGATCGAGAAGAACGAGCGTTGCTGTGGCGAATCCGGCACTTTGGCCGTGACGCGCCCGGACATCTCCACGCAGGTCCGCTTCCGCAAGGAAGAGGAAATGCGCAAGGGCGCCGACAAGCTGCGCACGGACGGCTTCACCGGCGACGTGAAGATCCTGACCAGCTGCCCGTCGTGCCTGCAGGGGCTGTCGCGCTACAACGAGGACGCCTCGGTCACGGCCGACTACATCGTGATCGAGATCGCCAAGCACCTGCTGGGCGAGAACTGGCTGCCCGAGTACGTGGCCCGCGCCAACGCCGGCGGTATCGAGCGCGTGCTGGTGTAAGGCAGCCAGCGGACTCCGGCGGATACCATGACGCGACTCCCCAACTGCCCCCTGTGCGAAGCCGATGGCGGCGAACTGGTCTGGATGGGGGATCGCGCCCGCGTGATCCTCGTCGAGCATGAGCGGCATCCCGGCTTCTGCCGCATCGTCTGGAACGACCACGCCGCCGAGCTGACCGATCTGGACGATGCCGACCAGGCCTGGCTGATGCGGCTGGTGGCCCGGGTGGAGCGCACCGTGCGCGAGGTCATGACGCCGGACAAGGTCAACCTGGCCGCGTTCGGCAACATGGTGCCGCACCTGCACTGGCATATCATTCCGCGCTACCGCTGGGACACGCATTTCCCGGAGGCGATCTGGGCGGCGCCCCAGCGCGCGGCGGAGCCGGCGCGCATCGGCGAGCTGGCCCTGCGGCTGCCGACGCTGCGCACCGCGCTGGCCGTCATCCCCTCCGCTGACTGATTGTCTGACTGCGATAACAACCGAGCATGGCTGACTGACCGGAGGGCGGCACGGAACCCGCCACGGGGCGGCGACGTCTGACCTCCGTCGAACAACAACACGCCCGCCGGCCAGAACGGCGGTGGGCCACACCTGCGCCACCATGTCTTCCACACCGTCGTCCGTCACCGTGCCCGGCCCGGCCGTCCCGGCCGAGGCCCTCAAGATCCAGAGCCGGCTGCGCCTGGCGGCCACCTGGGACCTGATCAAGCCTTACTGGAAATCCGAAGACCGCAAGGCGGGGCTGGGGCTGCTGCTCCTGGTTGTCGCGCTCAATCTCGGCATCGTCTATATCAACGTGCTGCTGACCGAGTGGAACCGGGTCTTCTACAACGCCCTGGAACAGCGCGACTTCGTCTCGTTCAAGGAACTGCTGCTGCGATTCTCGTGGATCGCAGCGTGTTTCATCGTGCTGGCAATCTCGCGCCAGTACTACCAGATGATGCTGCAGATGCGCTGGCGGACGTGGATGACCGGCGTCTTCATGCAGCGCTGGCTCGGCCATCAGGCGTACTACCGCATCGAACAGACCCATTCGACCGACAACCCCGACCAGCGTCTGGCCGACGACCTGCGCCAGTTCACCGACGGGGCGCTGACGCTCTCCATGGGGCTGCTGAACTCGGTGGTCACGCTGGTGTCGTTCATCGGCATTCTCTGGGTGGTGTCCGGGCCGATCAGCTTCGTGCTGGGCGGCACAGAGCTGACGATTCCCGGCTACATGGTCTGGTTCGCCGCCGGCTACGCGGTGATCGGCTCGCTGATTGCCCACTTCGTGGGCCGGCCGCTGATCGGCCTCTCTTTCCAGCAGGAGCAGTACGAAGCTAACTTCCGTTTCATGCTGGTGCGCCTGCGCGAGAACAGCGAGCCGGTGGCGCTGTATCGCGGCGAGCCGACCGAGCAGGCCGGGCTGCGCGCCCGCTTCGAACGGATCCGGGCGAACTGGAACCAGCTGATGCGCTACACGCGGCGGCTGACCTTCGTGAACTCGGGCTACGGCCAGTTCGCGATCATCTTCCCGCTGCTGGTGGCCGCGCCGCGCTACTTCTCCGGCAAGCTCACGCTGGGCGGGCTGATGCAGATCAATTCCGCCTTCGGGCAGGTGCAGGGCGCGCTGTCCTGGTTCGTGGACAGCTACGCCACGCTGGTCGGCTGGAAGGCCGCCGCCAACCGTCTGATCGACTTCCAGGACGCCATCCGCGTGGCCGAGCGCCAGGACCTGACGCAAGAGGGTCCGGGCGATATCGAGGTGGTGGTGGCGGAGGGCCAGGACGGCATCGACCTGACCGGCCTCGCCCTGGCGCTGCCGGTGCGCGGCGGCAAGAGCCCGGACGACGAGGGCGTGGATCCGCAACATCCCACCCACCCGCGCCAGCGGCCGCTGGTGGCGCCGTTCTCGCTGTCGATCGGGCAGGGCGAGCGGTGGCTGGTCAGCGGCCCGTCCGGCTGCGGCAAGAGCGTGCTGTTCCGCGCGCTGGCCGGGATCTGGCCTTACGGCAACGGCCGCATCGCCGTGCCGGGCAAGCGCCTGCTGTTCCTGCCGCAGCGCAGCTACCTGCCGATCGGCACGCTGGCCGATGCGCTGGCCTACCCGGACGCCGGCACGGCGCACTCGTGCGAGTCGCTGCAAGACGTGCTGCGCCAGGCCCGGCTGGCCATGCTGGCGAGCCAGCTCGATGTGTTCGATAACTGGTCGCTGCGCCTCTCGCCCGGCGAGCAGCAGCGGCTGGCCTTCGCCCGCGCGCTGCTCCAGAAGCCCGATTTCCTGTTCCTGGACGAGGCCACGGCGGCGCTCGACGAGGAAACCGAGGCCGCCATGTACCAGTTGATGGTCGACAGCCTGCCGGACGCCACCATCGTCAGCATCGCGCACCGCAGTACCGTGGCCGCTTTCCATGACCGGCGGCTGCGCTACGTGCCCGTGGGGCCGACCGGCGAACGCGACGAGAGCGGCGCCGGCCCCCAGAATGGGCAAGGCATGGGCGGTGGAGTAAGCTATCGGGTCGTACAAGACACCCTGGACGCGCTACCCGCGTGACCCTACTATGGCTGGCCTAGAGAAAGACACCCCCCATCCCACCGCGCTGACCGTGCATACGCAGTCGCGCGTGCTGGAAATCGGCTTCGACAATGGCCGCGCGTGGCGCCTGCCGTTCGAGTTGCTGCGCGTGTATTCGCCCTCCGCCGAGGTCCAGGGCCATGGCCCGGGCCAGGAAACGCTCCAGACCGGCAAGCGCGAGGTGGGCATCGCGGCGGTGGAGCCCGTGGGCAACTACGCGATCCTGATCCGCTTCGACGATGGCCACGACACCGGCATCTACTCGTGGGAGCTGCTGTATCGCCTGGGCGACCAGCAGGAAGCGCTGTGGGCCGACTACCTGAAGCGGCTCGAAGCCGCCGGCGTCGACCGCGATGCGCCGATGGCGGCCGGCGGCGGTCATGCCTGCGGCCATCACCACTGAAGCCCCGTCTATATCTATATATATATCCGCACCTGGAGTACCAGACATGAGCGAGACCCACTTCGGGTTCGAGAAAGTCGACGAAACGGAGAAGGCCGGCAAGGTAGCCGGCGTGTTCCATTCGGTCGCGAGCAAGTACGACGTGATGAACGACCTGATGTCCGGCGGCATGCACCGGCTCTGGAAGATGTTCACCATCGCCCAGGCCAATGTGCGCCCGGGCCAGAAGGTGCTGGACATCGCCGGCGGCACGGGCGACCTGGCCAAGGCGTTTGCCAAGCGGGCTGGCCCGACCGGCGAGGTCTGGCTGACCGACATCAACGAATCCATGCTGCGCGTGGGCCGCGACCGCCTGCTCGACAAGGGCGTGGTGACCCCGGTGGCGCTGTGCGACGCCGAGCGGATTCCCTTCCCGGACAACTACTTCGATCTGGTGACGGTGGCGTTCGGGCTGCGCAACATGACCCACAAGGACAAGGCCCTGGCCGAGATGCGCCGCGTGGTGAAGCCGGGCGGCAAGGTCATGGTGCTGGAGTTCTCCAAGGTCTGGAAGCCGCTGGAAAAAGCCTACGATGTTTACTCGTTCAAGGTCTTGCCGTGGCTGGGCGAGCGGGTGGCTGGGGATGCCCCGAGCTATCGCTATCTCGCAGAATCGATCAGAATGCATCCAGACCAGGGTTCACTTGTACGCTTGATGGAACATGCGGGGCTCGAAAAGGTCGAATACTTCAATCTGACGGGCGGAGTGGTGGCGCTCCACGTCGGGCGTAAGTACTAATTCGCCATGTTCGGCCTTGGATGGCCGAAACTGACAGGGGATCGCAGAAAATGTCTTCTTTTCGTGGAAAATTCCTCGCCGCGTCGCTGATCGCGACGCTGGCGCTGGGGGTCGCACTGGACGCCAATGCCAAGCGGCTGGGCGGCTCGCGCAGTGTTGGCAAGCAGTCGTCCTCCGTGACGCAGCAACGCCAGCAGGCGCCGGCCCAGCAATCGCCGACGCAGCAACCGGCCCAGCAACCCAACCAGGCAGCACCGGCCACGGCTGGCGCGGCCGGCGGTGCGGCGGCTGCTGCACCCAAGCGTAACTGGGGCGGCATGCTCGGCGGCCTGGCGGCCGGCCTGGGTCTTGGCTACCTGCTCTCGCACTTCGGGCTGGGCGGGGCGGCTGCCAGCTTCCTGTCGAACCTGATCCTGATCGGCGGCATTGCGCTGCTGGCCTTCTGGCTGATCCGCAAGTTCCGTGGTGGCGCAGCGCGCCGCCAGCAGCCGGCCTACGCCGGCATGGGCAACCAGGGCGGCCAGGGTGGTTTCGGCGGCAATGACCTGTCGCGCACCGCCGAGCCGACCTTCCGTCAGGCCGAGCAGCCGGCGCAACCCGCCTCCTACGGCGGCGCGGCGGCCAACCCGGTAATGGGTGGCGCTGCTGCCGGCGCCGTGGCTGCTGCACCGCAGCAACCGTGGGGCGTGCCGGCTGACTTCGACACCGAAGCCTTCCTGCGCAATGCCAAGGTTCACTACGTGCGCCTGCAGGCCGCCTGGGACGCCGGCAATCTCGAGGACATCCGCGAGTTCACCACGCCGGAAATGTTCGCCGAGATCAAGATGGATCTGGCCGAGCGTGGCGCCGAAGTCAACAAGACCGACGTCGTGACGCTGGATGCCCAACTGCTGGGCATCGAGGACACGCCCACGCAGCACATTGCCAGCGTGCGTTACGCCGGCATGATGCGCGAGCGCGCGGGCGAGCCGGCGCAGCCGTTCGCCGAGGTCTGGAACCTGGCCAAGGCCACCAGCGGCAACGGTGGCTGGCTGCTGGCCGGCATTCAGCAGGAGTCCTGAGCGTAATCTCCCCGCCGCTTCCGCGGATGCGGCGGGCGAGTAGCTTAGAATGGAGGCCCACGCGCGCGTGGGCCTTTTTTATTGCCCGATTTCCGCAGACCGCTCGCCATGAACGCCTTGCCTTCCCCGCTGGCCGCGCCGATCGTCGCCGCACTCAATCACCTGATCGAACAGGAGCCGTGGGCCTGCGCGCTGCTGTCGCCCTTTGCCGGCCGCGTGATCCGTTTCGATGCCGCCGCCTTCGCGCTGGGGCTGAAGGTGACCGAACAGGGCTGCATCGAACAGGCCCCGGTGGCCGAGGCGCCGGCTGTGACATTGCTGGTGCCGTTGCAGCAATGGCCGCTGGTGGTGGCCGACGTGGCCGAGGGCGGGCAGGCCGCCGCGATGCGCCATGTGCGGATCGAAGGCGATGCGGAACTGGCCAACGCCGTGTCCACGCTGGCCCGCAACCTGCGCTGGGACGCCGCCGAAGACCTGTCGCGGGCGCTGCGCGGTGTAATGGGCGGCCCGGTCAGTGACAGCGTGGCGCAACGTGTAGTCGATGGCGCGCGCCAGGTGCACGGCAACGCCACCCGCGTGGGCCGCGCGCTGCTCGACAATGTGACGGAATACCTGCTCGACGAACAACCGACGCTCGTGCGCCACGCCGCGCTGGACGGCTTTGCCGATGACGTGGCGCGACTGCGCGACGACCTCGAACGGCTGGAAAAGCGGCTGGAACGGCTGGAACGCCAGCCGGCCGCGCCGGGCAAGCTGCCGTCCGCGCACCGCTGATGGCCCGGCCGTCGTCCTCTTTCCCTTTTGCCTGCGCCCCCGCCTGCGCGCGTGGCGTGCCTCCGCACCGTAAAGAACCCGCATGACCCGCCTTCTGCGTCTCTGCAAGATCGTCTTTGTCATCCTGTATTACGGGCTCGATGAACTCGTGCTGTCCGGCTTCAAGAGCCGGCGCATCAAGCTGCTGGTGAAGGTCATCACCATCGGCCGCAAGCTGGAGCAGCCGCGCGGCGAGCGCCTGCGGATGGCGCTGACCGCGCTCGGGCCGATCTTCGTCAAGTTCGGGCAGGTGCTCTCCACCCGCCGCGACCTGATGCCTCCCGACATCGCCGACGAACTGGCGATGCTCCAGGACCAGGTGCCGCCGTTCGACCCGGTGCTGGCCGTCAAGATCATCGAGAAGTCGCTCGGCCGGCCGCTCTCGGAATTGTTCGAGAACTTCGAGCACACGCCGGTGGCCAGCGCGTCCATCGCGCAGGTGCACTTCGCCACGCTGCGCGGGGGCCCGAACCATGGCCGCGAGGTGGCCGTGAAGGTGCTGCGGCCCGGCATGCTGCCCGTGATCGACAGCGACCTGGCGCTGATGCGCGACATGGCGACCTGGCTCGAGCGCGTCTGGGTGGATGGCCGCCGGCTCAAGCCGCGCGAGGTGGTGGCCGAGTTCGACAAGTACCTGCACGACGAACTCGACCTGATGATCGAGGCCGCCAACGCGAGCCAGCTGCGCCGCAACTTCATCGACAGCGGGCTGCTGCTGGTGCCGGAAGTGTTCTGGGACTGGTGCACCAGCAACGTGTTCGTCATGGAGCGGATGCACGGCATCCCGATCTCGCGCATGGAGTCGCTGAAGGCGGCCGGCGTGGACATGCACCAGCTGGCCGAGGAGGGCGTGGAGATCTTCTTCACGCAGGTGTTCCGCGACGGCTTCTTCCACGCCGACATGCACCCTGGCAACATCCTCGTGTCGATCCAGCCGGAAACGTTCGGGCGCTATATCGCGCTGGACTTCGGCATCGTCGGCGCGCTGTCCGAGTTCGACAAGAACTACCTCGCGCAGAATTTCATCGCATTTTTCCGACGTGACTACCACCGCGTGGCGCTGCTGCACGTGGAGTCGGGCTGGGTGCCGGCCGAGACGCGCGTGGAGGAGCTGGAGTCGGCCGTGCGCGCCTGCTGCGAGCCGTACTTCGACAAGCCGCTGCGCGAGATCTCGCTTGGCATGGTGCTGATGCGGCTGTTCCAGACCTCGCGGCGGTTCAACGTCGAGATCCAGCCGCAACTGGTGCTGCTGCAGAAGACGCTGCTCAATATCGAAGGGCTGGGCCGGCAGCTCGATCCGGAACTCGATCTCTGGAAGACCGCCAAGCCGTTCCTCGAAAAGTGGATGTACGAGCAGGTGGGCTGGCAGGGCGCCTGGGAGCGGGTCAAGGTGGAGGCGCCGCAGTGGGCCAAGATGCTGCCTGACTTCCCACGCCTGGCGCACCAGTTCCTGGAACGCCGCGCGCTCCAGAACAATGGCGAGCAGGAGCGGCTGCTGGCGCAACTGGTGGTGGAGCAGCGGCGCACTAACCGCCGGCTGTCCACGGCGCTGATGCTGGTTGGCGGTTTCCTGGCCGGCATCGTGCTGGTGCAGGCGCTGGCCTGGGCCGGCTACTGGTAAGCATCGGACGAATACGATGTCTAGCGCCCCGAAACGCGAATTCGAGACCCGCAACGCCGCGGATGCGGCCTTCTGGGACGAGCGCTTTGCGCGGCACTTCACGCCTTGGGACGCCCAGGGGGTACCGGCCGAGTTCGAGACCTTCGCGGCCGGCCTGGCGCCGTGTCCGACCCTGGTGCCGGGCTGCGGCAACGGCTGGGAAGCCGGCTGGCTCTACGCGCGCGGCTGGCCGGTGACGGCCATCGACTTTTCCGCCGAGGCGGTGGCGTCGGCACGGCGGGTGCTCGGGGCTGCCGCCGTGGTGGTGCGGGAGGCGGATTTCTTCGCCTTCACGCCCGAGCCGCCGTGCCAGCTGATCTACGAGCGCGCCTTCCTGTGCGCGCTGCCGCCAGCGCTGCGCCAGCCCTATGCCGACCGCGTGGCGGCGCTGCTGCCGCCGGGCGGATTGCTGGCCGGCTACTTCTATATAGGCGAGACGCGCAGCGGGCCCCCGTTCGCCATGCCCCGCGCCGAACTGGACGGGCTGCTGGCGCCGGCCTTCGAACTGGTGGAGGATCGGCCGTCCGCCGCACCGCTGCCGGTCTTCGCGGCCGGGCAGGAGCGCTGGCAGGTCTGGCGCCGCCGGGCCTGAATCCAGCCCGAGCCGCCCCCGAGCCGTTCCTGAGCCGTTTTCAAGTCGTCCATGCGGCGCTTCCCGCACCGGCGTGGGGATTTCGCCGCGCCCGGGGATTTTTTTTCGACCCGTCGGGTCTGCATCGCTATAATCCGCCGGCATTTCTCCGCAACTTCGGAAATCTGGGATAGGGCAGCGGCATGCTGATCTGGTTCGTCATCGTCTATTGGGTTATCTCGGTCGGCATTGGCCTGTGGGCGGCGCTGCGCGTCAAGGGCACCGCCGACTTCGCCGTGGCCGGCCGCAGCCTGCCGTTCTATATCGTCACCGCCACGGTGTTCGCCACCTGGTTCGGTTCCGAAACCGTGCTTGGCATCCCGGCCGTGTTCCTCAAGGAGGGGCTCTCCGGCGTGGTGTCCGACCCGTTCGGCTCCTCGCTCTGCCTGATCCTGGTGGGCCTGTTCTTCGCCCGGCCGCTGTACCGGATGAACCTGCTGACCATCGGCGACTACTATCACAACCGTTACGGGCGGGTGGCCGAAGTGCTGACCACGCTATGTATCGTGGTGTCCTACCTCGGCTGGGTGGCGGCGCAGATCAAGGCACTGGGGCTGGTGTTCTATACGGTGTCCGACGGCGCGCTGTCGCAGGACGCCGGCATGATGATCGGGGCCGCCAGCGTGCTGGTCTACACGCTGTTCGGCGGCATGTGGTCGGTGGCGGTGACCGATTTCATCCAGATGATCATCATCGTGGTCGGCATGCTCTATATCGGCTACGAGGTCAGCGGGCAGGCTGGCGGCGTGACGGCGGTGGTGTCGCACGCGGCGGCGGCCGGGAAGTTCGAGTTCCTGCCGTCGCTGGACCTGGTGCAGATCATCGGCTTCGCGGCGGCGCTGTTCACGATGATGCTGGGCTCCATTCCGCAGCAGGACGTGTTCCAGCGCGTCACCTCGTCGCGCACCGAGCAGATCGCCGGGCGCGCCTCGGTGCTGGGCGGCGTGCTGTACTTCTTCTTCGCCTTCATCCCGATGTTCCTGGCCTATTCGGCCACGATGATCGACCCCGGCATGGTCGAGAAATACATCAACACGGACTCGCAGCTGATCCTGCCGCAGCTGATCCTGACCCATGCGCCGATGTTCGCGCAGGTGATGTTCTTCGGCGCGCTGCTGTCGGCCATCAAGAGCTGCGCGTCGGCCACGCTGCTGGCGCCGTCCGTGACCTTCGCCGAGAACATCCTGCGGCCGTACTTCCGCCATCTGACCGACAAGCAGTTCCTGCGCGTGATGCAGGCCGTGGTGCTGGTCTTCACGACGCTGGTGACGCTGTTCGCGCTGAATTCGCACCTGTCGATCTTCCACATGGTGGAAAACGCGTACAAGGTGACGCTGGTGTCGTCCTTCGTGCCGCTGGCGTTCGGGCTGTTCTGGAAGCCCGCCACGCGCCAGGGCGGGCTGGCGGCCATCCTGCTGGGGCTGGCGTCGTGGCTGACCTGCGAGGTGGCCTTCGCCGACGCCGCCGTGCCGCCGCAGATGGTGGGCCTGCTGTTCTCGATCAGCGGCATGGTGTTCGGCTCGCTGCTGCCGCAATGGATCAGCGAGCGGCCGGGCGTCAAAGAAGTGCATATTGCTTAACTTCTCGGCCTGAAACTGGGCCCGGCGCCCCGGCGGCGCCCATGAAACGGGCGCCAGGCGCCTCATGGACGACCTGAGGCGCCGTGAATGGCCTCTTTTCCCGGCGGTGGACCGGCCTCCGACAGTTTATAATCCGAGGCTTTGCATCGCCGTGCGGGTGTTTTTCCGCGAATTGCCATTGCAAATGGCCTCCGGCGCTGCCACCTGTTGTTCCCAATCCAGATTTCCGCGAAAAGAACCATCATGCCGATCTATGCCTACCGTTGCGACGCCTGCGGCCACGGGCGCGATGTGCTGCAGAAAATGAGCGATGCCCCGCTCACGGACTGCCCATCCTGCGGCGCTGCCGGGTCCTTCAAGAAACAACTGACCGCCGCCGGCTTCCAGCTCAAGGGCTCGGGCTGGTACGTCACGGACTTCCGTGGCGGCAGCGGCGGCAACAAGGGCGCCAGCGCGCCAGCGGCTACGGGCGGTGCGGCGGCATCGGCCCCGGCGGCCTCGGGCGGTGACTCGTCTGGTTCGTCGGCTTCGTCGTCGTCCACGTCCACGTCTTCGACGCCTTCCGCCCCGGCGGGCGGCAGCGCCAGCGCCTGACCCTCATGGCCAAAACCGTGGTTGCCAAGAAAACCTCCGCCCTCAAGACCTGGTTCCTGACCGGGCTGCTCGTGCTGGTGCCGCTCGGCATCACGCTGTGGGTGCTCAATTTGATCATCGGCACGATGGACCAGAGCATGGCCCTGCTGCCGGTGGCGTGGCAGCCCGAGAACCTGTTCGGGCGCCGCATTCCAGGTCTTGGCGCCATCCTGACGCTGCTGTTCATCCTGCTGGTGGGCGTGCTGGCGCACAACTTCATCGGCCAACGGCTGGTGCGCTGGTGGGAAATGCTGCTCGGCCGCATTCCCGTGGTGGGCCCCATCTACACCAGCGTGAAGCAGGTCTCGGACACGCTGCTGTCGTCGTCCGGCAACGCGTTCCGCAAGGCGCTGCTGGTGCAGTATCCGCGCGAGGGGTCGTGGACCATCGCGTTTCTGACCGGCCGGCCCGGCGGAGACGTGCAGAATCACCTCCAGGGCGAATACGTAAGCGTCTACGTGCCGACCACGCCGAATCCGACCTCGGGCTTCTTCCTGATGATGCCCAAGGCCGACACCATCGAACTCGACATGACCGTCGACGCCGCGCTCAAGTACATCGTCTCGATGGGCGTAGTGGCGCCGACGGAGCTGCCCCGCAAGCCCGGCACGCCGGGCCGCTCGGCGGATGCGGCCGAGGCCGCGGACACCGCCGAAGCGGCGGTTGCGGTCGCCGACTCGAACCCTACTCATTGAATTGCGCGCGGGCCGCCTCGCGGCCGCGCATTACCGGGAATTTCTCCTATGTCCTCCATGCGTACTCACTACTGCGGTCTGGTGACCGAACAACTGATCGGCCAGGAAGTGGCCCTGACCGGCTGGGTACAGCGCCGGCGTGACCACGGCGGCGTGATCTTCGTCGATCTGCGAGACCGCGAGGGCCTGGTGCAGGTGGTTTGCGATCCGGATCGCCCGGAGATGTTCAAGGCCGCCGAAGAGATCCGCAACGAGTTCTGCATCCGCATCACTGGCAAGGTGCGTCCGCGCCCGGCCGGCACGGAGAACGCCAACCTGACCTCGGGCAAGATCGAGGTGCTGTGCCATGAGCTGACCGTGCTGAACCCGTCGGTCACGCCCCCGTTCCAGCTGGACGACGACAACCTGTCGGAAACCACCCGCCTGACGCACCGCGTGCTGGACCTGCGCCGCCCGCAGATGCAGTACAACCTGCGCCTGCGCTACAAGGTGGCCATGGAAGTGCGCAAGTACCTGGATGCGCAGGGCTTCATCGACATCGAGACGCCGATGCTGGGCAAGAGCACGCCGGAAGGCGCGCGCGACTACCTGGTGCCGTCGCGCACGAACCCGGGCCACTTCTTCGCGCTGCCGCAGTCGCCGCAGATCTTCAAGCAGATGCTGATGGTGTCGGGCTTCGACCGCTACTACCAGATCACCAAGTGCTTCCGCGACGAGGACCTGCGCGCTGACCGCCAGCCCGAATTCACGCAGATCGACTGCGAGACGTCGTTCCTCACCGAGCAGGAGATCCGCGACCTGTTCGAGGACATGATGCGCACCGTGTTCAAGAACGCTATCAATGTGGACCTGGACGCCAAGTTCCCGGTGATGGAGTTCCGCGAGGCCATGGCCCGCTTCGGCTCGGACAAGCCGGACCTGCGCGTGAAGCTGGAATTCACCGAGCTGACCGACGTGATGAAGGACGTCGATTTCAAGGTGTTCTCGGGCCCGGCCAACAGCGACAACGGTCGCGTGGTGGGCCTGCGCGTGCCGGGCGGCGGTTCGATCTCGCGTGGCGAAATCGACGCCTACACCCAGTTCGTGGGCATCTACGGCGCCAAGGGCCTGGCCTGGATCAAGGTCAACGAAGTGGCCAAGGGCCGCGACGGCCTGCAATCGCCGATCGTCAAGAACCTGCATGACGCCGCGATTGCCGAGATCCTGAAGCGCACCGGCGCCCAGGACGGCGACATCATCTTCTTCGGCGCCGACAAGGCCAAGGTGGTGAACGACGCCATTGGCGGCCTGCGCCTGAAGATCGGCCATTCCGAGTTCGGCAAGTCGAGCGGCCTGTTCGAGGACGTGTGGAAGCCGCTGTGGGTGATCGACTTCCCGATGTTCGAGTACGACGAGGAAGACGCGCGCTGGGTGGCCATGCACCACCCGTTCACGAGCCCGAAGGACGAGCACCTGCAGTACCTGGAAACCGATCCGGGCAAGTGCATCGCCAAGGCGTACGACATGGTGCTGAACGGCTGGGAAATGGGCGGCGGTTCGGTCCGTATCTACCGCGAGGACGTGCAAAGCAAGGTGTTCCGCGCACTGAAGATCGGCGAGGAAGAGGCACGGTCCAAGTTCGGCTACCTGCTGGACGCGCTGCAATACGGCGCGCCGCCGCACGGCGGCCTGGCATTCGGCCTCGACCGTATCGTGACGATGATGGCCGGCGCCGATTCGATCCGCGACGTGATCGCCTTCCCGAAGACCCAGCGTGCACAGGATCTGCTGACGCAGGCCCCGTCGGCGGTGGACGAGAAGCAACTGCGGGAGCTGCATATTCGCCTGCGGGCGCAGGAGGCCAAGACTACGGTTTGAGTATTGTCTGACCGTTAGTAAGACCGATGAAGGGGCGCCCGGCTGGGCGCCCTTTTTCTTTTGGGCCCGAGCCAGTCACGTGTGGTGTGCGCACAAAGGTTGGCCGAGTGGCACGGTTCTATTGACTTCGCTCAATGTTGCAGTGGATTGCAATGCCATTGAGGTTCGCAGCCCAGGTAAAACGGCGTAATGTGCGCCGCGCAGCGCAACCACGCTGTGCATGGCTTGAGAACGGAGCAAGGAACCGTGGCGGATTTGAGCAAAGGAAGGACGTCTGATGGCAGCGCCCTGCGCAAGGGGGAAACGGGCCGGCAGGCCTATCGTCTGGAAGTGCCTGGCGCGCTGAGCGCCGCTGCGCTTTCCGTGGTGTCCTTCAAGACGGTGGAGCGGCTAGGTGAGCCGTATGTGGTGACGGTCGCACTGACCCACCCGCTGGAGCAGGGCCGCGCCGATTACGTTGGGAAGCCGGCCACGTTCGTGATCGATCCCGGGGACGGGACGGAACCCCGCACGTTTGCGGGCTGCATCACACGATTCACCAAGACGGCCGAGACGCGGGACTTCCACGGGTATGAGATAGACCTGGAGCCGCTCGTAGCCCGCTTGCGCCTCACGCGCGCGACCCGCATCTATCAGCACAAGACCGCGCCGGAAATTATCGAGGCCATCCTGCGACGCCATGGCCTGCTCGGCCATCAGTTCGCTTTCAAGCTCCTGCGCAAGTATCCGCAGCACAAGTTCCGTTTCCAGTACCAGATGTCCGATTGGGCATACATTCGGCTGTTGATGGAGCAGGAAGGGATCTATAGCTATTTCATCCCGGGAGAGTTCGGCGAATTTCTGGTGTTCGGCGACGACATTGACCATTACATCTACAAGCCTCAACTGCATGTGCCTTATCGCGAGACGGCGGGGCTGGAATCCGGTGTGGAGGCCGTTCATGGCCTTCGCACACACGCGAAAGCCGTTGCCGAATCGTTTCTGGTGGCCGACTACAACCCCGATCTGGCGTGGGAGCCTATCCAGGGCGAAGCGAACGTCGCGCGCAGTGACAAGACCACCTACGGCCGGCCCTACGTCTTCGGCACGCATCATCTGGACATGGCGGGCGCGAAATGGGAGGCGCAGCTGCGTCATGAAGCGGAGGTTGCCGGCCAGGTGGTCTATGAAGGCGAAAGCAGCGTGCTGGCGCTGCGTCCGGCGCGCATCCTCAGGATGGATAAGGACCTGCCCGACGCACCACACGGGCAGGTCATCATCGAGGTCATTCATAGCGGCGCACGTGATGCGGCCTATCGCAATTCCTTCAAATCGATCCCCTCGGACCGCCGCTTCCGGCTGCCGCTCGATGAAGCCAACTGGCCGAAGATACCGGGCACGCTGAGCGCCCGTATCACGTCGCCAAGCAAGTATCCGTATGCTTACCTGACGCCACAGGGCTATTACACAGTTCGCTTCGAGTTCGACTTCGAGACATGGCCAGGCGGTGGAGAATGCGTGCCGCTGCGCCTGGCGAAGCCGTTCGCCGGCGCGTTCCAGACAGGCTTCCATTTCCCGTTGATCGATGGCACAGAGGCCGCCATCGCGTTCCGGGACGGAAATCCGAACAAGCCGTACATCGCCCATGTCCACCACAACAGCTGCCAGCCCGACCTGATTACCAACCAGGACCGATGGCTGTCACGCAACGTCATCCGCACGCAGCGCGACAACAAGATCGAACTCGAGGATTGGGAGGGGCAGGAACATATCAAGCTGTCCACCGAACACTCCGGCAAGACCCAGCTGACGCTTGGCCATATGGTCGACGGCAAGTGGAAGCGGCGTGGCGAGGGATTCGAGTTGCGTACCGACGCGCAAGGCGCGGTGCGCGCAGGCGGCGGCTTGTTCGTGTCGGCGGACATGCAGAAGAAGGCGCTGGGCAAGCAGAACGACATGACGCCTGCGATGGACCAGTTCCAATTGACGCAGGCGCAGGCCCAGGAGTTGGCGCAGGTTGCGCGGGCCGCCCAGGCGGAAGTGGCGGACATGAAAGCCGAGAACCAGTGGCTGAAGGATGAACTGGCGGATCTCAAGCGGGCGGTTATCGCGCTGTCCGCGCCTAACGGTATCGGCCTGGCCACGCCTGACCGCGTGATGGTGGCGGCGGGCAAGGATGTGAGCGTCACGACGTCCAGCCGATTCAACGTCAATGCAGTGCGGAATGTCGCCATCGTGGCCGGAGAAGTGCTGTCGCTGCTCGCGTACCGAATGGGCGTCAAGTTGTTTGCCGTGCGTGGAGACGTGCAGATACAGGCGCAAAGCGGGGCCATCCAGATGGCTTCCGAGAAGGACGCCACCATTACCAGTTCGAACGGGCGCGTCGTCATCGAGGCGAAAGACGAACTGCTGTTCAAGTGCGGAGGGTCCTATCTGCGCCTGACCTGCACGGGCATTGAGGACGCGACACGGGGCGACCGCATCTCAAAGGCCGCCGCACACGTTCGCCAGGGACCGGCCAGCATCCCCGCCGATCTGCCTGTGCTGCCGAAGCCGGCGGCAACGGCATGCGCCCTGGATGCCGCCCGCACCGGCATGCCGTTTGCACGCTTCTAGCCCTCGGGCGCCACGACGACAGATTTTCATGCCACTTGAAGCTCGTAACGCATGGCTGGCGCGGTTCCGCGCCCAGTACACCAACCTGAAGGCCGCGCATCCTCAGGCGCGGCTTTACGCCCTGATCGATACCTCCACGGTCAGCCATCGGGATCAGCTCCGGCTATCGGACGCCCTGAAACGGGTAACCCGTCTTGCGCTGTATAGCGATACCGGACTGGATGACCTCACGGAAACCGGGCCCTTCCTGCTTGCCTGCCCAGAGCCGGACGGTGTGGCGTCCCGCACCCTGTACCACTCGCTCAACAACCTGAGCGTGGACGATTGCCGAACCGTGTCGTGGATATGGACGATACATCCCGCCGCGGCCCTCATCGGGCATCTGCAAACCTTGCTCCACGCACGGCTCGGGCCGGACGATGTGGACGCATGGTTCTTCTTCCATCAACCGGCTTACCTGCCTGTGCTGCATGGCGCGTTGCCTGAGGCGACACGCCGCTACATGTTCGGGCCGTTCCTCGCGTGGTGGTGCCGCGATCCGTGCGGAGAACTGGTCGAGCTTGCCGGCGAAAACCTGCCTTTGCCGCCGGCATGGGACGCCTTTCCCGTACCGAAGGACGTAATGAATGCCCTCGATCGAGCCGGCGCACCTGCCCAGGTGCTCGCCTGGCTGCAAACATTCGATCCGTCGCAACTGCATGGGAGCCGTGCCAGTGCGCAACTGCAGCGCATAACTTCGCTTGTCGAGAAGGCCATGTCGTATGGCATTACCGAAAAGATCGATCTTGGCGTGTATGCCGCCTACGGGCTTCGTTACGGCGCGGCCTACGACGAACATCCTGCGGTGCAAGACGTGCTGACCCGGCTTCGCAATACAAGGCCCGCCCTGATCGATGCGTACGCCGCGCTGGATGAAGGCGTTTGGCCAGCGGCACGCGAAATTGCCATGAGGCGTGCGGGGGAGCTGGCAACCCAGGCGCATCAGGAAAAGCTGCGCAAGCAGGGTTGCGTGCACATGCGCGTGCGGGTGCTGAATTGCAACCAGAATCGCAAGCGCGATGTCTGCCTGCACTTTGAATGCAGCAGTGTGAACCAGGTGTCCTCATTGTGTGGGGAACTGCAAGGGACCACGCACGCGCCCGTCGAGATGGATGTCCCCGCCGTGCCGATGCCATTGCCGGGAGCGCAAGCCACTGTCAGATGGATCGCACCCGACGTGAATTGGGAATGTGGTGTCGAAGTCGAGGTGACAGGTGAACTTCCCAAGGCCAGGGACCCCGGTCTGGCAATCGTCAAATTTGGACCCGGTCGAGGGGTCTCCATCACGCTGCACGCTGAAGACCCGAAGCCGGGCAGCGCAATAAAAGGAGAGTAATTCAGCATGCCACACATCATCATGAAAACGATATCGCTGTCATCCATTGCGCTGCTTCTTGGCGCGTGTGCGTCCGGCAGTGTTTCGACAGAGCCTGCCAAACACGTTGAAGCCGGTTCGTTGAAGAAGGTCGGCGTCCTGATGGTCAACTATACGGACTTCGAGGTTTCAGCCGTGCTCATTGACACCGGCGCCAAAGAGCGTGTCGGGCTTGCGGGACCCGTCCGCGCGCGCGAGTCGGGCGGGGTAGGGCCAGCAAGGTGCTGCTACGAATTACCGAAGCCGGGCGCGCCAATAACGATTTACTGGAAGAGCCCAACCATGGGGGAACACCAGCACATCAAGCGAACGGCTGTGCTGACCGGGCAGGCACCAGCCGACCCCAATCAGTTCTCGCACCTCATCCTCCGGTTCATGAATGATTTTCCCGCGGCCACCATTCAGGCTGAGTACATCTCCGACGAGGAGCTGAAGGCCGGCCGCGCGAGCAAACGTATCGATCCGTTGCTATGGCCGGTCCTGGACCAACTCGCTTCACCCTCGGAACGGGGGATGAAGCAATGAGACGGATTGCATGCGGGCTGATTGTGATGGTGCTGGTCACGCTCGGTGGGTGCGCGATGGGCCAGTCGGGAAGAGATGTCAGGGCGGGGGCGTGGGCCGCGAACTACACCGAGGACTATATCTACGACTACTGGATTCAGACGACTTCCGGGAAAAACTCCGGAGTGGGAGGCTCCCATGTATCGGAGTTCTCGCGAGGTGGGACCAGTGGGCGGCGATGCTGCGCCCGGATGCCAGGTGTCGGTCAGACGATCAGGGTTGTATGGGAGGTCGGCGGACGTCAGGACGACAGGTCCAAGTGGAAGACCTTTACACGGGACGTTGTCGTAAAAGGGGTGATGCCGAAGCGGGACTACAAGCTTCCGAGCTATCTGATTGTCCGGTTCTTTCCCGGCCATGAGATCGAGACAGAATTGCTCGCCGGCGACGGCGATTTTGGCCCTGAGAATCCGCGGATAGACAGACTATTTTTTGGTAGGCCGCCCGTGATGCGCGGCTTGGGGGAATAGCGATGCAAGAGTGGTTTACCGATAGCCACGACACATTCCATCGGGCACTCAAGACCGCCACGGTGCTACACGACGAAGCGTTCACAACCTGCTCAACCTGCGAGCAGAAGCCGTGGTTCAGCTTCTTTTTCGATGGCACCGGCAACAATCTGGAATTGGACAAACCACGGCAGAAGATGTCCAACATCTCCCGGCTGTTTGAGGGACATGTCGCTGACGAAGAACCGTTAATTGTGTCGTTCTACTACCCGGGCGTTGGCACGCCACTGGGCGCCGGTGATCCAAGCTGGGTGGAAAGAATCCGTGACAGCGAGGAGTTTGGAGGAGGAGCCGGATTAGGTTCCGATGCCCGACTTGCCGAGGCGGAAGCCAATTTCAGGCTCGCACTACGGCGTAACCACAAAGTCACCCGCATCGACATCGCCGTATTCGGCTTCTCCCGCGGCGCGGCGCTTGCGCGTGCTTTCGTGAACCGGCTGCTGAAGCAGTGCGAGATGCGGCACGGCCGGCCCTTCTGGCCTTGTCCCACAGCAGTCGATGGTGAAGCCGCGCCGTTGCATATCCGGTTTCTGGGTCTGTTCGATACCGTCGAGTCCGTCGGGCTGCCGGGGCACAACCTCAATAGCGACATGTGGATGCGTATTCCTGATCAGGTGGAACGGTGCTTTCACATCGCGGCCGGTCACGAGCTGCGGGCCTACTTCCCGCTGACACGGGCGCACGATGGCGGCGCACCGGTTGAAAAGCTGATCTGGCCCGGCGTGCACTCTGACATCGGCGGCGGCTATCGCCCCGGCGAACAGGCACGTTCCGACCTGCTGGCGCGCATCGCACTGAATCGCATGCGCCTGGAGGGTGCCATCAGCGGCGTGCCATTCACTGCGCCGTCGCTCGCCTCCAAGGATGTCCACGATCTGTTTGAGTACGACGAGGACGTCAAAGCGCTATTCGACGAGTACATGAGCCATGTCGATGCCGGCGGCACGCTCGAGGCGCAGATCTTCAGACACATGCGCCTCTACTATGGCTGGCTGAAGGAGCGCTTCGAACAGAAGCCTTGTGACATCTACAAGAACGTGTGTTCGACCGACCCGGAAGTACAGGCGCAGCTGCAACGCATTCAGGCGTTTCATGAACGCCTGAAGGTCGAAGTGGACACGATGAACTGGCGCAGTTACCTGACGGAGCTGTGGAAGACCAATCGCAGCGAATACGACCGCACCATCGATGCGGCCGGCGGTCCGCGCAGCCCGATGAACCAGCCGCTGTCCGACGAGGAAGCCGCCTACTGGGAAGCCTGGGTGAATCCCCCCAAGCTGTCGCCGGGCCTGCTCCGTCTGTTCGACCACTACATCCACGACTCGCGCGCGGGGTTTCTGCGCGTGGACCACAGCGGTTATCTGAGGCCGCGAGAACTGATCGCGCCCTCCGGCGCAGAGCATCTGCTGAATAAGACATTGGCTCTCACTGGCACAGGAGCGGCGCATGTTTTCGGATAAATCTCGCGGAAAGAGCCCGAACAAAGACGCCCCGCTCTTGCTCGACCAGCTTGGTCCGAACGATTCGCCACGCGTCATTGCAATGCCAAAAGGCGTGGTGGCACGCCAGGATCCAGATGGGAGCGTGACCGTTCGCCATCCGGATGGCAGTGAAATCTCGGCCAGCGCCCAAGGATATTGCCGGGGCAGGTTCTGCACTGTGGACTCGGTAACCGTTGCGGATATCGCCTACGTGACGGAGCATTATGTCAACCGAGTGCATGAAACGGTGTCTCACGTCGTACGGTTCCTTAACGGTGGCACGCTTTGCTACGCCGTCGATTTCAACGGACGGGTAATCGACTGCGAGTTCAGCGGAATGCAGGTATCACTGCAAGAAGGTCATCTCATCGTGGGATGCACGGAGATGGCGCTGTCCCTGGAACTTCGAAAGCCATGCCAACTGCCTGCTGAGCAGGGAGGTAACCGAGAGTGAAGGAATGAAAGGAATTGCAGGGGTGTTCCTCGTGGCACTGCTGGCCACGCTTGGTGG
>Ga0255338_1001051_pt1 | contig 60797 bp, 57 predicted proteins | sample MeOH1_35cm_T4_19_FD_203715 | JGI IMG/M metagenome (GOLD analysis project Ga0255338, IMG submission 203715) | Sandy soil microbial communities from University of British Columbia, Vancouver, Canada - MeOH1_35cm_T4_195 | ecosystem: Engineered > Artificial ecosystem > Sand microcosm > Unclassified ... | reverse complement strand
TCCACCTTGGCCTTGTCCTGCGGCAGCCGCGGGCGCGCCGGCAGCACCGAGCAGCCGTAGTGCCGCGCGAAGTCCTCCACCGTCTCGTTGGCTCGCGGCTCGTACCGGTCGGGGTTGGAGATCATCGCGCGCGGGTTGTCCGGCACGATCAACTGGGGCACGCCGCCGAAGTGCCGCATCGCCTCGGCGCAGCCGTGCAGCCAGTCGGCCATGCGCTCGCGCGGGGTAGCGCAGGCATAGGTGTAGCTGGAGGCGCCGAGCGCCGCCACGAAGATGTGGGCGCGCTCGCCGTCGGCCATTTCCACCGTGGGGCCGGCGAAATCGACGAACATCTTCTCGCCGGCGCGGTGGGTCTGTCGCATCGAGCGCTTCAGGCGCAGCGCGTAGCGGCGGTAGTTCTCGCAGAACTGGCTGTAGCGCCACGTGCTCTGGCCGGGATGGGCCTCCACGTACTCCTGCCACAGCAGCATCAGCGTCATGCCCTTGCGGCGCAACTCCTGGTGGACGCGGCCGAAGTCGGGCACGACAAAGTGGCAGGGCCGATCGCTGCGTCCGCCCACGAGGTGGCGCTCCAAGGCGGCTTCGGTGAGGGTCTGCACGGTGGGCCAGTCCAGGCCGGCGGCGGTCGCCAGGCTCGTGTACTTGGCCACCACGCCTTTGGAGATGCCCAGGGCGGCGGCAATGCGGTCGTGCGAGAGCCCCGCTTCGAGTTTGAGACGTAGAACGTCCTTGATCTTGCGCATGTGAATCCTTGCAGCGGGCAACGCCTCTTCTCCGGCCAAAAGGCCGCGAGGCTACCCGCAGGGGTGGATGAACTTGCGCAACACCGTCGCGGTGGCGTACGGCACCGGTCCGGGATCGTGACCGCGATTCCGGCATCGTGACCGACCATTCCAGCATCGTGACCGCCGATTCCGGTCAGGGGTCGAAAACGGCCACGTTCAGCCCGGAATCACCGGTCACGTTCCGCCGGAATCGCCGGTCACGTTGGACCGGAATGACCGGTCACGATCGGCCGGAATCGGCGGTCACGATGGGCCGGAATACCCACTTCGGAGGCAGCATGGAATGGAGCCGCGCTGGCTGGAGACGCGTTCTCGCAACACGTACGAGAACGCCGTCGAAAGCCGGTGCATCCTGCGGCCGCAGGGGGTCGGGCGGGTCGTGCTGGTGACGGGCGCGCAGCACATGGTGCGGGCGCGGTATGAATTCAGGCGGGTGGGGTTCGAGGTAGTGCCGGATCCAGTCTCGGAGCGGCCCCGCATGCCGCCCCTGGCCGCGCACGATTTCGTTCCAGGCGCGGCAGGCGTGCGAAGTGTCGGCCGCGCCCTCGGCGAGTACCGCGACCTTGCCTTCGGCATCGTCGCGAACCTCCTGGGGCCACCGCCTCGGTGCGGCACCGGCGCCGCACCCGACTACGGGATCATTCCGAACCGAACCTTGACCTTGATCTCGTCGAGCCAGCCGCTGCGATAGTGCCGGGCAAGGCTGTCCATTTGGCTGTGCGTCGCGCCCGAGCTCCGGGCCAGCTGCTCCAGCGAAACCAGCGAATCGAGCCCGCCGAGCCGTCCTGTGGCCACGATGGCAGCCTTATCGGCCGTCGAAATCAGGACGAGAACATTCGACAACAGTCCATGGGCGTGCAGCCACGCGAGCAGGTGCAGTTCTCCATCGTCGAGGCCCTGGCACTCGGGATGAGCCAGAACAAGCGAAGCCAACTCGCGCTTTCCGACCGGATGGCGCGCGGCGAGCCCCGCTGTCAGGAGCGCGGAGTGGACCTCGATGCGCCGTTGGTCATAGGGATCGCCGGTCAATGCCTCCTCGATGCACTTCTCGACGGTCTCGATGGCATAGTGCTGGCAGACCACGCTCCAGCAGCCGGTGCGAAACGCCTCCAGGATGACATTAGTGTCGGCAAAGACGCGGGTCTTCGGCATCGACGGAGCCCTCGTCAGAGCTCGAAGGGCGCGGCCAGGGAGTGCTCGGTGAAGAGGCTGGCCAACTGCGACAGGCTCATGCCCATCGCCTTGGCCGACTTGCGGGCAGACAGGCGCCCACGGTCGACCGCGCGGTGAAGCATGCCGACAAATGCGGGCGAGAAGCGCTTGGGTGTACCGGAGACGGGAGCACGCTGGCGCTCGCGCCGCAGCGCATCGCATGAGGCTTCGTCGATCCACTTCATGTTGAACAGCCGCCATGCCAAGGCCGCCGGCGCAACACGCAGTTCGGCAGCCACGCCGGCGAGATGGTCGACATCGCCAATGCGGCGCCTGTCGATGAGTTGCTCCAGCGAGGCGGTGGGCATCAGCAGGGCGGCGGCGAAGTTGTTGGCAAGCTGTTCGACGCGACGGGTGCGACCGCGCTCCTCGAAGGAGTTGGACTCCCGGTGCTCGGGCTTCATCGCGTCCCACGTCAGGGCATGGAACAGCTCGTGCGCGAGGTCGTAGGAGCGGCGTGCCTCCGCTTCGTGGCGGTTGACCAGGATGACACCGAGATCCTGCAGATGGCAGGTGGCGCCGGAGATTGCATCGCCCTCGGGCGCCGACAAGGCGTCAACGAACAGCACGGGGATATCGAGTTCCTTCTCGATGCTGTCGATCAGCCGCTCTGCGGGGATCTTGCCCAGATTCAGGGCGAGCACAAGGTCCTCGGCTCGAGCGATCGCTTCCTCGAATGAGGACTGCATCGTCAGGCGCAGGCTGTGCTTGAGCGGACTGGTGCGGCCCTGTTCGCCCTCACGCAGCCAGCGCAGCAGGCCGATCCATTGCCCTGCGCGCAACTCGAACTCGTCCAGTTCCTGCTGCCGCAGCTGCGGCGCAGCGCGCCATGAGAATTGCGCCTCGCCAGCGACGGCGAAAGGGTCCAGGAAGAACTCGACCTCGCGTCCCAGCGCATCGGACAGCAGCACGAGCTCGTCCGGCAGAAGCCGTCGCTTGCCGTTCTCAAGGTCGGAGACGCTCTGGCGATCGTTCAGCCCCAGCAATTCGGCCAGCCGATCCTGGTTCCAGCCGGCGGCCTCGCGTGCAGCCTTGACGCGATAGCCTATCAGACGGTGGGATAGCCGATCAAGCATGGTGGCGGGTCGCTTAAAATCGCATTGTAATCTTGCGAAAGCCAATTCGCAAGATTACCCTCTAAGCGCACCCGGTCCCATCAAGGCAGGTCCCGCACGAGCGTCGACGCGCCCCTCTCAATCCGTCCCGAACAAATCCCGCGTGTAGACCTTCTCCCGCACATCCTCCAGCTCCGCCGCCGGCCGGTTGGCGATGATCACGTCCGCCTCGCGCTTGAAGCGCGCCAGGTCGCGCAGCACCGGGGAGTTGAAGAACAGGTCTTCCTGCAGCGCCGGCTCGTACACCACCACCTCCACGCCCTTGGCCTTGATGCGCTTCATCACGCCCTGCACGCTGCTGGCGCGGAAGTTGTCGGAGCCCGACTTCATCACGAGGCGGTAGACGCCGACCACCTTCGGGTTGCGCCGCAGGATGTCCTGCGCGATGAAGTCCTTGCGCGTGCTGTTCGCCTCCACGATGGCGCCGATCAGCGTCTGCGGCACGTTGCGGTAGTTGGCCAGCAGCTGCTTCGTGTCCTTGGGCAGGCAGTAGCCGCCGTAGCCGAAGCTCGGGTTGTTGTAGTGGCTGCCGATGCGCGGGTCGAGGCAGACGCCGTCGATGATCTGGCGCGTGTCGAGTTCGCGCACCGCGGCGTAGCTATCGAGCTCGTTGAAGAAGGCCACGCGCATCGCGAGGTAGGTGTTGGCGAACAGCTTGATCGCCTCGGCTTCGGTGCTGCCGGTGTGGAGCACGGGCACATCGGGCTTGCGCGAGCCGCGCACCAGCAGCTGCGCGAAGCTGCGGGCGCGCTCCGAATCCTCGCCGATGACGATGCGGCTGGGGTAGAGGTTGTCGTGCAGGGCCCGGCCTTCGCGCAGAAACTCGGGGCTGAAGAAGATGTGGGCGGCCGGGAAGCGGCGGCGCAGGCCCTCGGTGAAGCCCACCGGCACGGTGGACTTGACCACCATCACCGCCTGCGGGTTGATGCGCAGCACGTCCTCCACCACGGATTCGACCGAGCGGGTGTCGAAGTAGTTGGTCTGCGGGTCGTAGTCGGTGGGGGTGGCGATGAGGACGTACTCGGCGCCGGTGTAGGCCTCGTGCGGGTCCAGCGTGGCGCGCAGGTCCAGCGCTTCGTCGCGCAGGAAGCGCTCGATGTCCGGGTCCTCGATCGGGGAGCGGCGCTCGTTGATCTGGTCCACCTTGGAGGCGACGAGGTCCAGGGCCACGACCTGCTGGTGCTGCGCGAGCAGGACGGCGTTGGCCAGGCCGACGTAGCCGGTGCCTGCGATGGCGATCTTCATGGGGGGATTGTCGGTGATTCGGGCGTGGGCGTGCCCCCCACCCCAGCCCTCCCCCGGAGGGGGAGGGAGAAGTTCATACACTGAGGCCTATGTCGCTGTTCCTGGATTCCTTCTGGCGGGCCGTCTTCTACTGCCTGCACCCGCGCGTGATCTTCCTCTCGCTGCTGCCCCTCGTCCTGATGGTGGCGGCGGCCATGGGCCTGGGCTACCTGTACTGGGATTCGGCGGTGAACACCGTCTTCGTCTGGCTCGAATCCACCGCCTGGATGGAAAGCCTCTCCCGCTGGCTGCAGGAGGCCGGCCTGCCCGGCCTGAAGAACGCCCTGGCGCCGCTGCTGGTGATCTTCGCCGTGACGCCGCTGCTGGTGGTGGTGGTGCTGTTCCTGGTGGCGGTGCTGATGATGCCGGCCGTGGTCAACCTGGTCGCACGGCGGCGCTTTCCCGAGCTGGAACGCAAGCACGGCGCCTCCTTCACGCGCGGCGCCTTCTGGTCCTTCGGCTCGATGGTGCTGGCGGTGATCGCGCTGGTGGTCTCGCTGCCGCTCTGGTTCATCCCGCCGCTGGTGCTGATCCTGCCGCCCCTGATCTGGGGCTGGCTCACCTACCGCGTGATGACCTTCGATGCGCTGGCGGAGCACGCGAGCGGCGACGAGCGCCGGCAGATGTTCCGCGGCCACCGCATGTGGCTGCTGCTGATGGGAGTGGCCACGGGTTACCTGGGTGCGGCGCCTAGCGTGGTGTGGGCCTCGGGCTGGTTCTTCGCCGCGGCGTTCCCGGTGCTGATCCCGGTGGCGATCTGGATCTACACCCTGGTGTTCGCGTTTTCCTCGCTCTGGTTCGCCCACTACTGCCTGGCGGCGCTGGAGCAACTGCGGCGCGCGCCGCCCGAGCAGCCACCCCAGCAGCCAAGCTTGCAGCCGCCCCCGCAGCCGCCGCAGCCTCCGGAGCAGCCCTTGCCTCAGGCTCTGCCGTAGGTATCCTCGAGGCGGACGATGTCGTCCTCCCCGAGATAGCTGCCGGACTGCACCTCGATCATCTCCAGCTCCATCTTGCCGGGGTTGCGCAGCCGGTGCACCTCGCCGATCGGGATGTAGGTGGACTGGTTCTCGGAGAGCAGGAAGGTCTCGGCGCCGCGCGTCACTTCCGCCGTGCCGCGAACCACCACCCAGTGCTCGGCGCGATGGTGGTGCTTCTGCAGGCTCAGCGACGCGCCCGGCTTCACGCCGATGCGCTTGACCTGGAAGCGCTCGCCGGCATCCACGCTGTCGTACCAGCCCCAGGGCCGCACCACCTTGCGGTGGAACACGGCCTGCGAGGCATTGGATTGCTCCAACGTGGCGACCACGTCCTTCACCTGCTCGGCGCAGGCGCGGCTGGCCACCAGCACGGCGTCGGGGGTGTCGATGATCAGCAGGTCCTCGGTGCCGAGGGCCACCACCGGCCGGTGCGGCGCATGGATGAAGGTGTTGCGCGCGCCGTGCACCCAGCCTTGGCCCTGCACGCGGTTGTCCTGCGCGTCGGCGGGGGCGAGGTCGGCCACCGCGTTCCAGCTGCCGACGTCGCTCCACTGGCTGCGGAAAGGCACCACGGCAACCTGTTCGTGCTTCTCCATCACGGCGTAGTCGATGCTTTGCGAGCGGCACGCGGCGAAGGCCGCCGCATCGGGCCGCACGAACACCGTGCCGGGCGCGGCGCTGCCCGGCTCCTCGCGGCGCGCGGCCTTCATCGCCGTGCGGCAGGCGGCCAGGATGTCGGGCGCGTGCTCCTCCAGCGCTTCCAGCATGAAGCGGGCGCGGGCGAGGAAGATGCCGCCGTTCCACAGCGTGTCGCCTTCCAGCAGCAGCTGCTGCGCGGCGGCGGCATCGGGCTTCTCGATGAACTTCTTCACCTGCAAGGCGCCGTCCGGACGCAGTGCACCCTGGCGGATGTAGCCGTAGGCGGTGCTCGGGAAGGTGGGCACGATGCCGAAGGTGACGATCGCGCCGTTCTCCGCCGCGCTGAGGCCTTCCTTCACGGTGCGGCAGAAGGCCGCGGCGTCCGGGATGTAGTGGTCGGCCGGGCAGAACAGAAGATAGGCGTCGGGCTCGGCCTGCAGGGTCGCCAGCGCGATGGCGGCGGCGGTGTTGCGCGCCACGGGCTCGAGCACGATGGTGCCGCGGGCGTTGGCGAGCCGCAGGGTGTCGGCCACCATGAAGCGGTGGTCTTCGGAGGCCACGGCCATGGCTTCCGGGCCGAGCGCGGCCACCCGCTCCAGCGTCAGCTGCAGCAGGCTCTTGTTGCCCACCAGGGGGACGAACTGCTTGGGAAAGGCCTTGCGGCTCAGCGGCCACAGGCGCGTGCCGGAGCCGCCGCAGAGGACCACGGGAACCAGGGTCATCGCGCGATGGTAACTGCGCCGCCTGGCCGCTTCGCGACGGGCAGGTGCCGGCGGGCCGCCGGACCGGTAGGATTACCGCATGACGTTCCAGCCCCGCCCTGACATCGGCCTCATCATCGTCGGCGACGAGATCCTTTCCGGCAAGCGCGCCGACAAGCACCTGCCCAAGCTGATCGAGCTGCTCGGCGAGCGCGGCCTGCAGCTCGGGTGGGCCGAATACGTCGGCGACAAGCCCGAGCGCATCACCGAAACCCTCAGGCGCGCCTTCGCCTCCGGCGACATCGTGTTCTCCTGCGGCGGCATCGGCGCCACGCCGGACGACCACACCCGCCAGTGCGCCGCCGGGGCGCTGGGCGTGCCGCTCGAACTGCACCCGGAAGCCGAAACCCTGATCCGCGAGCGCATGCAGGACGTGGCCCGGGAGCAGGGCGTGCCCTACGAGCCGGACCGCGCGGACAACATCCACCGCCTGAACATGGGCGTGTTCCCGCAGGGCGCGAGCATCATCCCCAACCCCTACAACAAGATCCCGGGCTTTTCCGTGCGCGACGTGCACTTCGTCCCGGGCTTCCCCGTGATGGCCTGGCCGATGATGGAGCACGTGCTGGACACCCGCTACCAGCACCTGTTCCAGCGCGGCGCCTACGTGGAAAAGTCGGTGATCGTGTTCGGCTCCATGGAGGCGACGCTCACGCCGCTGATGGAGCAGGTGGAGCGCGCGCACCCCCGCATCAAGGTGTTCAGCCTGCCGAGCGTGGACCACCCGACCTTCGGCCGCCACATCGACCTGGGCGTCAAGGGCGAGCCGGAACACGTCAACCCCGCCTACTCCATGCTGGTCGACGGCCTCAACGTGCTGAAGGTCCGCCTCGGCCCCGAATTGGTGCGTCCCTGAGCCGAGCCAGAATGGTGCATCAGGGAAACTGCACCGACTAGGTGCACAGTCGCGCTGAATCTGTCAAGGTCCAGTAGGAAAAAGGCATCAGATTGCAGGACAATCCCTGGGCTTTGCGGCGGGCTCGCATGCACCAGCTTTTGGCACGGAAGCTGCATCCTCTCAGCCGCAGATTCGTTCACAACCAACCATCCCCAGGAGAAGCCTGATGGCAGCAGCCAAGAGCGTCGCAGACGTGATGAAGATGGTGAAGGACAACGAGGTCAAGTTCGTTGACTTCCGCTTCACCGACACGCGCGGCAAGGAACAGCACGTGTCCGTGCCGGTGTCCCACTTCGACGAAGACAAGTTCAGCTCCGGCCACGCCTTCGACGGCTCGTCCATCGCCGGCTGGAAGGGCATCGAGGCCTCCGACATGCTGCTGATGCCGGACCCCTCCACCGCCAACCTCGACCCGTTCTTCGAAGAGACCACGCTGATCCTCTCGTGCGACGTGCTCGAGCCGGGCGACGGCAAGGCCTACGACCGCGACCCGCGCTCGATCGCCAAGCGCGCCGAGGCCTACCTCAAGGCCTCCGGCTTCGGCGACACGGCCTTCTTCGGCCCCGAGCCCGAGTTCTTCATCTTCGACGACGTGCGCTGGAGCAACGACATGTCCGGCTCCTACGTGGAGATCGACGAGTACGAGGCGCCCTGGAACACCGGCAAGAAGCACGAAGGCGGCAACAAGGGCCACCGTCCCACCGTCAAGGGCGGCTACTTCCCCGTGCCGCCGGTGGACAGCATGCAGGACATGCGCGCCGAGATGTCGCTGATCCTCGAGCAGCTGGGCATCCCGGTCGAAGTGTTCCACCACGAGGTGGGCGGCGCCGGCCAGAACGAGATCGGCACGAAGTTCAGCACGCTGGTGCAGCGCGCGGACTGGACGATCCTGATGAAGTACGTGATCCACAACGTGGCCGCCGCCTACGGCAAGACGGCCACCTTCATGCCCAAGCCCCTGGTGGGCGACAACGGCTCCGGCATGCACGTGCACCAGTCGGTCTGGAAGGACGGCAAGAACCTGTTCGCCGGCGACGGCTACGCGGGCCTGTCGGAGTTCGCGCTGTACTACATCGGCGGCGTGATCAAGCATGCGCGGGCGCTCAACGCCATCACCAACCCCGGCACCAACAGCTACAAGCGCCTGGTGCCCGGCTACGAGGCGCCGGTGAAGCTGGCCTACTCGGCGCGCAACCGCTCCGCCTCGATCCGCATCCCCTACGTGGCCAACCCGAAGGGCCGCCGCATCGAGGTGCGCTTCCCCGATCCGACGATGAACCCCTACCTGGGCTTCGCCGCCATGCTGATGGCGGGCCTGGACGGCGTGGAGAACAAGATCCACCCGGGCGAGGCCGCCACCAAGGACCTGTACCACCTGCCGCCGGAAGAAGACGCGAAGATCCCGACCGTCTGCCACAGCCTCGACCAGGCCCTGGAATACCTGGAGCAGGACCGCGCCTTCCTCACCAAGGGCGGCGTGTTCTCGGACTCCATGATCGACGCCTTCATCGAGCTGAAGATGACCGAGGTGCAGCGCTTCCGCATGACGACCCACCCGATCGAGTTCGACATGTACTACTCGCTGTAAAGCGGAATTGTTCACGTCGGGGGCGGCTTTTGCCGCCCCTTTTCTTTTGAAAATCAAGACCTTAATTGGCAATCTGAAGAGTTTGCGCGATACTGAAGGGCCGTCCCCTGCGCATCGTGGGATGCAAGGAGCACTGCATGAAGCTGTCCTACGCCCTGATTCCCCTGGCGGCCCTGGCCTTTGCCGCCGCTGCCGGCGCCCAGACGAAGATCTGGCGTTGCGGCAATACCTATACCAATGACGAGGCCGTGGCCCGCGTGCAGAACTGCAAGCTGGTCGAGGGCGGCAACGTCACGGTGGTGCAGGGCACGCGGGTGAATGCGGCGCCGCAGGAGGGCGGGCGCAAGCCGCGCACCGACAACGTGGCCACCGCCCCGCAGTCCGGCGGCGGCCCGCGGGTGGAGGCGGGCGAGCAGAAGGCGCGCGACAACGATGCCCGCGCCATCCTCGAGGCGGAACTGAAGAAGGCCGAGTCGCGCCAGTCGCAGCTGCTGCAGGAATGGAACAATGGCGAGCCCGAAAAGCTCGGCCCCGAGCACCGCAACTACCAGAAATACCTCGACCGCGTGGCCGAACTCAAGGCCACCCTCGAGCGCAACGAGAAAGACATTGCCGGCCTCAAGCGCGAACTCGGGCGCGCCAGCAACGGCAGCGCCGCGAAACAATAGGGAGGCCTCCCGCTTCCAGTCGCTCGACCTGCTGGCCACGCTGGTGGCCGTGGTGCGCGGCGACGGCACCGTGCTGTTCGCCAATTCCGCGCTGGAGGATGCCGTGGGCCTGTCGCGCCGCAGCATCGAGGGCGCGAGCCTGCTGCCCCTGTTCACCGAGCCCGAAGTGCTGCGCACCGCGCTCGCAGGCGCGCGCAGCAACGAGTACGCGGCCCTGCGCTACGACACTCGCCTGGCCCGCCCGCCGGGCGAGCCGCTGCCGGTGCACGTGGTGCTGGCGCAGACCGACGTGGCCGACGAATTCGTGGTCGAACTGCTGCCGCTGGAAGCGCAGACCCGGCAGGACCGCGAGGAGCGCCTGATCGACCAGGCGCAGGCCAACAAGGAACTGATCCGCAACCTCGCGCACGAGATCAAGAATCCGCTGGGCGGCATCCGCGGCGCGGCGCAGCTGCTGGAGATGGAGATCGATCCGGCGCTGAAGGAGTACACCCGCGTGGTGATCCATGAGGCCGACCGGCTGCAGACGCTGGTGGACCGGCTGCTCGCGCCGCACCGCCGCCCGCACGTGGTGGGCGACGTGAACATCCACGAGGTGTGCGAGCGGGTGCGCTCGCTGGTGCTGGCGGAGTTCCCCAAGGGGCTCAAGGTGGTGCGCGACTACGACACCTCGATCCCCGAGTTCCGCGGCGACCGCGAACAGCTGATCCAGGCCGTGCTGAACATCGCGCACAACGCCTGCCAGGCGCTGGCGCAGCGCATCGAGGCGGGCGACGCGCAACTGACGTTCAAGACGCGCATCGGCCGCCAGGTCACCTTCGGCAAGCAGCGCTATCGATTGGCACTGGAATTGCATGTGATCGACAACGGGCCTGGTGTGCCGGAAGCGATCAAGGACCGCATCTTCTTCCCGCTGGTGTCGGGGAGGGAGGGCGGCTCGGGCCTGGGGCTCACGCTCGCGCAGACCTTCGTGCAGCAGCACCATGGCCTGATCGAGTGCGAGAGCGCGCCGGGGCGGACGGATTTCAAGATCCTGATTCCCCTGCCCTGAGACCACGACCCGCCGACCTGAGCTGACGAAAGAGAACATGAAGCCGATCTGGATCGTTGACGATGACCAATCCATCCGCTTCGTGCTCGAAAAGGCGCTGATGCGGGAAGAGCTGCCCACGCGCAGCTTCACCAGTGCCAAGGAGGTGCTGAGCGCGCTCGACGCCGAGGGCGACGAGGACGGCCCGCAGATCCTGGTGAGCGACATCCGCATGCCCGGCGCCTCGGGGCTGGACCTGCTCACGCGCGTGAAGGAGAAGCACCCGGGCCTGCCGGTCATCATCATGACCGCGTTCTCGGACCTCGATTCCGCCGTGTCCGCCTTCCAGGGCGGCGCCTTCGAATACCTGCCCAAGCCCTTCGACCTGCCCAAGGCGATCGAGCTCATTCGCCGTGCGGTGGAAGAAAGCCAGCGCGAAGAGGTGGCGGAGGAGCGCATGGAGGACGCGCCCGAGATGCTGGGGCAGGCGCCTGCCATGCAGGACGTGTTCCGCGCCATCGGGCGGCTGTCGCAATCGAACGTGACGGTGATGATCACGGGCGAATCGGGCAGCGGCAAGGAGCTGGTGGCGCGCGCGCTGCACAAGCACTCGCCGCGCGCGGGCGGGCCGTTCGTGGCGATCAACACGGCGGCGATCCCGAAGGACCTGCTGGAGTCGGAGCTGTTCGGCCACGAGCGCGGCGCCTTCACCGGCGCGCAGACGATGCGGCGCGGCCGGTTCGAGCAGGCCGAGGGCGGCACGCTGTTCCTCGACGAGATCGGCGACATGCCCTTCGACCTGCAGACGCGATTGCTGCGCGTGCTGTCGGACGGGCACTTCTACCGGGTGGGCGGGCACAACGCCGTCAAGGCCAACGTGCGCGTGATCGCGGCGACGCACCAGGACCTGGAGCAGCGCGTGAAGGAGGGCGTGTTCCGCGAGGACCTGTTCCACCGCCTGAACGTGATCCGCCTGCGGCTGCCGGCCCTGCGCGAGCGGCGCGAGGACATCCCGATGCTGGCGCGCTACTTCCTGCAGCGCAGCGCGCAGCAGCTGGGGGTGGAGCCCAAGCGCATTGCCGATGCGGCGCTGGCGCGGCTCACGGCCTTCGACTTCCCGGGCAACGTGCGGCAGCTGGAGAACATCTGCCACTGGCTCACGGTGATGGCGCCGGCGCAGCTGATCGAGGCGAAGGATTTGCCGCCGGAAGTCGGCAGCGGGTTTTTCGCCACTGGCCCCGCGGCTGTGGTCCCCGGCACCCGGGGCGTCTTCGGCGTCCAGGTTGGCAGCGGCGCCCCGTTCGGCTCCGGCAGCGCCTCGGTTGGCCCCGGTGCGCCGGTTGGCTCCGGTGCCCCGTTCGGCTCCGCCGCCCAGGTTGGCTCGGGCGCCCCGGTCGGCTCCTCCGGCGCACCCGTCGTCGCCGCGCCGGCGGCGACCCAGGCTGCGTCGTTTTCGAATGCTGCGGCTTCCGAGGCCCCGCTCGCCGTCGCCACGGCCACCAGCTGGGAATCCGCCCTCGAAGCCGAAGCGATGCAGCTGCTCGCCAGCGGCCATCACGACGTGTGGGACCAGCTCACGCGCCGCTTCGAATCGCGCCTGATCCTCACGGCGCTGCAGAACACGCGCGGGCGCCGCATCGAAGCGGCGCACAAGCTGGGCATCGGCCGCAACACCATCACCCGCAAGATCCAGGAACTGGGCCTGGAATGAGTTCCTCCCTCCCCCTCGGGGGAGGGCAGGGGTGGGGGCACGCTGGGCCGGCCGCAAGCGCTGGGCTTCGGCCTGAGGCGCTCAGCGCCGGCCTAGGAATACCCCTTCGGATTCAGGCTCTGCCACCGCCACGCATCTGCGCACATCTCCTCGATCCCCTTGCGCGCCTCCCAACCCAGCACCTCCCGCGCCAGCGACGGATCCGCATAGCACTGCGCCACATCCCCCTCCCGCCGCCCGACGATCTGGTACGGCACTGGCCTGCCGCTCGCCTGCTCGAATGCCCGCACCACCTGCAGCACGCTGTAGCCGCGCCCCGTGCCCAGGTTCACCGTGAAGCTGTCGCCCTGGGCCAGCGCCTGCAGCGCCGCCACATGGCCCGCGGCGAGATCGTCGACATGGATGTAGTCGCGCACGCCCGTGCCGTCGGGCGTCGGGTAGTCGCCCCCGAACACACTGAGCTGCGGCCGCTGGCCCACGGCCACCTGCGTCACGAAGGGCATGAGGTTGTTCGGGATGCCGGCCGGGTCCTCGCCGATCAGGCCGCTGGGATGCGCACCCACCGGATTGAAGTAGCGCAGCGTCGCGATGCGCCACGTGGGCTGCGCGCGCCGCACAGCCTCCAGCATGTCCTCGATCACCAGCTTGGTGTGGCCGTACGGATTGGTGTGGCTGCGCGGGAAATCCTCGGTGATCGGCACGCGGGCCGGATCGCCATACACCGTGGCGCTGCTGGAAAACACCAGCGTCGGCGCCGCCCAGCTCTGCGGACCCAGGTAAGCGGCCTCCATCGCGCGCAGCAGGCTGACCGCACCGACGATGTTGTTGTCGAAGTACTTCAGCGGCTGCGCCACGCTCTCGCCGACCGCCTTGGCCCCCGCGAAGTGCACCACGCCGGCTGCGCGGTGCCGGCGCAGCGCAGCCTCCACGAACGGCGTGTCGCGCACGTCGCCGCGCTCCACCAGCGGCGCGCGCCCCGTGATCCGCTGCAGCCGCTGCAGCACCGCCGGATGGCTGTCGGAGAAGTTGTCCAGGATCACCGGCGTGAAGCCGGCCTCGTGCAGCGCCACGAAGGTGTGGCTGCCGATGTAGCCGGCGCCGCCCGTGAGCAGGATGGTCGGCTGCGCCATCTCAGCGGATCTCCACCGTCACCGGCGCGTGGTCGCTGGGCTGCTTCCACTTGCGCGGTGCGCGGTCGATGCTGCAGGCGGCCACGCGCGGCTTCAGCGGCTCGCTCACCAGGATGTGGTCGATGCGCAGGCCGCGGTTCTTCTGGTAGCCGAGCATGCGGTAGTCCCACCAGCTGAAGCTCTTCTCGGGCTGCTCGAACAGGCGGAAGCTGTCCACCAGCCCCAGCGCCAGCAGCTGGCGGAAATGGTCGCGCTCCTCGGTGGTGTGGTGGATGGTCTCGCGCAGGCCCTCGGGGTCGAAGGAGTCGCGGTCTTCCGGGGCGATGTTGAAGTCGCCCACCAGCACCAGATCGGGATGGTGCGCGATCTCCTCGCGCAGGCAGTCGCGCAGGCCGCGCAGCCAGGACATCTTGTAGTCGAACTTCTCGCTGCCCGGCGCCTGGCCGTTGACGAAGTAGCCGTTGACGAGGCGCAGCGCGCCGGCCGGCGCTTCGATGGTCACCGAGAGCAGGCGCGAGTTCTCGTCCTCGAAGCCGGCGATGTTCTTCACGATGTCGCGCACCGGGTGGCGGCTCATCACGGCGACGCCGTTATAGGTTTTCTGCCCGAAGACGGCGCAGTGCTCGTAGCCGATGCCGCGCAGCACCTCGAGCGGGAACTTGTCGTCCGTGAGCTTCAGCTCCTGCAGGCACAGGACGTCCACGGGGTTGGCGGCCGTCCAGTCCAGGACGTGCTGGAGGCGGGCGGTGAGGGAATTGACGTTCCAGGTGGTGATCTTCACGACAGGGCAGGGCTGGCGCCCGTCAGATGTGGAAGGCCGCGGCCACGCCGATGACCGCGCCGATGCCGCCCACGGCGAACATGCCGATCTCCAGCCACTTCTTCTTCGTCAGCAGCGCGATGGCGGCCAGGGCGATGGAGACCTGCAGCGCCGTGGTGGCCTGCGCCCAGCGGTGGTGGACGTGCATTTCGGCATCGCTCTTGCGGTCGAAGCCGGTCGCTTCCGCTTCCAGCTTGTCGGCGGCGAGCTTGATCTCGGCCTTCTCCAGCTTGTAGCGGTCGATCTCCTTGCGGTAGAAGTCTTTCTTGTCCTCCGCCACCAGGGCGAGCGCCAGTTCGGAGAGGTTCTGCTTGCTGCTCTTGGCCTGGTAGAAGTTCCACTGGTTGGACGCTTCGGTCTTCCTGATTGCCGCCGTGTTCTTGTACAGCATGGCATTGGCCTGGGTGGCGCCGCCCTGGTAGGCGAAGATCGCGCCCACGGTGGAAATGATCGCGGTGAAGAGCGCGATCTGGTTGATCATGCTGCCGCCGGCCACGCCGTGGTGGCTGCTGGCGTGCTCGCCGTGCCCCGCGGCGTGCTGGGTGGCGTGCTCCAGTTCGTGGTCGTGCGGGCCGTGGACGTGGAAGGTTCCGCCGGACATGCTCACTCCTCGTTGTGTGTGTTCTGGTAGGTAACGAAGCTGAAGGCCAATCCGTTGGCAGAGAGGTGGCGTTCGCGCGCAGTTTCGCGCCATTGCGGGCCCAGTTCCGGTGCCCGGGTGTCGCCTTCGTAGTCGGCGTCGATTTCCGTCACGACGGCGATGTGCGCACGCCGCGCCGCGAGGCGGAAGACCTCGGCGCCGCCCGTCACCCACACCGTGTCGGCCCCTGCGCCCAGGGCCAGCGCCTCGTCCAGCGAGCTGGCGCGCTCCGCGCCTGCCGCCTGCCAGTGCGGATCGCGCGTGACGACGATGTTGCGCCGCCCGGGCAGCGGCCGGAAGCGTGGCGGCAGCGAATCCCAGGTCCGGCGGCCCATGATCACGGGCGCGCCGAGGGTGGTGCGCTTGAAATGCGCCAGGTCCTCCGGCAGGTGCCAGGGCAGGGTGCCGCCCTGGCCGATCACGCCGTTGCGGGACTGGGCGTAGATGAGGCCGAGCTTCATATGGCCACGGGCGCCTTGATCGCGCCGTGGCACTGGTAGTCCAGCACCTCGAAGTCCTCGTACTGGTAGTCGAAGATCGAGGGCGGCCGGCGCTTGATGTTCAGGGTGGGGTAGGGGAAGGGTTGGCGGCTCAGTTGCAGCTCCACCTGCTCGTGGTGGTTGCTGTAGATGTGGCAGTCGCCGCCCGTCCAGATGAAGTCGCCCACGCCCAGGTCGCACTGCTGCGCGATCATGTGCGTGAGCAGGGCGTAGCTGGCGATGTTGAAGGGCACGCCGAGGAAGATGTCGGCGCTGCGCTGATAGAGCTGGCAGGAGAGCCGGCCCTCGGCCACGTAGAACTGGAAGAAGGCGTGGCAGGGCATCAGCGCCATCTTCGGCAGGTCCGCCACGTTCCACGCGCTCACGATGATGCGGCGCGAATCCGGGTTGGTCTTGATGGTGTTGACGGCTTCGGCGATCTGGTCGATGTGGCCGCCCTCGGGGGTGGGCCAGCTGCGCCACTGCACACCGTAGACGGGGCCGAGGTCGCCGTCCGCGCGGGCCCATTCGTCCCAGATCGTGACGCCGCGTTCCTTCAGCCAGTTGTTGTTGCTGGACCCCTGGAGGAACCAGAGCAGCTCGTGGATGATGGACTTCAGGTGGACCTTCTTGGTCGTCACCAGCGGAAAGCCTTCGTCCAGGTCGAAGCGCATCTGGTAGCCGAACACGCTGCGCGTGCCGGTGCCGGTGCGGTCCGTCTTGGGCGTGCCATGGGTGTAGACATGGCGCATGAAGTCCTCGTACTGCGAGCGGACGGGGCGGGGAGTCATGGGCGGCAATTATCGCGGTCTTTCTTGCTCCTTCCCCCTCTGGGGGAAGGTCGGGATGGGGCCGCTGCGAGACTAAATCCCGCCCGGAGTACCCCTCACCCCAACCCTCTGCCCAGAGGGGAGAGGGAGCAAGAAGTTCGATGCGGAGAAGCGTCTAGCGCTTGCTGCGGCCATCCCCCAGACGTTGCCCGAAGCTGCGGTACCGAGCCAGCGGTAGCCCCTCGTTTGCAATGCGGGCGTTGTATTCGGCGATCGCATCCTTGTTCTCTTCCTGCCCTTCTCCCAATTGCGGCGCCGGATTTCTTCCGTCGCAGGACCGTCGCCGCTCTGGCTGCCGTTCGTCGCCGGATCATCGGGCGTTTCCTGCACCTTGTCGTTCAGTGAGAGATGGCTGGCCTTTTTCGAACTGTCTTCGACGCCGGACATAGGCAATTCCCATTCGGCATGCACATCTTAGAGCTTCAGCACCCGCCCCGGATTCAGGATCCCCTTCGGATCGAGCGCCCCCTTCAGCGCCCGCATCAGCCCCAGCGCCACCGGCGACTTGTAGGCCGGCAGCTTCTCCGCCTTCAGCAGCCCGATGCCGTGCTCGGCCGAGATCGAGCCGCCGAAGCGCTTCACCTGGTCGTACACGAGGGTGTTGACCCGCTCCTCGTTGGCCGCCAGGAAGGCCTTCATGTCGCCGCCCTCGGGCGCCTGCACGTTGTAGTGCAGGTTGCCGTCGCCGAGATGCCCGAAGTTCACCAGCCGCATGCCGGCGATCTCCCGCTGCAGCAGGGCATCGGTTTCGGCGCAGAAGGCGGGAATGCGCGAGACGGGGATCGAGATGTCGTGCTTGATGTTCAGGCCTTCCTCGGCCTGCGCCAGCGGGATGGATTCGCGGATGTGCCACAGCTGGTGCGCCTGCGCCAGGTTCTCCGCCACCACGGCGTCGAGCGCGCAGCCGTCCTCCAGCGCCACCTCCAGCAGCCGCTCGAAGAGCGAACGCGCATGCGCCTCCGACTCCTGGTCCGCGCACTCCAGCAGCACGCAATAGGGCGCCGATTCGTACAGCGGCACCCGCAGCTGCGGATAGTGCTTCGCCGCCAGCGAGAGCGCGAACTGGCCCATCACCTCGAAGCCCGTGAGCCCGGCGCCCAGGTGCCGGTGCGCCAGCCCGAGCAGCGCCACCGCCGCTTCCATCGAAGGCACGGCGGCCCAGGCCGTCAGCGTGGCGGCCGGGCGCGGATAGAGCTTCATCGTGGCGCCCGTGATCACGCCGAGCGTGCCTTCGCTGCCGATGAACAGGTCGCGCAGGTCGTAGCCGGTGTTGTCCTTGCGCAGGCCCGAAAGCCCGTCCCAGATCTCGCCCTGCGCCGTCACCACCTCCAGCCCGAGGCACAGCTCGCGCGTGTTGCCGTAGCGGACCACCTGCGTGCCGCCCGCATTGGTGGCCAGATTGCCGCCGATGGTGCAGCTGCCCTCGGCGGCCAGGCTCAGGGGGAAGAGCAGGCCGGCTTCGTCGGCGGCCTGCTGCAGGTTCTGCAGCACGCAGCCCGCATCGACGGTCATCGCCAGGTTGTCGCGATCGATCGCCCGCACGCGGTTCAGCCGCGTGAGGCTCAGGACCACCTCGCGGCCCGAGGCATCGGGCACCCCGCCCACCACCAGCCCGGTGTTGCCGCCTTGCGGCACGACCGGCGTGCCGGCGGCGGCGCAGGCGCGCACGACGGCGGCCACTTCCCCGGCGGAGCCGGGCCGCACCACGGCCAGGGCCTTGCCGCGGATGCGCTTGCGCCAGTCGGCTTCCCAGGCGCCGAGGTCGCCTTCGGTGAGGACATGGGCGGCGCCGACCTGGGCGCGCAACTGCGAAATCAGTTCGTTCATGGCTTGGCGTTGCGCAGGCGGATCCGCACGTGCAGGGCGCAGGCAACGAAGAGGAGGAGGGACAGGAGGATCTCGAGGGCCGGCAGCAGGCCTTCCGCGGCACGCATCACGCCATCGAGGAAATAGAGCCACACCAGCAGGGCCGTCCAGCGGTAGGTGTACATCTGCCGCTTCAGCAGCCCCGCAAGCGGCACGCACAGGGGCAGCGCCAGCAGCGCCCACAGGCTCGGCCGGGCCGAGAGCCACAGGTGCCAGGCGAGCTGCAGCACGATCAGCCCGAGCAGGCTGGCCACCGCCACCCAGCGCGTGGCTTCGACAGCGGGCGGGACGACGGGGGCGGCGGATTCGGGCGACTGCATGGGCGATGGCATCATAGCGACCGATGAATTCGCGCCAGCTGCTCGCCGAACTCGCGCGCTTTCCCTGGCGCACCACCGCGCTCACCCTGCGCGAACGCTTCCGCGAGGACCGCCTGGGCCTGTCGGCCAGCAGCCTCACCTTCACCACCACCATCGCGCTGGTGCCCTTCTTCACCGTGGCGCTGGCGCTGTTCACCGCCTTTCCGATCTTCGGCAAGCTGCAGCAGAACCTGCAGGCCTGGCTGGTGCAAAGCCTGGTGCCCGAGTCGATCGCGCGCCAGGTGCTGGGCTACCTCACGCAGTTCGCCGGCAAGGCGAGCCGGCTCGGGAGCGTCGGCCTGGCGGCGCTGCTGATCACGGCGCTGGCCCTGGTGCTGACGATCGACCGCACGCTCAACGGCATCTGGCGGGTGCGACGGCCGCGGCCGCTGGCGCAGCGCGTGCTGATCTACTGGGCGGCGATGACGCTGGGCCCGCTGCTGCTGGCGGCGAGTCTCAGCACGACCTCGTACGTGATCTCCGCCTCGCGCGGCCTGGTGCACGTGCCGGAGTTCTTCGCCTTCGTGATCGACGTGGTCGAATTCCTGCTGCTCGCGGGCGCGCTCTCGGCGCTGTACCACTACGTGCCCAACACGCCCGTGCGGCGCGCCCATGCGATCGCCGGCGGTGCCTCGGCGGCGATCGGCATCGAGCTGGCCAAGCGGCTGCTGGCCTGGTACATCGGCAAGGTGCCCACCTATTCGGTGGTGTACGGGGCCTTCGCCACGCTGCCGATCCTGCTGGTGTGGATCTACATCGCCTGGCTGATCGTGCTGTTCGGCGCGGTGCTCGCGGCCTATTTGCCCGCGCTGCTGGCCGGCACGCACCGGCGGCCGGCCGGGCACGGCTGGCAGTTCCAGCTGGCGCTGGAGGTGCTGGACCTGCTGCACCGGGCCCTGGCGACGGCGCGCCGCGGCATGAGTGCCGACGAGCTGTCGGCGGCGATGCAGGTCGACGCGCTGCAGCTCGAGCCGGTGCTGCACACCCTGGTGCAGCTCGATTGGATCGCGCGCCTCAACGAGGTGGACGACCAGGCGGCGACGCGCTTCGTGCTGCTGGCGGACGTGCAGTCCACGGCGCTGGAGCCGCTGCTGCGGCACCTGTTGCTGCCGGTCTCGGACGCCACGGCGAAGCTGTGGCACACGGGGCGGCTGTCGACGATCTACCTCAAGGACGTGCTCTGAGGCACGCCGGGTGGCGACGCCGCGAGCGCGTCCTCATTCGATCGCGAACGGCGCCTTGAGAAACCCCCGGAACCGCGCCCGCCCGCCGCGCGTCGGCGCCGCCGTGAGCCGATAACGCGGGAACCGCGCCAGCAAGCGCCCGATCGCGATCCGGCCCTCCAGCCGCGCCAGGCTCAAGCCCGCACACTGGTGGATGCCGAAGCCGAAGGCCAGGTGCCGGTTGTCCTGCCGCCCGAGATCGAGTGCGTCCGGATTCTCGAACTGCGCCGGATCCCGGTTTGCTGCCCCGATGCACAGGGTGACCAGCGCCCCGGCGGGCAGCGCCACCCCGCCCACTTCGCAGGCCGCCAGCGCGCGCCGGTTGCCCAGCTGGTTGGAGGACTCGAAGCGCAGGAATTCGTCGACGGCCAGCGTCATCACGGGCTCCAGCGCGTCCCAGTCGGGCCGTGGGCCGATCGCGCGCAGCAGCCGATCCCTCTCGCCGGGCCACTCCTGCAGCGCCACCAGCGCGTTGCCGATCAGGTTGGTGGTGGTCTCGTGCCCCGCGTTGAGGATGAAGACGCAGTTCTGCAGCAGCTCGCCTTCCGACAGCTGCTCGCCGCCGGTCTCGCCCTGGATCAGGCGCGTGAGCACGTCGTGCTCCGGGTCGCCGGGATGGCGCCGCCGGTGCGCCACCAGTCCGCGCAGGTAGGCCGTGAACTCGCGCACGCTGCGGTTGCCCAGTTCCTCCTGCGCGGGGGTGAGCTTCGGCTCCAGCGCGCCCAGGATCGCGAGCGACCAGCCGCGCAGCGGCGCGCGCTCTTCGTGCGGCACGCCCAGCAGGTTGCCGATGATCTCCACCGGAATCGCGGAGGCGAAATCCTCGATCAGGTCGCCGCCGCCGCACGTCCCGATGCGATCGAGCAGGCGATCGACCAGCTGCACCAGGCCAGGCTCCATCCCCGCGATGGCGCGCCGGGTGAGGGCGCCCATGATCAGCCTGCGCACGCGGGTGTGCAGCGGCGGATCGTTGAAGACCAGCGAGGTCGTGTGGTGCTCCAGCAGCGGCGCGCCGGCGCCGTACTTGGGCGTGAACTCCACCTTCTTGTCGGAGCTGAAGACCTGGGCGTCGCGGTAGACCGCGCACAGGTCGGCGTAGCGCGTGAGGAACCAGGAGCCGTCGGGCATGGCCCGCACCGGCGCGCTCCCGCGCAGGGCCGCATACACCGGGTAGGGATTGGCGTAGAAGTCCGGGGGCAGGGCGCGCAGGTCGAAGGAGGCGGCGATCTCGCGCGCGCGCTCGGCCGGCATGGGCGGCGTCACTTCGACCGGCTTGATCGGCTCCGCAGGCTCCCCGGGCTCCATCGCGTCCATGGCTCCCTGGCCCTCAGCGCATGAAGTCCCGCAGCGCGAACAGCACCTGGTCCGGCGCCTCCGTCATCATCGCGTGGCCGCCGTCCACCAGCACCGTGCGCCCGTTGCGCGCCTTCTGCTGCAGCGGCTGCGCCGCCTTGGGCGGCGTCATCGCGTCGGCCTTGCCCAGCACGAACAGCACGGGGCATTGCACCTGCGCCATCGCCGCCTCGCCGCCGGTATAGCTGTCGCAGGCCGCGAAGCCGCGATGGAACACGTTGACCTGCGGGTTGCTGGCCAGCACCCGCCTCATCAGCGCGCGCGAGCCGCCGTACAGCCAGCTGCCGGGCCCGAGCGCCGAAGGCGGCGGTGCCAGCAGCGAATGCGAATAGACGTTGACCATGTCGATGGCCTTCCGCGGCTGCTGCTGCGCGTTCTCCAGCAGCGCGGGCGAGACCTTCATGGGGCAGGCCGTGCCCACCAGCGCCAGGTGCGTCACGCGCTGCGGCGCGCGCGCCGCAGCCTCCAGCGCGACCAGCGAGCCGAAGCTGTGGCCCACCAGGGCCGCCTTCTGCACGCCGGCCGCATCGAGCAGCGCCAGCACGAAGGCGGCCGCTTCCTCCACGCTCTTGGGCGGCTCGCCCTCGCTCTTGCAGTGCCCCGGCAGGTCGGGCGCGAGCACGTTCCAGCCGTGGTGGGCGAACCAGCGCGTCTGCAGGATCCAGACGCTGTGGTCGTTCAGCACGCCGTGCAGGAAGACGATGGTGGGCTTGCCCGCATCGAACGGCTTGCCGCCGGTGTAGCAGAAGGTCCTGGCGCCGTTGACGATCAGTTCCATGTGCTGCTCCTCAGGCCTTTTCCGCCGCCTTCAGGGCGCGCTTCAGGTCGTCGATCAGGTCGGCCGGATCCTCCAGGCCAATCGACAGGCGGATCGTGCCGGGGCCGATGCCGGCACTGCGCAGCGCCTCGTCGCTCATGCGGAAGTGCGTGGTGCTGGCCGGATGGATCACCAGCGAGCGGACATCGCCGACGTTCGCGAGGTGGCTGAACAGCTTCAAGGCCTCGATGAACTTCTTGCCCTGTTCGCGGCTGCCCTTCAGGTCGAAGCTGAACACCGAGCCGGCGCCCCTGGGCAGCAGCTTCTGCGCCAGCGCATGGCTGGCGTGCGACTCCAGCATCGGGTGGCCGACCCGCTCGACGAAGGGATGCGCGGCGAGGAACTCCACCACCTTGCGCGTGTTGGCCATGTGCCTTTCCATGCGCAGGGGCAGGGTCTCGATGCCTTGCAGGATCAGCCAGGCGGTGTGCGGGCTCATGCTGGCGCCGAAATCGCGCAGGCCTTCGCGGCGGGCCCGCAGCAAGAAGGCCCCGACGGTGGATTCCTCGCTGAACACCATGCCGTGGAAACCGTCGTAAGGCGCCGTGAGCTCGGCGAAGCGGCCCGAGCGCTCCCAGTCGAAGCTGCCGCCGTCGACCACCACGCCCCCGATCACCGTGCCGTGGCCGGACAGGAACTTGGTGGCCGAGTGGTAGACCAGGTCCGCGCCCAGCTCCAGCGGTTGCATCAGGTAAGGGGTGGTGAAAGTGGAGTCCACCAGCAAGGGCAGGCCGGCTTCGTGGGCCAGCGCGGAGACGGTGGGGATGTCCAGCACTTCGAGCCCCGGATTGCCGACCGTTTCGCCGAACAGCAGCTTCGTATTCGGCCGGATGGCGGCGCGCCAGCCGTCGATGTCGCCCGGCTTCACGAAGGTGGTGTCGATGCCGAAACGGCGCAGCGTGAAGTGCAGCAGGTTCTGCGATCCGCCATACAAGGCTGTGCTGGCGACAATGTGCGAGCCCGCTCCCATCAAGGTGGCGATGGCCAGGTGCAGCGCCGCTTGTCCGCTGGCGGTGGCAATGGCGCCAATCCCGCCTTCCAGCGCCGCCACGCGCTGCTCCAGCACCGCGTTGGTCGGATTGCTCAGGCGCGAATAGACATGGCCCGAGCGCTCCAGGTTGAACAGCGCCGCGGCGTGGTCGCTCGACTCGAAGACGAACGAGGTACTGAGGTGGATCGGCACTGCCCGGGCGCCCGTCGCCGGGTCGGGCGCGGCGCCGGCATGCACAGCCAGCGTATCGAAACCGGGGTCGGAATAACCGGGCATAGGCAATCCCTCCTTATTGGACTGGGCCGGATTGTGGGCTATATTGGTTTCGACGGAGCCATGGTCTTTCCATGGGTGATTCCGCGGTCCATCGCCACAACAAGGAGGCAAGCCATGAAAGTCAGCGACATCCTGCGCGTGAAGGGCAACACGCTCTACACGGTCGGTCCCGACGAGCCGCTGTCCGTCGCGATCGACATCATGGCCGACAAGGACATCGGCTCCCTGGTGGTGATGGCCCATGGCGACCTGGTGGGCATGCTGACCTTCCGCGAGGTCATCCAGTGCATCGTCGCCAACAAGCACCTGGTGGGCAGCACGCTGGTGCGCACCGCGATGGATGACCATCCGCTCACCTGCACGCTGGAGACCGAGCTCGACGAAGTGCGCCGCATGATGCTCGATCGGCACGCGCGCTACATGCCGGTGATGGACAAGCGCATGCTGATGGGCGTGATCAGCTTCTACGACGTCGCCAGGGCGGTGGTCGACAGCCAGAACTTCGAGAACCGGATGCTCAAGGCGTACATCCGCGACTGGCCGTCGTCCGAAGACTCGCAACCGACCGCACAGCTGTAAGCTGCGCGGGTGACGAAACGCATCGCCACCCACAGCGGAGCCCACCACGCCGACGACGCGTTCGCCGTCGCCGTGCTCGCGGAGCTCTTTCCCGACCACATCCTGCTGCGCACGCGCGACCCCGACGAGGTCGCGCGGGCCGACTTCGCCGTCGACGTGGGCGGCGAGTGGGACCCCGGGCGCGGCCGCTTCGACCACCACCAGCGCGCCTTCGACGGCGCCCGCACCCGCCTCGACGCGCAGGGCCAGCCGCAGCGCGCCGAGCCCTATGCCAGCGCCGGCCTGGTCTGGCGCGAGTACGGAAGCGCCTATGTGCGGCAGCTTGCCGAACGCATGGGCCAGCACCTCGACGACACGGCGCTGGCGCGCATCGCGCAGGACGCCGACTCCGAGCTGGTGCGCTACCTCGACCTGGTCGACAACGGCGAGGAGGCCGTCGCGCCCGGCATCTTCGGCCTCTCGGAGCTGCTGTCCCTGCTGAACACCGACTGGATGGAGGAGCAGGGCCTCACGCGCGAAGCGCACGCCGCCCTGCAGATGGAGCGTTTCCGCGAAGCGATGGCGCTGGTGCGGCGCTTCCTCGATGCGTTCCTGCGCCGCCGTGTTGGCCAGCTGCTGGCGGCCGGCAAGGTGCGCGCCGGCCAGCGCCTGTTCGAGGGCCGCGTGCTGTACCTGAGCGAAGGCGGCATGCCGTGGACCCGCGTCGTCGTGGAAGAGATGCCCGAGGTGCTGCTGGTCCTCTATCCCGACGCGGAGCCCGGCCGCCACCAGCTGCGCACCGTGCCTCGGCGCATGGGCTCGTTCGAGGCCCGCATGGACCTGCCCGCCGCCTGGGCCGGCCTGCGCGACGCGGAGCTGGCTGCCGCCACCGGCGTGCCCGACGCGGCCTTTTGCCACCGCAACCTCTTCATCGCGGTGGCGCGCAGCTTTGAGGGCGCGCTGCGGCTGGCCGAACTCGCCCTCGCGGCATCCCCGATAATCGCGTCATGAGCGGCAACACCTTCGGCAAGGCCTTAGCGGTCACCAATTTCGGCGAATCGCACGGCCCGGCGATCGGCTGCGTGATCGACGGCTGCCCGCCCGGCCTGGAGCTGGACGTGGCCGACCTGCAGCCGGACCTGGACCGCCGCCGCCCCGGCACCAGCCGCTACGTCACGCAGCGCCAGGAAGAAGACAAGGTGGAGATCCTCTCCGGCGTCTACGAGGGCCGCACGACCGGCACGCCGATCTGCCTGGTGATCCGCAACACCGACCAGCGCAGCAAGGACTACAGCGAGGTCGCGCGCAAGTTCCGCCCCGGCCACGCCGACTACACCTATCTGGAGAAGTACGGCCTGCGCGATCCGCGCGGCGGCGGCCGCGCCTCCGCCCGCCTGACGGCGCCGATGGTCGCGGCCGGCGCGGTGGCCAAGAAGTGGCTGCGGCAGAAGTACGGCACCCAGTTCCGCGGCTGCATGCAGCAAATCGGCGACGTGGAGATTCCCTTCGAGTCCTGGGAGCACGTGGCGAACAATCCCTTCTTCGCGCCGGTGGCCGATGTCTCCAAGCTGGAGGCCTACATGGACGAACTGCGCAAGTCGGGCGACTCCTGCGGCGCGCGGCTGCGCGTCACCGCCAGCGACATGCCGGTGGGCCTGGGCCAGCCGCTGTTCGACAAGCTCGATGCCGAGATCGCCTACGCGATGATGGGCATCAACGCGGTGAAGGGCGTGGAGATCGGCGCCGGCTTCGGCTGCGTCACGCAGCGCGGCTCGACCCACGGCGATTCGCTCACGCCCACCGGCTTCGCCACCAACAACGCCGGCGGCATGCTGGGCGGCATCAGCAGCGGGCAGGACCTCGAGGTCTCCATCGCGATCAAGCCCACCAGCTCGATCCTGCTGCCGCGCGAGACCATCGACATCGAAGGCCAGCCGACCCAGGTGATCACCAAGGGCCGCCACGACCCCTGCGTCGGCATCCGCGCCACGCCGATCGCCGAGGCGATGCTCGCCCTGGTGGTGATGGACGCGGTGCTGCGCCACCGCGCCCAGTGCGGCGACGTGCTGCCGCCGCTGACGCCGATCGCCGCCGCGCTCGGCTGATGGCCGGCGCTCCGCAGCCGGCCGGCTTGCGCCAGCTGGTGCCCTTCGCCGCGCTGTCGGCCACCTACTTCGCGCACATCGGCTTCTTCAACCCCTACCTGCCCCTGTGGCTGAAGGCGCAGGGGCTGCCGATCACCGTGATCAGCGTGCTGGCCTCGGTGCAGTCGATGACGCGCGTGTTCGCGCCCTACGCCTGGGGCGCGCTGTCCGACCGCACCGGCGAGCGCGTGAAGCTGCTGCGCATCAGCGCCGCCATCGCGCTCGCTGCCTCGCTCGGACTGTGGTGGCCGGGCAGCGCCTGGTGGATCGGGCTGGTGCTGCTGCTGCTCTTCACGCACACCAGTTCCATGATGGGGCTGACCGAAGCGGCCATGTCCCACCTGGTGGCGGGCGACTGGGGGCGCTACGGCAAGGTGCGGCTGTGGGGCTCGCTCGGCTTCATGGTCACGGTGTTCGTGGCCGGCGCCTGGTTCGAGCGCTACGGCATGGGCAGCTTCCCCGCCTGGGCGCTGGTGACGCTGGCCGGCGTGCTGGCGTGCACCTGGTGGCTGCCCGAAGGGAAGGACCCGCCGCACGAGGGCCGCGCGGAGCACGCGCCGATCGGCCTGGTGCTGCGGCAGCCGGCCGTGCGCTGGTTCTTCGCCTCGCTGCTGTTCCACGTGATGGCGCACTTCGCCGTCTATGCCTTCCTGTCGCTCTACCTCGACGCGCTGGGCTACGGCAAGACGACCATCGGCGTGCTGTGGGCGGTGTCGGTGGTGGTGGAGGTGGCCTGGTTCTACGCCCAGGGGCGGCTGCTGCCGCGCTTTCCGATGGAGCAGTGGCTGCTGCTGTGCGCCCTGGCCACGGCCGCCCGCATGGCAATCACGGCGGGCCTGGGCGGCTGGCTGGTGGCGCTGTTCGTCGCGCAGATGCTGCATGCGCTGAGCTTCGCCACCCACCACACGGCCTGCATCGCGATGGTGACCCGGCACTTCCCGGGCCGGCTGCGGGCGCGCGGCCAGGCCCTGTTCACGGTCACCGGCTACGGCGTCGGCGGCGTGGTGGGCGTGCTGGCCGGCGGGGCCATCGCGGACCGCTGGGGTTTCCGGCCGCTGTTCGCCGCCGCCGCGCTGCTGGGGCTGGTGGCGGCGTACTGCGCCCACCGCGTGCAGCTGTTGCAACAACGCCAAGCCGCCCTCGTCTGACGCACGGACGGGCAGGGCAGTGCCAGCAGGAATTGCGCGGACGCCGCAGAATCGCGGCATGGTCGCGGCCATCCGCCTGTTCCGTTATCTCTGGGCCGTCCCCTACACGCTGGTCGGCTTGCTGCTGGGCGGCGTGGCGGTGCTGCTGGGCGCCACGCTGCGGCGCCACCACGGCGTGATCGAGGTCTATGGCGGCCGGGCCGGCGCCGCGATCGCGCAGCTGCCGCGCGCGCTCGGCTTCTCGGCGATGACGCTGGGCCACGTGATTCTGGCGGTGGACCGCTCGGCCCTGGCCCAGCTGCGCCGGCACGAGCACGTGCACGTGCGGCAGTACGAGCGCTGGGGTCCGCTGTTCCTGCCGGCCTACCTCTTGTCCAGCGTGCTGCAGCTGCTGCGCGGCCGCAACCCGTACCGCGAGAACCATTTCGAGCGCCAGGCCTACGCGCTCGCTCCGGGCCGCCGGCGCGCCCCCGGGGCGCACGAGCCAAACCCTTAAGGGACGGCCCGCGCTCGACTACACGACGCGGTCTTTTCGCTGCATCATCGGGTCCTGGCGAAAGGAGTTCCGCATGGAAAACGTGAGTTCCCATCCCGTCGAGAAGGCGCGCCGCATCGACCTGACCCAGCAGACGGACGTCCAGTTCTGGTGCCGCGTGTTCGATGTCAGCATCGACCAGCTGCGGGAGGCCGTGCACCACGCGGGCCACCAGGTCGAGGAGGTGGAGCGCTACCTGCGCCGCAACAACATCCGCTCGCACTGATGCAGACCGCTCGCCTGGGCCGCAGCGGCCTGAAGGTCTCGCGCATCTGCCTGGGCATGATGACGTACGGCACGCCGCGGTGGCGGCCGTGGGTGCTGGCCGAGGAGGCGGCGCGCCCCGTCGTGCGGCACGCCGTCGAACTCGGCATCAATTTCTTCGACACGGCCGACCTGTACTCGGGCGGCGAAAGCGAAGTCCTCACCGGCCGCTTCGTGCGCGAGTTCTGCCGCCGCGAGGAAGCGGTGATCGCCACCAAGCTGTTCTACCCGGTCGACCTCGACTTCAAGGGCGGCGCAACACTCGGCGTGATGCCCCCCAAGCGGCCCAACACGAACGGCCTGTCGCGCAAGCGCGTCTTCCACGCCGTCGACGAGAGCCTCAAGCGCCTCGGCACCGACTACATCGACCTGTACCAGATCCACCGCTTCGACTACGAGACGCCGATCGAAGAGACCATGGAGGCGCTGCACGACGTGGTGAAGGCCGGCAAGGCGCGCTACATCGGCGCCAGCAGCATGAATGCCTGGCAGTTCGCCAAGATGCAGCAGATCGCCAGGGAGCGCGGCTGGACGCCCTTCGTCAGCATGCAAAACCACTACAACCTGGCGTATCGCGAGGAAGAGCGCGAGATGATCCCGCTGTGCCGCGACCAGGGCGTGGGCCTGATTCCCTGGAGCCCGCTGGCGCGCGGCTTCCTGGCCGGCAACCGGAAGCGCGGCGACAAGGAAGCGGGCGCCACCGCGCGGGCTCAGACCGACGACATCGCGCAGAACTACTACTACCGCGACAGCGACTTCCAGGTCGTGGAAGCGCTGGGTGCATTGGCGAAGCAAAAGGGCGTGAGCAACGCGACGCTGGCCTATGCCTGGCTGCTGCACAAGGGCGTGGCGGCGCCGATCGTCGGGGCCAGCAAGACCTGGCAGCTCGATGAAGCCGTGGCGGCACTGCAAGTCACGCTCACCGACGAGGACGTGCGGCAGCTCGAGGCGCCGTACCAGCCGCACCCGGTGCTGGGGCACGTGTAGTCCCTCTCCCACGGGGCTGCCCGTGCTTTTCGGCGGGCGCGCGCGCTGCGCGCACCGCAGCATGGAGGTTTGCCACAGGAGGCCTCCATGGACAAGAAACCCACAGCCAAGGACAGCACGCGCGGCGCCGGCGAAGCCACGGCGGAAAAGCAGCGCGCGCTGCAGCGCGAACAGGACCGCAAGGAACCCGCCGAGGGCGGCTCCGGCAGCGGCAAGGGTTCGCCCCAGACCAGCAGCCGCAAGTACCCCGAGCCCGACGACCTGCCTTCGCAGCACCTGCAGAAGCCGGGCCAGGAAGCGGACATGCAGCTCAAGCCGCAGTTCATGGCCCCGCACTACCGGGGCAGCGGCAAGCTCGAAGGCATGGCGGCGCTCGTCACCGGCGGAGACTCCGGCATCGGCCGCGCCGTGGCCGTGCTGTACGCGCGCGAAGGCGCCGACGTGGCGATCGTCTACCTCGCCTCGCACGAGGATGCCGAGGAAACGAAGCGCTGCATCGAGCAGGAAGGCCGGCGCTGCCTGCTCATTGCCGGCGACGTGAAGGACAGCGCCTTCTGCAAGCAGGCCGTCGAGAAGGCGGTGAAGGAGTTCGGCAAGCTCGACATCCTGGTGAACAACGCCGCCTTCCAGGAGCACGCCCACTCGCTGGAGGACGTGACCGACGAGCGCATGCGCGAGACCTTCGAGACCAACATCATGGGCTACATGCGCATGGCCCGCGCCGCGCTGCCGCACCTGAAGCAAGGCGCCTCCATCGTCAACACCAGTTCGGTCACCGCGCTGAAGGGCAGCGCGAAGCTGCTGGACTACTCGGCGACCAAGGGTGCGATCAATTCCTTCACGATGTCGCTCGCGTCGGCGCTGATCGACAAGGGCATCCGCGTCAACGCGGTTGCGCCCGGGCCGGTGTGGACGCCGCTGAACCCGGCCGACCAGAGCGCCAAGGAGATCGTGGAGTTCGGCAAGCAGACCGACTTCAAGCGCCCGGCCCAGCCGGAGGAGCTGTCGCCGGCCTATGTGTTCCTGGCCTCGCCAGCCTGCGCGAGCTACATCACGGGCATCGTGCTGCCGGTCACCGGCAGCGTGGGGGGCTGACGGGGTTATTGCGGCAGCGCGAGAATGGCCCCATGACCCAAGCCCTCCACATCGACTTCGTCTCCGACGTCGCCTGCCCCTGGTGCGCCGTCGGGCTTGCTTCGTTCGAGCGCGCGCTCCAGAACCTTGGCGGCTCGGTGCCCGTGGAAGTGCGCTTCCAGCCCTTCGAGCTCAATCCGCAGATGGGGCCCGAGGGGCAGGACGTGACCGAGCACCTGACGCAGAAATACGGCTCCACCCCCGAGCAGCAGGCCCAGGCCCGGGCCGGCATCGCGCAGCGCGGCGCCGCCGTGGGCTTCGAATTCCGGCAGGAAGGGCGCGGGCGGATCTGGAACACCTTCGACGCCCACCGCCTGTTGTTCTGGGCCGGCGAGCAGGGCGCGCAGCAGCAGCGCGACCTGAAGATGGCGCTGCTGCGGGCCTACCACGGCGAGGCACGCAACGTGTCCGACCGCGCCGTGCTGGCCGATGTCGCGGCTTCGGTGGGGCTGGACCGCAAGGCGACCGAGGAGGTGCTGGCCAGCGACCGTTACGCGCAGGACGTGCGCGACGCCGAGCAGCACTGGCAAAGCCTGGGCATCAGTGCCGTGCCTTCGGTCGTCATCAACAAGCGCCACCTGATCCAGGGCGGCCAGCCGCCGGAGCTGTTCGAGCAGGCGCTGCGGCAGCTGGCGCAGCAGCCCGAAGGCTCGGCGGCGACGGAGGCGTAGCAGCGATCGGCGAAGACTCGACTCCGCCAGATCGCGCAGCCCCGGGCTGTGCTGAGCGCCGCAGCCCAGTCGTGCGCCGCGTGCGGTCAGTCCTGCGCGATCACCCGCGCACCCTCCGTGGCGCCGATCACCCCGCCTGCACCTGGATGCGGCGCGGCTTGGCTTCCTCGGCCTTCGGGATGGTCAGGCGCAGCACGCCGTCGCGCAACTGCGCCTCGATGCGCGTGGAGTCGAGTTCGCGGCTCAGCGTGAACTGGCGCCGGTAGGTCGGGCACTGCAGCTCGCCATACACCAGCTGCATGTCCGCCGGCGTGCTGACCGCGGCGGCCGTGGCCTCGATCGCCAGCGTGTCGCCGTCGATGCGCAGGCTCAACTGGTCCCTGGGCACGCCGGGCAGGTCGGCCAGCAGGGTGATCGCGTGCTCGTCTTCGAACACGTCCACCGGCGGCACGACGAAGGACTGCTGCTGCGCGTTGCCGGCGGCGCTGGCGGGCGCGTGTTCCGGGGCGGTGGTCTGGACAGCGTTCGTCATGGCGATCTCCTTCAGTTCACTTCGATGCGGCGGGGCAGCGACGACTCCCGCTTGGCCACGCTCACGCGCAGCACGCCGTCGCGGTAGCTCGCGTCCACCCGGGCCGGATCGGCATCCTCCGGCAGGCTCACGACGCGGCGGAAGCGCCCGGAAAAACGCTCGTTGGCATAGACGCTGGTGCGCTCGTCCGGCGCGGGCAGGGCCTGGGCGCGCTCGCCCGCGATCACCAGCAGCCCGTGGTCGATCGTGATCTCGAGCTTGGCGGGGTCGAGCCCGGGCGCGAGCGCCTGCACCTCGACGGAGGTCGGCGAGCTGCCGACGTTCAGCACCGGGAAGGCGCCGTCCGCCTGCGAACGGATGCTGGCACCCGGGCTCGGGAACACCCGGTCGAGCATGGATTGCATACGGTTCAGTTCCGCGAACAGGTCCGCGGTCGATCGGAACAAGGGACTCATGGACTCTTCCTTTCTTGCGCGTTCAGGCGATCCCGAATTAGGGCCGCACCCTCGCGTTTCAAGGCCCGGGGGTGGCACCGTAAGGGCGATCCCGCGCCGAGCGCGGCGCAGCCCGGGCATGGCGCGGACTTCCGAGTTAACCCGCAGCATGTAAGCCCAAGCGCCTCACGAGAATGGGCGGTGCTCGCGGCCGCCGGGCGCGGGCTCACGCTTGCCGCTTCTCACCAAGGAGGTCCTCCATGAAACGTCGTGCCGCTCTCTCGACGATGGGAGCACTGGCGCTCGCGGGCCACCGCGCCTTCGCGCAGCAGTCCATCGTGATCAAGTTCAGCCACGTCGTCACCGACGACACGCCCAAGGGCAAGGGCGCGCTGAAGTTCCGCGAGCTGGCCGAGAAGTACACGGGCGGTCGTGTGAAGGTGGAGGTGTATCCCAACTCCACCCTGTACAAGGACAAGGAGGAACTCGACGCGCTGCAGACCGGCTCGGTGCAGATGCTCGCGCCCTCGACGGCGAAGTTCCGCCCGATCGGCGTGCCCGAGTTCGAGGCCATGGACCTGCCCTTCGTCTTCAACGGCGAGCAGGGCTACTACAAGACGATCGACGGCCCGATCGGCGCCAGCCTGCTCAAGCGGCTCGAATCCAAGGGCATCACCGGCCTGGCCTACTGGGACAACGGCTTCCACATGGTGTCGGCCAACCGGCCGCTGCTGATGCCGGCCGACTTCCAGGGCCTGAAGGTGCGCATCTCCGGCTCCAAGATCGCCGACCTCTACTTCCGCAAGCTGGGGGCGCTGCCGCAGATCATGGCCTTCTCGGAGGTCTACCACGCGCTGCAGACCGGCGTGGTGGACGGCTGCGAGAACACGCCTTCCAACTACTGGACGCAGAAGTTCCACGAGGTGCAAAAGCACATCACCGTGTCGAACCACGCGCACCTGCAGTACGCCGTGATCACCAACGCCAAGTTCTGGAACGGGCTGCCGGCGGACGTGCGCGGCCAGCTCGCCAAGGCGATGGCCGAGGCCACGCAGTACACCAATTCGATCGCCAAGCAGGAGAACGTCGACGCGCTGGAGAAGATCAAGGCCTCCGGCAAGACCACGCTGCACTACCTGGATCCGCAGCAGCGCACCGCCTGGGTGGCGGCGCTGAAGCCGGTCTACCACGAAGCCGAGGCACGGGTGGGCAAGCAGGTCGTCGATGACCTCCTCAAGTCGGCTGGCATCGTGGCCTGAGGGCGGCGCCGGGCTGCGGCTGGGCCGGCTGCTCGGCGCGGGGCTGGACCATCTCGAGGAGTGGCTGATCGCGACGCTGGTCGCGGCGGCCACCCTGGTCGTGTTCGTGGCGGTGCTGCACCGCTATGGCACCTCCTCCGCGATCGATTTCGCCAAGTGGCTGGAGGCCCACGGCCTGGCGCTGGCCGCGCCGCCCTTCCGCGCGGCGTTCGCGTGGCTGGCGGCGCGCGACCTGTCGTGGGCGCAGGAGCTGTGCATCTACCTGTTCATCTGGATGGCGAAGTTCGGCGCCGCCTACGGCGTGCGCACCGGCATCCACGTGGGCGTCGACGTGCTGGTGCGGCGCATGGAGGCGCGGCGCGCCCGCAAGGTGGTGCTGTTCGGCCTGCTGGCCGGTGCCTTCTTCACCGCCACCATCGCCAACTTCGGCCTGCACTTCGTCGACGGCGTGTGGCAGTCCGGCAGCCGCTCCAACGACCTCGAGGCGCCGATGTGGTTCGTGTACCTCGCGATCCCGCTCGGCTCGGCGCTCATGTGCTTGCGCTTCCTGCAGGCCGCCTGGGGCTTCTGGCGCCACGGCTCGCTGCCGCGCCACGACGAATCGCATGTCGAGGGCGTAGCCGCCGACGCGCCGCCGGAGCCGCTGCGCGCCGGCGCGCCGGGGCAGGGCAGGCCCGGCCGCGGCGCCGTGCTCGGCTGGGTGCTGCTGGCGCTGCCCTTCCTGCTGCTCGGGCTCGGGCTCGCGGCGAAGTACGGCGTGGTGCATTCCGGCGGCGGCATGCGCGCGGCGGTGGTGTTCGGCCTGCTGCTGTCGCTGATGCTCACCGGCATGCCGATCTCGATCGCGCTGGGCCTCACGGTGCTGTCGTTCATGTTCCTGCTCACCGACGTCTCGCTCGACTCGGTGGCGATGAAGCTGTTCACCGGGATCGAGAGCTTCGAGATCATGGCGATCCCCTTCTTCATCCTGGCCGGCAACTTCCTCACCCATGGCGGGGTGGCGCGGCGGATGATCGAGTTCGCCACTTCGCTGGTGGGGCACTGGCATGGCGGGCTAGGGCTGTCGGCCGTGCTCGCCTGCGCCTTGTTCGCGGCCGTCTCCGGCTCCTCGCCGGCCACCGTGGTGGCGATCGGCTCGGTGCTGATCCCGGCGATGGTGGCGCAGGGCTATCCGCGTCGCTTCGGCGCCGGCGTGGTCACCACCAGCGGGGCGCTCGGCATCCTGATCCCGCCCTCGATCGCGATGGTGCTGTACTCGGTGTCGACCAACACCTCGGTGGGCAAGCTGTTCGTCGCCGGCGTGGTGCCCGGGATGCTGCTGGCGACCATGCTGGGCGCGACGACCTGGTACCGGGCCTGGCGCAACGGCTACCCGCGCATGGAGCGCGCCGGCTGGCCGCGCCGCGTGCGGGCCGCGCGCGAGTCGTTCTGGGGCGTGATGCTGATCGTGATCGTGCTGGGCGGCATCTATTCGGGCCTGTTCACGCCCACCGAGGCGGCGGCGGTGAGCGCGGTGTACGCCTTCGCGATCGCCGTGTTCGTCTACAAGGACCTGCGCCTGTCCGAAGTGCCGCGCGTGCTGCTCGCTTCCGCGAACATGAGCGCGATGCTGCTGTACATCATCACCAACGCGGTGCTGTTCTCCTTCCTCATGACGAGCGAGCAGATCCCGCAGGCGATGGCGGGCTGGATGGTGGAGGGCGGCCTCGGGGCGGTGACCTTCCTGCTGCTGGTGAACGTGATGCTGCTGCTGGCCGGCAACGTGATGGAGCCTTCGTCCATCATCCTGATCATGGCGCCGATCCTGTTCCCGGTGGCCACGCAGCTGGGGATCGATCCGATCCACTTCGGCGTGCTGATGACCGTGAACATGGAGGTGGGCCTGTGCCATCCGCCGGTGGGGCTGAACCTGTACGTGGCCTCCGGGATCGCGCGCATGGGGATCACGGAGCTCACGATCGCGGTGTGGCCGTGGCTGCTGACGATGCTGGTGTTCCTGGGCCTCGTGACCTACCTGCCGGAGATCTCGCTGGCGCTGCCGCGGCTGCTCGGGATGTAGGCGGGCGCCGGGCCGCGCCAGGCCCGGCGGCGCCTGGCTCCGCCCTACTCGTACGCCGACATCGGCACGCAGCTGCAGAACAGGTTGCGGTCGCCGTACACGTTGTCGACGCGGCCCACCGGCGGCCAGTACTTCAGCTGGCGCCCCGACCCCGTCTTGGGGTCCGCCATCGCGGCGCCCAGCTCGCGCGGATAGGGATGCTGCCATTGCGCCACCAGCAGCGACTCCGCCGTGTGCGGCGCGTTCTTCAGCGGGTTGTCGTCCTGCGGCCATTCGCCGGCCTCGATCTTCCGGACCTCGGCGCGGATGGCGATCATGGCGTCGCAGAAGCGATCGAGCTCCTCCAGCGTCTCGCTCTCGGTGGGCTCCACCATCAGCGTGTTGGGCACCGGGAAGCTGAGCGTCGGCGCGTGGAAGCCGTAGTCCATCAGCCGCTTGGCCACATCCTCCGCCATCACGCCGCTGGTGTCCTTCAGCGGCCGCAGGTCGAGGATGCACTCGTGCGCCACATGGCCGTTGGCGCTGGCATAGAGCGTGGGGTAGTGCTCGCGCAGCCGGGCGCTGACATAGTTGGCGCTCAGGATCGCCGCCTCGGTCGCGCGCGTGAGCCCGACGGCTCCCATCATGCGGCAGTACATCCACGAGATCGGCAGCACCGCGGCATTGCCCAGCGGCGCGGCCGCGATCGCGCCGACCGGATGCTCCGGCAGGCCACCCGAGCGGTGGCCGGGCAGGAAGGGCACCAGGTCCTCCACCACGCACACGGGGCCGACGCCGGGGCCGCCGCCGCCGTGCGGGATGCAGAAGGTCTTGTGCAGGTTCAGGTGGCTCACGTCGCCGCCGAACTCGCCCGGCGCGGCCACGCCCACCAGCGCGTTCATGTTGGCGCCGTCCACGTAGACCCGGCCGCCGTGGGAGTGCACCAGCGCGCACAGCTCCTTCACCTGCATCTCGAACACGCCGTGCGTGCTCGGGTAGGTGATCATGATGCAGGCCAGCTTGTCGCTGTACTGCTCGCACCTGGCCTTCAGGTCCGCCAGGTCGACGTTGCCGCTGTCGTCGCAGGCCGTCACCACCACCTGCAGCCCCGCCATCTGCGCGCTCGCCGGGTTGGTGCCGTGGGCCGACGAGGGGATCAGGCAGATGTTGCGATGCGCCTCGCCGCGGCTCGCGTGCCAGGCCTTGATCGCCAGCAGGCCCGCGTATTCGCCCTGCGAGCCGGCGTTGGGCTGCAGGCTGATGTCCGCATAGCCGGTGGCTTCGGACAGCCACGCGCGCAGCTGCTGGTCCAGCTCCGCATAGCCTTGCAGCTGGTCGCGCGGCGCGAACGGGTGCACGTGCGCGAACTCGGGCCAGGTGATGGGGATCATCTCGCTGGTGGCGTTCAGCTTCATCGTGCAGCTGCCCAGGGGGATCATCGTGCGGTCCAGCGCGAGGTCCTTGTCGGACAGGCTGCGGATGTAGCGCAGCATGCCGGTCTCGCTGTGGTGCGAGTTGAACACCGGATGGGTGAGGAAGTCGCTGGTGCGGCGCAGCGCCGGCGGGATCCCGGGCTCAATGCCCTTTTCGAACGCCGCGAAGTCCGGCAGCGCCTGCCCCGGCCTGGCGAACACCTGCCAGAGCTGGCGGATGTCCTCGCGGGTGGTGGTCTCGTCGAGCGAGATGCAGATGTACTCGTCCCACGCCTGCCGCAGGTTCAGGCGCATCGCGTGGCCGCGGGCGATGAAGTTGGGCGTGGCCTCGCCGGTGTGCAGCGAGATCGTGTCGAAGAAGGCGGCGCGGCGCGGCGCGTGCCCCAGCTGCTCCAGGCCCTTGGCGAGGATCGCCGTGTACGCGGCCACGCGCTGCGCGATGCGCTTGAGGCCCTGCGGGCCGTGGGACACGGCGTACATGCTGGCGATCACCGCCGGCAGCACCTGCGCCGTGCAGATGTTGGAAGTGGCCTTCTCGCGCCGGATGTGCTGCTCGCGCGTCTGCAGCGCGAGGCGGTAGGCGGGGTTGCCGTGCACGTCGACGCTCACGCCCACCAGCCGGCCCGGCATCGAGCGCTTGAACTCGTCGCGGCAGGCGAGGTAGGCCGCGTGCGGGCCGCCGGCGCCCATGGGCATGCCGAAGCGCTGGGTGGTGCCCACGACGATGTCCGCACCCCATTCGCCGGGCGGCGTGAGCAGCGTGAGCGCCAGCAGGTCGGCCGCCACGATGAACGCGGCCTGCTTCGCGTGCGCCTGCTGCACGTCGGCGCGCAGGTCGTCGATGCGGCCGCTGGTGGCGGGGTATTGCGCCAGCACGGCGAAGTAGTCGCCGGCCAGCAGCTGCTGCCATTCCTCGGCGGAATTGGCCAGCACGACCTGGATGCCCAGGGGCTTCGCCCGGGTCTGCACCACCTCGATGGTCTGCGGATGGCAATCGCCGGCGACCAGGAAGTTGGTGCTCTTGCTCTTGACCATGCGCCTGGCCAGCGTCATCGCTTCCGCCGCCGCCGTCGCCTCGTCCAGCATGGAGGCGTTGGCGATGGGCATCGCGGTGAGGTCGCACACCATGGTCTGGAAGTTCACCAGGGCTTCCATGCGGCCCTGGCTGATCTCCGCCTGGTAGGGCGTGTAGGCCGTGTACCAGGCCGGGTTCTCGAGGATGTTGCGCAGGATCACGCCCGGCGTGAAGGTGCCGTGGTAGCCCTGGCCGATGAAGCTGCGGAACACCTGGTTCTTGCGCGCCATCGCGCGCAGCTCCAGCAGCGCCGCGGCCTCGGTGGCGGGCGGCGGCAGGTTCATGGGGCGCGCGCGGGCGATGGCGCGCGGCACGATGCCGTCGATCAGCGCGCGGCGCGAGGCCTCGCCGATCACGGACAGCATGTGCTGTTCGTCGGCCTCGGCGATGCCGATGTGGCGCGGGATGAATTCGGTGGGGTTTTCCAGTTCGCCGAGCGGCCGGGCAGATTGCATCAGCATGCGAGGGTCATTTGTTGGCTTGCACGAACTTGGCGTACTCGGGCTCGTCCATGAGCGCGTCGAATTCCGCCATGTCCTTGATCAGGATCTTGAAGAACCAGCCGGCGCCCAGCGGGTCCTTGTTGGCCAGCGACGGGTCGACCCGCAGGTCCTCGTTCACTTCGGAGACTTCGCCGGCGATCGGCATGTACACGTCCGCCGCCGCCTTCACCGATTCCACGACGCCCGCCTGCTCGCCCTTGGCGTAGGTGCGGCCGACTTCCGGCAGGTCCACGAACACGACGTCGCCCAGCGCGTCCTGCGCATGCAGGGTGATGCCGACCACGGCGTACTCGTGGTCCTCCAGCTGGATCCACTCGTGCTCGGGCGTGTACTTGACGGTCATGATTCTTCTCCTGGCGGCCTCAGCCGCGGTAGTAACGATTGGGGACGAAGGGCATGGGCGCGACCTCCATGGGCACCGGCTTGCCGCGCACGATCGCGTTCAGGCGCGTGCCGGCGGCGGCGAGCTGCGGCGGCACGTAGCCCATCGCGATCGGCCGGTCCATGGTGGGGCCGAGCAGGCCGCTGGTCACCTCGCCGACGCGCTGGCCGTGCACATCCTGCAGTTCGACGTGCTCGCGCACCGGCACCCGCTCCAGCGCCACGAGGCCCACGCGCTTGCGCGCGATCGGCTCGCGGCCATCGAGCTGCGCCAGCACGCGCTCGGCGCCGGGGAAGCCGCCGGCACGGGCGCCGCCGGTGCGCCGCACCTTCTGGATCGCCCATTGCAGCGCCGCCTCGATCGGCGTCGTCGTGGTGTCGATGTCGTTGCCGTACAGGCACAGGCCCGCTTCCAGCCGCAGCGAATTGCGCGCGCCCAGGCCGACCGGCTTCACCTCCGGCTGCGCCAGCAGCGCGCGCGCGAAGGCTTCGGCCTGGAGGGCGGGCACGGAGATCTCGAAGCCGTCCTCGCCGGTGTAGCCGCTGCGGGTGACGAACAGGTCCACCCCCTTGGCCTGGAAGCCCGCGCCCGTCATGAACACCAGCTTCTCGACGCCGGGCACCACGCGCCGCAGCGCATCGACCGCCTTGGGCCCCTGCAGCGCGAGCAGGGCGCGCTCGGGCATCGGGACCACCGCGCAGCGCGAGCCGATGCGTTCGTGGATGTGCGCGAGGTCGCCCGCCTTGCAGGCGCCGTTGACGATCACGAACAGCTCGCCGCCGCGGTTGACGAACATCAGGTCGTCGATGATCGTGCCCTCGTCGGTGAGCAGCAGGCCGTAGCGCTGCTTGCCGGGCGCGAGGTCGACCACGTCCACCGGCATCAGCGTCTCGAAGGCCACGGCGGCGTCGGGGCCCGCCAGCCGCAGCTGGCCCATGTGCGAGACGTCGAACAGGCCGGCGCTGGCGCGCGTGTGCTGGTGCTCGGCCATCAGGCCGGCGGGATACTGGACCGGCATGGAGTAGCCGGCAAAGGGGACCATGCGCGCACCGAGCTCGAGGTGCAGGGCATGGAGGGGCGTCTTCTGAAGCTCTTGCTGGGTGGCGGACACGCGGACTCCAACGGGTTGCGAGCCATCGTACACACGATGGGGTGGCCCGTGCTGTCCGCTTTACCTGAGAGATTCGCCGCTTGCGGCGGCTTGCTCCTTCGGTGGGCCCTTGCCGCTGGGACAAGGGCCTCTCTCCAGCATGGTGACGCCCCGCGAGCGGGGCGTTCGTCAGTCCTGGGTACCTGAGCGTTGCAGCGCCTTCGGCGGCTTCGCGAGCATGCGAAGCTCTCTCCTGACGGGGTGGATTGTAGCCGGACGGCTTACTTGTACACGAGGTCGCGCAAGCCCAGCGACAGCCCCGGCACGTAGGTGATGATCAACAGGCATCCCAGCACCACCAGCACGAAGGGGATCAGCTGCGTGACGATGCGGTCCAGCGAGATCTTGGCCACCGTGCAGGCCGCGAACAGGTTGACGCCGAAGGGCGGGGTGATCATGCCCAGCGCCAGGTTCACCACCATGATCAGGCCGAAGTGCACCGGGTCGATGCCGAAGTGCTGCGCCACCGGCGCCAGGATCGGCGCCAGCACGATGATCGAGGCGCTGGTCTCGATGAACATGCCGATCACGAACAGCGCCGCGTTCACGCCCAGCAGGAACATCGCCGGGCTCTTCAGCACGCTTTCCAGCCAGTGGCCGATCGCCTCCGGCACGCCGGCGCGCGTGATCAGGAAGGCGAACAGGCCCGCGTTGGCGATGATGAACATGATCACCGCCGACGAGATCACCGACTTGCGCAGGATCGCGTACAGGCTGCGCAGGTCGATCTCGCGGTAGACCAGCATGCCCACCACCAGCGCGTAGAACACGGCGACGGCGGAGGCCTCGGTCGGCGTGAAGATGCCGCCGTAGATGCCGCCCAGGATGATCACCGGCATCAGCAGGGCCCAGCCGGCCTGGACGAAGGACTTGAAGAGGGGCAGGCGGCCGTCGCCGTCGTTCTTGCCCCAGCCCTTGAACTTGCACCACGCCCACACGAACAGCATCAGCGAGCCGCCGATCAGGATGCCGGGGCCGAAGCCGGCGATGAACAGCTCGCCGATGGAGACTTCGGCGCTCACGCCGTACAGGATCATCGGGATCGAGGGCGGGATGATCACGCCCAGCTCCGCGCTGGTGGCCTGCAGGGCCGCGGCGTAGCTTCTCGGGTAGCCGTGCTTGAGCAGGGCGGGGATCAGGATCGCGCCAATGGCGAAAGTGGTCGCCACCGAGGAGCCGGAGACGGCCGCGAAGATCATGCAGGTGAGCACGCAGGTCATGGGCAGGCCGCCCTGCACGCCGCCGACCAGGCTCTTGGCGAATTCGACCAGGCGGCGCGAGATGCCGCCGGTTTCCATCAGGTTGCCGGCCAGGATGAAGAAGGGGATGGCGGCCAGCGGAAACTTGTTGATGGAATTGAACATCTCCTTGACGGAGATCAGCATGTTGGCGTTGGTGACCTGGATGCCGAGGATGGCGGACAGGCCGATCGAGACGGCAACCGAGACGCTGAGCGCGAAGCACAGCACCATCGTGGCGAGCATGGCACTGGTCATTGCGCCGTCTCCAGTTCCTCGCGCCTCGGATCGAGCAGGTTGCCGATGATCCCGAAGATGCAGAACAGCGCGCCCACCGGCAGCGCCAGGTAACCCCAGAACATGGAGATCGATTCCAGCCCCGCCATCGACTGCACCCGGCCGCGCACCGCGTAGTCCCAGCCCCACCAGAGGATCACCCCGATCAGCAGCAGCGCCGCGATGCAGACCGCCCAGTCCAGCACGCGCCGGCCGCCCGGCGGCACGGTGCGATAGAGCACGTCCACGCTCACCATGGCGCCCTGGCGGAAGGCCGCCGGGATGCCGAGGAACACCATCCAGATCAGCGACAGGCGGATCAGGATCTCGCTCCATTCGGCCGGCTGCTCCAGCACGAAGCGGGTGACGATCTGGAACATGCCGAGCGCGCTGGCCACCACCAGCATCGCGCAGGCGCCGGCCATGGCCAGGCCGCTGGTGAAGCGCTCGATGCGCAGGAAGGTTTCTTTCACGGGAGCTCTTGTCTATGCGCGCGAAGGCCCGCGCGTGCGGGCCTTCCTCGGCATCCCCGCCTGGGTGGGGATGCCATGCGAGGCCGCGCCGGGGCGCGGCGCCGCGGCTTACTTGAAGTTGCGGATGCGTTCCAGGTTGGCCTTGCCGAACTGCTTCTCGAAGTCGGCGTTCACCGGCGCCAGGGCCTGCACGAACTTCGTCTTGTCGATGTTGTCGATCACGGTCATGCCCTTGGCGCGCAGGTCGGCCACGCCCTTGGCGTCGTCCTCGTCCACGCGGGCGCGGTTGGCCTTGACGGCCTCGCGGGCGGCGTCGACGAAGGCCTGCTTGTCGGCGGCCGACAGCTTGTCGAACACGCCCTTGTTCATCACGAAGATGCAGGGCGAGTACACGTGGCCGGTGAGCGTGAGGTGCTTTTGCACCTGGTCGAATTTGGCGGAGATGATCACCGACAGCGGGTTCTCCTGGCCGTCCACCGTGCCCTGCTGCAGGGCGGTGAACACCTCGGGGAAGGCCATGGGCGTGGTGATGATGCCGAAGCCCTTGTAGGCCGCGATGTGCACCGGGTTCTCCATGGTGCGCATCTTCAGGCCCTTCAGGTCCTCGGGCGCCTTCACGTCGCGCTTGCTGTTGGTCATGTGGCGGAAGCCGTTCTCCGCCCAGGCCAGCGCCTTGAAGCCCTTGCTGTCGAACTTGGTCAGCAGGTCCCGGCCGATCGGGCCATCGAGCACCGCGCGGGCATGCGCCTTGTCGCGGAACAGGAAGGGCACGTCGAGGATCTTGGTCTCGGGCACGAAGTTGGGCACCGGGCCGGTGGAGGAGAAGGCCAGTTCCTGCGTGCCGAGCTGCACGGCCTCGATCGACTCGCGCTCGCCGCCCAGCGAGCCGTTGTAGAAGGTCTGGACCTTGTAGCGGCCGGCGGTGCGCTTCTCCACTTCCTTCGCGAAGGTGTCGATCGCGATGCCCTGGTGCGAATTCTGGGCGGTGGAGATGCTGATCTTCATCGTGGTCTGGGCGGCGGCCAGCGAGCTGGCCAGCAGGCCGGCGGCCAGCACGGCGAAGAGCTTGGTGAACTTCATGAGGTCTCCTGGGGGACTTTCGGACAGATAGCTCGGGATCATGCAACGGCCGGGCAGGCCTGCGCCACGGGATTTCTCCGGACCGTTGCCGTCATGCTGTTGTCAGCCTGCGGTGAAAGTCCGTGAAAGGGTCACATGTTGGTGTAGTTCGGCCCGCCGCCGCCTTCCGGCGCGACCCACACGATGTTCTGCGTCGGGTCCTTGATGTCGCAGGTCTTGCAGTGCACGCAGTTGGCCGCGTTGATCTGCAGCCGCTCGCCGCCGCCTTCGGCCGGCACGAACTCGTACACGCCGGCGGGGCAGTAGCGGCTCTCGGGGCCCGCGTACTTCGCGAGGTTGACGTTCACCGGCACCGAGGCATCCTTCAGCGTCAGGTGCGAAGGCTGGTTTTCCTCGTGGTTGGTGTTGGACAGGAACACCGAGGAGAGCCGGTCGAAGGTGAGCTTGCCGTCCGGCTTCGGGTAGACGATCGGCTTGCACTCCGCCGCGGGCTTGAGGTACACGTGGTCCGGCTTCTCGCGGTGGATGGTCCAGGGGATCGTGCCGCGCAGCAGGAACTGCTCGATGCCGGTCATGAAGGTGGCGACCGTGCGGCCCTTCTTGAACCACTGCTTGAAGTTGCGCGACTTGTTCAGTTCCTTGTACAGCCACGACTGCTCGAAGGCCTCGGGGTAGGCCGCGAGCTCGTCGCGCTGGCGGCCGGCGGTGACGGCATCGAAGGCCGCGCGCGCCGCCATCATGCCGCTCTTGATCGCCGCGTGGCTGCCCTTGATGCGCGAGGAGTTGAGGAAGCCGGCGTCGTCGCCCACCAGCGCGCCGCCCGGGAACACGAGTTTCGGCAGCGACAGGATGCCGCCCACCGTCAGCGCGCGGGCGCCGTAGGACAGGCGCTTGGCGCCCTGCGGGCCCTCGAAGTACCAGCGGATGTTCGGGTGGGTCTTCCAGCGCTGGAATTCCTCGAACGGCGACAGGTAGGGGTTCTGGTAGTCCAGGCCGACCACGAAGCCGACCGCGACCAGGTTGTCCTCCATGTGGTACATGAAGGTGCCGCCGTAGGTCATCTCGTCGAGCGGCCAGCCCGAGGTGTGCAGCGTGAGGCCCGGCTGGTGGCGCGAGGGATCGACCTCCCACAGCTCCTTGATGCCGATGCTGTAGGTCTGCGGGTCGCGGCCTTCTTCGAGCTTGTAGCGGCCGATGACCTGCTTGCCGAGATGCCCGCGCGCGCCCTCGGCGAAGATCGTGTACTTCGCGTGCAGCTCCATCCCGAGCTGGAAGCTCTCGGTCGGCTCGCCGTCCTTGCCGATGCCCATGTTGCCCGTGGCCACGCCCTTGACGGCGCCGTTCTCGTCGTACAGCACTTCGGCGGCGGCGAAGCCGGGGAAGATCTCCACGCCCAGGGCCTCGGCCTGCTGCGCCAGCCAGCGCGTGACGTTGGCCAGGCTCACGATGTAGCAGCCGTGGCTGACGAAGTTGGGCGGCAGCAGGAAGTTGGGGATGCGCGAGCCGCCGCGCTCGCCCAGCATCAGGAACACGTCTTCGGTGACCGGCTGGTTCAGCGGTGCGCCCTTTTCCTTCCAGTCGGGGATGAGTTCGTCCAGCGCGATCGGGTCGATCACGGCGCCCGAGAGGATGTGCGCGCCCGGCTCGGATCCCTTCTCCAGCACGACGACCGAGACTTCCTTGCCACGCTGCGCGGCGAGCTGCTTGAGGTGGATCGCGGTGGAGAGGCCGGCGGGCCCCCCGCCCACCACCACCACGTCGTATTCCATCGCTTCGCGCGGGCCGTACTGGGCCAGGATCTCTTCTTGGGTCATGGGAGTGTCGTTGATAATGGTCCGCAAACCGCGCGTGTGTCGCCCCCGCGCTTGCCTTGTTCATTCTATTCCCGTGCAGAGGAGGGCCCTTTGGCTTACAGCATCGACCTGTCCGGGCGCGTCGCCCTGGTGACCGGCGCGTCCAGCGGCCTGGGCGCGCAGTTCGCGCGCGTACTGGCGCGCTCCGGCGCCGCCGTGGTGCTGGCCGCGCGCCGGCTGGAGAAATTGAAGGACCTGCGGGCCCAGATCGAGGGCGAGGGCGGCGACGCGCACGTCGTCGGCCTCGACGTGACGAGCCTGGAGAGCATCCGCGCCGCCGTGGCGCACGCCGAGACGGAGGTCGGCTCGATCGACATCCTGGTGAACAACTCCGGCGTCAGCACCACGCAGCGCATCCAGGAGGTGGGCGAGGAGGACTTCGACTACGTCTTCGGCACCAACGTCAAGGGCGCCTTCTTCGTCGCCCAGGAGGTGGGCAAGCGCATGCTGGCGCGCGCCCAGGGCTCGGCGCCGGGCACCTTCACGGGCGGGCGCATCATCAACATCGCCTCGACGGCGGGGATCCGGCCGCTGCCGCAGATCGGCCTGTACGCCATGAGCAAGGCGGCGGTGATCCAGATGACGAAGGTGCTCGCGCTGGAGTGGGGCCGCTTCGGCATCAACGTCAACGCGCTGTGCCCCGGCTACATCGACACCGAGATCAACCACCACCACTGGTCCGGCGAGCAGGGCCAGAAGCTGATCCAGATGCTGCCGCGCAAGCGCGTGGGCAAGCCCGAGGACCTGGACGCGCTGATGGTGCTGCTGGCCTCCGACGAGAGCCACTTCGTCAACGGCGCCGTGATCGCGGCCGACGACGGCTTCGGGATCTGAGGATGAAGCTGGAACTGCCCGAGAAGAAGAAACTGGTCTACACCGCGCGCATGCCGATCCGCTGGGGCGACATGGACGCCATGGGCCACGTGAACAACACGCTGTACTTCCGCTATCTCGAGGTGGCGCGCATCGACTGGTTCCGCAGCATCGGCTGCAACGTCAACCCGCAGGGCGAGGGGCCGCTGATCGTCAACGCCTTCTGCAACTTCTACCAGCAGCTTGAGTACCCCGGCGACATCACGGTGAAGATGTACGCGAGCGACCCTGGCCGCAGCAGCTTCGAGAGCTGGGCGACGATCGAGCGCGACGACGATCCGGGCACGGTGTACGCCGCGGGCGGCGCGACGACGGTGTGGGTGGATTTTCCGAAGCAGAAGAGCGTGCCGATGCCGGGGTGGTTCCGCGAGCTGATCGGCTGACGCCTGAATTTTCTCCCTCCCCCTCCGGGGGAGGGCAGGGTGGGGGCGCTCCCGTCGCCCGATGCAGCCCTGAGGCCTGTGCCGGACCGCAGCGCCCCCACCCCAGCCCTCCCCCGGAGGGGGAGGGAGCAAGTCAAGTCACTTTTTTTCTCGCGGCAGCCGACCGAGCAGGTAGAACTCGGGATTGGGCATCATGTTCGAGAAGCTCGCCATCCGGTTCGACAGGCCGAAGAAGGCCGTGATCGCGGCGATGTCCCAGATGTCCTCGTCGTCGAAGCCGTGCGGCGCGAGCGCCTGGAAGTCGGCCTCGTCGATCTCGTGCGAACGCAGGCACACCTTCATCGCGAAGTCGAGCATCGCGCGCTGGCGCGGCGTGATGTCGGCCTTGCGGTAGTTCACCGCCACCTGGTCCGCCACCAGCGGCTTCTTCTCGTAGATGCGCAGGATCGCGCCATGCGCCACCACGCAATAGAGGCAGCTGTTGGCCGCGCTGGTGGCCGTGACGATCATCTCGCGCTCGCCCTTGGTGAGCGACCCCGTCTCCTTGAGCATCAGCGCGTCGTGGTAGGCGAAGAAGGCGCGCCATTCGGCCGGCCGGCGCGCCAGCGCCAGGAACACGTTCGGCACGAAGCCGCTTTTTTCCTGCACCTCCAGGATGCGCTGGCGCATGTCCTCGGGCAGGTCCTTCAGTTCGGGCATCGGGTAGCGGCTCATCGGCTCTCCTCCGTCAGGGATGTCTTTCCTCGGTCCCGCGCAGCGGGGCCCCGGCACAGCATAACGCCGTGGCGCTGGCACTCGGCGCCCGCAGGCGCTGCCTCTGCGCTGGCGTCGCTGAATGTGACCGCTGCGGCAGGATGTGACTCCGGCCTGCACGCTGCCGCGCAGCCGTTTATCTTGGGGCATGTCCAGAGTCTTCCTCAGCCCTGCCACGCTGGTCGGCGGATCGCTGGCCGGCGCTTTCCTGCTGGCGGCATGGCTTGGCGCCTTCACCGGCGAGCAGGAACCGGCCGCCGAGCCGACGCAGTCCCGTCCGGTGGCGCTTGCCCCCGCGGCGGTAATGCAGTCGCCCGCACCCGAAGGACCGGCGGCGGCGCAGCCGGTGGCGCTGGCGCCCAATTGCCCGTCGCAGGCGCTCACGGCCGCCCGCAGCGAGGGCGACGGCCGCTTCGCGCTGCAGTCGGCCTTGAGCGCCGGCGCCCACGTGGAGCCTGCGGCCTTCATCGCCGTCGCCCGCGAATCCGCGCAGCAGGGCCACCTGCGCGATGCGGAGGTCGCCCTGCTGGCCGCCTGCCACGTGGCCGCGAAGGCCGCGGCGAACCCCTCGGTCACGGTGGCGGACCTCAAGACGCAGATCGCGCAGCAGTACGTGGCGCTGGCGGCCGCGGAGCCGGCCGACGGCGCGCGCGACGGCCTGCTGCAGCGTGCCGCCACGCTGCTGTCGGAAAGCGCGATCACCTATTCGGCCGCGCTGGGGCGCCACGCCTCCAAGACGCGGCTGGCGGAACAGCGCCTGGCCTCGCTGCGCGAACCCGCCACCCTGCAGCGCGCCCGCTCGGAAGCGAAGGACGATGCGCAAACGCGCGTCATGGGTGCGGCGCCGCTCACGGTGGATGAAGCCCGCAACGCGCAGGGCGCCGAGTCGCGCGCGGCCCGCAGCGGCTCCGCCGCGCGCCTGATCTCCTCCGATCCGGAACTGGCGCAGCTCGAGCGCGACATGGAGCGCCTGCACGCGCAGGTGCGCAGCGTGACGCGCGACCCCGCCGGCCTGCGCCAGCGTGACGGCCAGGCGCTGGCGCAGCGCGATTCCGCCTGCCAGGACAAGGCCTGCCTGCTGCGCTGGTACGCGCAGCGCCGCAGCCAGCTGCTCGACGAGTTCTGACTGGCTGCGTATGCTCGCGGCTTCTTCATCGAAGGAGCCGCCATGCCCCTGTCCAAGGATCCCGAAACCCAGGCCGGCCTGGCCACCCGCCGCAAGGTGCTCGGCGACGAGTACGTGGACAACGCGCTGAACCGCGCCACGCCGTTCACCGACCCGATGCAGGAGCTCGTGACCAAGCACGCGTGGGGCAACACCTGGCAGCGCCAGGGGCTGGACCTGAAGACGCGCAGCATCGTCACCGTGTCCATGCTGGTGGCGCTGAACCGGCCGCACGAGCTGAAGGCCCACGTGCACGGCGCGCTGAACAACGGCGTGACGCGCGAGGAGCTGCAGGAGATTTTCCTGCACGCGAGCGTGTATTGCGGCTTTCCGGCCGCGATCGATGCGCTCAGGACGGCGGCGGAGGTGGTGGAGGCGAAGTGAACCCGGCAAGGCGGCGTCGAGCTCACGCCCCCGCCATCAGCTTGTGCACGAGATCCGCCGTCGTGCTCGCCCGGTACTTGCGCATCAGGCGGGCCCGGTAGATCTCCACCGTGCGGTGGCTGATGTTCAGCGTCTTGCCGATCTCCTTGGACGTGAGGCCGTCGAGCAGCCGCGCGGCCACTTCGCGCTCGCGCGCCGTCAGTTCCGCCTTCACCGGCCGGCGCGAGCTCAGGTCCTCGAAGACCCAGATGCCAGCCTCGTGCGGCGCCTCGCGGTTCAGCGCCCGCCCGGTCACGTGGCACCAGAACACCTCGCCGTTGGCGCGCTTCATGATGCGGTCGTCGGCATAATGGCCGCGGGCGTTGAGGATCGGCGTCATGCGCGCGCCCAGCCGCTCGTATTCGTCCACGCTGGGGTACAGCACCAGGAAGGACTGGCCCGTGAGCAACTCGCGCGACCAGCCGAACATCTGGCACAAGGCCACGTTGCAGTCCACGATGACGCGGTTGCGCGACAGGCACAGGCCCACGGGTGCGAGCTCGAAGGCGAGCGCGTAATCGACGTCCATCGGGCTATTCTCTAGGGAGTACTACGTAGCATCGTAGGTAGTATCGTACTGCCGGCGGCCCGCTTCCTCGCGGGCCCGCGGCGACCAGCAGGAGAGCGGAGCGTGAACAAGATCTATCCCAGTGCGGCAGCGGCGATCGAGGGCGTGGTGAAGAGCGGCCAGCTGCTCGCCGTCGGCGGCTTCGGCCTGTGCGGCATCCCAGAGGCCCTGATCGATGCGGTCAAGGAGAGCGGCGTCAAGGACCTGACCGTCATCTCCAACAACGCCGGCGTCGACGACTTCGGCCTCGGCCGGCTGCTGCAGACGCGGCAGATCCGCAAGATGATCTCGTCCTACGTGGGCGAGAACAAGGAGTTCGAGCGCCAGTTCCTGGCCGGCGAGCTGGAACTGGAATTCACGCCGCAGGGCACGCTGGCCGAGAAGCTGCGCGCCGGCGGCGCGGGCATCCCGGCGTTCTTCACGAAGACCGGCGTGGGCACCATCGTGGCCGAAGGCAAGGAGCTGCGCGAATTCGACGGCGAGACCTACGTGATGGAGCGCTCGCTGGTGCCGGAGGTGTCGCTGGTGAAGGCCGACGTGGCCGACCGCTCGGGCAACCTGCGCTTCAATCTCACCGCCCGCAACTTCAATCCGGCCGCCGCCATGGCCGGCAAGGTCTGCATCGTGGAAGTGGAACGCATCGTGCCGGTGGGCGAGCTCGCGCCCGACGACGTGCACCTGCCGGGCATCTACGTGCACCGCATCGTGCACAACCCCACGCCCGAGAAGCGCATCGAGAAGCGCACGGTCCGGCCCCACAAGTAATGACCTGGGGACAGGCCTTCAGCTCTGTCCCCTCTGAATAGGAGAGAAGTGATGCCCTGGAACCAGGATCAGATGGCCGCGCGGGCGGCGAAGGAACTGCAGGACGGCTTCTACGTCAACCTCGGCATCGGCATCCCGACGCTGGTGGCGAACCACGTGCCGAACCAGATCGAGGTGTGGCTGCAAAGCGAGAACGGCATGCTGGGCATCGGCCCCTTCCCGTACGAGGACGAGGTCGACGCCGACCTGATCAACGCCGGCAAGCAGACCGTCACCACCATCAAGGGCTCGTCGATCTTCGGCAGCCACGACAGCTTCGCGATGATCCGCGGCGGCAAGATCAATCTCTCCATCCTCGGCGCGCTGCAGGTGAGCGAGAAGGGCGACCTGGCCAACTGGATGATCCCCGGCAAGATGGTCAAGGGCATGGGCGGCGCGATGGACCTCGTGGCCGGCGTGCCGCGCGTGATCGTGCTGATGGAGCACGTGGCGAAGAAGAAGGACGGCAGCGAGGACCTGAAGATCCTGCCCGAATGCACGCTGCCGCTCACCGGCAAGGCCGTGGTCGACCGCATCATCACCGACCTCGCCGTGCTGGACGTGACGCCGCAGGGCCTGAAGGTCGCGGAGCTCGCGCCCGAAGTCAGCTTCGATTTGGTGCAGTCGAAGACGGGCGTCAAGCTGCTGCGCTGACGCGCGGATGCGGATGCGGATGCGGATGCGCGCCCGCAGCCTGGTGCTGAACCGCGCAGGCGCGTGATGCCCGGCGCTGCGCTTGCCCGGCTCTGGCAGCTTGCGCAGCTGCCGGAGGAGGCGCTCGCCTTCGCCGATTTGCAGGGCACCGACCCCGTCTACCCCTCCTCCTTCGCTGTCGCCACCGCGGCGCAATCCACCATCGCGGCCGCGGCCCTGGCCGCCTGCGAACTGGGCCACCTGCGCGGCACACCGCGCCAGCGCGTCGCCGTCGCCGCCGAACATGCCGCAGCGGAGTGCCTCGGCTGGTTCACGGTCGACGGCCGCCAACCGCAGCTCTGGGATCCGTTCTCCGGCCTCTACCGCGCGCGCGACGGCTGGGTGCGCGTGCACGCGAACTTCCGCCATCACCGCGAAGGCGCGCTGCGCCTGCTGGGCCTCGACCCCGAAACCGCCGACCGCCAGGCCGCCGAACAGGCCCTGGCGCACCGGGATGCACTGGCCTTCGAACAGGCGGCGGCCGACGCCGGCCTGGTCGCCACCGCCCTGCGCTCCTTCGCGCAATGGGACGCCACCGAACAGGGCCGCGCCATCGCCGCCCAGCCGCTCTTGACCATCCGCCGCATCGGCGATGACGCGCCGCCGCGTGCGCTGGCGCCGCTCGGCCTCGCGCAGCGGCCGCTGCAAGGCGTGCGCGTCCTGGACCTCACCCGCATCCTGGCCGGCCCGGTGGGGGGCAGGGCGCTCGCGGCCTACGGCGCCGACGTGATGCTGGTCAACGCGCCGCACCTGCCCAACATCGAAGCCATCGCCGACACGAGCCGCGGCAAGCGCTCGGTGCTGCTGGACCTGCGCGCCGCCGACGACCGCGCAGCCATGGACCGCCTGCTGGCCGACACGCATGTCTTCGTGCAAGGCTACCGCCCCGGCGCGCTCGCCGCCCTCGGGTACGCACCGGAGCAACTCGCGGCCGCGCGGCCCGGCATCGTCTGCGTGTCGCTCAGCGCCTACGGCACGCAAGGGCCGTGGCGCGAGCGCCGTGGCTTCGATTCGCTGGTGCAGACGGCCATGGGCTTCAACCTCGCCGAGGCCGAGGCCTGCGGCGATGCGCACAGGCCGCGGCCGCTGCCGATGCAGATCCTCGACGAGGCCACCGGCTACCTGATCGCCTTCGGCGCCGCGGCCGCGCTGCACCGCCAGCAGCGCGAAGGCGGCAGCTGGCACGTGCAGGTCTCGCTGGCACAGACCGGCCATTGGCTGCGCCAACTCGGCCGCGTGGCGGACGGCTTCGCGGCCACGCCGCCCTCGCTTGAGCCCTGGCTCGAAAGCCACGCCTCGGGCTTCGGCCTGCTGTGCGGATTGCGCCACAGCGCGCAGTTGAGCCGCACGCCCGCCGGCTGGATCCGTCCGTCGGAGCCGCCGGGCCACTCGCCGGCGCAGTGGTAGCGTCCGCCACGGTGGGCGGGAAGGCCGCTGACATCGGGTCGCTCGCTTGACCTGCGCTCTTTGCGCGTTATGGTGCTCATCATCGCGCCCAGGATTTGCGAGCCGCGCGGGCGTGGCGAAAGGACGAAACGATGAAAGTGAAGTTCGCACTGCTGCCTGGCCTTCTTCTCGCCGCCGCCAACGCGATGGCGTGCTACACCGTCTACGACGCGAGCAGCCGCGTCGTCTACCAGGGGCCGGAGGCGCCGGTCGACATGAGCCTGCCGCTGCACCAGGCGCTGGCCGAGCGCTTCCCGCGCGGCGCGCAGCTGGTGTTCGACCAGGCGGCCACCTGCCGGCCGATCGGCATCGCGCAGGTGCCGCGACCCAGCGGCACCGACGCGCCGCCCAACACCATCCGGCTGGAGCGCACCGGCACGACCATCCCGTCCTCGTCCGCCCCCGCGCCGCTGTTCACGGACCGCCAGACCGCGGAGCGCGCCAACCTGCCGCACACGCAGGTGGCGGGTGAGGTGGTCGTGGTGCCGCCCGCCGTGGCGGGGCGCGCGATGCATGCCACGGTGACCGTGCTCCCCTCGTCCACCTTCGCGGCCGGCGCACCGGCGGCGCCCGACACCACGGCGCTCGGCGCCGGCCCGGCCCGTCCCACGGCGGCAGCGGCAGCCGCGGCGGCGCGCCCGCCCGGCACCCGGCCCAACGTGGTGATCACCGAGATGCGCGATCCGCCGATCACGGTGATCGAGACCGACGGCACGCGCATCGTCACGCCGCGCTCGCCGGCAGCGAGGGCGTACCCCTGAGACGCGCCAGCCGGATCGGCCGCTGATCGGCGCGCGGCCGTCGAGTGCCCTTCGGACGCCGATCAGTGCTTCGGAAACGGCCGGCTCACGAACCTCGAGCCGGCCATGCCGAAGCGCCACGGCACCTCCGCCGCCTTCGAGATGCCGATGCGCGGGCCCACGACGATGCCGTAGTCGGCGTCGGCCGCATGCACCTCGAAGGGCTCGCGGTCCAGCCGGTGGCCGTTGAACGCGTGCACGATCGCGAGCGCCTGGCCCACGCGGCCGGGCCCCGAGCACAGCAGCCGCGGATCGTGCAGGCCGCGTCGCTCGCACATCGTCTCCAGGCCCGCCAGCGGCTCGATGGCGCGGATCAGCACGCCCGCCCCATGCCCTTCCTCGCGGCACACGAAGTTCAGGCACCAGTGGATGCCATAGGAGCGGTAGACGTAGGCGCGCCCCGGCGGCCCGAACATCGCCTGGTTGCGCGCCGTCGGCCCCGAGTGGCTGTGCGAGGCCGGGTCCTCGCGGTCGTAGGCCTCGGTCTCCACGATCCGGCCGCCGACGCCGTCGACCAGCAGCACGGCCCCGATCAGCAGGCGGGCCATCTCCGGCGCGTCGCGCTGGAAGTCCGCCGGTTTCAGGCATTTGGGTCTAGGCATGTTCGGCCGATTCCTCCTCGGTGCTCTCGCCCAGGAAGCCCCCGCTCTGGTGCTGCCACAGGCGCGCGTACAGGCCGCCGCGGGCGAGCAGGCCGCGGTGGTCGCCTTCTTCCACGATGCGGCCCTGGTCCATGACCACCAGCCGGTCCAGTGCCGCGATGGTGGACAGGCGGTGCGCGATCGCGATCACCGTCTTGCCCTGCATCAGGTCCGCCAGGCTGGCCTGGATCGCCGCCTCCACTTCCGAATCGAGCGCGCTGGTGGCTTCGTCCAGCAGCAGGATGGGCGCGTTCTTCAGCATCACGCGCGCGATGGCCACGCGCTGGCGCTGGCCGCCGGAGAGCTTGACGCCGCGCTCTCCCACGTGCGCGTCGTAGCCCTTGCGGCCCTGCCGGTCGCCGAGGTGGGCGATGAACTCGTCGGCCTGGGCCCGCTGCGCGGCGCGCACCATCTCCGCCTCGCTGGCCGCGGGGCGGCCGTAGACGATGTTGTCGCGCACCGAGCGGTGCAGCAGCGAGGTGTCCTGCGTGACCATGCCGATGGCCGCGCGCAGGCTGTCCTGCGTGACGGTGGCGATGTCCTGGCCGTCGATCAGGATGCGGCCGCCTTCCACGTCCCAGAAGCGCAGCAGCAGGTTCACCAGCGTGGACTTGCCGGCGCCCGAGCGGCCGATCAGGCCCACCTTCTCGCCCGGCCGGATCGCGAGGTTGAAGTCGTCGATGATCGGCTGCGGCCTGCCGTAGCCGAAGCGCACGTGCTCGAAGCGCACCTCGCCGCGCGTGATCGCGAGCGGCTGCGCACCCGGGCGGTCCACCACCAGCTTGGGCCGCGTGAGGGTGGCGATGCCGTCCTGGATGGTGCCGATGTTCTCGAACAGCGAGGCCATCTCCCACATGATGGTCGTGCCCATGCCGCTGATGCGCAGGGCCATGGCCGACACCGCGGCCACGGCGCCGGGGCCGACCTCGCCCTGGTTCCACAGGAACACGGCATAGCCGGCGGAGGCGATGATCAGAAACACCGTGATCACGTGGTTGACGATGTTCAGGCCGCTCACCAGCCGCATCTGCCGGTAGCCGGTGGCGCGGAACTCGGACATCGCCTCGCGCGCGAAGCCGGCTTCGCGGTGTGTGTGCGAGAACAGCTTGACGGTGGAGATGTTGGTGTAGGCGTCGGTGATGCGGCCGGTCATCATCGCGCGCGCATCGGCCTGCTTCTTGCCGATGCGGCCCAGGCGCGGCACGAAGTACCAGATCGAGACGCCATACAGGGCCATCCAGCCCAGGAAGGGCAGCATCAGCCGCGCCTCGAAGCCCGCCACCAGCCCGAGGATGGCGATGAAGTACACGCCCAGCCCGATCACGATCTCGATGAACGTGAACAGCAGCTCGCGCACCGCCAGGCCGGTCTGCATCACCTTGGTCGTGATGCGGCCGGCGAACTCGTCGGAGTAGAAGCCGATGCTCTGGCCCAGCATCATGCGGTGAAAGTTCCAGCGCAGCCGCAGCGGGAAATTGATCGACAGGGCCTGGTGCTTCAGCGTGGTGTAGCCGGCCAGCAGGGCCGTGCTCGCGAGCAGCACCGAGGCGAACAGCACGATGGCGTGCTGCTGCTCCTCCCACAGCCGGCCCGGCTGCGTGTGGGTGAGCCACTCCACCACCTTGCCGAGCACCGAGAACAGCCAGGCCTCGTAGACGTTGAAGGCGGCCACCAGCAGCGCGAAGACCAGCAGGTAGCGGCGCAGGCCGGCCGTGCAGGCCCAGAGGAAGGCGAAGAAGCCCTTCGGGAGATCCTGCGGAACCTGTTCCGGATAAGGATGGACCAGTTTTTCGAACAGCCGGAACAAGCCAGGGACTCCTGCGAAACGCGCGTCGTGGTGAAGGTGGGGAGTTTGTACGGAATCCGGCGCCGGATTGGAGCAGGGCGGTGGACTTTGTGGGCAGCGGGGCGAAAAAGCTGTATAAACAAACAGTAGTTTAACCGCCATGCCCGCCTCCGCCCCTGCTTCCGAACTCGTCCTGCCGCCCCAGGTGTGGCGCGGGCGCGAGCTCGCCCAGGCGCAGGAGCGCACGCTGCCTTCCGGGCATGCGGCGCTCGATGCCCAGCTTCCGGGCGGCGGCTGGCCCCTGGGCAACCTGATCGAGGTGCTGCAGCAGGAGCAGCAGCAGCACGTGTGGCAGCTGCTCGGGCCGGCGCTGGCGCAGGCGATGGCGGCGCGCGGCGAGCCCGCCGTGCTGGTGGGTGCGCCGTACCAGCCGTTCGGGCCCGCGCTGCGGGCGCAGGGCATCGTGCCCGAGCGGCTGCTGTGCGTGCAGGCCGACCGCGCCTCGGCGCGGCTCTGGGCCGCGGAGCAGTCGCTGCGCTGCGCCGATGTCTGCGCCGTGCTGGCCTGGCTGCCGCAGGCCCGCAGCGAGGAGCTGCGGCGGCTGCACCTGTGCGCGCAGGCCACGGAAAAACTGCTGGTGGTGTTCCGCCCGGTGCCGGCCCGCGACCAGGCCACGCCGGCGCGCTTGCGCCTGCTGGTGCAAGGCGCCGAGGTGCTGGAGCTGCACATCCTCAAGCGCCGGGGGCCGCCGCTGCTGCAAACCCTGTTGTTGCCGGCGCAGCCGGAGCGCCTTTCGGCCCTGCTGGCGGCGCGCAAGTCGCGCCGCAGGAGCGAGCCGGCCCTGCCTGCATGGAGTGGATCGCATGTACTGGATCGCACTGCAACCCTCGCCGGATGAAGACCGCACTGCCTGGGGCTGGCGTGGCTTGCAGTTCACTCCCCGGGTGGCGTTCGCGGACGAGGCGCTCCTGCTGGAGGCGGGCGCGTCCGAGCGCCTGTTCGGCGGGCGCAAGCGCCTGCTGCGCTGTCTGCTGAAGGAAGGCTGCGAACTGCGCTTCGATGCCTGGGCGGCGGGGCCCACCGCGCTGGTGGCCCTGGCGCTGCTGCGCATGAAGCGCATGGGCCTTCAGGCGCCGGCGCTGGTGCCGGACGACCTGCCGCTTTCCACCTTGACGGCCGCCGCGCCGCATCTGGCGACGCTGGAGCGCATCGGCTGCACCACCTTCGGCCAGTTGCGCAGCCTGCCGCGCGCCGGCGTGGGCCGCCGCTTCGGTGCGGAATTGCTCGCGGCTCTCGACAGCGCGCACGGCGAGCGGCCCGAGCGCTACCCGTGGCTGACGCTGCCGCCCGAATTCGACCAGAAGCTGGAGCTGCCGGCGCTCGCGACCTCGGCGCCGGACCTGCTCTTCACCGGGCAGCACCTGCTGACGCGCCTGCAATCCTGGCTGCAGGCCCGCAACCTGGGCGTGCTGGCGCTGGAGCTGGAATGGACGCTGGACCTGCGGCGGCTGGACGGCAAGCCGCTGCCGCCGAACGAGTGCATCGAGCTGCGCACCGCGCAGCCCACGCAGGAGATCCGGCATTTGCGGCGGCTGGCGAGCGAGCAGCTCGCGCGCACGACGATCTCCGCGCCGGCCAATGCGCTGCGGCTGCGCACATTGGAGACGGTGCCCTGGGGCGGCGTCACGACGAGCTTGCTGCCCGAAGACAACAAGCCGGGGGAGAAGCTGCACCAGCTCGTCGAGCGATTGAGCGTGCGGCTGGGGGAGGAGAACGTCACCCTGATGCAGCCGGTGCAGGACCATCGGCCGGAGTGCATGCAGCAGGCGATGCCGGCGCGCGGCGCGGTGGATGCGGTCGACGCGGCGATTGCGAATCGCAGGCTGGCGGTGACGCAAGAAACCCCAGCGACCAGCGAGCGCAGCGCAGCCGGCGTTCGCAAGGCTCACCGCCAGCCTCCCCTTACCGAGTCACTGCTTCCCCCCTGGATACTGCGCGCACCGCTGAAGCTGCAGGTGAAAGGCGACCAGCCCTGGTACCAGGGCCCGCTGCAGCTCCTCACCCGCGCGCGCCGCCTCGAAGCCGCCTGGTGGGACGCGCAGGCCGCCGAGCCCGTGCTGCGCGACTACTTCATCGCCCGCAGCGCCTCGGCCGGGCTGCTGTGGATCTTCCGCGAGCGCCTCGCCGCCGACCAGGCCCGCGCCCGCTGGTTCCTGCACGGCCTCTACGCCTGAAGGCGCCATGTCCTTCCTGCCCGACTACGCCGAGCTGCATTGCCTGTCGAATTTCAGCTTCCAGCGCGGCGCCTCGCACCCGCAGGAGCTGGTGCGGCGCGCGCAGGAACTGGGCTACACGGCGCTCGCGCTCACCGACGAATGCTCGGTGGCAGGCGTGGTGCGCGCCCACGCCGAGGCGAAGAAGCTCGGGCTGAAACTGATCCTCGGCGCCGAGTTCGCGCTCGACGGCTGCCGGCTCGTGGCGCTGGCGCGCAACGTGCGCGGCTGGGGCAACCTGTGCGAGTTCATCACCCGGGCGCGCATGCAGGCGGCCAAGGGCGAGTACGTCTGCGCGCGCGCGACGAGCGACTTCTCGCTCCTGCAGGAGTGCGAGATCCTGCTCGCGCCCGAACACGGCCTGCCGCTCGAAGAGCTGTGCGAGCGCATCGCCTGGGTGCAGGGCCTCTTCGGCTCCGGCGCCTGGCTCGTCGCCGAACTGCTGCTCGAGGCCGACGACGAGCTCTGGCAGCACACGCTGCAGCAGGCCAGCGATGCCACCGGCATCGAAGTGCTCGCCGCCGGCGACGTGCACATGCACGCCCGCTCGCGCAAGCCCCTGCAGGACGTGCTGACCGCCGTGCGCCTGGGCCAGCCGGTGCCCGCATGCGGCTTCGCCCTGCAGCCCAATGCCGAACGCCACCTGCGCCATCGCATGCGGCTGGCCACGCTCTATCCCGCCGAATGGCTGGAGCGCACGATCACCGTGGCGGACCGCTGCCGCTTCAGCCTGGAGGAGATCAAGTACCAGTACCCGCTGGAGACGGTGCCCGCCGGCCTCACGCCGCGCCAGGCGCTGCGCCGCTTCACCATCGAAGGCGCGCGCCAGCGCTATCCGCAGGGCGTGCCCTGGCGCGTGCGCAAGCAACTCCTGCGCGAGCTGGACCTGATCTCCGACTGCGCCTACGAGATGTACTTCCTCACGGTGCACGACATCGTGCGCTACGCGCGCTCGCGCAAGATCCTGTGCCAGGGCCGCGGCTCGGCCGCCAATTCCGCCGTCTGCTACTGCCTGGCCATCACCGCGGTGGACCCCGCGCGCTCCGACCTGCTGTTCGAGCGCTTCATCAGCCGCGAGCGCAAGGAGCCGCCCGACATCGACGTCGACTTCGAGCACGAGCGGCGCGAGGAGGTGATCCAGTACATCTACCGCAAGTACGGCCGCGAGCGCTCCGCCATCGCCGCCGTGGTGGCCAGCTACCGCACGCGCAGCGCGATTCGCGACGTGGGCAAGGCGCTCGCCGTGCCCGAGGCGCTGGTCGACGCCTTCGCCAAGGACCACTTCTGGTTCGACGAGCGCGAGCTGCGCGTGGGCAAGCTGGGCGAACTGGCGGCCCATCTCGGCGTGGCGGTGCCGGGCAAGACGCTGGCGCTGTGGATGGAACTCTCCGAGGAGCTGCGGGGATTTCCGCGCCATCTCTCGCAGCACGTGGGCGGCTTCGTGCTCACGCAGGGCAAGCTCACGCGGCTGGTGCCGGTGGAGAACGCGGCGATGGCCGATCGCTCGGTGATCCAGTGGGACAAGGACGACCTCGACGAGATGGGCCTGCTGAAGGTCGACGTGCTGGCGCTGGGCATGCTCACCGCGATCCGCCGCTGCCTCGATTTCGTCGGCCAGCGCCGCGGCCATCCCTTCGCGCTGACCGACATCCCCGACAAGGACGAAGCCACCTACGACATGATCTGCCGCGCCGACACGGTGGGCGTGTTCCAGATCGAGAGCCGCGCGCAGATGTCGATGCTGCCGCGGCTGAAGCCGAGGGTCTTCTACGACCTGGTGATCGAGGTGGCGATCGTGCGGCCGGGGCCGATCCAGGGCGGCATGATCCATCCCTACCTGCAGGCGCGCGAGCAGCTGCGCCAGGGCGGCAAGCTGCGCTTCGAGAGCGAGGCGCTGCGGCCGGCGCTGGAGCGCACGCTGGGCATCCCGATCTTCCAGGAGCAGGTGATGCAGATCTCGATGATCGCCGCCGGCTTCTCCGCCGACCAGGCCGACCAGCTGCGCCGCTCCATGGCCGCCTGGAAGCGCAGCGGCGGCGTCCACAAGTTCCAGGAGCCGTTGATCCAGGGCATGCTGAAGAACGGCTACCGCGCGGAGTTCGCCGAAAGCATCTTCAAGCAGATCCTGGGCTTCGGCGAATACGGCTTCCCCGAAAGCCATGCCTACAGCTTCGCGCTGCTCGCCTACGACAGCAGCTGGCTCAAGTGCCACGAACCCGAAGCCTTCCTGGCCGCGATGCTCAACTCGCAGCCCATGGGCTTCTATGCGCCCGCGCAGTTGATCCAGGATGCGCAGCGGCATGGAGTGCAGCTGCTGCCCGCCGATGTCTCGGCCAGCGACTGGGACTGCAAGCTGGAATCTGACCCCAATTTGCGGCCCAATTTGCGGCCCTTCGTCCGATTGGGCCTCCGCATGGTCGGCTCGCTTGCCGAAGCTGCCGCCCAGCGCATCATGCAGGCCCGCGCCGACCGCTCCTTCGCCAGCGTCGAAGACCTCGCCCTGCGCGCCCAGCTCGAGCTGAAGGACCTCAACGCGCTGGCCGCGGCCGACGCGCTGCAGTCGCTCGCGGGCCATCGCCGCCAGCAGGTGTGGCAAGCCGCGGCGCTGCACAAGGCCCCCGGCATGCTGCGCGCAGCGCCCGTGAACGAGCAGCAGCTCCTGCTGCCCGCGGCCAGGGAAGGCGAGGAGATCTTCTTCGACTACAGCGCGCTGGGCTTCACGCTGCGCCGCCACCCCGTGGCCTTGCTGCGCGCGCGCCTGAAGCGCATGCGCCTGCTCACCGCGCAGGAGCTCGAGCAGCTGCCGCACAACCGCAAGGCCGCCGCCTGCGGCATCGTCACCGTGCGCCAGCAGCCGCAGACGGCCAACGGCACCATCTTCGTCACGCTCGAAGACGAGACCGGCCCCGTGAACGTGATCGTGTGGAAGCACGTGCGCGAGCGCCAGCGCGAGGCGCTGCTGCACTCCAGGCTGATGGCGGTGCGCGGCACGTGGCAGCGCGACGTGGACAGCGGCGGCCACGTGAAGCACCTGATCGCGGAGCAGCTGGAGGACCTCACGCCGCTGCTCGGGCGCCTCGGGCGCGGCCGCAGCGGCGCGCGCGATTTCCACTGACGAAAAAAAACCCGGTGCGGCAGCACCGGGTTCCAACTTGGAGAAGCTTGCTTCTTACGGCCGGCCGACGCTCACGTTGTACAGGTGCGTGGACGACGCAGCCGAGTTGACGGACAGCGCGATGCCCAGGCCCGGCAGCGGGAACGTGTACACCCCGAGCATCCCGGGAACCTGCGCGCGGAAGCGCAGCCCGTCGAGCGGCGCGTTGTAGACGAACGTGTCCTCGCGGCCGTCGCTCGTGCGCTTGCGCGACACCGTGGAGGCGGTGCTGTCCACGCTCTGGATCGTGTTGCTGTCGGCCGCGAAGGAGGCGTTGTTCACGCCCGGACCCGCACTGAACTGGCGCGCGATGCTCACGTCCCAGTACTTGGTGACCGAGCCCACGGCCGGCAGCTGCTGCGTGCGCGGCTTGAACAGCACCAGCACCGTCTGCTCCACCGCCGGATCGCTGGAGC